>Ga0209588_1000023_pt1 | contig 91412 bp, 78 predicted proteins | sample Rivendell_Oct201_10_FD_188351 | JGI IMG/M metagenome (GOLD analysis project Ga0209588, IMG submission 188351) | Vadose zone soil microbial communities from the Eel River Critical Zone Observatory, Northern California, USA -... | ecosystem: Host-associated > Plants > Roots > Rhizosphere > Soil ...
CGGCTCTTTTGTCGGCGGGCTCTTGGTGGCGCTGCTTCGAGGCGGGGACCCGATGGTGATCGAGCCAAGCGGATTCATCGGCGCGACGATCGGAGCCTTGGTGCTACTCGTCCTCGGCCATGTGCTTTTCCGCCACAAGTGATCTCGAGGCACAAGGCCCATGCCAATCGTCACTTTGCTGACAGACTTCGGAAGTGCGGATTCCTACGTGGGGGAAGTGAAAGCCGTTCTGCTCAGTCAGTCTCCCCTTGCCACGCTGGTTGACATCACCCATCACGTCCCAGCTGGCAACGTGCGGGCAGCGGCCTATCTCTTCGAACGAAGCTGGAAACATTTTCCGCCCGGCACCGTGCATCTGGTCGTGGTCGATCCGGACGTGGGTACCGAACGAGCTGCGCTGGTGCTCGGGATGCAAGATCACTTCTTCGTCGGACCTGATAACGGAGTATTCAGTTCGATTCTCGCTCAGCCCGCGGTGCTGGCAACCACGCTGCCCATCCCGAAGGACGCTTCTCCCACGTTTCACGGCCGCGACGTGTTCGGCCCGGCGGCCGCCACCTTGGCCAATCGTGGGTGGTGGCCGGAATTGGGAACGCGACTCACCCGGCCGGGAGTCCGGATCGAAGTGCGCACGCCCGAGCGCGATCGGCAGGGCTGGGTTGGAGAAGTGGTCTATGTCGATCACTTTGGGAATTTGGTCACCAACCTTCAGCCGCAGCACCTGTCTCCCGGCTGCGTGGTGAAAGTGCGCGATGCTCCGATCGCGACCGTGAATACCTACGGCGAGGTCAAACCCGGCGCTCTGCTCGCCTACGTGGGATCGGGCGGCACGGTGGAAATCGCAGTTCGCGGCGGTTCCGCGGCGCAAGTTTTGCGAGCGGAAGTCGGACAGCGCATCCGGATTGAACAGACCTGACAGAAAATTACGCTGAGAAGCGCAGACGCAGGCGGTTTCCCGTGCGACCGACCCTTGTGCCGCGGGGTGGGAGGATGGCGGAGCCGAGTGGCGGTTGCAACCACTGGGTCGAGCCGATCCAAAATTCGACCGTGCCCAACGTTCTGATCGTCGATGATGATGCCTTCGTTCGTGCTTACCTCCGAGATGCACTCGCTGGCACCGGGTATTTTCTCTCCGAGGCATGCAACGGCGATGAAGCGGTCGACCTGGTGAGCAGCGAAAGGCCGGACGTGGTGCTGTTGGATCTGTTGATGCCCAAGCAAAGCGGCCTCGATGCGTTGACGAAGATTCGCAACCTCAGTCCAGAGAGCAAGATCATCGTGATCAGCAGCTTGGACAGCGATCTGCTGATCGAACAGGCGTTGAGCGCTGGCGCGCGAGGGTTCGTGGCCAAACCCTTTCACCCGCTCGAAGTGTTGGGCGCCGTCCAAAAAGTGCTGCAGCCTGAGACGAGGTAACGATGGCGAACTACTGGATCTGTGACACGGAGAACCGAATTCTCGGCCCGTTGGCGGTGGGGACGGTGCGCGAGCTGGTCGCGTCGGGGCGGGTGCGGGAAATCAGCAGGGTCTCAAAAGACGGGAGTCGCTGGCAGTCGGTGGAGGAGATTCCCGAAGTCGCCCGGGCCCTGGCGGAGGGATTGGCGGAAGGCGGCGAGCGGACGCAGAAATTCAAAGCGGCGCAGATCCGATCACGCCTCGCTTCAATGCGCGGCAGGAAGGCCTATGAAATCTTCGGCATTCCTCGCCATGCCGCATTGGATCACTACCGCACCGCCTTCTTTCGCCTGGTAAAGCCATTCCACCCGGACAAACTGGCGGAGGACACCCATCCGGACCTTCGCAGCGCCTCGGTGGAGATGTTCAAATTTCTCTCGACCTTGATGGTCGAGGCGGAGACGGAGCTCAAGGGACAAACGTCAATTCCGCGAGGCACCACTCAGAGCACTCAGACCAGCACCTCGCCCCAAACCCAATTACGGCAAAAGCAGGAGACGCCGCCCACCTATGCACTCGAGGAGTTCGTGGGGATCAAGCGGGGGCCGGAGTTCATCGAGGCCACGGTGCGTGTGAGCCCTCGCAACGTCGGCATCTTCACCGATCACAGCATGGTAAACTTGAACACGATGGGTGTCTTTCTTCCCACCCGCGACCAGTTGCCAATCGGAACGCTCTTGGACGTGCGATTTCTGTTCGAGAACTCCCCCCGAGAAATCAAGGCGCGCGCGCGGGTGGTCTGGGAAAATGTTGGCGTGGCCGCGAAAATGGTTTCGGGTTTCGGAGTGCGTTTTCTGCGGCTCGACAAGTCCGATCAGATGTTCATTCAGCAGTACGTCGAGCGGGAAACGATTTCCCAGCTCGACCGTACCTAAACCATCCCAGCAACAATAGAAGCGCCAGAGTCACTGTTGGCCCACCCGAGCTGGCGCATCCGCACCCCAGCGGATTGGGTGGCGTTAGCGTGTCGGCCGGTCCCGTCGAATCGCTCGAGCTTAGCCGGCAGTTGGATCCGAAGCAGAGGTCCAGCACCGGATGCAGTTCGAAGCCGTTTGGGGCAACGCCCGTCTGGTCGTGAAGAAAATCGAAGAAGCCCACTCCCTGGATGCTGATCGGCAGCCGTGAGTATTGAAAGCGCTCTTCCGGGATGTAGCGCGATTCGAACCGATCTCGAACCCGCCGGATCGAGCCGATGAACGGACTACTTCCGACGCAGTCCACAGCCGGAATCTCGGCAATCATCGTTTGAGTCCCGTCCGAGAGGACCAGATGGAAGTCGCCGTCATTCTCCCGCTTGTACTTGACGAGCGTCACCCGGGTGAGCCGGTACACTTGCCGCTCGGGAACACCGACCCGCCGCTGGTGCGGCAGAACCGCAGGGCGTGGAAGGGCGATCAGGTCCGAAATCAGGACATCCTGCGGAGTTAGACTGACGGAGCTGGCGTCCTGATCGGTACCGGTTTTGACCGACCAGCGCTCTTCGCCGCAACGACTTCCAAGCCGCTGCACTCGTTGGGCAGGTCGGTCCTCCTCAGGGAGCATGCACGCCCCAAGCAGGACCGTTGCCATCGCGATCGCACAGGTGAGTGCGCGCATCCAGTGCAATCTAGCAAACACTGAGAGGCTGCCGAGTTTCCCCTCTTGCTCCCTCGAGCGCAGCGTTATACTGCCCGCATTATGAGAAAGCTCGAAGGCCCAATCGTGGCGCTGGCTACCCCTTTCCGGGGTGGCCAATTGGATGAAGAAGCATACCGGGGGTTTATCCGCTTTCAGCTCGAAAACGGTAGCGAGGGATTGGTTCCCATTGGCACCACCGGCGAAGCGGTGACGATGACCGCGCAGGAGCGTTTTCGCGCTGTACAGCTTGCGGTCGAAATGGCCAAGGGCAAGGTGCCGGTCGTCGCCGGCGCCGGTTCAAACAGCACCGCCGAAACGATCGAGGGTGTAAAGCGCATTCGCGAAGCAGGGGCCGATGCGGCTCTGGTGGTGACGCCTTATTACAACAAGCCGACCCAGGGTGGATTGTTCGAGCATTTTCGTTTGATCGCCAAGGCGCATCCGGGTTTCCCGATCGTCGCTTACAACGTTCCGGGACGCACCGGCGTGGATCTGCTCCCTGAGACTTGCCAGCGGCTGTGCGAGATCCCCGAAGTGATCGGCGTCAAGGAAGCGACGGCCAGCATGATTCGTGCGATCGACATCGTGGAGAAATGCGGAGACCGCCTCGCGCTCCTTTCCGGCGACGATTTCACGGTACTGCCGTTCATTGCTTGCGGCGGATCGGGCGTCATCTCGGTCTCGGCCAACGTGGCGCCGCGAATGATGTCGGATTTGGTCAAAGCTGCGCGCTCTGGGAATCTGGCCAAAGCTCGAGAGATCCAAGTCCGGATGAACAACCTTCACCGCCTTCTCTTCATCGAGTCCAATCCCATTCCGGTGAAGTGGGCGCTGCACCTGATGGGCAAGTTCGGGCCGGAGATCCGCCCTCCCCTGGTTCCGCTGAGCGAGGCGAATGCCGCCAAGCTCAAGGATGAGCTGAAGCGACTCTCGCTTCTCTAGATCAGCCGTGATTCGCGCGATCATCACCGGAGTGGCCGGGCGGATGGGCGGCACGATGGTGCGGCTTGCCTCGGCCAACCAGGACTTTCGAGTGGTGGGTGGAACCGAGCAGAAGACATCGCCCGCGCTCGGAAAGGACATCGGGACGCTGGCGGGGATCGCGCCACTCGGCGTCGCGGCTGAGCCGGACCTCGACCGGGTTTTGGCGGATGCGAACGCCCAAGTGGTGATCGATTTTACTCAGTCCAAGGCAAGCACCGAGCACGCCCGAATCTGCGCCGCGAGGAAAGTCGCGCTGGTGATCGGCTCGACGGGGTTCGCTGCGGATGAGCGGTCGCAGGTGGCCGGATACGCCAAAAGAGTGCCGATCGTCTTGGCTCCCAACATGTCGGTCGGGGTGAATTTGATAATTCGCGTTGCCGGCGAGCTGGCGAGGGTGTTGGGAGACAGCTTCGACGTTGAGATTCTCGAAGCGCACCATCGGATGAAGAAGGACGCGCCGTCGGGCACTGCGCTGCGGTTGGCGGAAGAGGTGGCCGCCTCGCTGGGCCGCGCGCCTTCGGAGTTTCGACTCGCGCGAGAAGGCCAGGTCGGTGAAAGGCGATCGAAGGAAATTGGAATCCAGGCGTTGCGGGGTGGAGACGTGGTCGGCGATCACACGGTGTTTTTTCTTGGGGAGGGTGAGCGCATCGAGCTGACCCACCGCGCCACCAGTCGGGACCAATTTGGAAAGGGTGCCTTGAGAGCCGCCCGCTGGGTAGTCAACCAGCCCCCGGGACTCTACGACATGCAGGATGTTTTGGGGCCACGCGGGGGAATCAAGCAGTAGAGCAGGTTGGTTCAGATGCGCAGATGGGCGAAGAAATCTACATCGGACTTGGCTCCAATCTGGGGGATCGAGAGCAGCAGCTGAACGGGGCGGTCGAGGCCCTGGGCCGAATTGATGGCGCGGCGGTCGTCCGACGCTCTTCGCTGTACGAGAGCGCTCCGATCGGTCCGCCGCATCAGCCGCGATTTCTCAATGCGGTCGTGCAGATCGAGTGCGATCTCGCACCACAGCAATTGCTTGGCATCTTGAAGCAGATCGAGGTCGAGCTGGGCCGTAAACCCGCACCGAGATGGGAAGCACGCGCGATCGATTTGGACATCTTGCTGTGGGGGGAACGGGTGGTCGCAGATCCCAATCTCCAGATTCCCCATCTTGACCTGCACAACCGCCGCTTCGCGCTGGAGCCGCTTTGCGAGCTGAAGGGTGAGACTCGTCATCCGGTTCTCGGCAGCAGCATGCTCACGCTCCTTCGCCCCTTGCTTTCGCAGGATGTGGTTAGAATCGCTTCTTGGGAATGAGCTGATGAGAAAACGATGGCTCCTCGTAGCAGTTGCCTTGGCAACAGGGTCCGCGCTCGCCCAGGGGCCGGACCGCCCCGAGCTGCCTCCCGGCCATCCGCCGATTGACGGGGCCTCTCCTCAGAAGCCGCCGGCAGAACTTCCGAGCGGGCATCCCGCCGTTAAGCCCGGGGCGGAGGCGCGCAACGCCGACGACTTACTGAACAAGCTCGACTCAGCAGGGGATCTGAAGCAGCGGGTGAAGACGTTTGAGATCGCGGCTTCGATTGGACGGCTCTACTACTCCCGCTCGCGATACTCAGAGGCAGCTGAGTACTTCGGCATTGCGCTCGACAAGGCCGAACCCTCCCGCCAACTCTTCTTGCAGCAGCGAAAGAAAGCAGGGACTCAGGCTGTATCTCAGAAGGACGCTTGCCCGAGCGAGGCGAATGACTCTCTCGAGCACCAGACTTCCATCGCTCAGGCAGCGGCGAAAACTGGTCGTGCTGCGGCGGCGCTGGGCTGCCTGCGAGAAGCCCTGGAGCCGGTCCTCGAAATCACCGAGCTGAGGGGCAATGCTCTTTTTCTCACCGGCAATGCCGCCGGTGCGGCCGAACAATACGAAAGGGTTCTCCAGGTTTCCGATCAACGTCCTGACAGTCTGTTCGGGCACGCCGTGGTACTCGTCGATTCGCATGGGGACGATCTGTCGGCGCTGCGCCGGGCGAAGTCTGATCTCGAGAAATACGTATGGCTTCACGGGGACGCACCCAAGGCGGAGCAGGCCAAATCGCTGCTTGCGCGCGTCGAGCAAGCGCTGAGCGCCGGAGGCATTACCAAACTGGCGCAGAAGCGTGCTCAGGAGCGAAAGTCAAGAACCCCGGTCGCAATCGCACAAACACCGCCGCCGCCCAAAGATGGCGCTCAGCCTCCCCAGCTCACTCAAGAGATGATCGACGCCGTCAAGAATACCGAGCGGACGCCGGAGCTCGAACAGGGCCTGGCCAGGCTGGTGCAGGACGGGGAGGAGCATCTTGCTCATGCGCGGTATCAAGAGGCGCTCGATGCCTACAAACGGGTGGTTCCCTTCCAGCCAGACAATGGCCGTGCAAAAGCGGGAATGGCTTGGGCTCTGGTCGGCCTTAATCGGCAACCGATGGCGGACCGGGTGTGGTCGGTCGCTGTCCAGGGGGACCCGGCGGCAATCGACAAGTTGGGTGAGGCGCTCAGCGCCAAGGGCGATAAGCAAGGTGCGAAGGCGGTTTGGACGAAACTCGCCAGCAGCGCGCCCGACTACGCGCTGAAGGCTGGCCTGAACAAGAAGATCCAGTGAGCTGGGAAATTCGCGAGCTCAAACCCGATCTTTGGCCGTCGCTCGAGAAGCTGTTCGGCCCAAACGGTGCTTGCGCCGGCTGCTGGTGCATCTGGTGGCGGCTGGAAAAAGGTGAACACTGGCCCACTGTCAAAGGTGCGCGGGCCAAACGGCGGATGAAAGCGCTCGTCAAGTCGGGCAAGGCCAAGGGACTGATCGCGTTCGATCGGGATCAGCCAGTAGGCTGGTTGGCATTGGGACCGCGCACCGAGTTTTCTCGTCTCGACCGCGCTCGCAGCTTGGCCTGCGATGATGCGCAAAGGGTCTGGTCGCTGCCGTGCTTCTACGTGAAGAGCGGCTACCGTGGAAAAGGAATTGCGATGGCCTTGCTCAATCGTGCGGTGGAGTTGCTGCGCGCACACGGCGCCAAGGTTTTGGAAGGGTACCCGGTCTCGCCTCCACGCGGCGGGCGGATTCCGGCCGCATTCGCTTATACCGGCACGGTTGCGATGTTCGATGCGGCAGGCTTCAAGCCGGCGGTGAAGAAGGACAGAGGCAAGCGGCGCGTTCGCATCGAGCTATAGGCTCTCGAGCAGCACCTAAAGGAACCTGGCGGCCAACAAATCCTGCACGTCCAGAAGCCCCACCGGCCTTCCCTCCGCGTCGACCACTGGAACCTGGTCTACCTTGGCCTCCCGCATCAACGCGGCGGCGCTGAGCACCAGGTCCTCCGGACTGACGAAGCGCGGCCGTTTGCCCATCACTTCCTTTACCAGGATGTTGAAGTCGGTGTGCCGGCGCTCAACCAGTCGGCGGAGGTCTCCGTCAGTGAAGATGCCAACCAAGCGCCCGGAGCGGTCGACCACATTCGCCGCTCCTGGCCGGCCCGGAGTGTTGGTCATCACTACCGTGACTTCGGAGAGCCGCGCGGTCTCGCGAACCAGCGGATTCGAGTCTCCCGAGCGCATCACCTCGTAGACTCGCATCATCGAGCGGCCGAGCTTTCCGCCGGGGTGGATCAGCGCGTATTCCTCGCTCGTAAATTGCCGGTTTTTCAGCAGCGTCATTGCCAAAGCGTCGCCAACTGCATGCAGCACCGCTGAAGACGCAGTCGGGACCAATCCCATCGGGCAAGCCTCGTCAATCTGCCCAATGTCCAACACCAGGTCGGCGCCGCGCGCGAGCATCGATCGGACATCGCCGGTAATCGCCACCACCTTCGAGCCGATTCGCCGAAGCGCGGGTAAGAGGCGAACGATTTCGTCGCTCGCGCCGCTGTTGGAGAGGGCCAGCACGAGGTCTGATCGGGAAATCCGCCCGAGGTCACCGTGCACCGCTTCCGCCGGATGCAAGTAGAAAGAGGGAATGCCCGTCGATGCCAAGGTAGCGGAGAGCTTCTGGGCGATAAATCCGGGCTTGCCAATCCCGGTCACCACCACATGTCCTGGGCAGTGGGAGACGAGCCTGAGCACCTCGATGAACGGTTGTCCCAGCCGCTCTCCAACCCGGAGGATGGCTCGGGCTTCGGCCTGCATCACGTTGCGCGCATATTCGAGGTGTTTTTCCGAGTCGCGCGGACTCAGGCGCATCGAGCGGGAGCTGGGCGGCTTCGGCTTGGACCCGCCCTTGATGACTCGCAGGCGGGGCAGCCTTCGGACGGCTTCTCGTTTTGTGCGTGGCATCGTGAAGGTTCGGCTTTTACACCTCAATTCAGCGGCGTGCCATCTTGCTAGCTTGACGAGATCGGCCGCCTCGAATACTGCGTTTCAGCAGGCGCCCTAACGGCGCGCATGAGGACCTTATGAAATTCTTCGTCGATAGCGCGGACGTAAAGGAGATTCGCGCCGCTCACGCGATGGGCTGTGCTGATGGCGTGACCACCAATCCGTCTTTGCTCGCCAAAGTTGGGCGGGGTCTCGAGGAGACGATCCGGGAGATTGTCTCGATCATCGACGGCCCAGTGAGCGCGGAATGCGTTTCGGTCCAGGCCGAGGACCTGATCAGGGAGGCCCGCGGATTGTCGAAAATCCACGAGCAAGTGGTGGTGAAAATCCCGATGGGAGTCGAGGGAATGAAAGCGGTGAAGTCGCTCACCGCGGAGGGCATTCGTACCAATGTCACGCTGGTGTTTTCACCCAACCAGGCGCTTCTGTGTGCGAAAGCGGGGGCGACGTATGTCTCCCCGTTCGTTGGCAGGTTGGACGACATTTCGCAGGACGGAATGGAAATGGTGTCGCAGGTGATCGAGATCTACCGGAACTATGGCTTTACGACCCAGGTGCTGGTGGCGAGCGTTCGTAACCCGATTCAGGTGATCACCGCCGCTCGAATGGGAGCCGACGTGGCAACGCTGCCTTTCAACGTGATTCAACAGCTCGCACAGCACCCTCTCACCGACATCGGGATCAAGAAGTTCGCCGCCGACTGGGAGAAGGTACCGAAGAAGTAGGAGGGTGTATGGACTTCGGTCTGACGGATACTCAGCGGGCATTACAGGATACCGCGCGAAAGTTCGCCCGAGAGGTGGTTCGCCCAAAAGCCGCGCACTACGACGAGTCGGCGGAATTTCCCAAGGACTTGATCTCCGCCGGCTACGAGCTTGGACTGATGAACATGACCGTGCCTCCCGATCTTGGAGGCGCTGGGCTCTCGCATCTCGACCAAGCGCTGGTCGCCGAGGAGCTGGCCTGGGGCTGCGTCGGAGTCGCGACCTCGATGATCGCCAACGATCTTGCAATTCTGCCGATCCTGCTTGCCGGTAGCGAAGAGCAGAAGCGCAAATTCGTTACTCCGTTCACCCAGTCCCTCAGATTCGCGTCCTTTGCGCTCACGGAGCCGGGAGCGGGCTCGGATGTCGCCGGAATGTCCACCACCGCTCGGCGAGATGGCTCGGATTACGTGATCAACGGGTCGAAATGTTTCATCACCAATGGCGGCTATGCCGATCAGTACACTCTGTTTGCCACCACCGACCGCAGCCAACGACATCGCGGAATGCTTTGTCTGGTCGTCGAAGGAAGGCCCAAAGGGCTTACCGTCGGTCGGCACGAAAACAAGATGGGTCAGAGGGCGTCGAACACGGTGACGCTCACCTTCGAGGACGTACGGGTGCCGGCCAGCAACCGGATCGGCGCGGAGGGAGAAGGTTTTCGGATCGCGATGGAAACGTTGGACAACAGCAGGCCTTTGACCGCGATGTTCGCGGTAGGAGTAGCACGCGCGGCGCTGGAGCACTGCATTGAGTACGCCAGCCAACGGCAGCAGTTCGGGAAGCCGATCCGGGAATTTCAGGCAATCCAGTTCATGATCGCGGACATGGCCAAGGACATTCAGGCCGCGCGGTTGCTCTCTTGGCAGAGCGCCTGGCTGCTCGACGATGGGCAGCGCAACACCCTGATTTCCAGCTACGCAAAATGCTTCGCCGCGGATATGGCGATGCGAGTGACCACCGACGCGGTCCAGGTCTATGGCGGATATGGGTACATCAAGGAATTCCCGGTGGAGAAGCTGATGCGAGATGCAAAGCTGATTCAAATCTACGAGGGAACCTCTCAAATCCAGCGGCTGGTGATCGCGCGCGAGCTGTTCAAAGGATGAAACCACGCACGTTGAACACGCAGCTGATAGGGAGCGGTTTTTCTGAAAGGAGAAGGCGATGGCTAAGGTATCTGCAGTTCCCGCAGGGATGCAGACCGTGATTCCCGTTCTCACCATGAAGGGCTGCGCCGAGGCGATCGAGTTTTATAAGAAGGCGTTCGGCGCTGAGGAGGTGACCCGTGCGCCGGATCCCTCCGGCAAGCAGATCTGGCACGCGGCTCTGCGAATCGGGGACTCGACGGTTTTTCTCAACGACGAAATGCCCGAGATGGGAATCTCAGCTCGTCCCTCGCGCCTGTGGTTGTACCTGGACTCGGTCGACGCCGCGTTCAAGCGAGCGACCAGTGCTGGATGCAAGGTGACGATGCCCTTGGCGGACATGTTCTGGGGAGATCGGATGGGGAAAGTGGAGGACAAGTGGGGCAACGAATGGTCCCTTGCACAGCACATCAAGGACCTGACACCACAAGAGATGAGGGCGGCACAGAACGCATTCATCGAGCAGATGTCGAAGAAGCAGTAGCGGCACCTACGTTTCAGGTTGCCGCTCTTCGCCGCGTTGCGTAAGAGTATCGTAAGTCGAAGCGCAGGCCTCACCTGTGGCAAGGCAGTAGCTTGCGCTTCGATCAACTAAGGAGCAACGAGTGAAGATTCTGGTCACTGCCAAGCGGGTCGAGGACCCTGAGTCGAAGATCAAGGTAAAGCCCGACGGTAGCGGCATCGTTCAAGAAGGGCTCAAGTACAAGGTGAACCCGTTCGACGCGATTGCCGTTGAAGAAGGATTGCGGCTGGTCTCCAAGCACCAGGGTGAAGTCGTGGTGGTCTCGATCGGTGGCAAGGAGGTGCAGGAACAGCTGCGCCACGCTCTGGCAATGGGTGCGCACCGGGCGATCTGGGTGAACCACGCCGCGCCGCTGGATCAAATGGGCGTGGCTGGACTGCTGCAGAAGATCGCGGAAAAGGAAAAGCCAGATCTGATCATCGTCGGTAAGCAGTCGATCGACGACGACCAGAACCAGGTTGGCCAGTATCTGGCCGAGTGGCTTGGATGGGCCCAGGCGACTTTTGCTTCAAAGGTGGAATCGTTTGAGTCCGAGCAGGAAAAGAACAAGGTCCCTGCTCTGGTGGTGAGCCCGGATGGCAAGAGAGTTCGGGTGGTGCGTGAGGTGGACGGAGGGCTATCGGTGCTCGATTGCCAGCTTCCCGCGGTGATCACCACCGATCTGCGGCTCAACGATCCGCGCTACGCTACACTCCCTGGAATCATGAAGGCGAAAAGCAAGCCGCTCGAGGAGGTGACTCCTGCCAGCCTCGGAGTGGACGTAACGCCGCGATTGCAGATTCTGAAGATGTCTGCTCCGCCGGCGCGGAAGGCGGGGATCATCGTTCCCGACGTGGCGACCTTGGTGGACAAGCTAAAGAACGAGGCAAAGGTTCTGTAGGGGTGCGTTGATGGCCGTCGTCTTGATCGTTGCAGAGCAGCAGCCCGATGGAAATCTGCGGAGGGCGACGCTGCACGCATTGAGCGCGGGTAAGCAGCTTGCCGACAAAAGCGGCGCCGAGCTCCATGCCGTCGTTTTGGCTAAGGAGACCTCCAAGCTCGCGGAGGAGCTGAAGTCCTCCGGCCCGAAGGTAATTCACGCCGCCAGCTCTGGCGCGTTCGAGCACTATTTGGCCGAGGTGTTTGCACCGGTCATTGCGGACCTCGCGCGATCGCTGGGAGCCGAGTACGTGGGCGCCGCATCCACCGCCATGGGCAAGGACCTGATGCCGCGCGTGGCCGCTCGGCTGAAGGCGGCCATGGCGTCGGATGTGATGAGCTTTCAAGGCTCAGGCTCGGAGATCCACTTCGTCCGCCCAATGTGGGCTGGCAACGTCATCGCCGAGGTGAAGTTGACCACCCCAGTAAAGGTTTTCACCGCTCGCCCTACAGAATTCGCCCGATCGACAGGCGGCGGGTCGGCCGAGGTGAAAGCGTTTGAGCCCAAGTTGACCACATCCACTCCGACTCAATTCATCGAGTTCAAAGAGGTGAAAAGCGCCCGGCCGCAGCTTACCGAGGCAAAGGTGGTCGTCTCTGGAGGTCGTGGGACGAAAGGTGACTTCAAGGAGATCGAGGCACTGGCCGACGAGCTGGGCGGCGCAGTCGGAGCGTCGCGCGCGGTCTGCGATGCGGGCTGGGTGCCCAACGATCTTCAGGTTGGCCAGACGGGAAAAGTGGTGGCCCCCCAGCTCTACATCGCGGTGGGCATCAGTGGGGCGATTCAGCACATTGCAGGGATGAAGGGATCGAAGACGATTGTCGCGATCAACAACAATCCCGAGGCTCCGATTTTCCAGGTAGCGGACTACGGACTGGTCGGCGACCTGTTCAAAGTTCTGCCTGAACTGCGCACCGCGATCCACGCCGCCAAGCGCTAGGGACCTACAGCCGCACCTGTTTTGAGCACCTCTTTTCACAGCACAATCACCTGCTGTGGACGAAACCTGCCTTCAACGCAGAGTACGAATCCACGCCAACGCGGGCGTGCAGAGAGTCGGGGACCGACTCCTCGCGGTTGGACCCGGGGATTTGTTGCACGTCTTCGAGGACGAAGCTGGCGAACCATCGCTGGTTGCCGAGCGGATCATCGAGCTGGCGGATGGAACGCGTACCCTGGAGACGATTGCGCAAACGCTCTGTGCCGAGTTCGAGGTCGATCCGCAAGTCTGCGTCTCCGACATCGTGGCTTTCGCCAAGCTGTTGGTGGAGCGCGAGCTTTTGATTTTTGCCTGAACCTGGGACGGGACATGATCCAAGACAATCGACGTGCGGGGACGAGAGCGCTCTCAAGCCAGAATTGCTCCGGATTTGCGGTGGTCACCGTCCTGGTCGGCCTGCTCTCGGGATGCTCGCGCCTCGGATCCACCTCTTCCGGGTCGAGCTTGCAACTTTCCTTCATTCGGCCGGTGGACGGACAACTGCTCTCGCTCCGCGATGAGACCGATCCCCTCACAGCTGGATTTCAGGCCGACATTCAACTCCAAGTGCAAGACACCACGGGCCGGACGCTGCAGGCGCTTAGCGCGCAGCTCCAGATCAAGCTCTCATCCGATCAGACGTGGAGTCCAGGCCCAGCCGCCCAGATCAGCGGAACCTCGATTACTTTCCCGAAGGCCACGCTTCCGGGCGGAATTGTCACGCTGCAGGCCACGGTGAGCGAGGCGGCTACCCAGCGAACCACGGCCCAGACCATCACCATCAATGTTCCAGTGGTGAACGCCCCAACCGTCCAGTTCACCTCGCCGATCGCACGTACCTACGGCACCCGGATGATCGCGGTCAGTGCTCTGGTGTCGGGCGAAGCGGCGGAGGGCCAACCGGTCGACATCTATGACCAGGTTGGAATCGGCGCCGCCACCAAAATTGGCACGTTGACGGTGCGCAACGGGCAAATCTCCGGAGCAATGGTTTTTGTCAACGGGACCCACATCGTGATCGGAAACATTGTCGATGCGATCGGGAATCCCGGCGCGGGCTCTGTATCCAACGTGGTGGTCGCATCGGTCGGCTGCAGCGTGGCAATCACCCGGCCGTCCAGTAGTCCCGTCTATTTCAATCGTAATGACGATGAGGATCCGGTGACCCCGGGCCTTCAGTACACAATCCGCGGCGTGAGCACGGATTGTCTGGGTGTTGGCGTGCAACTGCTAAAGGGCACGACCAACCCGACGCTTATCGGCACGACCACAACCGATCCCACGACCGGCGCATTCGCGTTTCCGATCACCTTGCTGGATGGCGAGCAAACTCGGCTGACCGCTCGAATGACGGATCCCAATTCGGGGCAGTTGACTTCCGCCTTCGTCGACGTGACCGGCGTCAAACTTACGCCGCCGGTGATTTCCAACATCATTCCTTCCCAGAGCAATTTGTTTTGCGTCGCTGATTCCAACTATCACCTCTTTCTCTCGCCACCGACGCCTGGGTACATCCAGGACAAGATTCCAGATGGAGACTGTGAAGCGGACTTCTCGTTCACGGTCGCCAATGCGGCTGGTGGCGTGGCATCGCTCGTGTATCGCGGGGCGACGCTTCAGCGACAGATCACCGCCGACCCGCAGACGGTAAGTTTCATCAATGCCGTGTTCACCCAAAACACCTCTGGGCAGGTACAGTTTCAAGCGATCGACATCGCTGGAAATACGGCGGTTAGCACTGCCAACATGACGGTGGACGTCATTCCGCCCGCCCCCTCCAGCTTTACCATCAGGGCGATCCCAGACGGCGGCGCCCGAGTGGCGACGGTCAACCTTGCCTGGACCGCGAGCGGAGCGCACGGCGATGCCGGGACCCCGGTGGGTTACGATCTGCGATGGAGCACCAACGCGGTGCTGCCCGGAACGTTGGTGGATGGTGGCTACGTCGATGGCGGCATCCGGGACGACCCTACGTACTTCGATCTGACGAAAGTGGTTCAGGTGAGTGGGGGTCCACTTCCGCCGACCACGCTTTCCTATCAGCTCACGCCATTGCCGCCCCTGGCTAGCTACTCGATTCAAGTTCGGGCGCTGAACCCGATCGGCAATTACGCTCGGATCTCGCCACAGACAAACCTTGACAACTTCCTCAGCACGGTGGCTCTGGTAAATCCGACAGCCGCTGCAACCGGCTTTGGCGCCCATCTCGCCAAGGGCGACTTCAACGTCGACGGCGCGGACGATCTGGTCGTCGGCGCCTCGCTGATTCAACCCGGCGCTGTTTGGGTTTATTACGGCGGCCCCTCGTTCGGCACTGCGCCTCAGCAGCTCGTCCCCTACGATGGCCAGGCAGGTAACTTTGGTTTGGATTTTGGGGTGGGAGACGTTGGAAACCCCGATGGCGGCACGCCTGCTCCGGATCTTTTAATCGGTCAGAACACCTGGTCTTCGGGCCGCGGTCGCGCATTTCTGTATTTCGGTCGTCCTGACGCAGGGATTGATCCGACCACCTTCGTCGAATTTCGCGGGACCGCTTTGCCACCTCCTGCCGGAGGGTTTGGAGGCTCCTCTCGGATCATCGCAGACATCAATGGCGACGGCCTTGGTGAGGTTCTGATTAGTGCGCAGCGCGAGTCCTCCAACGTCGGCAAGGTTTTCCTCTTTTACGGTCGCAGCCAGGAGCAGTGGATGGCGGCAAGAACTGGCTTGGAAGTGGATGGGAATCCATTCATTCCAACCTCCTCCGCCGACCGGGTGTTCACCGGCGACGGGCCACCGGACAGCTTCTTCGGACGGTTGCGAGGCTATGCCGACCTCGGGGATCTCACCGGCGATGGGGGAGTTGCATTCACCATCCCGGCGTCGTTGGACAACGTGAATAAGGTCTTCATCTATTCGGGTCCGGTGGTCCAGAGCAGAGGGGACGGAGGAACGGTGGCGGTCACCGACGCGACCCAAACCTTGCAGCGCGCGGCGGTAACGGACGCCGGAACTCTCTTTGGATTCGGATACGAGGCGGTCGGAAAAGCGAACTTTATCGCTGGACCCGCCAATGACTTGGTCGTTTCTCTTCCTCGCAACAACCAGGTTCTCATTTTCCCGGATGGAACGCCGACCGGATTCAACACTCCGCCCGAAATCATCAGCAGCATCAATGGGAACTTTGGCGCTTCGCTTTCCTACGGCGACATCAACCTGGATGGACGTCCGGACATCGTCGTAGGGGAAAACGCTTCCGGCTTCAACCAGCAGGCGTGGATCTTCTACAACCGAGGAACACCGGGAACGGAGTTCGATCCGAACGCGGGCGCTGGGTTTTTCCAATCCAGGTTGGTGGGACCCAGGGCGCTCGGGATCGGCGTGGTGGTTGGTGACTTCAACGGCGATGGTCGGCCGGACGTGGCGGCCGGCGACAACCTGGACGGCAATGGAAAGGTCACGGTCTGGTACTGAGCGATGGAGAACACGAAGAAAAAGGCCTACCGAGCACCGAAGGTTCAATCGAGCAAGATTCTCGTTTCGAATCTGTATGCGACTCAGTGCACGGCTTGCGACCCAGACCGGTGCCCTTTGTTGTGCTGAATCTTCCGCGCGCAATGGCGATAGTTCGAATCGGACAGTGGTTGGCGGCAGTAGACGATCGGCTGCTCGAGCTCGCCGCACAATGCAGCAGCGTGGAGCAGTTTTGTGTCGAAGCGCAGCCCGGCGCGTCGGTGCGCCTGAATCTGCGCTGGACGCAACCCGGCAGTGCTGAGCGGTGGATCCAGCTGGACGGCGAAGGCGATCAACCGGGCATGTATTGCATTCAGGGCAATTCCCTGCGGGTCTGCATTCCGGCCGATGCTCCGGCGGCTGAAGCAGCAGTGCGGGCGCTGTTTCAAATCGCCACGCTCCGACAAGGAGGGGTCTTGCTGCATGCCGCGTCCGCTTCTTTCGGCCATTCGGCGATCGTGGCCCTTGGACCGAGCGGGGCGGGGAAGTCGACCTTGGCGAGATTTTGCCTCGAAGCGGGAGGAGAGCTCCTCTCCGACGAAACGGTGGCCCTCTATCCAGATGGACGCGTTTACGGCACTCCGTTTTTCTCCGACGACGATCTGATCGGCGCGCCCCGAAGCGCTCGGGCAACGCGGATCGTTTGGCTGCAAAAGGGCGAGCAGGAGTCGATCGAGACGCTGTCACAGCCGCAAGCGGTGGCCATGCTCTTGGCTCAGGCGTACCGCCCCGCGCCGGGTGAAGCCGCGCCCGAAGCGCTGCTCGGGCGGACCGCTCAATTGGCGAGCACAGCTGGGCTGCATCGACTGCTATTTCGAAAGCACCCGGGCGCGGGTGAGTTCGTCAAGAGGTGCCTGCTTGCTGCTTGAGCCGGAGCTGCACCGAGTTGAAGAGCTCGAAGCTTTGCCGATCGGCGCGGGCCTGCAGGTTCGCGCGATTGGACATTGCATGACGCCATTGATCCGAAGCGGGGACATTCTGGCAGTGCGCCGCTGTGGAGCAGGCTCGGTGGCAGAAGGGGACATCGCAATCGTTCGCACTGCCGACCGACGCTTTTTGGCGCACCTGGTGGTGGAAGCGCAGCCGCTCCGGACCGCCACGCTGCGGGGGAACTTGGATCCCCAGCCGCTCGAGCTTTTGGGGCGCGTTACCGAGGTTCGCAAAACGATCGTCACCATCCCGCTCACCACGCTAACGCGCCATGCACTTCGCCTCCTTCAGCGCGGCCGAGAGCAGGCCCGCGTCAATTCGATGACGCGGTTGGCAATCGGCGCTATTCGCCGCGTACAACTGGGCGTGTTGCCAGCGAGGGTGCGCCGAAGACTGCTCCGGCCGATCCAGGTGCGACTGCTCAACCTGCTCGACGTCGAGGACCTGCGGATTTTCGCTGGGCAGTACCTGGTCGATTCGCCTGACTTCTTGAAGCAACAACTGTTGACGCGATGGAATCGCAAGGGCGCAGCTGTCGCGGCTGTGGATCGCTTCGGCCGATGGTGTGGATTTGCGTACCTGGGCGCATTCGAGGATGAAGGATTTGCGCTCGAAGGCTTTGGCCTTCGTTCTTTGTTCGTCGTTCCGTTCGCGCGGGGTTTGGGGCTCGAGCGGCGGATGGCGATGCTTCTCTGCCAGGAAGCGCAACGGCAGGGGGTTTCTCCAGTCTACGTTAACGTGGTGGACAAAAATCCGAGACTGGTGGCCCTGCTCGAAGAGCTGGGATTTTCGCCATCGACCGACCAGCGCGCCGATCAGGTGGCCTCCGAGTGGGCCAAGCGCGGGGTACTCAGGCAGTGGGCCGCGCTCGAACGATCCTGACGCGCTCGCGGCTGGATCTCGCCGGCAACAGCACCGCGTGGGGATAGCGCGAGGCCTCCCGCTCGAAGTAGGCGATTCGCCAGCCGGTCTGAGTGGCCTCTTGGCGCAGCTCGGCCTCGGTGACGAAATGGTAATAGAAGCCCCGTGCCCATCCGGTGCCGCGCTCGAGCGGAGGGAGCTGAAAAACCCTCTGCCGCAGCCACACCCGGGTCCAGCCCTGAAGGCGCCCCCGCGGCGGAGGATTGAGTGGCGCAAGCTCCTCCGAGCGCTCAAGCTCGTCAAAGAACTTCCGGCCACTGAAAAAGCTGAGCAGCAGAGGGCCCCTGGGACAGGATTCGGCGAACCGCCGCAACGCATTCAATCTGTCCGTTTGGCGAATGACGTGCGTCCAGGCCGCCCACCCAACGATCACGCCATCGTAGCGCGCGGGAGCATCGCCGCGCCGTGAGGCGCTCCAATCCTGGATTGAGGCAGATTGGATCGGAGTCGCGCCCGGCGAAAGTTGGCGATTCGCGGCTGCGGCGAACTCCGCGACAGGCTCGAAAGCGTCAAGCTCGTATCCGCGCTCCAAAAGCGCGAACAGCTCCCGGCCGCCGCCCGCGCCGTGCAGTAGCAGCCGAGCCGGAGGTCGCGGAAAGTAGCGATCCAGCATTCGCTCCTCAAAGCGCAGCAGGCCAGATCGCTGGTTCTGGGCATCCTGGTACTGGCGTTGGGTCCGGTAGTAGCCGTCGAGGGAAATCCGTTCGAGGGCGGGACAGTGCAATGCCGTCGGCAGCTCCGTGCTGACCTCGAGGAGTCGGCGGAGCGCGCGGTATCCGGCCAGGTACCCCGCAAACAGCGCCCGTTGGAGAGGGCGCGGAGCTCGCAGAAGCGTGTCGCGCCTGTGCATCGAATGCCGAGAATAGCTCAACTGTCCGCCACTCGCCCTCCCACGACCAGAGGGCATTGGTGTATAGCTGCCGGGCAATGTGTGCCGTCGAATTACGGCGAGGCGGTCTACGACTGAGTGGAACGGCGCTCTGGCTCGACGCCACGCAGAAGTCCGAGCTGTCGTTCGTCTCTCATGCGCACTCCGACCATATCGCTCGCCACGAGCGGGTGATCGCCACCTCGGCCACGCTTCGATTGATGAGCCATCGCTTGGGTCAAATCCCGGCGGGCCTGCCGGTTCCCTACAACCGCCCCTTCGCGCTCGGGGCGCTGCAGATTGAGCTGCTTCCTGCCGGGCACATGCTCGGCTCGGCGCAAATCCGAGTCACCCGCGATGACGGGCGGCGCATCGCCTATACGGGAGATCTCAACCTCGCACCCTCGTTGACCGCCGAAGCCGCGCAGGTGGTCGAGTGCGATACCCTGATTCTCGAGGCGACGTTTGGTCACCCTCGCTATCGCTTCCCTCCCAAAGAGCAGGTGCTCTCGCAGCTGGAGACCTGGTTGCGAGAGAAACTCGATCGGGGGCACACCCCGGTTCTGCTTGGATACGCGCTCGGCAAGAGTCAGGAAGTGATCGCGTTTCTCGAAAGGCGCGGCTTCGAAGTGGCGGCTCACCCGTCGATCTGCGATCTGGCGAGCATCTACTCTGAGTTCGGAGTCGCGCTCAGCCCACTTCGCAGATTCAACGGGACCGTTCGCTCGGGCGAAGTGCTGGTGTTTCCACCACACTTATCCCGCTCTGCTTCGATCAGCCGGATTTGGCCGCGATCGGTCGCCGTTCTAAGCGGTTGGGCGACGGATGCCGCAGCCATCCGCTGGTACCGCTCGGACGCCGCTTTCCCTCTCTCCGATCATGCGGACTTCGACTCCTTGGTTGACTACGCCCGTCGGACCGGGGCGAAGGAAGTCATCACCCACGGGGGCTTCGCGGAGCAGCTCGCGTCGTCGTTGCGCGAGCGGGGAAGCGTCGCGCGCGCCGTGGGCAGGCCTCTTCAGCTGCGGCTGTTCTAGCCGTCGCCTTCAGGGCGACTGCACCAATAACTTCTCTTTGCCGCACACCGAGCAGCGGAAGTGGATAAGCAAGTCGCCTTCGCTGTCTTCGGGAACCGAACCCGGCGGAACCCCGAGCTCTGCTTGCGCCAGTGCGGCGACCTTCTGCGGAATTTCCTCCGCGCGCAGGGTCTGTAAAAAGCGCATTTCCTTGTCGTGGCACTCGCGCGCCTCGGGATCCTGTAACCACGCCGGCTCGACGCCCGCGGGCAGCCGGGTAATTGCTTCCAGATGCGAAGCGGATTCAGCCAAATACGCCAACCGCCGCAGTCGACCCTCCTCCGGCACCGCCGCGAACGTGCGGAAGCCGTTTTCGAGCTCCGTGCGCTCTCCGTTGGTCGCCAAGTTGGCGAGCTCGATCGCCCCCTCGGAGGCATCGAGCGCTTCCTGCCAGTTGTTGTCGGGATGAAAGCCGGCCTCGAGCAAAGCGGTGAACAGTCGGGCCGCGGCCAGCCGACGCCGCGCTTCTCCAAAGTGCTCGGCCACCTCATGAGGCAGGCGAAGCTCCAATAGCGCTCCCGCAGTTCGCGGATCGATCGACGCAGTGAGATCGTCGATCTCAATTTCAGCCCGCAAAGCGTCCTTCAGGACTTTGGCGGCGGAGAAACGGAACTCGGGCTCTACCGACACCTCGCGTAGATACATCGCCGCATGCGCGGCATCCTTGGCGCCCAGCCGAAGCGACTTCTGGGCGCGCTTGACCGCCTCGCCGTCTGCCAGCGGCTTTTGGTTCTCCAGTCGGGTGCGCACCGCTTCCCGGTAGAGCGACTCGAGGCTTGCGCCGGCGGGCGAAATCGAGGGCAGAGGTGGGCGCAATCCTGGTGCGTCCAATACCCACAGAGGTGTTGAACCGTACGACTTGAGTCCACGAACCAGCAGGGTGCCGGGTGGATCCTGCGGCCGGAAAGGAGGCAGATCCGAAAGCTGGTCGGCCGCCGCGCTCGCCAGGGCGGCATTTCGCTGCTCCCGCGTGAACGAGGTGACTCCGTGTGCGGGAACCGGTGGCGGCGGCGGGGTCTCCGCTCCGCCCAGCCCGACCACCCGATCCATGTGCACCGCGTCCAGTTCGAGATCGTCCAAACCACGCGCGCCGGAAAAGTCGCAGCGCAGCAGCTTCACTCTCTCGAGGGTCGCTCCTTCCAGGTTGGCGCCGCGAAAGTCGCACTCCTGCAGCTGCCCACCGTGCATGTAAGCATTCGAGAGATCCGTCTCCCGAAAATTTACCTTAGAAAGATCGCAGTTCTCCCACTCGCTGCCGATCAGGCTCAGGCCGGAGAGATCCGCACCCGCAGAGAAGAGGTTTTTGAAGGTCGCGCCGGTATGCTCCAACGGCACCTTTCCCTCTTTGCGGAGCTTGTTCCACGCGGCTGAACCGTTTTTGAGAAGGCTTTCTATCGCTGGAGTCTTGGCCATGGATCTAGTTTATCTGCGTGCTTAGGTCTCATTAACAGTCAAAAATGATCGAGTTTAAGGTTGATGCCGATTCAGCGGGGATGCGGCTGGACAAGTTCCTGCGCAAGAAGCTCGAGCGGGTACCAGTATCCCATCTGTTCAAAATGATCCGAACAAAACGGATCCGGGTAAACGCCAGGCGGGCCTATCCGGACCAAGCGCTTCAGGCCGGCGATGCGATTGCCGTGAGGGGTACCGAGGAGCGGCTCTTAGCGCCGGCCCCCTCCCGCAATCGGAGCCCAGTCGTAGACGTCTCTCAGCTGAGGGTTCTGCTCGAAGACACTTGGATGATGGCGATCGACAAGCCTTCCGGGTTGGCAGTTCACCCGGGCAGTGGGATTTCCGGCGCGACGTTGGTGGACCAGGTGCGGGCATATCTGGGTACATACGCGGTTCGAAACGACTTTGCCGCCAGTCCTGCGCACCGCTTGGATCGAGACACCTCCGGAGTGGTGCTGATTGCCAAGCGACGGCCGGCAATGGTCCGCTTCACGGAACTTTTCACCCGCGGACAAGTAAAGAAGCACTACCTCGCGCTGGTGAAAGGAAAGATGCCTAGATTACGAGGGATTATCGACATTGCCTTATCGGAACACCAGCAGACCGCGGCCTCCAAGGCACAGCACGGCGTCAAAATGCAAGAAGCCCTCACTCGCTACCGGGTGATCAGCCAGACGAAGGAGGCGTCGCTTTTGGAATGCGTCATCGAGACTGGAAGAACTCACCAGATTCGGAGACACTTGTCGGCGGTCGGTCACCCGATCGCGGGGGATCGCAAGTATGGCGACTTCTCCTTCAACCGGGAGGCGAAGGCTCGATGGGGGCTGCGGCGGCTGTTTCTACACGCACAGCAAATTGAATTTCCACACCCGGAGCATGGCGGCAAGGTCCAGGTCTCGGCGGAGTTGCCGAGTGAGCTGCAGGAAGCGATGAAGCGGGCGGGACTGAACATCGATGCGTGAAGGCTCCAGGTTGGTCTGGGTCGGTGTTGGCCCCAGGCGCACGATCAAGAAACTGCTCTTGATGGTCGTGGCCTGGGCCGCCTTGGTAGGACTCACGGCGGTGGTCGTGATTTCGGGGGGGCTCTACTACCGCTTCTCACACGGTCTGCCGGAGATACCGAGGATCGAGGAGTATTGGCCGCCGATTGTGACGGAAATCTACACCGATGACGCGGTCCTCGCTGGGGAGTTCTACAACGAACGGCGAAAGGTCGTTCCGTATGAGCGCATCCCCAAGCGCTTGGTACAAGCATTCATCGCCTCGGAAGACGCCGGTTTTTTTGATCACCAAGGGGTCGATTTTCTGGGAACGGCACGAGCCGCCTTCAAGACCCTGATGCGAAAGGCGAGCGGAAGCGGTTCGATTCAGGGCGGCTCGACGATCACCCAGCAGACGGCGAAGGCCGTGTTGATATCGGCGGAGGGTTACAAGATTTCCACCGAGCGGAGCGTGGTCAGAAAAATACGAGAGGCCATCCTCGCCCATCGGCTCGAGGTGGCGCTCACCAAGGAGGAGATTCTCTATCTGTACTTGAACAACGTGTACCTGGGTCACCACTCGTATGGAGTCCAAGCCGCCGCGGAAAACTACTACCGCAAGGACGTGCGAGACCTTTCGTTGGCGGAGATGGCGTTGATCGCCGGCCTGCCTCAGGCACCCTCGCGGTACTCCCCGTTCCTCAACCCGGACGCGGCAAAAAAGCGCAGAGCGTACGTCCTGCGACGAATGTTCGAAGTGGGGATGATCTCGAAGCGGGAGCACGATCAGGCAAACGCGGACCAGGTGAAGGTCTATCCGGTAGAGGACGTGTTCCACGAATTTGCGCCGTACTTCGTCGAACAAATTCGCAAGGACGTGGTGGAGCGCTACAGCAATGTCACGCTGCTCAACGAAGGCCTGCGGATCTTCACCACGATGGATTCCGAGCGCCAGCGAGCGGCGCAGGAGGCGATGCTGCAGGGGCTGCTCGAGGTGGACAAGCGGCAGGGATTTCGAGGTCCGGTGCTGCAGTTCGCCAGTCCCGACGAACAACGCGCCTTCCTGGACAAAAGCAAAAAGGCAATCGGCGATACGAAGATCGAGGAGGGCCGGTACTACGTCGGCCTGGTCACCGCGATCGAGCCTGATGGCCAGATAGCTGAACTCGCGGTGGGCCCGCACCGCGGGAAGTTGCCGCTCTTGGGGATGCGGTGGGCGCGAAAGGTGAATCCGGTTGCTTACTACCCGTCGGCCCTGATTTCGTCGGTGAAATCGGCTGTGCACGTGGGCGATGTCGTGGTGGTCAAGGCGGTCGGCGCGAAGGATCTGACCGATGACCGGGACCAGCGCCTGCCCAAGCTGGAAAAGAACCTGCCCGAAAATGCGACCTTCTTTCGGCTGGAGCAGGAGCCGGAACTCCAGGCAGCGCTGGTGTCGATCGATCCGCACCGGCAGTACATGGTGGCGATGGTGGGCGGCTACGACTTCGACGCGAACGAATACAACCGCGCTTTTCAGGCGTGTCGGCAGCCTGGTAGCTCGTACAAGCCGGTCGTCTATTCCGCGGCGATGGAACTGTTGGGATGGACCGAGGCCACGATGATTGTCGACAGCCCGGTCGTGTTCGACGATCCCGAGACCCAGCTTCGCTGGAAGCCGGAGAACTACAGCGAGTCATTCCAAGGTGACGTACTGCTGCGGACCGCGCTGGTTCATTCAATGAACATCCCCGCGGTCAAGACGTTTGCCTCGGTGGGCGTCGGTCCGATGGCCCAGTGGGCAAAGCGGCTGGGGCTGTCCACGCCGATGAATCCAGACTTCTCCGCAGCCCTCGGTTCCTCGTGCGTCTACCCTTACGAGCTGGCCGGGCTGTACTCCACCTTCAATCGCCTGGGAGAAAAGAAGCGGACCTATCTGGTTCGGAAAGTGGAGGATCGCTTTGGCCGCGTCCTAGAGGACCATACCGCTTATCAGGATCCTTGGGCTTCGTTCGAAGACCGGGTGGCGGCGGGATACGGCGCGCTATTTGAGCCGAGCGAGCAAGTGATCAGCCCCGAAACCGGGTACATCTTGACCGACCTGTTGCGAAGCGTCGTCAAGGAGGGCACCGGTGTCGGTGCCCAAAGACTCGGCAAGCCGGCCGCGGGGAAGACCGGTACGACCAACGATTCCTTCGATGCTTGGTTCGCCGGCTTCACCAAGGACCTCGTCACGGTCGCCTGGGTGGGGTACGACTTGAACCCCCATCCCTTGGGGCGTTACGAAACCGGCGGCCGCGCCGCTCTTCCGATCTGGCTGGGCTACATGAAACAGGCGTTGGCCGGAGTGCCACAGCCGGAATTTGAGCCTCCCCCCGAGTTGGACCTGGTGCGCCGCAAGGTCGACCTCAAAACGGGAAAGCTCGCCTCTTCCGGCTCCCGGTTGACGGCGGACATGTGGTTTCGGCGCGGAACGGAGCCGCGCGACGCGCAACCCGAAAAGAATCAAGTGGACCCGAATCGGTTCATGCAGCTTCCGAACTGACGCCAATTGGGCCGGTAGGATTCGCGAAGGTTCGAGGGATGCAAAGATGTCACAGCCTCGGCAATCGCTCCCACCGAATATTCACACTGTGTGCGTTCGAAAGTGTCACGGAGCGATACGAGGAAATAGGCTGGTAAAATGGCGTTCCGGCGCCATCGAGGGATGGAAAGATGTCACTAAATTTCGCTCTGCAAATCGAAAAAGATGTCACGGAACGGTCGACGGAATTGGTTTAACCCGGGCGCCTAATCCGCGAACCCAGATTCTAGAAAGATGTCACGCCAGAGGCTAGGGATCGCCTCTTTCCGGCGATTCACGATCTCCGAAAGATGTCACGGGCCGCACTTGCGTTTTACCGAAAGCATGTCCGGGTCGAGAGGGCCCGGCCATCAAGGCATGTTTACAGGAGTAAAGACCCTCCGCTTAACAAGTTTGACGTCAACCAGTTGGAGTTACTAGGGAAACCTAAGTATCTGTTTCGCGCAAGGGCTTAACTCCTAACGCCATGGTCGGAACCCCCAGCCAGGGCCGGCGCTTCACATCTTTCTTGCCGCGATATCGAAGACGCCATTGGGCAACAGGCGCAACACTCGCGATGCCAGGGCCATTTGCCAGGGGAACGCGATGGCCGCTTGTCCGCGCATGATGGCTTCGCCGATCTGATTGACCGCTTCGTCAGTTTCCATCAGGAACGGCATCTTGAACTTGTTCTTTGCCGTCATCTCGCTCTTCACGAACCCGGGATAGACGCTGGTGACCTTCACTGCCGTGGACTTCAAATCCACTCGTAATCCCTCGAGAAACGTGGCGAGAAACGCCTTCGATGCGGAATAGGCGGCGAACCGATGCAGCCCCCGAAACGCGGCCAACGACGAGATTCCAACCAGATGCCCCACGTTTCTCTCCACCATTCTGGGCAGGACAGCGCAGAGCGTCGCTGAGGCTCCGAGCACGTTCACCTGGATCGTCTGTTCAACCTTGTCCCATTGGATGCGCTTCGCGTGTGTTTCAAAGCCAACCCCCGCGTTGGCGACGATCAAGTCCAGACCGCCGGAGGCGTCGTCAAGCTCCTGAATCTGCTGGATCGTTTCGCGAGCTTTGGCAACGTCCATCGCGACCGGCTCGAGCCTTCCCGGCGCGGATGAAAGCTCAGCCTGGAGCTTGCGCAGTTCATCGAGCCGACGAGCTGCCGCAAAAACCCGAACGCCCCGTCGGGCCAGCCAGGCGGAGAGAGCTCGGCCAATTCCGCTCGAAGCGCCGGTCACCAAAGCAGTTCTGTAGCCTTTCCCATCGGTCGCCATATGCCCCTCTAGAGTTGCGGCCAGTACGGTCGTAAGGCTTCACGGCAGCGCCGTATAACGGCGTAGCCAGGAATCGAGGCCTCCTGCGGAAACTCGTCTTGGCGCCCGGCGGCCATCACTTCCAAGCAGGCATGGACGGATTGCGCGGTTGCGTCCAAGTCGTAGCCCCCTTCGAGGAGAAGGACCAGGCGCCCCTGGCAGGTTTCGTTCGCGAGTTGGAGCACCGTGCTGCACATCGCCGCGAAGCCGCGCTCGCTGGCCTTCATCCCGGCAAGCGGATCCGCGCGATGTGCGTCAAAGCCAGCAGAGACCAGAATCAGATCTGGGCGAAAGAGCAATCCGATTGGAAGGAACAAGTCATGGAAGGCGGCGCCATAGTCCGCGTCAATCCGGCCGGCCGGGAATGGACAATTGACGGTAAAGCCGGTTCCAGGGCCTTCCCCCAGCTCTTCTGAAGCGCCGGTGCCCGGATAAAAGGGGTACTGATGTACTGACTGATAGAGGACATCCCGGCGAGCATAGAAAGCATGCTGCGTTCCATTGCCGTGGTGGACATCCCAGTCCAGCACCAAAACCCGCTGCGCGCCTAGTCGAAGCGCGGCCTCCGCGGCAATCGCCACGTTGTTGAACAAGCAAAACCCCATCGCCCGGCCAGACTCGGCATGGTGACCTGGGGGCCTGACCAGCGCAAAGGCATTGCGCTCACGGCCGCTCATCACTCCTTCGACTGCGCTGATCCCGGCTCCCGCCGCCAAAACGGCGGCTTCGTAGCTCTTCGCCGAGGTCTGGGTGTCCGGGTCCAATTCGACGGCTCGCCCGGAAAGGGCCTTCAGCCGGGCTCGATACTCCGGGGTGTGAACGTATCCGAGCTCCTCTTCGGTTGCTCGACGGGGTTTTTCGCGCCGAATGCCCGCAAGTGGGTTCCGGTCCAGGACCTCGATGATTCTTTTCAACCGCGCGGGGCTTTCGGGATGTCGAAATCCGGGTTCGTGTTCCAGAAAAAGCGGGTCAAAAAAGACCGACGTCATTGTCGCACCCATGCTTGCTCGCGCTGTTTTAACTCCCGTACAGTGAACGCTCGCTTGCCCCCAACAATCCACAAGTTGGGCCTCAAGTGGGCGATCTTCAGCTCGTTCACTTTGGCTCTCCTGATCATCCTTGGCGCTCTGTATTTCATTGTGCCGAAACAGGTGGAAATCTACCTCCTTCACCGACTCGAACAACGAGCAGAAGCGGTGGCGCGTGAGCTCAAGCGTCGCATCGCTCTGAGAGGCACCGAATTCGACGAGGCCGCGTCGCGCACGATGACCGAGATCGCAGAGGCGGAGAAGGACATTCGCCGGATTCTTCTCATCGCGCCGGAGGGACAACTGATCGCCAAAACTTTCGGGGGTGATGTCCGGGAAGTCGAGTCGATCATCGAACAGTTCAATCGGGCCAATCACCCGCTCAGAATGCAGCTACCGAACGGGGACCTGTTGGTCAGCTCGCAAGTGTTCGCGAGCTCCGGCCCGGGCAGCGGCTATCTGCTGATCGAGATGGAACGCGAAAGCGTCGATCAGGTTCTCTCGGAGTTGAGGAAAACCGTTCTCGTCGCTCTGTTGATCGGATGCGTTCTGTTTGTGGCACTGGTATGGCTCATCTCTCGCGTCTTCATCCTGCGCCCTTTGACTTCAATGATGAAGGTCGCCTCGCGACTGTCGGAGGCGGATCTCACCGGACGGGTCGAGAGCGCAAGCTCGGATGAGCTGGGCCAGTTGGCGGAAGCGCTCAACCGGATTGGCGATGGTCTGAGGGGAACGCTGGGGCGGGTACGTGGCGTGGCGGAGGGCGTTGCCCTGGTGATCGAGCAGATTTCCCGGACCGGAAACGCTGTCTCCGAGGGCGCATCGACTGTTTTTTCTCGGGTCGAAGAGACCTCTGCCTTGATGACTTCGGCCCTCACTTCGCTGCGCGGGATCGCCGTCAACGCCGAGGCGCTCAATCACAATGCCCACGCCAGCTCCTCTTCGATTGCCGCGATGGCCAAAACCAATGACGAGGTGGCGGACAACATCCAGGCAATGGCCAGCTCGGTCGAGGAAACGACCGCGGCGATCGAGGAGATGACTTTCTCGATTAAAGACGTGGCGAAGAACATCGAAAATCTTCGGGCCTCGATGGAGCAGACCTCGAGCTCGATCAGCGAGATCGACATCTCGATTAATCAAGTCGAGGTCAACGCCAATGAGACCGCCAAGCTGTCGGAACAGGTTTCCAATGACGCGGAACGCGGGGTGGAGTCGCTTCAGAAAACGCTGGCGGGAATCGACAAAATCAAGGAGTCATCCCGGACCGCGGCGGAGGTGATCGAAAACCTGGGGAAGCGGATCTCCGAGATTGGAAACATCTTGGACGTGATCGACGAGGTCGCGGACCAGACCAATCTTCTGGCGCTCAACGCGGCGATCATCGCGGCGCAAGCGGGGGAGCACGGGAAAGGATTCGCGGTGGTGGCGGAAGAGATCAAAGATCTGGCCGAGCGCACCGGCGCGTCAACCAAGGAGATCTCGGAGCTGATCGAGGGCGTGCAGGGCGAGTCGCGCAACGCGGTCGCGGTGATGAACCAAGGGGTTCGAAACGTCGAGGAGGGGGTCCGGTTGGGACGAGAGGCGGAGGGTGCGCTGAAGAAGATTTTCGAGTCTGCCAACAAGTCCACCACGATGGTCAAGGCGATCGCGCACGCCACGGTAGAGCAGTCCCGAGGCTCCAAGCAGGTGACCGCCGCGGTGCAAAAGATCGCGGAGACGGTTCAGCAGATCAGCCGGGCTTCGAACGAGCAGGCGAGGGGCTCTGAACAGATCATGAAGAGCGCTCAGAAGATGAAGGGGCTGACCAGTCACGTTCAACGCTCCGGTCAGGCCCAGGCCCAGGCTTCGAACCAGATCACCCAGGCAATCGAGCGAATCAACGAGATGGTCGACGCCCTCAATCAATCCCAGAAGGAGCAGACCAAGGGAAGCGACCAGGTGTTGCGGGCGGTCGAAGCGATCAAAACGGTGGCCGAGCATCAGACCAAGTCGGTCCAGCAACTGGAGGAGGCGATCGAGGCCCTCCGGCGACAAGCCGAAGTGCTCCGGGCCGAGGTCCGCCGATTCCGAGTCTAGTGGCCCCCCAAGCCTGCGGGCGTCCGAGTTGCAGCCGCTAGCCCTAGCGCGCTAAAGCAAAAGCACCATGTTCAACATCGGCGCCGCCGAACTGGCCGTCATCTTTGTGGTGGCCCTGCTGCTGCTGGGCCCCGACAAGCTCCCCGAGCTGGCGCGCGGAATTGGAAAGTTCATGCGGGAGTTCCGCCGCCAGACCGATGAAGTCCGCGGGATGGTCGAACGCGAATTTTATCAAATGGATCAAGAGATTAAGGAGACGCCGGCGGCTCCAAACACCGTACCCTCAATCAAGCCACCCGCCACCGAAGCTCCCGCCCTTGCTGAGTCTACCTCTCCACCGCCCGCCGAGTCCGCGCCGCCGCAGGCGTTGCTCGATCCGGATGGCACCGGGGCGGATCCGACCTCACCCGCCGAGCCCGTTTACGAGGGTCCTCCCTCCGAAGACAAGCCGCCGATCGAAGACAAGCCGCACATCTAAGAGCAAAACATGGCGGAAAACGACGGCGAGCTTCGAATGAGCTTAATGGGTCACCTTGGGGAGCTGCGAAAGCGCCTGCTTCGCTGCGTGATCGCTGTGTTGGTGCTCGGGATCGTGTCGCTGGCGTACTCGAAGCGGATCTTCGGAATTCTGATGAGGCCGGTGCTCAACGCGCTGCCGCCGTCGGGTCGGTCGCTGATCTACACGTCGGGGATCGAGGAGATCAACGTTCTGATGAAGGTCGGGCTCTACTGCGGCCTGTTCCTCACTACGCCGGTGATCTTGAGCCAGTTGTGGGGCTTTGTTTCGCCGGGTCTTTACCCCAAAGAACGAAAGCTTGCCTCGCCGTTCGTGTTGTTCGGCTCGCTGGCATTTCTGACCGGCGCGCTGTTCTGTTACTTCGGGGTGCTGCCCACGGCCTTTCAATACCTGCTGAACGACGAACGGGCGGTGGCGGTTTCCCAGAGGTTGGACAGCGCTCGGTTGCGTGAGCAAGAAGTGCTGCGATTTGCGCGGAACGGAGATCTGGCGCGGGCGGGGGAGTTGGCGCGAAAAAGCCTCGACGAATTGTCTTCCAAGGGCGACGGCCAGGTCGATCTGGACGCCGCGCATCCGTCATCCTCGGCCAGCACCGAACTGTTGGAGCGGCTGGCAGGATTGGGGCGATTGGTCGACGCGATTCAGCAATCCAGCGGCGGCACCCGACCGGTGGTGCGGCAGGTCCTCGAGCAGCGGATTGCGGCGGTCGATGCGTTGGCGAGCGGCGATATGGCCAAGGCCAGCGATTCGCTCGATCAGGCGGCCCGAAGCCTGGCCGGAACGTATCCCGCCCAAGCAGCGCAGCTCTCGGATCTTTGGAAACTGGAGAAGGGGCTTTCGATCGGCAAGGTTGAATACGACGCCTCCGCCTGGACGCGGCCAATGTTGACGATGCGCGAGCAGCTCTCGCTGGTGCTGATGCTCGAGCTGGCTTTTGGCGTCATCTTCGAGCTTCCGCTGGTGATGGCGTTGCTTTCGATGGTGGGCCTGGTGAAGGCGAGCTTTCTGCTCAAATACCAGCGGCATGCGATCGTGGTGTGCTTGATCGCCGCCGCGGTGATCACCCCCACCGGAGATGCGGTCAATCTCGCGCTGATGACCGTCCCGATGCTGATGTGCTACGAACTGGGCGTCCTCGCTGCGTGGTTCATCGAAAAAAAGCGGGCGAAGCAAGCAGCCTCAACCGCGCTGACCACCACGACGTCTTCGTAGTGCCAAAACGCGCGCGCTCGAGCTGCGAGCGCCCGCAAGAGGTGACACCCATGGCCGCCAAATCGAAGCCGATGACGCTCACCCAGAAGATTCTCGCTCACCACGCGCGGGGACTGGCTCGAGCCTGGGTTGAGCACGGGGACATTCTTCTCGTCCGCGTCGATTGGACGATTGCCAGTGAGCTCGCCTGGAATGGGATGGACCGGACCTATCAGGCGCTCGGCCGTCCAGGGATTTATGACAAGCTCCGCTTTTTTCTCGCGGTGGATCACACCGTCGATCCGGTCACCCTTGCGAAGGACGCCCGCGCGCAGAAGCTCGCGCAACTCTCACGGGACTTCGCCCAGGAGTCGGACATTCGACATTTCTACGACGCCAATCAGACCATCCTGCACACCAAGTTCTATCGGGACCTGGTGCAGCCCGGCCAGGTGGTCCTCGGGGCGGACTCGCACACCTCGTCCCATGGCGGGCTCGGTGCATTCGCGATCGGCTTAGGCGGGGCCGATGTCACTGCGGCGATGGTTTTGGGGCAGTCGTGGATCGAAGTACCGGAGGCAATCTCGGTCGAGTACCAAGGCGAGCCGCAGTTTGGGATTGGGGGCAAGGACGTCATTCTGAGGACGCTCGGAGAACTGGGGCGCAACACCGTCGCGCTCGAGCGATCGGTCGAGTATCGCGGGGAGGCGGTGCGCCATTTTTCGACCGACATGCGCTTCACGATTGCGAACATGACCGCGGAGTTCGGCGGTCTGAACGGCATCTTCGAAGCCGATCAGGCGGTGGCTGCGTGGCTTGCGCAGCGCCGCGACGAGAACCAGGAAGCACAATATTTTCGCGCCGACCCCAACGCGCCATACGTCGCCCGTTATCTGATCGACCTTCTCCGTCTTGGCCCGCAGGTGGCCAAGCCATTCTCTCCGGACAACGTGATGCCGGTCACGGACGTGGTCGGAATGCCGATCGACGGTTGCTTTATTGGCGCCTGCACCACCACCGAGGAGGAGTTGGTATTGGCGGCGCTGGTGCTGGAGAGAGCATTCAAAGACCGCGATCCGGCTCAGCCCTCGCCCAAAAAACTGGTGGTCCCGGGAGATCTGTCGATCCAGGAGCGGATGCGACAGGGCGGGTTGTGGGAAATCTATCAGAAGGCGGGCTTTCGGATCGGGCCGCCCGGCTGCTCGATGTGTCTGGGTGTCGCCTCGGAAAAGGCGCTGCCCGGCGAGGTCTGGCTCTCTTCGCAAAATCGCAACTACCCAAACCGGATGGGCGCGGGCTCGCTGGCGTGGCTCGCCTCCGCGGCGACGGTCGCAGCTTCCTCGGCGGAGATGAAGGTGCACGATCCAAGGAGCTATCTCACGGAGATCGATCAAGACCGGTACCAGCGCCTACTGTTCCGGCATCTGTTGCGCCCGCCTCCCGAGATTCGGGTCTCCGAACCGACCGTTCGCGTCGAGCCTTCGCAAGCGCAACACCGCGAGGGTCCGCAGATCCGCAGCCGGACCATTTCGGGACGGGTCCAGCGATTCGAAGATCACGTCGACACCGACGCGATCATTCCCGGCGAGTTTTGTCATCTCACTCAGCTCTCCGAGCTGGGCGCCCACGCGTTTCACCACGTTCGGCCGGAGTTCTACCCTCGAGCCAAGGAGGGGCAGACAATCGTCGTGGCGGGCGAAGGCTGGGGATCCGGCAGCTCGCGGGAGCAAGCGGTTTGGGCGTTGATCGGCGCCGGTATCCAGGCAGTCATCGCCAAGAGCTACGCCTTCATTCACAAGCGAAACCTGGTCAACGAAGCGCTGCCGTACCTGGTGGTCAGCGATCAAGCCTTCTTTGACTTGGCCAAGGAGAATGATCCGCTCGCGGTCGACCTCGCCTCCGGGGAGGTCACACATTTGCCCAGTGGGCGGGGCTTCCGAGCACAGCAACCCAGCCCAATCGTCAAAGCGTTGCAGCAAGAGGGCGGACTGGTCCCCGCAATCCAGAAACACGGGGCGCGGGTTTTCGAGGTGTTGGGAGGATATTAAGATGTTTGTGATCCCCAGTCGGCCTGGGTGAAGGAGAGCACAATGAAGAGCGTTTCGAAAACCGATGAGATCTGGTTCCTTTCAGGCAAGCGCACCGCTTTTGGAACTTATGGCGGCAGCCTGAAGGACCTGAGCGCGACCGATCTCGCGGTCGAGTCGGCCAAAGCGGCGCTCGCCCAGGCAAAGGTATCGCCTGAAGACATCCAGCATGTCGTCTACGGAAATGTCATCCAGACCTCGCCGGACGCGATCTACCTACCCAGGCACGTCGGTTTGCGGGCGGGTGTGCCGATGCCGGTTCCAGCCCTCGGCGTGAACCGCTTGTGCGCCTCCGGTTTCCAGGCATTGGTTAGCGCCGCCGAGCTGATATTGACCGGACAAGCCCAGGCGATTCTCGCAGGCGGCACCGAATCGATGAGCCAGGCGCCGCACATCATCCGCGGCGCCCGCTGGGGCATCCCTCTCGGCAAGGGAGCCTTGGAGGATTCGCTCTGGACCGCGCTGACCGATACCTACAGCGGTACGCCGATGGCGATCACCGCGGAGAACCTGGCCGTCCAGTACAAGATTTCGCAGGACGAGGTGGATGAATATTCCGTCCTCTCGCAAAAGCGCTTCGCGGCGGCTCAAGAGGCGGGCCGCTTCAAGGCGGAAATCACCCCGATCGAGCTGAAGAGCAAAAAGGGAACCGTGGTCTTCGAGCGCGACGAGCACAACCGGCCGGACACCACGGTGCAGGGGCTCAAGAAGCTGCCAAAGGTCTTCAAGAAAGATGGCGTGGTGCATGCCGGAGCGGCGTCGGGGATCTGCGATGGCGCTGGCTCGGCGGTGATCGCCACCCGTTCCTGGGCGGAACGAAAGAATCTCAAGCCGATTGGCAAGCTGGTCAATTGGGCGACGATCGGCGTCGACCCGAGCATCATGGGAATCGGACCGGCTCCGGCGATCCGCAAGCTCCTCGAACGGGCCGAGATCAGTCTGGAAGACGTGGATCTGATCGAGGTGAACGAGGCATTCGCTCCCCAGTACCTGGCGGTCGAGAAGGAGCTGAAGCTGCCGCGGGAAAGGACCAATGTCGACGGCGGAGCGATCGCGGTCGGACACCCATTGGGCGCTTCAGGAGCACGAATTACCTTACACTTGCTGTACGAACTGAAGCGCCGCGGGGCTCGCTATGGTATTGGTTCAGCATGTATCGGTGGAGGCCAAGGGATGGCGGTGCTGGTGGAAGCGTTGTGACAGATTGATTCGGGGGACGGAGCGGAAATGACAGACGAGGCAGCGGGCAAAGCAGGACGAGAGAGGGCCAAGGAGCTGGCCGAGCAACGGCGGGCCGAACGACGGCTCCGCAAACGTCACTGTGTCCTCTGCGGCGCCGAAGAGTCGGACAAAACTCCGCTCGGTCCGCATCCCGATGGAATCGGGCCTGCCTGCAAGGACGAGCTCGGCTGCCAGGCCCGAAGACGTCATGCGAGCGGCTAAGGGTCAGCGCGACCGGGACCGACAAGCAAAGGTCATCCATGACTGGAACCTCGCTTATCCCGTCCCTTTGCCTGGCCAGCCGTTCGAGCTGAACGACGAGACCCTCCGCGACGGGGTTCAGTCGCCATCAGTCAGCAACCCATCGCTCGAGGACAAGCTCGAGCTGCTGGTGCTGATGCAGAGCATTGGAGTTCGCTGCGTCGATATCGGACTGCCCGGAGCGGGAAAGCGGGCCTTCGACGACGTGGTCTCGCAGGCGCGCTACATCGACAAGAAAAAACTCCGACTGATTCCCAACTGCGCTGCCCGCACGGTTCTGGCAGACATCAAGCCGGTCGTCGAAGCGGTGCAAAAAAGTGGGCAGAACATCCAGCTGTATACCTTCATCGGCTCCTCGCCGATTCGCCAGTGGGTGGAGGGATGGGATCTCGACTTCATCTTGAACCGCTCGGTCGAGGCGATTGATTTTGCGGTGAAGGAAGGGCTCGAAGTCGCGTATGTGACTGAGGACACCACTCGAACCCCGCCGCAGAATCTCGATCGGCTGTTTCGCGCCGCGATCGATCACGGCGCGAGCCGTTTGGTGCTGTGCGACACGGTCGGCCACGCCACCCCGGAGGGAACTCGAGCGCTGGTTGAATGGACTCGCAGGCTGATTTCCGGCCTCGGGATGGACGTGAAGATCGATTGGCACGGGCATAATGACCGAGGACTCGCGGTCACCAACGCGCTCGCCGCGATCGAGGCCGGCGCCCACCGGATCCACGCCTGTGGCCTGGGGGTCGGCGAGAGAGTTGGCAACACCTCAATGGATTTGACGCTGCTTAATCTGAAGCTAATGGGTTGGATCGACTACGATCTGTCGAACCTGATTCGGTACGTCCAGAAAGTCTCCGCGGCCTGCAAGTTTCCGATTCCCCGCAACTACCCCTTGTCCGGAGTCGACGCCTTCCGAACCGCGACGGGGGTGCACGCTTCGGCGATTGCGAAGGCCCAGGCAATGGGAGATGTGTGGCTCGCGGACCGGGTGTACTCCGGGGTCCCCGCGGCTGAATTCGGCCGGCAACAGGAGATCGAAATCGGTCACATGTCGGGCATGAGCAACGTGAAATTCTGGCTCGCGATGCGAGGGATCGAGGCCACGGACGAGCTGTGCAGAAAGATTCTAAGCTACGCGAAGAGCAGCCCTCGGGTTCTGTCCCAGGACAAAGTCTTGGCGCTGGTGAAGCGACACCGGGCACGCGCCAAGCCGGTGCGGGCCGGCCGGGCCGCCGCGCGAGTCGCCCGGGTGTAAAAACCGAACTGCGTGGTTGCCGCTCCTGCGGTTTTGGGGGTAAGAAACCGCTCGATTTGGTCGGGGATTGTCCCGGTTCGACGGGGTAGGGCATGCCAGGGAGCGTGGATTTCACGGGAATCAAGGTCTTCTCGACCACGCTGGCGCGAGATCGAGAGGTGATGGGGGAAAACATCACCAAGTGGCTGCGGGAGAATCCGGGCGCCGAGATAGTCGATAAGGTGGTGACCCAATCCTCTGATAAGGAGTTTCATTGCCTCACGATCACGCTCTTTTATCGGCACAAGTCCTGAGCGTGGTTTAAGGTAAGTCCGATGCCACCAGCTCGGGTCAGACGGCCAGCTTGGTTGAAGACGGCGGGCACCGGCGTCAAGTTGGCGATTGCAATCATCGGTTGCTCGCTGCTCGCAACCCTGGCCCTGGCTCGCGAGTTCCTTCTGCTTTTTCCGGCGAGTGTCTTGAGGGGCGCGGTCTGGCAGCTGTTCACCTACCAGTTCGTGGCGGACAATGCCCTGGGCGTCCTCTTCGATGCGCTGATTGTCTGGCAGATTGGGACCGCGCTCGAGGCATCCTGGGGTAGGCGACGGATGGTCGGACTCGCCTTGGGCATACCCGCGATTGCCGGTGCGATCACGGTGGTGCTGGTCAAGCTTCTGATTCCCGGGATTCAACTGATTGGCTTTTTCGGCGCGACGGTGATGGCCAGTACCATTTGGGTCGGTTACGGGCTCGCGCACGGCCGCAGCCAGATCAACTTCTGGGGCATTCCGATCTCGGGGAATCTGTTCGCGGGCATTGGGGCGCTGTTCGTGGTCCTGAATGCCGCCTTTACCAGCTGGCTTCATGTCTTGCCGGAGGCTTTGGCGATTGCGTTGACCCTGGGGTATTTGCGGCTCGGCTCACCCCGAACCTGGCTGTTGCGGTTTCAGTCCTGGCGATTTCGGCGCCAACTCAAAGCCCGGTCGACGCACCTCAAGCTGATCGTCAAGGATCGCAATACGCGCGACGATTCCGATCGCTACCTACACTGAGGCGGTCATTCCGCGTTGATCACGTCGACCGCTGACCGGAACAGGTAAATCCGGCTGGTGTTGGTTCGAACGTCCGCGGGCACCAAGAAGAATCCGGGCGATTCGCTCTGGAAGTCGGTGGAGAAGCCGAGCACTTGACGGCCGTCCGCGAGCGTCACCCGAATTTTTTGACCGCTCGCTGGCGGCTCGCTTCCGCCCGGAGGCTTCATGAAGAAAATGGCCTTGATCCGCTCGGTGGGTACCGCTTCGGACTGGCCCGACTGCTCGATCGCAATGGTGTTCGCCCAGATATCCACGTCCCGAATCACGCCGCGCTTCACTTGTCCTTCGTGGGTGTGAATGATCACCCGATGCTCTCCCTCGACAATCGTCCTTCCAACGCCGGGTTGTTGTTGTTCGAGCGCGACCGGAGGTTGTGTGAATACCGGGGCCGCCGAGGGGCTGGGAACCTCGGGGCCCGCAGTCGGCCTGGCCGGGAGCACAGGGGCTGGCGGCTGCGCGGGAGTTTCGGGAAGGTTGAACTCTCCGGTATCGATCCTCTCCGCGGTTGACAGATCGACCATCTCGCCATCTTCCGGAGTCTCAGCCGCGATTGAAGGCTGCTTGGGAGCCGGCGGCGTCGCTGGCCGAAGCTGGCTCTCCTTTGCTTGCAGAGCGGCGGCCTGGGGTGCAAACGTTGGAAGCGGCGCCGGGCTTTGCTGCTTTGGCTCAGGTGCCCGGGCGATCGGTTGCGGCACCCCCGCATCAAGCAGAGTCACTTCGCTCGGATCCAACTCGACGACGTCCTCAGCGGGCGCTTCGCTGGGAGAGGGGGAGCTTGGTTCGATGTTTGCCGTCGCGGCGGGATGGGTGTCGGTGACTGTGCGCTGGGGAGGGGGCGAGCTGTCGGAAAATCCTAGCAATTCCGCCGCGGGTAAAGTCGAATTCCCTGGCTGTTGTAGCGACGCCGGGGGCGGATACCCTGGCCCCGCCGGCATCTGTCCGTATCCAGGCGTGGTGTACGGCGCATAGTCGGCGGGTACCGGGGCAGTGGGCATCGGATACGCGTTTCCATCGGCCCGAGACCGCACAGGGACGTTTGGCTCGGGCGCCCCCAACGCTTGTTTGAGCTCGCGCCACCGCTGCTCTTCAGAGCTGGAGAGCGTGGTGAGCTTGCGCTTCTCGTCTAGAAATCGGAACTCCCGCATCGCCAGCCGCGTGTCGGACATCATTCACCCGTCCGGATCCGATCGCTGGAAGGGCTCGAGTGCTTCCATCGCGCTTGGAATCTCATTCCCGATGATCAAGTCTATCAGATCGATTGCGTACCAATGAATTCGCGGGATGACGCGAAAATGGTGAGCAGACAAAACGGCGGGAAAGTAGGCGAGTCTGCCCAATTTGTCCTCGAGGGCCAGGGTAAGATGAAGGATGCCCTCAAAGAGCTGGCCAGGCGAATTCGCGCCTGGAGGGGCCGGCAAGGCCTGACTCAGGAGTCCTTCTCCGCCAAATGCGGAATCTCGGTTAGCTTCGCATCCCTGTTGGAGCGCGGAGAACGAAGCCCCAGTTACGAAACGCTGCTCCGGATTTCCCAGGCGCTCGAGATCCCGCTCAGCCACCTCTTCCGGAGTGGTAATGATGGCGCTTTCGAAGATCCCGCGTACCTACGCCTTCTGGAATTTGCGCGCCGCCGCCGGCTCACGTCCGCCCAAGTCGATCGCTTGATCAAAGTGGGCCAGGCGTTGTTCGACGAGGAGAGGACATCGTCGGCGAACAATCTGCATGCTCGAGTTGGCAGCGTCACTTGTCATCAGGAGGGATGCAGTCGCCCGGTTTTGGCGAAGGGCTTGTGCGCTTCGCATTACCATCGGGCGCGGAGAGCCCGACTGTGATCCGATCGGATCGGCGCTCGCCGGTCGCATCGGTGTAACCCTCCGGTCGGTGTTGCGTAGAGTCCTCCGGAGGCCCGATGAATCGCCTTGTGCTTTGGGGACTGTTGGCGGTGGTACCTGGTATTCCGGCAGCGGCGGAGTCTTTTGTCGTCGATCCGGAAGCGGGCAACAACACTTTCAGCGCGGTGTTTGACGCGGCGCTCGGAGAACGGATCACTGCGGTCAGTTCCTCCGTCTCGTGCCGCCTGAACCTCGACGAACGAGCCTCAACCGCTTCAGGAGTCTGCTCTGTGCCGCTGACTGCGATCCGGGTGGACAATGAGGATACCAAGACGGAACACTTTCAGCAGTGGAGCACGAACAAGAAGACACACCCGAAGGACTGCAAGCTCGAAGCTCAGTTCACGGCCCTGCCGCTGCAGAAGCTGGAGCCCGAAAAGCCGGTAAAATTCTCGGGCGATATTCCCTTCACCGTGTGTGGCCGCCCGCGGACGGATGGAGGCAAGGAACACGTGGAGGGAACGGCGGTACTGCTTCCAACCGAGGGTACTTCGAGGAAGACGATCAAAATCAAAGCGCACCTCGGCCAATTCAGTCGCGACCGCTACCGGATTGGCCCGAAATATACCGAGGGGTGGCTGTCGAGGGTCCAGTCCCTCGCCAACATCGTCGCGGACGAAGGCGCCATTGACTTGACCGTCTTCGCTAAAGAGGGCAAGAGCCAAGCCAAAGCTGAGTAGCAAACGAGCCGCCTATAGGAGGCGCCTCGTCAACCCCACAACCGAAGGAGCAGTTGATGTTGAAGGAAACATTGAAGGGCGCACTGGTTGCCTCGGCCGTGGCCTCGTTGTTCATGGCCGGCGCTGCGACCGCGCAGGAAAAGACGACCAAGACGGGCGCCGCGAAAGTGCAGTGCAAGCAGGACAACGGCTGCGGAGGCCAGGGCGCCTGCGCCGGTAAGGACAATGCCTGCCAGGGCAAGAATTCGTGCAAAGGGCACGTCTTCACGACCAAGAGCGAAAAAGAATGTACCGACAAGGGTGGAACTGTCGCCACGGCTAAGAAGTAACTGCTGGGAGGGTCAGCATCGCCGACCGCGAAAATGCGTGCCGGCGATGTTGATCGACGGATTGTCGTTCACTCGCGCATACCTGGGTCACGGCGTTGGGCTTCGGCAGAAGCATTTCACGCGCTGGTTAAGTGAAAAGCCGGCCGTGGACTGGGTTGAAGTGATCAGCGAGAATTTCTTTGCGCGCGGCGGCCGCCCTTTGGCGGTGCTGGAGAAGGTTCGAGCCGATCTCCCGGTGGTGATGCACGGAGTCTCGCTCTCGATTGGATCGACCGATCCGTTGAACGCGGGCTATCTGGCCGACCTCAAGCAATTGGCGGCGCGCTTCCAGCCTGCCTGGATTTCCGATCATCTCTGCTGGGGAAGCCATGGCAGCAGGTACGGGCATGACTTGTGGCCGCTTCCTTATACGGTAGAAGCGCTCAACCACGTGGTGGATCGCGTCCGAGCGGTGCAGGACATCCTGCGGCGGCAGATTCTTCTCGAGAATGTCTCCAGCTACATTTCGTTCAAAGAATCCACGATGACTGAGTGGGAGTTCCTCGGCGAAGTGGCCAGGCGAGCCGACTGCGGAATTCTCCTCGATATCAACAACATCTTCGTCAGCGCGCACAATCACGGCTTCGATCCCTACGAGTATCTAAAGGCCGTTCCGGCCGATCGGGTTGGCCAGTTTCATCTCGCCGGTCATTCAGACAAAGGAACGCACCTTCTGGATACCCATGACGCACCGGTGCCGGAAGCAGTCTGGGAGCTCTTTCGGAGCGCGGTGCGGCGCTTTGGGCGGGTGTCGACGTTGGTCGAGTGGGATGATCGAATTCCCGAGCTGGACGAGCTGCTCGCGGAAAGCGGCAAGGCCGCATTGCTGGAACGCGAAGAGCTCGGAGCGCAAGCCGCACGGGTGGTGGCATGACGCTGGCCGAAACTCAAGCAGCCTTCTTCAGCCTGGTCACCGACCCAGAGCAGATCGAGACCAGACCGGAGCTGGGACTCTTCGATGAGCGGCTTCGAATCTATGCCAACATGTATCTTTGGCGCTTGGTGGACGGGCTGCGGAATGACTTTCCCAAGCTGGCGGCCGTGGTCGGCGACGACGACTTCTCCGCATTGATGAGTCAATACCTGCGTCAACATCCGTCGGAGCATCCCGACGTGGGCCAGGTGGGAAGGCATCTGGTGAGTTTTCTGCGCCAAAACCGCGACCCAACTCGCCGAGAGGATCTTGCGGATCTGGCGGAATTAGAACAGGCCCGCTCGGAGGTTTTCCTCGAAGCGGATCGCCGACCGATCGATGGATCGGCAATCTCCGAGCTGGGCGCCGCGTTTCCCCAAGCTCGACTTCGCTTGGTTCCCGCGCTTCAACTTCGCCGCTTCGAGTACCACGTCGCACCGGTTTGGCGTTCGATCGACGACGAACAGGCGCCGCCCGCGCCGCTTGCACAACCCAACGAGGTGGCGATCTGGCGGAAGGAGTTCGCGGTCTACCATGTCGTTCTGGCGGCCGAAGAAGCGGAGGCCTTGCGTCGGGCATTGTCCGGGGCGCGACTTGAGCAGGTGTGCGCCGCCTTTGCCGACCAAGATTCGCCCGCTCAAGCCGCGTTTGCCGCTCTCTCGAGTTGGTTCGTCGAAGGGTGGGTGGCGGCGTTGGAGATCGATCCTGGCTGAAATCAGCGGCGTTTCGCGCGTTCCAGTTTCAGGCTCTTGTTTCCCACCGACTTTCCGACCAATGCCTCAAACGCGGGCGCGCTGTCTTCGGTCACGATCAGATACGAGTAGGTGGGCCGCAGATCCACGCGAGCGATGCTCGCGACCGGCGCCTCGAGGCCTTGCAAAGCAGCCTTGAGCCCGGCCTGGTCGAATCCGTCAGAGGCGCCCAAGTTGAGCCAAAGCCGAACCGATCCCGGAGGGATCTTGGTTTTGCTCTCGGCGCCTTCGCCTGCTGGTTGAGTCTGGGTTGCGCTGGGATCGGTGGCCCTTTTTCGCTTCTGTCGCTCGCCGGAAGGCTTTTCCCGCCCTCGCGCTCCGGCGCTCGGACGGGCTTGCTTGGAGCGCCCGCCTGACGGAGCGACCGGCTCTCCCAAATGAGCGGCTTGAATTCGATCCATCCGGTGATGGGCAAAAAAGTACTTGAGCAAAAAGGCAATCAAGTCATCCGCTTCCGGATGCTGCCTGATTTGCCCAGCGAGCGGTAGAAGCCCGTCATAGACTGTACCGCTCGCCCCCTCGCGAATTTCGCGCACGTGCCGTTCGGTCCAAAGGCTGATCGCTTGTTCGGGAGTAGGCATCGGCCTCTTCTCAAAGACAATCCCGTATCGATTCTCGAGCGCGCTCAGGGTGTTGAGCTCGCGGCCCGAGACGAGATTGATCGCCACCCCCTTCTTGCCAATCCGGCCGGTCCTGCCGACCCGATGGAGGTACACGGCCGGATCCTCCGGGAGCGAATAATTGATCACGTAGCCCAAGTCCGAGATGTCGATCCCTCGAGCCGCGATATCCGTCGCTACCATCAACGCGACTTCGCCCCGTTTGACTTTGGCCATCACCCGCTCGCGCTCTTTTTGGGGAAGATCGCCATTGAGCAGCTCCGCATCGAAGCCATTTCGATTGAGCACCGCGGTGACCAGACCGGTATCTTCGCGGGTGTTGCAAAAGACGATCGCGTTCTCAGGCTCTTCCAGCTCGAGGATGTAGATCAAGTTGCGCGGCTTGGGATAAGCGTCCGATACGTCGTAGCGGATGTGTTTGATGTGCTCGACGGTGAGTACATCGCCGGAGAGGAGGAACGTCTCGGGGTCCCGCGTGTAACGGGTGATCAGGTTCTGAATGTCGGGGGGCACGGTGGCGGAGAAGAGCAGGATCTGGCGCCCCGCCGGCAGACAGTCGAGAATCCGAGTCACCTCTTCGAAGAAGCCCTGGCTGAGCATCTCGTCCGCTTCGTCCAATACCCCGTGCTTGCACGCATCGAGCTTCAAGCTCCTTCGGCGGATGTGGTCATAGATTCGGCCCGGAGTGCCGACCACGATCGCTGAGCCGCGCTGAAGCGCCTCTTCCTGGGCCTTCATCGAAGCTCCGCCATAGATGGCGGCGACCCGAACGCCTTTGTGCTTGCCGAGATCCGAAATTTCCATCGCAACCTGCAGGGCGAGCTCTCGAGTGGGACAGAGCACCAGGGCCTCCACCTGACTTTCCCCAGGGGTGGCCATCTCCAACAGAGGCAGACCAAAGGCCGCGGTCTTGCCGGTGCCCGTCTTTGAGCGCACGATCAGATCTCGACCTTCGAGGATCGGCTTGAACACTTTCGCCTGAACTGGAGTCGGATGAAGATAGCCGCGCTCCGCCACCGCGCGGCGGATCGAGGGCGAGAGATTGAATTGGTCGAATGCCAGGTCCGAGATGTATTCTTGCGGGTGGGTTGGCTCGGTGCCAGGGGCAGCCGGCTCCTCGGATTCCGCGGAGCGCTCAGTCATCAACCTCGTGGCATAGCGTTCGCCAGATCCAATGGCAACTGGACCGCGAGAAGGGTTAGAGAAGCGCAGCATGGCGAGCAGAAAACGGCGAGATCCGCCGTCTGGAAAAACCGCAAAGCGGTCCAAGCCCCCCAAAGACCTGCCCGCCCAGGAGGCGCGATCGGATCGACAGCCGCCCGCGCCACCGAACGAAGAGGATTTGAAGGACGGCCGAAGCCCCGAGGTGAAAACCAGCTCGCTGGCCAGCTCCAGAGGCCGGGGATTGGCGCGAGCCGATCCGTTGCAACTCTACATGCAGGAGGTCTCCCGGCATCCGCTGCTGACTCGCGAACAGGAGTATGAGCTCGCCGTCCGTTATCGCGAGACAGGCGACCTGGATGCGGCCTATCGGCTGGTCGCGTCGAATTTGCGTTTGGTGGTCAAGCTCGCGCACGAATACCACCGCAATCCGCTCGCGCTCCTGGATCTGATCCAAGAGGGAAATATCGGGCTGATGCAGGCGGTAAAGAAGTACGACCCGAGCCGGGGAGTAAAACTCTCGAGCTACGCGGCCTGGTGGATCCGCGCTTACATCCTGCGTTACATCATGGACAACTGGAAGATGGTGAAGCTGGGAACCACCGAGGCCCAGCGCAAGCTGTTCTTCAAGTTGCGCCAGGAGCAAGAGCGGCTGATCTCTCAGGGCTACGAGGCCACTCCCAAGCTTTTGGCGGAGCGGCTGAACGTCAGCGAGCAGGACGTGGTGGAGATGGACCAGCGGCTAGGCCACGACGAGGTGTCGCTCGATGCGCCGATCGGGGAGGACGGCAAGGAGACCCGAGCGGATCGCAGCTTGCCATCGATGGCGATGCCGACCGACGAGCGGCTGGGCAACGAGGAGCTGAAGCGGATTTTCCGCGAGAAGCTCGCCGAGTTTTCGAAGACTTTGGAGGGGAAGGAGCGATTCATCTTCGAACGCCGGCTGATTTCTGACGAACCGCTGACTCTGCAGGAGATCGGCGACCATTACGGAGTCAGCCGAGAACGAGCGCGCCAGATCGAAGCCGGGTTGGTTCAGCGCATCGGCGCCTATTTGCGAGAACAGATTCCCGACTTCGACCTGGTGGCGGTGCCGAAGAATTGAGCTTGCTCAGAGCGGCTTAATCTGCAGATTCGCGAAATGGACGCGCGATTCCCAGCCCGAAAAACCGAAGTACTGGTGCCCGGGTCCCTCCAGCGGCACTGAGTCAGAAAGCTTGAGGAACTCCTTGCCGTCGATCAGCCAGGAGATCTCTCCGCCGGTTCGACGAATTTGCCAGTGGTAGCGCTTGCCGGGCTGGACCCGAAGGTCGGCCCGCGCAACCCGGTCTGTGGCGTGCTCGTGTTGTTTGGCGATCGCCGAAACCGTATTTCTCCATCCGCCGAAGACGAAGACGTATCCGGAGGATGCGTAGCTGCCCTGGGGATCTCCAGCGTGGAACGAGCGGCCATCACCCCACGCCTCGACTTTGATGTCTCCGTCGGGACTGTCCGACCAGCAATCAAACTCGATCGACGCATCGCGGGGAATCGGTTGGGCGAGCCAAACCGGGTGGTTGTGCGCCTTTTCGATCACCACCGTCCCTTGCTCGAGCCTGACCACGCCCGGATCGGTGGCCACCCAGTTTCCGCCAAGCTCGGCTCGGTCGAACGGATCGGAAAACGGACCGGCTTTCGGCATCGAAGGTGTGACGGCGGGCCGAGCAGGAAAGGAGGTTAGCTTGTCGTCAAGCGCTTCGATTCGCAGGTTGTCGAAGTAGAGATCAGACTCGACGCTGACGAATCCGAACCGATCGTGTCCCTTTCCGATCAACGGCCACGGATCGTCGAGCTCCAAAAAAGGCTCGCCGTCGATGCTCCAGCGAATCACCGAACCTCGTCGCTCGATCAACCAGTGGTACGTCTGGCCCGGCACCACGCGGTTGTTCGACTCCACCCGAACCTTGGTGTCCGGGCCGAACAACCCGGCTTCAACCCAATTGACGTTGCTCGTCCCGCGGCGCCGGGCGAGATCGCCGGCCCACGCTTGATAGCGCGCGATGCTGGGTGCGTTCTCGTCCAACCGCGCCAGGACCGAAAGCGTGTTGTTCCACCCGCCCTGGATCAGATGGTACCCAGAGAACTGGTAGTTGACGCCGTCTCCAAAGATGATCGCCCGAATGTCTCCCTCCGAAGACATCGAGCGGACGTCGAACTCCACCCGAACGTTCTGGGGGAGCTTGGCCTTGAGCCAAAGAGGATTGTTGCGCACTCCCGGAGAGAACAGCGCCCCGCCTTGCAGTCGCCAGAAGCCTCCGGTAGTGAAGTAATTCTGCTTTAGCGTCGCGGGGTTCTCGAACGTGTCCTGGTATGGCAGGGTAACGGAGACCTCCGGGGACCCTCGGAGCAAATAGTGAATCAGTGGCAGGTTGATCGCGACAACCACCAGGCCCAAGACGGCCCAGCCGCGTTTGCCGATGCCGGCGGGCTTTTGCCATTCCGCGCTTTCCGCCAACGGTGGCGCCAGCGTGGGTGTGGGCATTTCTTTTCGTTTCGGTTGTGCCATCGGCGGCATATCGAGAACTATAGGCGAAAACAGGAAAGGCTCAGCTTCGAACCACGGCGAGCAGAATCAGGATCAGGATGAGGGTGGCGGCCAGAAGGGCATCGTAGAGGGCGCTTTTGGACACCCCGGTACGTTCGAGGAGATCCTGAGCCTGCGCGGGATCCCCTGGAGCGGAGGGCGCCTCCAAAACCTTCTTGGCCTCGCGCCGGGCGACAACCACATCGCCCGACTCGTACCGTCTCCAAGCGTGCTTCATCTGAGGTGAAATCGCGACCTTCGGTGGAGTAGAGGCCTTAGGCATGGCACGATCGATGTGGGAATGAGACTTCCGCTCGACGGTATATACAACCTGATGCCGAGTCGTCTCATTTCTCGACGCAGCTTGGTGGCGTCTTTGGCGCTGTTGCCGCTGTTTCGACGCTGGGCGTATGCGCTGGGCGACAGCGCTCGCTTTATTCCGGCGGTGGCCCAACACGGCCCTCGGTGGAACGCGCGATTATCGGGGCTCAGGCGATTGACTTGGGAGTTGCAGCGCCGGACCTCGGTGGAAGTGGTTCCGGATGCGCGGGCGTTCGCGCTGAGCAGCCCCAGGCTGTTCGAGTACCCGTTTTTGTACTGGGGCGGTGAAGGGGATTTCCCGCCGCTCGATCCCGATGAGCTGGAGAACTTGCGGCGGTACTTGACCTTCGGCGGGTTTGTACTGGCGGATGCGAATGACGGGTCCGACGGAACCGGATTCGACCGAGCCTTCCGTCGCGAACTGGCGCGGGTGTTGCCCCAGGCGCCGCTCCGACCGCTTTCGTCCAATCACGTGGTCTACAAGACTTTTTTCATGTTGGACTCCTCGCCGGGGAGACTGCTCAGCAAACCCCTGCTCGAGGCTTGCCAGCTGGGAAAGCGGGCGGCAGTGGTGTACTCGCAAAATGACCTCGCAGGGGCCTGGAACCGAAACGAATCGGGCGACTACGAGTTCGAGGTTTCCCCGGGCGGCGAACCGCAGCGCGAGTTGGCATTTCGCCTCGGAATCAACCTCTGTATGTATGCCCTGTGCCTGGACTACAAGGATGACGCGGTCCACATGCCTCTGATCATGAGCAAACGACGCTGAGTAGCCGAAGACCCGAATGACACGCTCCCCGTTCAATGCCTGGAAGCTGGTGAGCCTGTCGCCGCTTCCAGTTTGGGCGTTGGTTGCTCTTGGGGTGCTGGTGCTGGCGGGCGTTCTCCTGGCCGCCGTCGGGCTTTCGCACGAGCCGGCCCTGCGCCGTCGTGCCGCCCTGTGGGCTCTGCGGCTGGGCGCCGGGATCGCGGCTTTTTTCTTCCTGCTCGAGCCGGGAATTCGGAACCTTCAGGTTGCGCGGATGAAAAATCGGGTAGCGGTCTTGATCGATCGTTCTGGATCGATGTCGTTTCCCGCTACGCCGGGAGGCAAGACCCGAACCGAGTTGGTCGCCGAGTACCTCAAGGCGGTGGAGCCCCAATGGTCCGCGCTGCAGGATCGCTTTAGCCTGGAAATCTACGGCTTCGATTCTGAGCTATCGGCAACCTCTGCCGATCTGATCAAACTCTATCCACCGCGAGGCGGAAGGACTGATTTGTTGGCGGCCATGCGGGCGGCCAAGGCGGGAGAGCAGGGATCGTCTTCGAAGAAACTGTCTGGCGTCTTGTTGTTCTCGGATGGCGCGGACAACGTCTCGCTCGCGCAGGGGATCGGCGCGAAGACAAAGTCGGCGTTGGCCGATCTGGGCGTTCCGGTTTCCACCTTCCTCGCGGGCGAAGGTGGGCTCAAAGACTTGGCGGTAGAACAAGTCAAAGTCGACGACTTCGCGTTCGTGCGCAATTCGATTGCGGTGGAGGTGGACATTCGAGGTCATGGCTTCAAGGGGCAATCGGTTCCAGTCGTGCTCCGACGCGAGGGCCAAACCGTCGCCAGCAAGACCTTGGTGCTCAAGACCGACGATGACCTTCAAACGGTGGCCTTCCACTTCTCGCCAGATCGCACCGGAAGGTTCGTCTATACCGTCTCGGTGCCGATCTTTCCAGACGAAGTGGTGGTGGACAACAACAGCCGATCGTTCGTGCTCAAGGTGATTCGCGACCGAATCCGGGTGCTGTTCGTGGCGGGCCGCCCATCCTGGGACGAGAGGTTTTTGCGTGGCCTGCTCAAGCAAGACGCAAACATCGACCTGGTCAGCTTTTACATTCTGCGGACGATGTCCGACGATCCGATGGTTCACAGCGATCGCGAGCTGTCTTTGATTCCATTTCCGATGGAGGAGATCTTCGACGCCAAGCTGGACACCTTCGACGTGGTGATCTTTCAGAACTTCGGGTACTCGGAACCGGGGCTTTCGGTCTCGCAATACGAGAGGAACCTCGAGCGATACGTGTACAAGGGGGGAGCGCTCGTCGTGATCGGCGGAGATCATGCGTTCGGCGAGGGCCGCGCCAATTTTCCAATTCTCACCCAAGCGCTTCCAGTAGAACCGGTCGGGCGTCCAGTCAGCCTCGACATGTTCAGACCGAAGCTGACCCCGGAAGGGCTTCGGCACCCGGTCACCGCGTTTCCGGGCACCGGATCGATCGAGGGCGCCTGGAATCAACTGCCCTCCTTGCCGGGGGCGAACATCACGCGTCCCAAAAATGGCGCCACGGTTTTGATGGCTCACCCATTCCAGTCGATCGACGGCCACGGCGCTCCGATCTTGGCTCTCTGGGAATACGGGCGTGGTCGCTCGATGGCTCTGACCGTGGACTCCACCTGGTATTGGGCTTTCACCTCACATTCGGGCGGCCAACCTTCGCGCCTGTACGAGCGTTTTTGGGGCAATGCTTTACGCTGGTTGGTCCGCGACCCAGACCTCACGACGCTGAGCCTCGCCGCGGACCCGCCCTCGGTGGAACCGGGGCGAGCGGTTGGAGCGGTGGTAACGGCGAGGACGCCGGATTACCAACCGGCGATCCGCGCGCAGGTCCGGGTCGACCTGTTTTCGGTCGAGGCGCAAAAAGTCGTCGCAAGCCAAATCGGGACCACTGGACCGGATGGAACCGCTCGGCTCGAGTTCGCGCCGCCCGAACCCGGGGCCTACAAGCTTCTCGGGTCGGCCAAAGCCGGGGAACGAGATCTCGGACAAGCGGAGGACGTGGTGGCGGTTCGTGCCGTCGGCCCGGAGTTGGCGGATGCGTCGGTACGTCCGGATCTGATGGAACAGATCGCCAAGGCTACTGGCGGCCGGGCCTTCCGCCTGCCGATGTCATCTCTGCCCGAGATTCCATTGAACGATCCTCCGTTGGTGGAGGTCGGCCGCAGCCGGGATCGGCCCTTGTGGGACCGTTGGTACTATCTGTTGGCGCTGGTCGCGTTGCTAGGGACCGAGTGGATGCTCCGCCGGCGCTTTGGCTACATCTGATTTTGATTGCGTCCAGGTCGCATCGGAGTCAGAGCTCTTTCTATAGTGGGTGGATCGTTCAGCCCGCCAGCTCGCCATAGCTCATGTCCTTCACTCATCTGCATTTGCATACCCTCTACTCGCTGCTCGACGGCGCGATCCGAATCAAAGATTTGGTCAAGACCGTCCGGGAGAAGGGGATGTCGTCGGTCGCGGTGACCGACCACGGCAACATGTTCGGCGCGATCGACTTCTACCGGCGGGCGAAGGAAGCGGGCCTCAAGCCGATTCTGGGGAGCGAGACTTATGTCGCCGGGGCCAAGGGCCGAACCGATCGCACCGAGAAGGTTTCCCACCATTTGATTCTTCTCGCGAAGAACGAAGAGGGCTATTCCAACCTCAGATACCTGGCATCGACCGGGTATCTCGACGGTTTTTACTACCATCCTCGGATCGACAAGCAGGTCCTCAAGGATCACGCCAAGGGTTTGATTGGGCTGACCGCCTGTCTAGGCGGGGAGGTGACCTCCGCCTGCTTCCGCGGTGACATGGATCATGCGCGGCGCGCGGCCCTGGAGTTCAAGCAGATTTTCGAGCCGGACCATTTTTTTCTGGAGATCCAGTCCAACGGGCTGCCCGAGCAGGAGCGGGCCAACACCAATCTGAAGCAACTGGCGAAAGACTGCGAGATCCCCTTGGTGGCTACCGCCGATGCCCACTACATCAAACGCGAGGACGCCAAGGCCCATGAGCTCTTGATGTGCATCGCCTCCGGCAAGACGCTGGCGGACAGCAAGCGAATGCGGCATTCCACCGATCGCCTCTACGTCACCAGCCCGGAGGAGATGCTCGAGTATTTCAAGGACGTTCCCGAGGCCGTTTACAACACGCAGCGAATCGCCGAGATGGTGACGCTCGAGTTGAGCTTGGGAAAGCCGATGCTTCCCAGCTTCAAGGTCCCTGACGACCATACGCCGGATTCATACATGGCGCAGCTTGCTCGCAGTGGCCTGGAACGGCGATTTCAAGAGTTTCCCCAACCGGTAGACCGCGATGCCTATGACCGCCGGTTGCAGCTCGAGCTTTCGGTCATTTCGGCAATGGGTTTTTCGGGCTACTTCTTGATCGTCCAGGACTTCATCAATTGGGCCAAGCGGCAGGGCATCCCAGTCGGACCGGGACGGGGCTCTGGGGCCGGCTCGCTGGTGGCCTACGCGCTGCGAATCACCGATCTCGATCCGATTCCTTACAACCTGCTGTTCGAGCGGTTTCTCAATCCGGAGCGGGTGTCGATGCCGGACTTCGACATCGATTTTTGTCAGTCTCGGCGAGATGAAGTGATCAAGTACGTTTCCCAAAAGTATGGGGAGAATAACGTCGGGCAGATCATCACCTTCGGATCGCTCAAGGCCAAGAGCGTCCTGCGGGATGTGTGCCGAGTCTTCGGGCTTCCCTACTCCGAGGGCGATCGGATCGCGAAACTGGTTCCGGAGGTGCTGAACATCTCCCTCAAGGACGCGATCGAGATGGAGCCCAGGCTGAAGGAGATGATGAGCAAGCCGACTCTCCTGGGCTCGGTCGAAGGAGGCCGAGAGGTCACCTCCAAGGACGTGTTGGAAATTGGCCTGGCGCTGGAGGGGCTTCACCGACAAGCGGGAATGCACGCTGCCGGTGTGGTGATCGCCGATAAGCCCCTCTGGGAATACGTTCCGCTCTACCAGCCGCCGGGCGAGAAAGTATTGATCACCCAGTTCGCCAAGGACGAAGTCGAGGCGGCGGGTCTGGTGAAGTTCGATTTTCTCGGCCTGAAGACGCTGACCGTCATCCAACACGCCCTGGATCTGATCAATCGCGATCGCCCGCCGAATCAAAAGCTGCAGTCGCATCAGATTCCGGTCGACGACCGAGCGACGTACGAACTGATTTCCAGCGGCAACACCGCCGGAATCTTCCAGATGGAGTCCTCCGGCTTCACCGAGATGGTCACCAAGCTGCGGCCATCGCGCTTCGAGGACATCATCGCCGCGGGCGCGTTGTATCGTCCCGGGCCGCTGGACGCGGGAATGGTGGATGTCTTCATCAACCGCCGGCACGGCCGTGAGAAGGTCACCTATCCAGATCCGGCCCTGGAGCCAATCCTCAAGGACACCTACGGGGTGATCGTCTATCAGGAACAGGTGATGCAGATTTCCCAGGTGCTGGGCGGGTATTCGCTGGGTCGAGCCGACCTCTTGCGCCGGGCGATGGGCAAGAAAAAGGCCGAGGTGATGCAGAAGGAGCGGGCCGGTTTCTTGGAGGGCTGCAGCAAGAACGGGGTCGAGGCCAAGACCGCCGGTGAGATCTTCGATCTGATGGAGAAGTTCGCGGAATACGGCTTCAACAAATCGCACTCCGCCGCTTATGGGCTGATCACGGTTCAGACCGCGTGGTTGAAAGCCCATCACCCAGTGGAGTTCATGGCCGCGCTGCTTACCTCGGAAAAGGACGAGACCGACAAGGTCGTCGCTCATATCGCCGAGGCCCGGGCGAACGGCCACCAGGTGCTGCCTCCGGACGTCAACCTCTCGGATCTGGAGTTTAGCGTCAGCGAGGGTCGAATCCGGTTCGGCTTGGGCGCGATCAAAGGAGTCGGTGAATCGGCGATCGAGGCGATCGCCGAGTCCCGGGGCCGGGTTCCTTTCCGGAATCTGTTTGACTTTTGTGAACGGGTCGATTTGCGCAGGGTCAATCGGAAGGTGATCGAAGCGCTGGTCAAGGCCGGGGCCTTTGATTTCGAAAAGCGCCCCAGGCGGCAGCTGTTCGAAACGATCGACCAAGCGCTCGAGCGGGGGTCCACCGCGCAGCGAGACCGGGCGGTTGGGCAGAAATCGCTCTTCGGCGATGATCCAGCGGCCCCTGGCGCTCAACTTTCGGCGGCGATGCGAAACGAATACGTGCCCTGCGAGGAGTGGAGCGAGAAGGAGCGGTTGTCCTACGAGAAGGAGGCGATTGGCTTCTATGTCTCCGGCCATCCTCTCCACCAGTATGAAAAGGAGCTTCGGCGCTATGCGCGCCCGGCCGCTTCGGTTCAGCGCGCGCGCCGGGAAGAGCGAGCCACGGTAGCCGGGATCGTCGCCGCCCTGCGCGAGCGGCCCACCAAGACCGGCAAGCGGATGGCCTGGATTACCCTGGAAGACCTCAGCGGCTCGGTGGACGTGGTTTGCTTTCCGGGCCGAAACGGGAAGGCGGGTTACGAGGGCTGGGAGCCGCTCCTCAAATCCGATGAGCCGATCTTGATTCGGGGGACGGTTCAGATGACGACTCGCGACGAGGAACAGCCGACCGCGGAGATCATCGCTGAAGAAGTTTTGTCGTTGCGCGAGGTGCGGGACAAGCGGGTCCGCCGGCTGGAGCTGCGAGTCCCGGTGGAATCAATCACCGAGGAGCGCTTGCGGTTGCTCGCCGAATTGGCGAAAAGCAACGCGGGCTCCACCCCCCTGGTCCTTTCGATCCTGATTCCAGGCGAGGCAGAGGCGACGATCGGATCGATCCAGCACAGAGTGGGGGTGAGCGACGATCTTCTCGCCGCGATGGATCGCCTTTTTGGCAGCAAGGTGGCGGAGCTGGCCTGAACCGTTCAGGAATCGGTCAGGACTGGATTGATCTTCCAGATCTCGCTTGCGTATTCCGAAATCGTGCGATCCGACGAGAATCTGCCCACCCGAGCGATGTTAAGCAGCGCTTTCTTCGCCCAGCTCGCCTGATCCGGGTAGGCGCGGGTCACCTCCTCGCGGGCGCGTGCATAGGACGGGAAGTCCGCAAGGCACAGGTAGGGGTCCTCGTCCAAAAGCGAATCGACCAGAGGAGAGAAGAGGTGCCGGTCCTCGGGTGAGAAGAAGCCCGAACCGATCAGATCGATGGCTTCTCGAAGATCCTGGTTCCGTTCGTAGTGGTCCCGGGGCCGATAGCCCTGGTGTTTGAGCGCGGCGACTTGATCGGCGGTGAGGCCAAACAGAAAGAAATTTTCTTCCCCGACAGCGCTGCGAATTTCGATGTTTGCGCCGTCGAGGGTGCCAAGGGTCAGCGCCCCATTGAGCGCGAGCTTCATGTTGCCGGTCCCGGAAGCTTCTTTGCCCGCGGTGGAGATCTGCTCGGAGATGTCGCTGGCGGGGATGATCCGCTCGGCCTCTGAAACGCGGTAGTTTGGAAGAAAGATCACCTGAATTCCGGTGTGGGTAGCTTCGCCGTTGACCACCTCCGCGATCCCGTTGATCAGGCGGATGATCAATTTCGCTCGGTGATATCCCGGGGCGGCTTTTCCACCGAAAATGAAGACGCGCGGATGGATCAGGGCCTCGGCGGATCGGCGCACCCGGATCCAGAGGGAGACGATCTCGAGGGCGTTCAGCAATTGCCGCTTGTATTCATGCAGCCGCTTGATCTGCACGTCGAAGATCGCCCGCGAATCGACGTTGATCCACAGCTGGTCGCGGATGTGCCGGCTCAAGGTTTCTTTGTTCGCCTGCTTTACTTTCCGAAGCTCGGCCAGAAACTCGCCGTCCTCGACCAAGGATTCCAGCTCGCGCAATCGGTCCAGATCTTTTATCCACCCATCGCCGATCCGCGAGGTGATCAGGCGGCAGAGGCCGGGATTGCACAGCACCAGCCAGCGGCGAGGCGATACCCCGTTGGTCTTGCTGTTGAAGCGCTCCGGAAAGAGGGACGCCAAGTCCGGTAGAACATCCCGCTTGAGAAGCTCGGTGTGAAGTTGAGCCACCCCATTCACGCTATGCGAGCCCACCACCGCGAGGTGGGTCATCCGGATGTGCTTCTCCGGGCCCTCTTCGACGAGCGACAGCCGCGAGAGCTTGGCCTCATCGAAGGGGTTGCGAATCTGGACCTGGCGGAGGAAGCGGTGATTGATTTCGTAGATGATCTCCAGGTGTCGGGGCAGCAGTCGCTCGAACAGAGACACCGGCCAGCGCTCGAGGGCCTCTGAGAGAAGGGTGTGATTGGTATAGCCAAAGGTCTGGACGGTGATGTTCCACGCCTCATCCCACGCGAGCCGCTGCTCATCCACCAGCGCCCGCATCAGCTCGGCAATCGCGATCGCCGGGTGGGTATCGTTGAGCTGGATCGCGACTCGGCTGGCGAACTTCGAAAAGTCGTGGTGAACCTTGAGGTAGCGGCGGATGATGTCGGCGATCGAGCAGGCGACGAAGAAATACTGTTGCCGCAGGCGGAGCTCCTTGCCAGCGAGAAAATTGTCGTTCGGGTAGAGCACCTTTGAAATCACTTCAGAATCGTTCTTCTCGACGACCGAGCGTTCGTAGTCGCCATCGTTGAAGACCCGGACGTCGAATTCCGCGCTGGCGCGCGCCTCCCACAGCCGCAAGGTATTGACGGTGTTGGTGCCGTACCCAGCGACGGGCACGTCATAGGGGACCCCGAGCACCCTCTTGCCGTCCACCCACCGGCTGACCTGGTGCCCGGCGGAATTCTGATGCTGCTCCACGTGTCCGTAGAAGCGAACTTCCACCGCTCGCTCCGGTCGGATGATTTCCCAAGGGCTCCCGAATTTCAGCCACTCGTCCGCCCGTTCAATCTGATAGCCGCTGACGACGTCCTGCTTGAAGATCCCAAATTCATAGCGGATGCCGTAGCCAAAACCCGGCAGGCTCAAGGTGGCCATTGAATCCAAGAAGCACGCGGCCAACCGCCCGAGGCCTCCATTACCCAGACCGGGATCGGGCTCCATGTCCAGCAGCGCATCCAGATCCGCCCCTGCTTCCTTGAATACGTTGCGGGCAGTTTCCAAAAGTCCGAGCGCGATCAGATTGTTCCCCAGGGCGCGTCCGGGCAGATACTCCGCGGACAAATAGTACGCCCGCTTGACGTCCTTTTCGTAATGGGTGCGCTGGGTCGAGACCCACCGATTGGCCAATCGGTCGCGCACCGCGAGAGCCAGCGCCACGAACTGATCATAGAGCGTGGCCGTCTTGGCGCTCTTTCCGCGGGAATAGCGGATGTGGTTGAGGAAATCTCGATGCAGCGATTCAGGGTCCTCTCCCGTTCGTTGCGCGTTCGGGGGAAGGACTTCAGGTCCATTCTGGGAAATCGAAACCGCCATCGCCTTCACTGAACCGTCGCCGCTCTCGAAGCCTCGGCGACGGATTGGACCTCGAGGCTCGCGACCCAGCTCGAGATCCTCCGGCCGAAATCATCCCAAAGCTCCTTCGGGAGCGGGGCCGCGCGAGGGAACCTCTGGTTGAGTGGATTGATGAAGCGTCCTCCCCGTCTCATCGCGAAGTGCAGATGCGGACCGGTGCTGAGCCCGGTGTTGCCGCTGTACGCGATCACTTGCTTCTGCTGCACCCGCGCGCCGACGTGCAGTCGCGGAGCAAAGGAAGAAAGGTGCAGGTAGCAGGTCTCCAAGCCGTTCGGGTGTCGGATGCAAATCATCCGGCCCGAGCCATTTTCCGTTCCGATTCTTACCACCGTTCCATCGGCGACCGACCAGACCGGCGTGCCGACTGCGGCCGCGTAATCGACGCCGTTGTGCGCCTTCACGTACTGGAGAATCGGATGAAAGCGACTGCCGAAGCGCGAAGTCACGTTGGCGTACTTGAGCGGGCTTTTGAGAAACGCTTTGCGCGCCGAGCTGCCATCTTGCTGGAAATACGAGGTTTCCCCGGAGGGGAGTTGATAGCGAAACACCCGTTTTTCGCCCACCAAGGCCCCGCGGTACGAGGCAGCCAGCAGCTCCCCGTAGCGAAGGGTGCGCCCTTTCACCAATAGCTTTTCAATCACGATCCGGGCTCGGTCGTCCTTCCGCACGTCCTGGTAGAAGTCGATGTCCCAGGCGAAGACGTCGGCCAGCGCTAACGCCAGGCTGGGATCCTCCTGCGCCGACAAAGTCGCTTGATAGACCGAGCTGTCGATCGCCAGATCTACGGTCACGATCTTTTTCTCGATCTCCACCTCTCGCTTGCTGCCCACCCAGCGATCCCCGTCGCGGCGAACCTGCCACTCGTCGAACGCGCTCTGGCGATAATCCATTCGCTCCAAGGCTCCGTTCTGAATCACCAGCCGAAGCTGATCGGCGCTGCGGCAGTGCCGAAAGTCAAGCACCCCAGTCAATGCTTGGATGATCGCCTCCACTTGCGCGGTCGCGATGCCCGCGTCGTGAAGTGCCCGAGCCACGGTCTGGTTGCGCTCGATCCTCCGGTTGAGCACGATCTGCTCGCTCCTCGCGGCCGACGAAAAGGCAAACAGGGACAGTCCAAGCGCAAGCCAACGGGGAGGGTTCATCGAGGAGCCGAGCCTCTTCAGAGGCGGTCTAGAGGTCAACTTTCTTTTCGGAGTGGTTCTGACCGTCGTACCGGAGCATCACGCCTTTGCCTTCATACCTGGTGATCAGGTTGGCGGGTCGGCGCCAAAGGGACTGTAAGTTCTTCAGGGTCTCACGGGCATAGTCGGCCTTGAGGTCTTGACCATCGTGCTTGTGGGTCAAAAGCAATTCACCACGGTTGTCGTAGTTCCCGTCCGCCACCTCGATGATCGGTTGTCCGAAGTTGGTGAGCTGGTGCAAGAGCTTGTTCTTCACCTTCCGGAACTCGCGGTCGACGATTTCCCAGACGTTGCGCTTCTCATTGTAGCCGTAGACGAACAGTTTTTGATCGATCGCAAACTCCGGGGTGAGGAACGTATCGATGAAGGTGACGTCGTTGTAGTGCTTGCGCACTTCGAAGATTTTCTCCCGCCCCTGGCCCAGCTTCTTGTCCCAGGCTCGCCGCGCTCGCAGGTCGTCGCACTCGTCCCACTCCTTGCCGAATCGGCCTTTGTTCCAGCGGTCTTCAATGTCGCGGAACAGCTCGATTCCGAGCTTGTACGGGTTGAGAGAACCGGGGCGGGTGCCCATCGTGCCGGAATGATGGTCCGCGTAGTCGATGATCTCGTAATCCTTCAAGGCGTGGGTGGTCATGATCGTCGAATGCCAGTAACTCGCCCAGCCCTCGTTCATGATCTTGGTTTGCCCCTGCGGAGCGAGGTAGTAGGCCTCTTCCCGGATGATCGACAGGACATCGAATTCCCAAGGCTCGAGGGGAGCGTGATCCAGCAGAAAGAGGAGGATGTCGCGCTGTGGCCGCTCGGGAAACTTCTTTGACTTGATCTTTTGCTGCTCGACCTTGCGGCGCTGCGCCTCAATGAACTCCCGGGGGTTGACGAAACCCCGCATGTACTCGCGATCGACCTTGAACCCTTCCACCCGCTCGTTGGACTTGGATTCCTCTTCGGTGCGTTTGGGATCTGGATTTCGCCGGATGTAAGGAGCATGGTAGTCGATCAAGTTCTCGACCGAGAGCCCCCGGTCGACGAATTCCTCGACCTTCTCGAGGCCAATCCGGTCGATCCAGCGACGCACCCGGGTGGCATGGTTCGCCATCTCGTCGACCATCCGGCGGTTGGTATGGGCGAAGCAGAAGTTGTTCTTGAAGAAGTCGCAGTGGCCGTAGACGTGGGCCATCACCAACTTCTGATCGACCTCGGCGTTGGACTCGAGCAGGTACGCGTAACAGGGCTCGTTGTTGATCACCAGCTCGTAGATCTTCGACAGGCCGTACTCGTATCCCTTCGAAAGTTGCTCGTACTCCATTCCCCACCGCCAATGAGGATAGCGGTTGGGGAAGCCGCCATAGGCCGCCACCATGTTCAGCTCGTCGTACGAGAGCACCTCGAAGACCGTCTGGAAAAAGTCGAGACCGAGGCGCTTGGCGTAGCCCTCAATCTCATTTTTCAAGTCTTGAAGGCGGGGAGATAGGCTCTTGGGACTCATGCTTACTTGCCGCGCCCCAAAAAGTCCTTGATCGACTGATAGATGGCGTCCTTGTCGGCGATCTCCGACAGCGCCACGTTCTCTGACTCCCCGATCGCCTCGCGCAAGTCCTTGATGAACTGCCCGCTGCCATACGGGCTCTCCACCTGCCCATAGGCGAACTGATTCACCGCCGGCAGGACGTCGTTTCGCAACATTTCAATGCAGAACCGCGTGTCATCCGCGCTCCAGTTATCCCCATCGGAAAAATGAAAGGGGTAGATGTTCCAAGACGAGGAGGGATAGTCCGCCTTGATGATCTCCTTGCACAGCTTGTAGGCGGAGGAAATCATCGTTCCACCCGACTCGCGGGTGTGGAAGAAAGTCTCCCGGTCCACCTCTCGCGCCACCGCGTCGTGAATGATGTACCGGCACTCCAACCCCTTGTATTGGTGGCGCAGCCAGGTATCGAGCCAGAAGCTCTCGATCCGGACAATCTCCTTCTGCTCATCTCCCATCGAGCCGGAGACGTCCATCATGTAGAGGATGACGGCGTTGGTCTCTGGGAGATTTTGCAGCTTGTAGGAGCGGTAGCGGCGGTCCTCCCGGGTCGGAATGATCACCGGGACCTTCGGATCGTAAGCGCCGAGCGCGATTTGCCGCCGCAACGCCTGCTTGTAGGTGCGCTTGAAATGCCTGAGCGATTCCGGGCCGGTGGTGTTGATCCCGGTGTACTTCACCTTTTGCGCGATGATCTTTTCCTTGCCTCGCCGTTCGATGTTGGGAAGCTGCAGCTCCTCTCCCAAGATCTGCGCCAGCTCATCGAGCGACACGTCGACTTCCAGGGCGTGATCCCCTTCAGCGCTTCCGGCTTGGTGCCCGGCGCCCGGCTGGACCGCGCCGGGGGCGAGCTGCTGGCCGACCTCTCCGTCGCCCTGGCCCACTCCGCCCTGCTCTTTATGGCCGTACTTGAAATGGGGGATGTCGATGAACGGAATCGGAATGGAGATCACGTCCTTTCCGCGCTTGCCGATCATCTCCCCCTTCTGCACGTACTTGCGGAGATTCGCCTTGATCTTCCCGCGGACGATTTCCTTGAAGCGAGAGTGATCTTGGTGGATCTTCAAAGAAAACCCCTACTCCTTCGCGTCACCTCGCGCGAAGATGCTGGCGACAAAGTTGAGTACGTCGGTGGAGCAGATCTCGCAGTAGCCGTAATTCTTCATCATCCGGTCCTTTACCAGGTCAATCTTCTCCTGGGTTTCCTTGTCGACCACCGATGACACCAGATTCTTGAGCTTGATCGAGTCCTTCTGGTCCTCGAAGAGCTTCAGCTCCAGAGCCTTGTGCAGCCGCTCGTTGGTCCGGTAATTGAACGTTTTGCCCTCGACCGCCAGCGCCCCGATGTAATTCATGATCTCTCGGCGGAAGTCGTCCTTGCGGCTTTCCGGGATGTCGATTTTCTCCTCGATCGAACGCATCAGACGCTCGTCCGGTTCTTCGTACAGCCCGGTATACTTGTTTCGCACCTTTTCCTTCTGGGTATAGGCCTTGATGTTGTCGATGTAATTTCCGCAAAGCTTGCCGATTGCGTCCTCGTCCGCGCTGATCGCTCGCTGGACCTCGTTCTTCACGATGTCCTCGTATTCCTGTTTCACGGTGGTAAGCAGCTCGCGGTAGCGCTTGCGCACTTCCTCAGTGGGAATCAAGGAGTGCGTGCGCAGACCAGACTCCAGCTCGTTGAGCACCATGAACGGATTGATGCAACCTTCGCCCTTGTCCGAGACCAGCGCGTTGGAGATCTTGTCCTGAATGTAGCGGGGCGAGATTCCGTCCAGACCCTCGCGCGGGGCTTCCTTGCGCAACTCTTTGATGTTGTCCTCGGTGAAGTTGGGGAGGGTCTTGCCGTTGTAGAGCTTCAACTTCTGGAGCACGGAAAGGTTGTGCTTTTTCGGCTCTTCCAGTCGAGTGAGCACTGCCCACATCGCCGCCATTTCGAGGGTGTGGGGCGCAATGTGCTTGCCCTTGATCGCCTGGGGATTGAAATCCTTCTCGTAAATCTTCTGTTCTTCGGCCAACTTGGTGATGTAGGGAATGTCGATCTTCACCGTGCGATCCCGAAGCGCTTCCATGAATTCATTGTTTTCGAGCTTCTTGTACTCGGGCTCGTTGGTATGGCCGATGATCACCTCGTCGATGTCGGTTTGAGGGAATTTCTTGGGCTTGATCTTGTGCTCCTGGGAAGCGCCCAGCAGATCGTACAAGAAGGCGACATCCAGCTTGAGGACTTCCACGAATTCGATGATTCCGCGGTTTGCGATGTTGAATTCCCCATCGAAATTGAAGGCGCGAGGATCGGAATCGGAGCCGTACTCGGCAATCTTTCGGTAGTTGATGTCGCCGGTTAGCTCAGTGGAGTCCTGGTTCTTCTCATCCTTGGGCTGGAAGGTGCCGATTCCGACCCGGTCCTTTTCCGAAAGGATCAGCCGGTTCACTCTCACCTGTTCCATCACCTTCGCGAAGTTCCCCTGACAGGAGGTCATCAGCTCGCGGAAGACGAAGCGGCAGGCGGGGCAGAGCTCGCTGCCTTCGGGAATGGTGTAGCCGGAGCTTGGTGGGCACAGCTCGGCAAATACTCGTGGACGCCAGTCCTTGGGAATGAGATTCAGCGGCTCCTCATTCATTGGGCACTTCATCTTTTCCTTTACCACTGAACCATCCAGCTGCTTCTTATCCAGTAGCCAACTGAAGGTATAAGCCGCCCCATCTGGGATCCTCGAGTACTCTTCGATTCCCTTTTTGAGTAGGCGAGCGATGGTGGACTTCGAAGAGCCGACCGGCCCATGCAAAAGGATGACCCTTCGCTCGGTGCCGTAATTCTGAGCCGCGGCCTTGAAAACGTTCACCAGCTTCATCAACGGGACGTCCAGACCGAAAATCGCGTCGCGACCGCCGAACCGCTCGTCGGAAAAGAAGTGATAGCGGATCAACCGCTTCTTATTGTCGATGTACTCGGTCTTTCCGTAGCTGAGGATCATCTCGTAGATCCTCTGGAATGCGCTGCGGGTGATTTTTGGATTTTGTCTGACGATCTGAAGGTAATCTTCGAAGGAGCCCTCCCAATTCAGCTCGGCGTAGCTCTTCGAATCCTGGAGTGTTGCGATTTTCGAGACCCAAGATGTCCTTTCTGCAGTTTCCTTCATTTCGTCTCCCTATTCGTGCGCTCTCCTTTTGGCAGAAGCGCCACCTCTTTGCGGAACCGCCGCGGGATGGGACCGCGCTAAGGAGAACATCGATGGATGCGCTCCGGCATCCACACTCCCGGGTCGAGGGTAACATTATACTCACGCAGCTGCCGGCGCCCAATTCGGTCCACTGCCTGTCGCTGGTGCGTCACCCGTGGGGAAGTGTACCCGTCCGCTCGAGATGGCGCCGTGCAGCAGCCAACGCTACGGCGGCAGTGGGCCAGAGGAACGCGGCGAATGCCGCCAATATTCCCCAAGCGGGAAGCAAGCTTGGAATTCCGGCATCGGAGAGACCGGCGGCCCGTAGCGCGGTCAACGCGTGGGTGGCAGGCAAGAGCTTGGCCAGCGATTGGAGCGGGGCGGGAAGCACCTCCACCGGGTAGATGACGCCGCACAGAATGTAATTGGCGGTGTCGAGAAGGTAGGTTATCGGGTCGGAACGTTTGAAGATCAACACCACCGCCGCGGAGAGCAGCCCGAGCGCGGCGAAGGGCAGCAAGGCGAAAACCAGGGTGGCACTGAAGCCCAGCGGGTTGATTTTCAGGTGGGCACCGAACGCCATGGCCCCCAGGACCACCAGCCCGACCGCTTTGAGGATCGCCGCCAGGACCGGGTAGATCGCGAGGTAGCCGATGATTCGAAATGTGGATAGCGGGGCGGCGAGCAGCACCTCGAGCGATCCATCGATTTGGAACTCACGCACTCGCTGTGCAAAGGTGGCTTGCAAGGTGCGTAGGCATGACGCGATCGCCAGTCCGAGCAAGGCGAAGGAAAAGTAGTCGGCTCCGTACCTTCTCAGGACCGGCGCCGGCCCGACCAGCTTTGCGAGGAAGTAGAAGGCGGTGACGGTGACCACCCCACCCGCAAGCGCAAAGACGAAATTGGCGCGGTAGGAGGCCGCGATCAAGAGGTCCCTTCGCACAAACGCCCAGGCCAACCTCACCGGACGGTCTCGCTGGTTGGGGAGGCGAAGATCCTTTCCGCGTCCGGCCTGACCTGAGCAAAGCTGCCGAAGCGCGCGGCGTGCCCCTGATCGAGCAAAAGAACGCCCGAGGCGATTGCCTGGACCTCGGCAAGATCGTGGCTGGCGAAGAGAACGGCCGCGCCCCGGCCAGCCACTTCCGCCAGGATTTGACGCCGAAGCCGAGCGGCAGCACCCGGGTCCAGCGAGCGGGTGATTTCATCCAAAAGCACAACGCGAGGCCGGTGCAACAGGACTCGGATCAGCACCGCGCGGGCCCTTTCGCCGGTTGAAAGGGTGCGCACTTCGCGGCGAAGCAAGGCGGTCGCTTCGAAGCGCTCAGCGAGCTCGGCGATCCCCTGCAGCGCTTGGGGGCGGGTGAGACCGTAAAGCGCGGCGTAGAATTCCAGATTTTGTTTGACGGTCAAGCGAGGAGACAAACCCCGGTCTTCCGAAAGTGCCGCGCCAATCACCCGCCTCGACTTCGGCCGGTCCCGCACGACATCGAGTTGGGCCACCCGCGCGGAGCCCCGCGACGGGAGCAACAGCCCTGCCAAAATGCGTAGGAGCGTGCTTTTGCCGGCTCCGTTCGGTCCAATCAGGGCGACCAGCTCTCCGGATCGCACGGTGAAGCTGACATCGTCGAGCGCCACTCGAGGAGCGCGCTGGCTGCCCAGCCTCCACAGAGGCGGCGGATAGGACTTGCTGATCCCAAGAACCTCAACCTCTGGAAGCGCCGCCATCGAATACCTATCACACAACGGAATCGGTGCTTGGGACAGCAAATGACCCATCGTAATCTCCCGCGGCCGATGAAGAACGCCTCCACCGCGCCGGCCAGCCCACTTCGGCCGGCGCTCCGCACGCCGAAGCAGCGGCCCTCAGCGGATCTCAGCGCCTTGCCTCGGCCGATCGAACCTCGGCCGGTGGTCGCCTGTGGTTTGCTGATGCTGGTGGCGCTGGCGCCCCGGTTGGCGTTGCTCCCGTCCAATCAAAACCTGTACGGGGACGCGGTGATTCGGACGGAGCTGGCGGGACGCTGGCTGGCCAATCCGCACTGGATCTCCAGCTTCGCGGACGGCGCCTTTCAGTTCGGGCCTCTGCACCTCTACCTGCTGGGACTTGCCTTGAAGCTCTGGCCCGCACCGGAATTGGCGGGCAGAGTCATGAGCCTGGTCTTCGGCATCGCCACGGTGGTGCCGCTTTACTTATTGACCAGGCGACTGTTCGACTGGAAAGCGGCGGTGGTGGCCTGCCTCGGGTTGAGCGCGTGGGGAATGCACATCCAATTCTCCACTACCGCCGCGAGTGAATCGCTTGCGCTTTTTCTGGTGCTTTGCACCCTCTGGTTGTTCGCTGCCGGTGTCGAGGGAGGCCGCTTTGCCCCGACCGCGTACTCCGCGCTGATGCTCAACCTGGCGTGCGCCACCCGCTATGACGCGTGGTTGCTGATTCCGCTACTTTCGGGGCTATTGCTGTTCGGGGATAGCGATCGGATCGCGGCGGTCACTCGAGCGGTTTTTTTCGGACTGCTCTGCCTGCCCTTTCCACTGATCTGGATGCAAGGAAACGAGGTCGCGCTGGGCAGTCCCTTTGCGCCGATCCATCACATCGAGGATTTTCACCGAGCCTGGGTCGGCGAAGAGCTCGCGCTTTGGGGCCCCTTCCTCTACCGCCTGCGAAACCTTTTCTTCTGGCCGGGAGTCGCTCTGGTCACGTTGAGCCCGTTGGTGGCGCTGTTCGGCTTCGCGGGAATGTGGAGCGCCTGGAAGCAACAACCGCTGCACCGCTGGTTGATCTGGACCGCGCTGATCCCCACCGCTTACTTCACCTTTCGCAGCGCCATTCTTTTGAACTTCCAACCGCTCGGGCGCTTTACGGCCAATCAGCTGGTGCTGCTGCTGCCCTACGTTTCCTATGGCTTCCAGTCGTTTTTCGGCCGTGGACCAAGCCTTTGGCGGAGGATCGTCGCCGTGCTGAGCGTCGCGAGTGCGATTGGCACTCCGACATTTCTAGGCGTCCTGACCTCCCGGGACGATGACGGCATCGCCCGGTCTTTGGCGCCAATCGGTCCGGTCTCCAAAAACCCCGCGGCAGTGATCGACCTGGCGCGGTTCATCAAGGAGCGCGCGCGGGCCGACGGCGCTGGAATCATTCTCGACACGGACCCTCACCACTGGGACATGCAGATTGCGTTCTTCAGCGGGCTACCGGAGGAGAAGATGGCGCGTTACCGCTGGGACACTTTTCAAAAGCGTCTCCTGACCGCTCAGCCCGCATACCTGATTCGGATTGACGGCGGGCAGCTGATTGAAAATCTGGACTTTCAGCTGATCGGCAATCGCGCCCGGCTCGGCGATCGATGGTTCGAGGAGCTGCCTGGATTCAAGCCGCCGTTTCACGTGTATCGACCGCTCGAGCCCCGGTAATCAGCCTCCTCGATTCCGCTGCCGGAAAAATTCGCGCTGCCAATACTCCACCGCGGCCTCGTGGCAGCGGACGTCGGGGCAGAAGACGTGGGTCCCATTGTTGCGCGAGACAAAATACAGATCATTGCACTCGATCGGAGCCAAGGCAGCCTGGAGCGCCGCTGCGCCGGGCGAGGCGATCGGCCCGGGAGGCAGGCCATAGGTGGTGTACGTGTTGTAGGGATGCTCGGTTCGCAAATCCTGGGAGGTGATGTTGTTGATGTAAGCGCCCCGGATCAGACGCATCGCGTACAGAACGGTGGGGTCGGTCGCCAACCTCATATGCAGGCGCAGTCGGTTGTGAAAGACACAGGAGATCCTGGGCCGCTCCTCCGGCGCGCCGGTTTCCTTTTCGATGATCGATCCGAGGGTGACGGCTTGCAGTAGGTCGAGGGTAACGCCGGGCTTTCGGTGCGAATCCGCCTTCCGATATTCTTCGAGCAAGCGGGAAACCATTTTCGCAAGGACGGACTCCTCCGTCGCTCCGCGGGTAAATGAGTAGGTGTCCGGGAAGAGGAAGCCCTCGAGCGAGTCCGCGGGTACGCCAACGCGGCGAGCGAAAGCGGGATCGCTGCTTAACTTCTGGAGCTTGGCCAAATCCAACTTCAGATCGGATTGGACCAAGATCGGCAGGATCTCTTCGAGTCGCAGGCCCTCCGGGACGGTGAAGTGATGGAGCTTGACCTGACCGCTGACCAGTTTCTGCATCACTTTAGAGGGGGTCAAGGGTCCGACAAACTCGTACTCGCCCGCTTTGAGGCGCGGTGCGGTTCGTTCCCGGCGCAGGAACGCGTAAAAGTTGCTCGCGCTGCTGACCACCCCCGCCTGAGCCAGCATCTCGGAAACCGACTTCGGCCCAGTCCCCGGCTGAATCTCGATCACCTTCGGTTGATTCGACCCAAACGACTCGGTGGCGAACCGGTTCAGCTCGAGGTCCCGCCAAAGAAAGTAGCCGCCGATTCCGAGCGCGACGACCATCATCGCGGTTGCGAAGATCGCCAGTTTCCTCATCGCAACCCTCCGCCGGAGTCCAGCCAACCCTGGAGGATGATCGCCGCCGCGACCCGATCGATCACCTTTCGCCGCTTGCTTCGAGAGACGTCGGCTTCTAGCAGCACTCGCTCGGCGGCGCGGGTGGAGAGCCGCTCGTCCCAAAACTCCACCGGCCGTCCAGAATCCTTCTCCAGAACCGCGCCGAATTCACGAGCTTGAGCGGCCTGGGCGCCTTCGGTGCCATTCATGTTCAAGGGAAGCCCCACCACCCATCGTCCCACCTGGTGGGCATGGGCGAGGCTATTGAGTTCCGAAAGATCGGCTGAGAGCGAGCGCCGGCGGAGGGTCGTAACCGGCTGGGCGGTCAGCCCCAACTCATCCGAGACGGCGACCCCGATGGTGCGGGTGCCGAGGTCGAGGCCCATGGTTCGCATCGGCATCTACTCTAATCGTCGATCCGCAAGCTGGGACAGGCTATCCGACGGTTTGTATGCCTGGTGGCCAGAGGGTGCCCCAAAGCGCCCGAAGATGCTCACCCGTGGGGTCGGCGAGCGTGGCACAATCGCTGCAAACTTTCCCGGCAGTTCGCCGAGGGTGAGACAGCCCTGGGCGAGCCGTCGGCGGGGAGGTGGGTGGCAGAGGAGGAATGCGGGCCTACCTGCCGACGGCTTTTTTGTCGTCGTCTTCGAGCTGGCCCTCTGCAATCAGGAGCTCCTTGAGCTTGCGCAGGCTTTCCCGGGTCCGGTCGACGAAATTGCTGGCGGACCCAATCCGCTCCGCGGCTTCGAGCGTGCGCTCGTAAATGTTGATCGCCTTGCTCACCAGCACGCGGACTCTCTTCCGCACCTCCTGCCGGTAGACCTCCGCCTCCTCCGGGTTCAGCTGCTTGGGGACCGGCGAGTCGATCAGATGTGAGTAAAGAGTCTGGTAGAGCATCCCGATCTGTGCGCCCGAAGCGGTCGACCAGTACCGGTCTCCGATCCGAATTGCCCGCAAGTAGTGCCCTTGCGCGGAAAGCAAGAGTTCCGCCTTGTATTCCAAATCCTGGGCGAGCTCTTCGGCGTTGTGATCCGGTTGAAGGGAGACCGCTTCGGATCGGATTCGGTAGATCTCGCCCAGAAAGAATTCCCCCTGTGCGGGATACGCCTCGTCGATCTCTCGCTTATCCGATTGGGCCTGGTAGAGCTCTAGCGCCTCTCGGAGCGTGCGCTCCGCAATCTCAGCCGTGCCCAGCTCCACCTCGCACACGCCTCTTTGCACCTTCGCCTCGATCAGCGTGCTAGCCGGCAAATCGGATCGGGCGGCGATCGTGCCCAAAACCTGAGCCGCATCCGAATAGCGCTCCAGATAGTAGAAGGCTTCCGCCAATCGGAAGGCGGCCTCCAGCGCCTCGCCAGTGCCGCGCTCGGGGTCGGCCAATTGACCGAAACGGGACGACGCCGGTTCCCATTTTTTCTCCCTCTCGTAGGCGAGCCCTGACTTGTAGATCGCTTCGCGCCAGTGTGGACTGGATGGATACGACTCCGCGAGTCGATCCAAGAAGCGGCTCGCTTGCCGAAAGTCCTTCGCGGCATAGGCCGAAGAGCCGTGCGCAAACAGCTCTTCGTCGTTGAGTTTCTCGAGCTCCACGTCGCCGATAATCACCAGCGGGTCGAACTGCAACGCTTGTCGAGGGCGGGGGGTCGCGCAACTCGCGGCAATCGCGCCGAAGCAAACAAGCCGCGCCGCTGTGGTTCGAAATCGCAGGCGAGTAGTTTAAACCGATTCCAGCGTGCGGCCAGGGGCCTCACCCGCCGGGACCAGCAATTGTGCCAAGCTCCACAAGCCGTTGAGATCATGAATGTCCTTCACCAGCTTGGGAACCGACACCAGCGGTGTAGGGTGGCAGTCCGCCTTGAGCCTTGCGATCGACTGAGCGTCCTCGGCGGCCATCGCTTCGTTTTCGCGCAACGTTTGCTCGATCTTCTGGCGCAACGGTCCTTCCAGCTTTGAAGCGCTCTTCCAGTCCGCGCGAGAGGGTGCAGCCGTCACCCGATTGACGATCACCGCGGCGACCGCCATGTGGTTCTGTTGAAGCTCGGTGTGAAAGTCCACCGCCTCCTCCAGTCGCTCCAGCTGGGGCGTCGTCACCAACACGAAAGCCGTTTCGTCCGATGCCAACAGGGCGCGAACTTGGCGCGCACGCTGACGAAAGCTCTCATTCATGCTGCTCATCGCCAGCATGAAGTCTGCCAGGTCCTCCAGCGTTTCCGCGCCGGTGAGCTTGGCGAGCGTCTTGGCGACGTAACCGCTCCCGGAACCGAAAAGATGGAGGCCGAACTTGCCGGCGGTGAGCGCCGGACCGAGGAGCCACTTGGCGGCATCATTGTCGAGAAAATCCAAAATCCGGTTGGGCGCATCGAGAAAATCCTTGGCATGGGCCGCCGGGGGCGTATCGAGCACAATCAGCCGATAGTCCCGATGCATTCGCAGCTGCCATAGCTCTTCCAGTGCGATGTACTCTTGAGAGCCAGCGAGGACCGACGAGAGAGAGCGATAGAAGCGATTGTTGAGGATTCGTTCCTTTCGGCTGGGAGGGGCGTGCCGCTCGATGAACTCGTCCCAGGTCCGCTTCATGTCGAGCATCATCGCAAACAGTGGAGAAGAGGGCGGTAGACCGGCCGAGGCGAGCTGCTCAGGGGCGATCCGGGTTTCGGCATTGCCCAACTCTTTGAGACCCAGCGAGTTGGCCAGCCGTCGCGCCGGGTCGATCGTGCAGACCAACGCGCCTTGCCCTTGGACTGCTTTGCACAGAGCCAGGCTGGCAGCGACCGTCGTCTTCCCCACACCGCCGGCTCCGACGCAGACCAGCACCCGGCGCTGTGCCAGCGCTTGAGCGAGGGGGGACGAATCGGGCTGAGAATTGGCCTCGCGGTCGCTCATCCCGGTGCTTCTAGCGCTGGTTCGAGCGTTCGGGCCACCGACTCGACCGCCTGGCGCCCGATCGGGTAGGTGAACAGCCGCGGAACTGTGGCGACCGGCAGGCCGAGGGCTTCCAAAAGTCGGTGCCGAAACCGGGAGGAGGACAGCGCTTGCTCGCGATGCTGGATGGCCGCTCGCTGCAGCGAGCGGATGGCGGAGAGCGCCTCGATCTCCCGCTCGCTGAAGCGCTCCGCCACGTACTCGTTGAGGACGATCAGGTCGGTTTGAATCCGCGCACTCTCCGCCAACGCGGCGCGAAGCTCGATCGTTTCGTTCACCGGCATTTCCTCCGGAAGCGACACCAAAATCGCGGTGGTAATCGCCGGATTCTCCAATACGTCCCTCATTCGCTTTGCTTCCTTAGCCAGTCGGCCCGGGGGAACGGTGTTGATCAAGACTCGTGGGATGTTGAAGAACGAGATCGCGTGACCGGTCGCTGGGGCATCCACGACCACCCGCTGGTATTTCGGCTCCCCCGTCGGGAGGCGCTCCTCGACATGGAAGAGGATCTTTCCCAACATCACCAGCTCCTGCAGCGAGGGAATGAATCGCAGAAAGTAGCTGACCAGCCGATTCTCGAATACCGCCTTGTAGATGCTTTCGAATTTGAGGACCATCAGCGCGTACTCTCGCAGCGCGGATTGGGGCTGCAGGTTCACCGCCCACAATTGCCCAGCCAGCGGAACGATTTGCGGACCCACCGGCCCGCTCTCGAGCAGAGTGCCAAACCGATCCTTGGCGTTGACCTCACAGAGCAAGGTGCGCTCGCCGCGAGAAGAAAAGAGCAACGCGAGAGCAGCGCTCACCGTACTTTTGCCGACACCGCCTTTGCCGGAGACGACCCAGAGCCGCTTGTCGAGCAGACGATCCATCGACGCTGACCGTAAAGACCACCCTGTGCGCTGTCAACGCGACTCGCGATCGCCTCGCTCTGACAAGGCTTGACACCTCGTCCGCTGACGATCAGCATGCCTGTTTTCGACGGAGAGCCATGCTCAAGAACAACCCAATGATGAAGAGGTTGGTTGAGACCGGAGAAGAGCGGATGGGCAGAGTGGTCCAGCAGCTTCTCTCGAATGAAAAATTTGTCGCCACCGTGCAGACGATTGTCTCCCGTTCGCTCGCTGCCAAGGGGACTCTCGACAAGAGCATTCGGGCGGCGCTCTCTGCGATGAACCTCCCCTCCGCCGCAGATCTCGAAAATGTTCGGACCAAGGTCGACGACTTGGAGCGAATGATCAGCTCCCTAGAAGCGAAGATTGATTCGCTCTCCCCGGGGCCGAAGAGCTGAGCATGCGCAGGATTGCCTTCATCAATGAAAAGGGCGGGACCGGCAAAACTACCCTCGCGGTGAACACCGCCGCCTACCTGGCCCGGCAGAAAGGACAGCGAGTCCTGCTGATCGATCTCGATAGCCAGGGGCACGCCGCCAAGTGTCTCGGGGTAGATGTCCGAACGCTGCCGATCAACGTGTTTCACCTCCTCACCGACCCGGCGGTCCAGCTGGAGGAGGTGACGCAGCGCACCCGGATTCCCAATCTCTGCGTGGTCCCGGCCTACAAGCAAATGGCGGGCTTTCCCACCGCGGTCGCGGGCGAGCCGGCTCAGGCGGGGTTGCTTGAGAGGCGGATCACCGGGGAGGCTGCAGTCGACTATGACGTGGTTCTGTTCGACACCCCGCCATCGATGGGCCTTGCTACCAGCAACGTGTTACGGGCCGCGACGGAATTGGTGATTCCCGTCGCCCTTACCTACCTGGCCCTCGATGGGTGCGCGGAGCTGATGGAGAGCGTCCGCGAGGTTGCGGCGGCGGCCGGCCGAGCGCCGCCGAGGATTTCGCTGGTGGTGCCGACCTTCTATCGGAACACCTCGTTGGCGGACGAGATTCTCAGCCGGTTGAAGCACTACTTTCCAGGCGCGCTTTCGGCGACGCCGCTCGCCTTCAACGTGAAGATCGATGAGGCGCAAAGTCACGGTGAAACGATCTGGGAATATGCGCCGTCCAGCCGAGGAGCGGCCATGCTGCGGACGATTGGAGAAGAGCTTTGGTCCGCCGAGGCACGCTGGGATCAACCCAGCGCGGCACCGCCGACTCCACCGGCGGCCTAGGTGGGGCGACTGGCCACGGCTCAGAGCCGGCGCTCGAGCTCGTCGATCTTCTTCTCCAGTTCCGCAAGTTTCTGTTGAAGGGCCTGCATGTCGCGGCCGAGCGCTGGAAAGCTCCCGCTCACGTTCTCGATCACTTGGCGAATGCGATCGTCGATCTTGCGTTGCCAGTCCTCCAGCGCTTTTTGGGACGCGCGGATCAGATCCGGTTGACCACCGTCCGCGTCCGGGCTGGACCCTTCGTCGCGACGAAACAGCCGGTCGAGGCGCGATTCCGCGCCCTCGCGGATTGAAGTGACTCGCGGCGTCACTTCCTTTTGAATGAAGCCGCTGATCGATTCGCCCGGCCGGCGGATGATCTCCCGCAGCAAGGACAGCGGCATTCGATTCTTCTTTTTTTCTTCCTCGAAGATGATCTGCGCCAAGGTGACGGAGGTGAGATCCTCCTTGGTGCGATTGTCGATGATCCTGACCTCCAACCCCTGTTTGATCATCTCGGCGATCTCATCCAGGGTGACGTAGCGACTCTCCACCGTGTCGTAGAGTTTGCGATTGGTGTAGCGCTTGATCACCTTGGGTTCGGCGACCCCGGGTGCGGGCAATGTAGGATGCTCGAGCTCTCCCATGTATGCCTGTACGCTCGTCCCTCGCTGTCTCTATGATGACGCGGCGCGCGAGGACCCAATAGCAGAGGGAAGCTTGCCGGAGCAAGCCGGGGCGGCTCCCGGCCCCCCGCGGCACGTCTATAATTCGGGGCACCAGGAGTGAAATGATCACCGAGTGCGCCAACTGCCGCTCCCGGTTTACGGTACCGGACGATCCGCTGTTAGCGGCGGCGGGGATCCACTGCCCTCAGTGCCATCAGCCGGTCAGCAAATTGGAGGAGGTCACCCAGGTCATCCGGCCGAAGTTCTCGTTCGAATACGTCGAGCGAGATAAAGCTGAGCAGCCGGCGGCGGCATTTGCCCCGCCGACAGTGCAAAGCGCGGTCGACCTCTCCCCTGTGCCCTCGGGTTCCCTGGCCACGGAGCTGTTCGGCGATCTCAATCTGCCGGATCCGGGAGGCTCGGCGGAGAGCCCCGGCGGGCTGCTGCACGAAGCGATGTTCGAACTCTCGATGCAGGCCCAGACTGCTGCCGTGCCAAAAGCCGGTTCTGTCGCGCTTCCCACCGAGGCCCGAAGCGCCTTCCTCGCCCGACAGGCTCGAGCCAAGGCCGAGGAGGGGCTGGATCGGCCGGGACTGATCATCGGCGCGGTGGCCAGACTTGCGCAGCTGTTGTTCGCAGTGTTCCTGGCGCTTCTGCTGGTTGCCAGCTTGGGAGCCTACCTCAACGATGGACACTTCGAGCTCTCAGCGTTCTCCTGGCAAGGATTTCAGGCTTTCGTCCATTCACCGGGAGAGATCGTCGCGGTGGATCTCTCGAGCGGCCTTTATGACACGCGCGCGGGCAAGCCGGTGTTCTACCTGCGAGGAGCAGTCGAGAACCGTGGCAGCGAGGCGCGAAAGGTGAAAGTTCGCGCGGAGATTCTCGATGGCACGCAAACAATCCGATCGGTCGACGCATTTGCTGGCGCCAACTACACGCCCGAAGATCTGTACCGGATCGAGGCCGCCGCGGACGCGGAGTCGCTCAACCTGCAAGCAGCCTCTGGGAAGGCAAAGGTGGAGCCCGGTGGAAGGGTGCCATTTTTCTTGGTCTTCTACGATTACCCGCCCGACTTGTGGGCGTATCGCCTCAAGGTGACGACTACCGGGCTTCTGCCCGGCGTTGCGGCACTGCCCTGAGGGCTTCCGCCGGTTCAGCGGCGCTTCGGATCTTCCACCAGCTGGGCGTCTTCTTCCCTCGGGTTCTTGTTACCGCCGGGCTGAAATGAACGCTTGTTGGCGTCCACCAAGTCCTGGCCTCGAGCCGCTCTGCGAAACGAATAGATGAACTTGCCGAGCGCATTTCCGAGCGCTCCCATCCGCGACGCAGAAAAGACCACGATCAGGACAAAGAGAAGAACAATCACTTCGCCAACGCGGAGCATCGATACACCATGCAGCATGTTGAAAGGCGGCGCAAGCGGACTAAGACATCGGTCGTGCTCGTCCTTGGTCACCGCGGCGCCAGCGCCGATGCGCCCGAAAACACCCTGGCCGCCTTTGCGGAGGCCCAACGTCAGGGCGCTGATGGCATCGAGCTTGACGCAATGTTGTGCGGCAGCGGAGAGGTGGTGGTCTGCCACGACGAGCGGCTGGATCGATTGGCTGGGCTACCCTGGCTGGTTCGCGACACGCCGCTCTGGAAGCTGCAGCAAGCGGACGTCGGATCGCACCTTGGCTTCGAGCCGGCTCGAATTCCCACGCTGGTGGAAGTGCTCGGCGCGGTGCCCCCACACTTTCTGGTCAATATCGAGCTCAAGTGCTCGAACTTTGACGACCACGGTCTTTCTCGTCGGGTGGTCGAGCTTGTCCAGGCTGCTGGAGCGCGAGATCGGGTACTGATCTCGAGCTTCAATGCGCTCTGCCTGTGGCGGGTGGGGCAGGCGGATCCGACGCTTCGGCGGGGCTTTCTCGTCGATCCGGACCGCCCCTACTTCGTTCAGGCAAACGTGCTGGCTCCCTTGGTGTCGTCGCATTCGGTGCACTTTTTCTATCAATCGTGCACCCCGGAACGGGTCGCCCGATGGAGAAACCGCGGAATTGAGGTGGCCGCTTGGACGGTGGATGACCCGCAAACCAGTCTTGCGTTGCAGCAGATGGGGGTTCGCTACTGCATCACCAATCGCCCAGCGCTGATCCGCGAGCGCGGGCGAACCGTTTAGGGACGCGCCATCTTCTCCGCCACCGCGGGCGGGCGGCGGCGAATCACCAGCGCCTTGCGGCCCGCGAAGTCCGGTCCCTCGCGAGCTACCACCAGCACGTAATTATTGCCTTCCTTCAACGGGAACTCGGTGGAGAACTTCAGCCTCGCTTGGCTGGCCTCGGTAGGAGAGGCGCTCTTGAAGAATACTTTTTTGTCGTTCACCAGCACGTACATGTCGAGCAGAGTCTTGGCGTTTGAGACCGTGCCGGAGAGGGTAAAGCGATCGCCGTTCACGACAATTCCGCCCTGCTGAGGATCGGCGTTGACCGAGATCTGCGGGGGGTCGCGGAACGGCAGGTATTCCACGTCCTTGACCGAGATTAGCCGGGCCGCCCGGGCCTCTCGTGCATCGCTCTGCTTGATGAAGGCAAAGCGGTCTTTTTCCAGCTCAATTTTGTAGTACCCACCTACTTTGCCGAGGGCACTCACCGAACCGCCCTTCGGAAGCCGAGCGAAGGGCTGTGCATTCGGAATCGGGCTATCGAAGATTTCCGCTTTCTCCGCGGCGCGGAGGGTCATCCGCTTGCTCTCTACCGAAAGACCGGGCTCAGTCACCGCGATGTGAAGTTTCTCAGTCGAAAACTCCTCGAGCATCCCATCGATGATCTCCATCTTTAGCGGGAAGCTATCCCCCTTGTAGGCCTTCTTCACTTCCAGCTGGAACTTCGCGGTCTTGGTCTCGCCGGGGGCGATTTCGCCCAGTTTGAAGCGACCCTTCTCGATGAAGATGTTCGGATCGGCCACATTCTTGATCGCCGCAATTGAATCAAGCGCCTTGCCCGTTCCCACGTTCTTCACATCGAGCAACAGGGAAACCCGTTCGCCGCGCTGAACCAGACCGTCTCCGTTGCACTGAGCGCAGTCGTCCATGATCTGCCAATCGAAAGCGAAAGAGGGGCGGGGCAGCTCGACGAAGTTCAGCTCGGAGACCAACGAGTCGGGAAGCTGACCCTGGTCATCGTAAAACTTCACTGTCACCTCGTCCCGGCGCGCGATCACTTCCTTGGGCAACTTAACCTGGGTGGTCCAGGCCTTCTTCTCACCGGGCTTCAGCGAGCCGAACGCAAACTCGCGGCGGTCCAGAAACAGGTTGTCCGATTCGGTCCAAGCGCGCAGGCGTTTGATCGGTTCCGTCCCGCGGTTCTCTACCGTGAGCTCCAGATCCACCGGTTCGCCAGCCACCAGCTTTCGCTCCGGTCCTGGCGAAAGGGTCATTGCCAGGTGAGGATTCTTGGGAGATGCACCTTGGGTCCAGTCCACTCCGAGTGCCTCAAGCGCGGCGCTGATCCGCCCTTCCTCTTGCTCGCGCTTTTCCGCTACGAAGACGCGAGCCGCCTTGAGCATCTTGTCCCGCTGGACGAACGGGGCCTTGATCACAAAATCGCGAGCGAACTGGACTTCGAAGTCCTCCTTGATTTCATCCTGAGACTCCGCGTCCAGTTGGTCATCCAGCTCGTGATCCAAACCCGGAGCCTCGATATCCAGCAGCGGGTTTTTGTCCTTCGGCTTGTTGGGCTTATCCGACTTGGAGAGCTTGGGTGCCTTTCCTTCCTCGACCAGCTGTTGCCGCGCGGATGCGTCCTTCTGTTTCGCGTCTTCCTTCAGGTATTTCAAAACCTCGGCCGGCTTTTCCCGATTGAGCACTTCCTCGCGCTTTTTGGCGACCGCCTCGGAGGTCGGGTTTCCGAAGTGGTGCTCGAGATCGGCTTCGCCAATCGAGCGGCGCGGAGCAAAGACGTCCAATCGGTCGCTGGTGACTCGGGTGGGGATCAGGGCGATGTCGGGAACCACTCCGACTTCCTGGATCGATACTTCACCCGGCGTCAGGTATTTGGCGATCGTCAGCTTGAGGGCGGTCTCGTCCATCTCATAGAGGACCTGCACCGAGCCCTTGCCGAAGGTCTGCCGGCCGACGATCACCGCCCGATTGAGGTTCTTCAGAGCGCCGGCGACGATCTCCGAGGCGGATGCCGACCCCGCGTTGACGAGGACGACCAGAGGATAGGTGTTGTCCCCTTCGTCAGGATGAGCGCGCTTTTCCTCCCGCAGCTTGTCCGAGTACCCGACGGTGGTGACGATCGTCCCTTGCGAAAGGAACAAATCGGAGACCTGGATCGCCTGCTCGAGCAAACCCCCAGGGTTGCCGCGAAGATCCAGTACCAGCCCCTTCATCCCGCCGGTTTTCTCCGCCTCCTTCGCCAACTGGGTGAGGGACACCTGCAAGTCGTGGGTGGTATTGCCCTGGAAATTCTTGAGGCGAATGTATCCGACGTTCTGGGAAAGAAGCTTGGATTGGATCGACTCGATGCTGATGATCGCTCGGGTCAGCGTCATCACTTGAGGTCGGTCCCAGCCCTTGCGCTCGACGGTGATCGTCACTTTGGAGTCATTCGGCCCGCGCAGCTTCGAAACCGCCTCGTTGAGGTCCATGTTGACGGTGGACTCTTCACCGATTTTCTTGATCTGGTCGTCCTTCTTGATCCCCGCGCGGGCGGCAGGAGTTTTAGGCAGCACCTTCACCACCGTGAGGTTGCTCTCCTTCATCTGAATCACGAAACCCAAGCCGCCGAACTCCCCCTTGGTGGTGAGCTTCATTTCCCGGTACATCTCGGGGCGCAGCAGGACCGAGTGGGGATCGAGCGTGGAGAGCATCCCGTTTACCGCCGCGTATTCAATGTCGCGGGTGTCATCCAAGGGACGCATGTTTTTGCTGATGAACTCGAAAACGTCTTTGATCGTGAAAGACATCTTCCACAGTGAATCGACGTGACTGATGTCGAAGTCCCTCGACTTCCCATTCACCTGGATTTTCAACCTGCCGCTTTCGGCGTTGCCATCGACGATCACATCGGGGACGCTCTTTTCGACGTATTCCAAAGCCGCGAGCATCATTTCCTTCGGCTTGACGCGCCGGGGATCGACGTAGTTGTCCTTCACGTAGAGGATGACCTTGGTGAAAATCCGCAAGCTGGTGAGATCGTGCGAAGGTCGATCTCCACCGCGCGAATCATCGGTGTAATTTTCGGGGCGGCTGGAAGAGCGCGCGATTGCCTCGCTCGAGGTCAGCGGCAGAGGGGCTCGATCGCTTCCCGCAATCGCCCAAGCGCCGAGGAGCAAGAGAAGAAGAGAGAGGCGGCGAAGGAATCGCGACATGAATTTACCTGCAGGTCAACTGGGGGTCGCCCGCTGTGAGAAGGAATCTTGACGTGGGTAGCACTTTTGCCGGCCAACCTTAATCATCGCACACCTTCTGTTCAAGGCGATCGGACGAGTTAAGCCCGCTTGAGATCAGCACATTTTGCCCCAAACGCCTGGTTGGAAGCGCGCTCAAACCCGGCTACTCATTCGCAGGCGGGGCGGGGGCGCAAGGTTACCGCTCGCTCGAAGTCCCCGGTAGAGCAGGGTGCCTCCTACACTTGCGAGCGGAATGAGAAACAAGTTCACCACCGGAATCCAGAGGATAACAAACACCGCAGCACCAAATCCAAGACACAGCCGAAAGCGATCCGCAATCACTCCTTGAACATCGCGAAACGGATAAAGATGCCGGGCCATCGGCGCATCGAGGTAGGCCCCCGCCAGCCATCCGGCGGTCCAGGCATTCGCAACCAGCGTCCAAAGCACACTGCCGATCACCGGAAGCAGGTGAAAGCTCAGCAAGACCAGCTGTCCAGCCAACAGAAATGTGATTCGGGCCAGCGTGTGGACGAAGGCCACCGCTGAGTTGCGGACAAACCCGATCGCCGAGAAAGCCGGGGCGTCGAAGTCCCCGCACGCTTCTTCAGCCGCTTCGGAAATCGGGTCCTGCAGGGGTGTGACCAGAAGCAGCGGAACGGTGTTGGCGCCGACCGCCAAGAGAACCACGAAGGTCAAAGACGCGACCAGGTAGTATCCGACCCGCCCATACCATCCCCTGGGCCTACCCATGAACAGATGGACAAAGTCGCCGGTGTGACGAAGCAGAAACAGCGCGATGGCGCCGAACGCGACGCATGAGAGCAAGGCAGCGAAGATCGAGAGCCAAAACAGCTTTTTGGAGCGGAAAATCACTCCGACCGACCAAAAGGGGAGAGAAAAGCCGTGGAAGAAATCGGCCCAATTCGACTCGAGGAGTAATTGGGGAACTGGCTCTCGGTCAGCCATCTGCCATGACGGTTGCAAATCCCGGCACCCTGGTCAACGCACGTTATACTAGTTGGCTCCCATGTCGCTGGATCGCGCGCAGCCGGATGCGCAGCCCCTGAGCTCGGTCGACGAGCTGGTCGGTTTTTTCAGGGCGGCGGAGCGGCCGATCGCCCGTCACTGGGTTGGTCTCGAGCACGAGAAATTCATCTACCCGAACGGTTCTACCGAGCCAGTTCCGTACGAAGGAGAGCGCGGCATTTCGGCGGTGCTCAAGGGGCTGCAGGCGTTTCGGTTTCAGCCGTTCCGTGAAAGCCCCAGTGGCCCGGTGATCGCGCTGACTCGCGGCAAATCGACCATTTCCCTCGAGCCGGGTGGCCAGTTTGAGCTTTCCGGCGCACCCGCCCCTACCGCTCGTGCAGTGCACCAGGAAAATGTCTCGCATCTCAAGGAGGTAAAGACGGTTTGCCGCGAGCTCGGTCTGCGCCTGGTAGCGCTCGGTTATCGACCGTTCGGCACGGTGTCTCAAATGCCGTGGATGCCCAAAACCCGATACCAGGCAATGCGGGAGACGCTTTCCAAGCGCGGGCCGCTCGCGCTGGACATGATGCTGATGACCGCCACCGGGCAGGTCTCTTTTGACTGGGCCGATGAAGCCGATTGCAGCCGAAAGGTGACCGCCGCCGCGCGACTTTCACCTCTGGTTGTGGCGCTCTATGCCAACAGCCCGATTGTACGAGGGCAAGATTCGGGGTTGATGTCCTACCGCAGCCACGTCTGGACCCAAGTCGATCCGGCGCGCTGCGGGTGTTTGCCTTCAATGATCGATGGCTCCTTCTCCTACCGCGCCTACGTGGAATGGGCGCTCGATGCGCCGCTGCTGTTTTTGCGCCGAGCCGGCCAGTACCTGCGACCGGAGCTGACTTTCCGTCGCCTCCTCAAGGAAGGATTCCAGGGAGAGCCGGCGTTGTATTCGGATTGGGTCGATCACCTTTCGACCTTGTTTCCCGAAGTGCGAATCAAGAGGGTACTGGAGATTCGAGGGGCGGATTGTGTCTCGTCAGAGCTCACCGGCGCCCTGGCCGCGCTCTTCCGGGGAATTCTTTATCAACCGTCCGCACTCAGCGAGGCCGAGCGACTGCTGCCACGTCTTTCGTACGCTGAGCACCTCGAGCTGCATCGGGAGGCGGGCCGCAATGGGCTCCGTGGAAGATTCAAGAACCAGGAGTTGGCCAAGCTCTGCCAGGAACTGGTTGGCATTGCTGAACGCGGACTCAAGCGGCTGGACGCGTCAGACTCTCCTTTGCTCCAGCCTCTCGCGGCGGTTGCGGCCGAGGGGCGATCTCCCGCCGAACGCGTGCTCGAAACCTGGAGGCGCGTGGGCAGTGGGCCCGAGCTGTTGGTTCCATTCGAGCTGTAGAAGGGCTTAGGCCTTAACCAGCTCGAAGAGCTTCTCCAGCGCTGCCGGGATACGGGACGGATCGGTGCCCCCAGCTTGTGCCATATCCGCTCGCCCTCCGCCTGAACCGCCGATTTCCTTCGCCATCTCCCGGACCAGCGCCGCCGCGTTGATTCCGCGCGCCACCAAATCGGGCGTGGCAGCGACCAGCAGCAGGGCTTTTCCATCGTTGCCGCCGCCGATTGCCACAATGCCGGACCGAAGCCGATCGCGGATTTGGTCGGCCAGGCTTCGGTAGACCTTGGGATCCGCTGGATCGACGCGGGTGGCCAACACCCGAATGCCGTTGATCTCCCTCGCTTGGTCGAGAAGGTCCTTTGACGAAACGGATGTAGATTGGGCCGCGGCTTGCTCTAGTTTCCGCTCCAAGTCCCTGATTCGCTTCTGGATGGCATCGATGCGCTTGACGAGCTCCTTGGGGGAGCTTTTGAGGAGCTCGGAAGCTTTGTGGACTTCGTGTTCGAGGTCTCGAACGTAGGCAAGCGCGCCCGAGCCGGTAAGGGCCACGATTCGGCGCACCCCGGAGGCGATCGACGAGTCCGAGACGATCTTGAACAGTCCAATATCCCCGGTACGACGAACGTGGGTACCTCCGCACAGCTCCACCGAATCGGGATGTACGCTCACCACGCGGACCTGCTCTCCATATTTCTCTCCAAAGAGAGCGACCGCGCCCGAGCGCTTCGCGTCGGCCAACGCCATCAATTCGGTTTTGGCTTCGGCGTTCTCGCGGATCCATTGATTGACCAAATCCTCCACCCGTTCCAATTCCTCCGACGTCGGCGCGGCGAAGTGCGAGTAGTCAAAGCGAAGGTAGTCTGGAGCGACCACCGATCCCGCCTGCTTGACGTGGTCCCCCAGCACCAGCTTCAGCGCCTTGTGCAGCAAATGGGTCGCCGAATGGTTGGCGCGAATCGCTTCACGGCGCTGCCCATCCACCGCGAGTTGGAAGACGTCCCCCACTTTGAGGCTGCCCCGCTTCACTTTTGCTTTGTGGCTAATCAGAGTCGGGACGGGCCGTTGAGTGTCGAGGATCTCGGCGACCGTTTTGCCCCCCGAACCGGTGGCCTGGCCGGTATCTCCCACCTGGCCGCCCGATTCTCCGTAGAACGGAGTCCGATCGAAGATCAATTCAACCGTCTGACCCGGGCCTGCTTCGAGCGCCTCCGAGGTGCCGTCGATGACGATCGCGCGCAGCGTCCCTTCGCCCTCGTGCCCTTGTCCCTCGTAGCCCAGAAATTCAGTCTCGCCCAGCCGCTCCGCCAGCTGATGATAGATGTTGCTGATCGCTTTCTCGCCCGAGCCGGCAAACTCACTTCGGGCGCGCTGTTCCCTCATCCGTTCCTCGTAGCCGGCCTGGTCGATGTCGTAACCCCGCTCGCGGGCAATCACCTGGGTAAGGTCCCACGGAAAGCCGTGCGTGTCGTGGAGGAAGAAAACCAGGTCTCCGCTGAGTACCTTTTGGCCTGAGCGCTGAAGACGATCCATCTCCTCGTCAATCAGTCGCAGCCCACGGTCGAGCGTACGCCGGAACGACTCCTCCTCGAAGCGAGTAACTTCCAGGACAAAGCTTCGATTCTCGCGAAGCTCCGGGTAAGCGTCGCCCATCAGCTGGATCACCGTCCCGACGGTTCTGGGCAAGAAGATCTGATTCAGGTTCAGTTTCGAGCCGTGCCGGATCGCTCGCCGCATGATTCGCCGAAGCACATATCCGCGTCCCTCGTTGGAGGGTTGAACTCCGTCCGAAATCAGGAAGGCCGTAGCCCGTGAGTGATCGGCGATCACCCGCATCGACGCATCGTCGGCTTCGCTTGCGCCGTATTTTCTTCCGCTGAGCTCGACCACCTGGTCGAGAATTGGTCGGAATAGGTCCGTGTCGTAGTTGGAGCGCTTGCCTTGAGCCACGGCCGCCATTCGTTCCAGGCCGGCGCCGGTGTCGATCGAGGGTTTCGGCAGCGGAACGAGCGGTGCGTCCCGTTCCTTCCGCTCAAACTGCATGAAGACGAGATTCCAGATCTCGAGCCACCGATCGCACTCGCAGGCGACGCCCCGGCATGGACGGCTGGCGGCTTCCTCGAGGCAGGGAAGATCGTCGCCCTGGTGGAAATGGATCTCCGAGCACGGGCCGCAGGGCCCGGTGTCTCCCATTGCCCAGAAGTTGTCGTCGTAACCGAGCTTGTAAATGCGCCCCGACGGAACGCCCTGAGCGAGCCACAGTTGGTAGGCCTCTTCGTCCCAGGGAATGCCCCGTTCGCCGTTGAAGACGGTGGTGGCCAGCCGATCCGGAGCGAGACCCAAGGTCTTGGTCACGAACTCCCAGGCATAGGCAATCGCCTCACGCTTGAAATAGTCGCCGAAAGAAAAATTGCCGAGCATTTCGAAAAACGTGTGATGCCGAGCGGTGAAGCCGACGTTGTCCAGGTCATTGTGTTTTCCCCCCGCCCGGACGCATTTCTGCGCGCTGGTGGCACGCCGATAGTCCCGTTTTTCGCGACCGGTGAAGACGTCCTTGAATTGGACCATCCCGGCGTTGGTAAAGAGCAAGGTTGGGTCGTTCTGAGGGACCAGCGACGACGAGGGAACCCGACGATGGCCTCGCTTCTCAAAGAAGGACAAGAATTCTTCACGGACCTGCGCCGACGACATCATTGCAGCTCTCTTATCGCATTGATCCCTGAGGCACCGATAATGCTAATCGTCCCGGCCCTGAGGCGCAGGGGGTGGAAAGAATTGGCTCAATGGCAGTAGGGTAGGGCGCCTCGCGATGGCGCTGGCTCCTTCCATCACCGTGTACACCGATCGCTCACAGATGCCGGAGCGCTTTCGGGATACGCTCGAGCAGATGATGAAGAGCCAGGCTTACCGCGAGCTGGCCGCAGCCCGGATGTTCGGCCATGGGTTGCAATTCGTTGAGGAAGCCAAGTGGCTCAAATTCATGGTTTGGCACATCGGAGAGGAGACCGAGCACTTCTTGGCGGTGGCTCGGATGTACGAGAAATTCACTGGCGATCCCGTCGATTCTTGGGTGCACCAGCGCCTGCGCGACAAGCCAGTCCCGTTCGCGGGCTCGTGGTTCGAATTGGCAATGGCTCAGTTTCTGTACGACCGAGGCGGCTTTTGGCAGTTGCAGGAGTACGAAGAGTGCGCCTTCCCTCCCTATCGCGAGGTGATCGGCAAGATCATTTCCGAGGAGCGCGGCCATCAGGGCTTGGGTGAACGGATCGTCGTCGAGCTGTGCCAAAGCGGGCGCTACGAGGAGCTCAAGCAGCCTTTGTTCGAGCGCTGGTTACGCCTTGGCCTGCTGTCATTCGGACGCCCTCAGAATGAAGGCAATCGGTACGCAATCTCGGTGGGCCTCAAGAAGCGGGACTCGGGCGAGGTGATGCAGGATTTCATCAACGACATCAAAGGTGCGGTGCGCTCGAGTGGCCTTCGTTTTCCTGCGCCCGAGAGCCTCCAGATGGAGCTTCCCGACCGGCTGAATTGGTCCCCATCCTAGGCGGAAGCGCCGGCTCACTGCGCCTGTCGATCAAGCCACTCCGTCAGGTCGACCTTCCAGCCCGTCCGTTCCCGAACCATCGTGATGTTCCGAGCGAAGCTTCCGGCGGCAGCGCGCACGGTCGCCGTCCCTCCATCCTGGCTCAGGAGCTTCACCTCGGTCAGAGGCGGCGCCTTGCCCACGCCGCCGAACACCCAGGTCGCGGGATCGCCCTTCACCACTCCGCCGGACGCAGCAGAGACTGCCTGCGTGCGTTGCTCTATCGCTTGCCGCGTTTCGGCCGACAGGTATCCATAAGCGGTTTTGAGGTCGCCCTTCCTGAGCCCCTCGGCAAACGAGTTGTACGCAGTCACCGGACTCTCTTCTTGGCTTGGCCTACAATCCGTTGCGCCAGCCAGACAAAACCCCGCGAGCCAAGCGAAAACCAGATTCCCCTCGGGTTTAGGCATGGTGCTGACGCACCGAATTTTTCCCGGCCGCCTTGGCGGCGTAGAGGCATTGATCCGCGGCCCGAAGCAATGCCTCCGCTGAATCGAGCCTCGCGTCCGGGTAGGTCGCTACACCCACCGAGACGGTGCAGGCCACCAAAGCGCTGGTGCCGTTGGGCATTGATTGCTCGAACTGCAGCGACGCGATCCCATCGCGAACGCGCTCGCTGACCAACAGCGCCTGCTGGGGACCTGTCTCAGGAAGCAGGGCAATGAACTCCTCCCCGCCGTAGCGGGCGATCAGGTCCACGTCCCTCAAGCTTTCCCGGGCCACCCACGCCACCTTCCGCAGCACAAGGTCGCCGAACGCATGCCCGTATTGGTCGTTAAGGCGCTTGAAGAAGTCGATGTCCACCATCATGCAGGAAAGCGGCGTGCGATAGCGCGATGAGCGGGCAAACTCGCGGCTCAAGCGCTCTTCGAAGTAGCGCCGGTTGAAAAGGCCGGTGAGTGCATCCGTGCGCGAAAGCGCGAGAAGCTCTTCGCGCTTCTTGTCAAGCTCCTTGTTGGCTCGATCGAGCTCGCGATTCTTTTCCAGCAGGGCGTCCTGCAGCACTTTCAGCCGGAGCATGGATTTGACCCGGGCGGACAGCTCCAGCATGTCGAAAGGCTTCACCAGAAAATCATCCGCCCCCAGCTCCAACCCTTTGATCTTTGCCGTCTGCTGCCGAGCGGTCATCAGGATCACCGGAATGAAGCCGAATCCTTGGGCCTGATTCGCTTTGATGATCCGGCAGACTTCCACGCCGCTCAATCCGGGCATCTCCACGTCCATCAGAATCAGATCTGGGTGCTGCTCGCGCACCGCCACCAGGGCCGCGTGGCCATCGCCGGCTTCGGCGAATTCATAGCCGTGGTGCGCCAGACCGCGCTCAACCGTGAGAACCTGCGCATGATCGTCGTCGACAATCAGCACCCGTCGCCCCCAAATCCGGCTTGCGAGGGCATCGCTGTTTTCGCGTTCTCGAATCCCCTCAGCCATTGTCTCTGGCATCGACCCGACCTTTCTCCCCCGCTGGGCCAACTCCAGCGGACCGTAGCAACGCCCCCTACATATCGCGTTTGGGCTCAGACCTCAGCAAACCCGCCCGGTTGGTCCGGAGGGCAAAGCGGCGCGGGGTCCAAAATCTGCTAAAAACGAGCCTTCGGGATGATTCAGCTGTTCCATGTTTCCAGAGTGTTCCCTGGCGATTACGCCGCCCTTTCGGACGTGAGCCTCGCGGTAAAACGGGGGGAATTCGTCTTCCTGACCGGACCGTCCGGCGCGGGTAAAACCACCCTGCTCAACCTCATCTTTTGCGAGGACCAACCGACCCACGGCCAAATTCTGGTGGACGGGTGCAACGTCGCTCAGTTGCGACGTTCTGCAGTGCCGGCCCTGCGTCGGAAAATCGGGGTCGTTTTCCAGGACTTTAAGCTGTTGCCACGGTCTACGGTGGCGGAGAACGTCGCGCTCACGCTTCAGGTGGTCGGAATCAAAGGGCAGGAGCGCGATCGGCGCGTCCGGCGGATGCTCGCGCAGGTCGGCTTGGAGCATCGGGCGTCGGCCTTGCCTCCGCAACTGTCGGGCGGCGAACAGCAGCGGGCGGTGATCGCCCGCGCGCTGATCCATGACCCGCTCGTCCTGCTCGGCGACGAGCCGACCGGGAATCTGGATCCGGTGTTGACGATCCAGATCATGGATCTGCTGTGCGCGGCTAATGCGCGTGGGGTGACGGTCCTGGTGGCGACGCATGATCCTGCTCTGCTGGGCCGCTATCGCAAGCGCACGCTTCAACTCGACCGGGGGTGTCTGGTCCTGGACAGCGAAGGGACGTCGGCGAATCGGCGGGCGGCCCAAGCGTGACGATGATTGCGAACGGCGCTTACTTTTGCCGCTCCGCGCTGGACGGTCTTCGGCGAGCCCCGTTGCTCCATCTGCTCTCGGTGACTGCGATCGCCTTTGCGCTGCTACTGGGCGGGATGTCGCGACTGGCAACCCGGTGGCTGGACTCCCTGCTGATCGCGAGCAGAAATCAATTGGAGCTCACGATCTATCTAGAGCCCACCGTGAGTGAGCAGCAAGCGGGCCGAATCGCCGAGCAACTCGCTGAGCTCGGGGCGCCCGCGCGAGTCATTTCCGCCGAAGCCGCTCTGCGTCGTCTGCGCCTCGAGCTAGGAGATCTCGGAAAGGTGTTGGACGACTTGCCGCGGAACCCTCTTCCGGTCACCATCGAGTTGGATCTGCCCGCATCGATGCGGGCCTCAGCTCAGCTTTCACCGTTGCTCGCTCGTGCAAAGGCGATTCCGGGCATTGCCGACGTGGATGATGGCGGTCAGGCCACCGCGCAGCTGGTCGGAGTTGCCAGAGCGCTGCGATTTGGCGCAGCGGCGGTCTTCGCGATCGCCGCGCTCGCAACCGTGTTGATCGTCGCGGCGACGCTTCAACTGACCATCTATGCGCGCAGAGAAGAAATCGAAATTCAGAAGCTGGTAGGCGCGACCAATGCCTTCGTGCGCGCTCCCTTTCTGATCGAAGGTTTGATTCAGGGGCTGGCGGGTGCGCTCGCGGCCGCCGCCGGGTTGGCGGCGATTGCGCGGCTGCTTGGACCCAGATTGAACCCATTGATTTCTTTCGTCGCGGACCGCGTGCCGGTGAGTACACCGCGACCCCTGGCCCTGCTCTTGGAGCTGACCATCGCAGGAGGTCTGTTGGGCGTGCTGGGCAGCTTGGCGGCAGTGCATCGATTCTCGCGGTCATGAACCCGATTTGCCCAGCGGCAACGCTCGGAGGCATTGCCCTTTTGCTGCTCGGCGCAAGCGCCGGCTCCAATCAATTGAAGGAGTCTGCCCAGCGGCGCTTCGGGGACGTTCAGCAGCGCCTTGCAGCGGAGAAAATGTTGCTCGAGGCGCTTCGAGAGCAGAAGGTCGGGGCCCTCGAGGCGCTCGACTTCCTTGAGGAGCGAGCGGTCCAATCGACTTCGCAAGCGGAGCGCTTGGCGCGGGCGCTCAATTCGTTACAAGGGCGGATCCAGCTCGGGAAAGCCGAGGAGCAGAAGGCGCGCGATGCGGTGGATGCACAACTCACCCAACTCGAGCCCAAGCTAGTTCTTCTCTATCGGCTTTTGCGCCATCGCCCGGTGGAGTTGGTGACTTCGGTTCGAGATTCGAATTCGGTTCTGTGGAGGTCCCGACACGTTGCCGCGATCGTCGACCGCGACCTGGCACTTCTGGCCGACGTGCGCAGGGCCGTAGCTTACCAGCGAGTCAACGCCAGCCATCGGGTCGCCCTCGGCGACGTCTTCGAATGGGCGCGGGAGATTGCCGCACGCGAGAGCAATGAAGCGGCACTTCGGCGCGCTTCCTGGTCGCAATGGTTGGCGTCGCTCGAGGCCAACGAGCGACGGTCGAGCCGATTCGTCCTGGAGCTAGAGCAGGCTGAGCTGCAGCTGGCCAAGCTCATCCGGCAGCTTTCCGGTCCCGGCGGGGCCTCCGGGTTCGAAGGACTCAAGGGCCGCCTGCCCTATCCAACCGACGGAATCATCGAAGTGGGTTTTGGTCGGGTGGTGAACCCGAAATTCAACACTGTCACTGTTCAAAAGGGCGTGGACATTCACGCTGCGAAGGGCGCCACAGTCCGGGCCGTTGCGGACGGGAGGGTCGTGCATGCGGCGTGGTTGCGGGGCTATGGAAATTTGCTGATTGTTGACCACGGTGACCGTTATCACAGCCTGATGGCACACCTGGACTCGTTTAGCCGTACTGTCGGCGAAGTCGTCCATCGGGGGGACGAGCTCGGGAAGGTCGGCGATAGCGGCTCAGTTAAGGGGCCTTACCTGTATTTTGAGATTCGCAAGGCGGGCGAGGCCCTGGATCCGGCAGTTTGGCTGCGTGAAATGGAACGATGAGACTTCGGAGCGGCCCAGGAGGAACAATCCGCAATTCCTCAAAGACGAGGATCGGTGGGGTGGGGTGGGCGAAACGCCTTCAGTCTCGTAGAATCGACTACCCTTTGTCCTGAGGTCTCTACTTTGGATTGTCGCCGCTCTGCTCCATCCCTGATCCTCTTCATTGCCCTCACTTTTTCCGCTCCTGCCTGGTCTGGCCCGGCGATTCGGAGCGAAGAAACGTATCGGCAGCTCGAGCTGTTCGCGCGAGTCCTTTCCTACGTCCAGAACAACTACGTGGAACCGGTCAACGACCGGCAACTGATTTACGGCGCGATCAAAGGGTTGCTGGACACCTTGGATCCCCACACGGTTTTCATGCCTCCCGAGGCCTTCCGGGAAATGAAGATCGACACCTCCGGAGAGTTTGGCGGAGTGGGAATCGAGATTGCGAAGAAGGACCAGGTGATGACCGTGGTGTCTCCGATCGACGAGACGCCCGCGGCTCGGGCGGGAATCCGGACGGGAGATCAAATCCTCAAGATTGATGGCGAGAGCACCGCCGAGATGGACGTCACCTTGGCCATTCAACGAATGCGGGGCCCGGCGGGCCGAAAGGTGGTCCTCACGATCATGCGTGAGGGATTCACGATGCCGAGAGACCTGACGCTGATCCGGGATCGGATCCGGATCGTCGCCGTTGAAGGGTTTTTGTACGGTGGAATTGGGCACGTGAAAATCAAGAATTTTCAGGAGCGCACGGACACTTCTCTCCGCAAGGAGCTCGATCGCCTGCGGTCGCTCAACGGCGGAAAGGAGCTCAGAGGTTTGGTGTTGGACCTCCGAAACAATCCCGGCGGTCTGCTCGATCAAGCGGTGGCGGTCAGCGATCGCTTTTTGCCTGGAAACCTGGTGATCGTCAGCACCCGTGGTCGCGATGGCCACAATACCTCCGAGGAGAAGAGTCGCGACTGGGACACCGAAAGCCCCTATCCGATGGTGGTTCTGGTGAATTCCGGTAGTGCGTCGGCCGCGGAGATTGTGGCCGGAGCCCTTCAGGATCACGGCCGCGCGGTGATCATGGGAACGCCGACTTTTGGGAAAGGGTCGGTGCAAACGATCATCGAGCTCGAAGATGGCTCGGGCCTGAAACTGACGATCGCTCGCTATTACACGCCCAAGGGACGATCGATTCAGGAGAAGGGAATCATTCCGGACTTCGTCGTGGGGGAGCAACCGGGCACGCTGTTCGCGGGCAAGGAACAACCTCGCGAAAGGGATTTGCGGCAGCACTTCAAAAGCGATGATCAATCTCCCGACCCGTCCGCCCCCCCTCTGACCACCAATCTCCCACCGCATCTCAAGGAGTGGGATGCGACCGCCAAGATTGCGGACTACCAGCTGAAAATAGCGTTGAACTACCTGAACTCCAGCGCGCCTCGTGAATTCAAGACTGTTTCCCAAACGCGGGCAGTTGAAGCCAGGCACTGAGTCTGGACGCGTGCAAAGAGCCGCATCGCGGCTGGCAACCCACGTCGTAGCGTCCATCACTGCGCGGGCGTGACTAGATTTCCAGGGCTTTTTTCAGTCCTGCAACCTGGCATCGCAACTGCTTTGAGTCGCCTCGCACTCGCTCGAGGTGATTCTTATGCGTCAGCGTATCGGTGTGCTTGTGGGCGGTTGGGGGGAGGAGCGCGAAATCTCCTTCAAGACCGGGTCGGCGGTACTGTCAGCGCTTGAGGAACTCGGCCATCCCGCGGTACGCGTCGAAGCCAGCCCGACATTGCCGGAAGAGCTTGCTCGCAACCGGGTGGAGGTCGCATTCGTGGCGCTCCACGGAAGAATGGGCGAGGACGGGCGAGTTCAAGGTTTGCTGGAAGTCTTGGGTGTCCCGTACACGGGTTCAGGAGTCTTGGCCTCGGCTCTGGCAATGAACAAGCCATTCGCGAAGAAGCTGTTTCGGCTTCATAACCTGCAGACTCCGCCCGGCTATACAGTTCAACCCAACGACCTCCCCAGCCTTGTCGAGAGGCACGGAGATTTGGGTTTCCCTTGCGTGGTTAAGCCTTCATCCGGAGGCTCGTCCGTCGGCGCCAGCCGGGTGTGCGAGGCGAAGGAGTTGGCTCCCGCAGTAGGCTTGGCCTGTCGCTACGGCGGAGAAGCGCTCGTCGAGAGGCACATTCGCGGCAAGGAAGTGACGGTTGCGGTGTTGGACGGCGCCGTCGTGGGTAGCTGCGAGATGGTCCACCGCGCGTCGATCTTCGATTTCAAGCGCAAATACACGGGCGGGACGCAGTACTTTCTTCCTCCTCGCCTTTCCCAGCAGCGATTGGGAAACATCGAGGCGATGGCCGCAGTCGCGTATCGCGCCCTCGGGTGTCGAGGTTACGCGCGGATCGACTTCATTGGCGGCGAGCGGGAGAACGATCACATCCTGGAGGTCAACAGCCTCCCGGGGCTCACCCACACCAGCTTGTTCCCAAAGATTGCGGCGAAGGCGGGGCTTTCCTTTCCGCAACTGGTAGAGCGCATTTTGGGCCTGGCGCGGTTGGACAGCGCGGCGGAACTGCCGGATGTCCTTTCGCCCGACCGTCCCCGCGTTCTCGCTGCGAGCTAAATCGCGAACGGCTGCCCCGTACGACAGGCCATGGCGGCTACCGAGCGACGACTTAGATTCGGTAGCTAAGCCTCTGTAATCGTTTGACACGTGGTAAGCGGATACCTATTGTGCCGCGCGCCAAAGGTCTCTGCTCGACCAAAATCCTCGAAATTTTGGGGGCCTAGGGACGATCGATAAGTGAGGAGCACAGTAGAGCCGGTTCCTTGCACGCTCGCTTAGGAGGTGTAGGACTGCTGCACCGGTTAGAGACAGTGGAAAAACCTGCGCGGCTGGGAGGGGCCAGTATTTCCAGATGACCACCGTCGAAATCGTTTTTCTTGGGATCTACTTCGCGGTCCTGTGCATCCTTGCGGTCTACGGATCACATAGGTACCGGATGGCTTTTCTTTATTACCGGCACAAGTTCAAGCTGCCGACGCCCTCGGGGGTCCTGAAGGAGCTCCCCAAGGTGACGATCCAGCTGCCGATCTACAACGAGATGTATGTGGTCGAGCGGCTGATCGACTCGGTTTGCCACATCGATTACCCGCGGGAGCTGCTCCAGATACAGGTCTTGGACGATTCGACCGATGAAACCAGCGCGATTGCGCGAGCTTGCGTGGAGCGGAACCGGCAGCAAGGACACCAGGTCGTGTACCTGCACCGCGAGGGTCGAGAGGGCTTCAAGGCCGGCGCGCTGGCATACGGGCTTCAATTTGCTGAGGGAGAGCTCATTGGGGTGTTCGACGCGGATTTTGTTCCCAGCACCGACTTCCTTCGGCGGACGGTGCCCTTTTTCGCAGATGAGAAGACCGGAATGGTGCAAGTCCGCTGGGGTCACCTGAACCGCGAGTTTTCGATCCTCACCCAAGCCCAGTCCATCTTCCTCGATGGTCACTTCATCATCGAGCATACGGCTCGCAACCGTTCGGGCTGCTTCTTCAATTTCAATGGCACTGCGGGGATATGGCGCCGCGCCACGATCCTCGACGCGGGAGGCTGGCAGCACGACACCCTGACCGAGGACCTTGATCTCTCCTACCGAGCGCAGTTGCGGGGCTGGAACTTCATCTTTCTTCCCGAAGTCATTTCACCTGCCGAAGTGCCGGTGGACATGAATGCGTTCAAGAGCCAGCAACACCGCTGGGCCAAGGGGTCGATTCAAACGGCCAAGAAGCTGCTCCCCATCATCCTGCGCAGCAATCTGCCATTTGCGGTCAAGCGCGAAGCTTTCTTCCACCTCACCAACAACATGGCTTATCTGCTGATGGTGCTGTTGTCGGTGCTGATGCCGATCTCGATGGTGGTGCGGTTTCAGCACGGTTTGTACGAGACGCTTTTCTTGGACCTACCCTTTTGCATGACCGCGACGGCTTCGGTCTGTTTTTTCTACGTCGCGTGCCAGCGTGAACAGGGGCTGACCTGGTGGACGCGGCTTAAGTACTTGCCGTTTCTGATGAGCATTGGGATTGGGTTGGCAATCAACAATGCAAAAGCGGTCGCCGAAGCCTTGCTCAACCAACAGTCTGGGTTCACGCGCACGCCCAAAACGGGGGTTGAAGGCAAAGGGCTAAAAGTTCAGGTCAAGAAGAGCTACCGGGGACGAAAAAACCTTTTACCCGCGATCGAGCTCCTCTTCGGCCTGTACTTCACGGGCGCGCTTTGGTTCGCGATCGACGCC
>Ga0209588_1000024_pt1 | contig 86158 bp, 96 predicted proteins | sample Rivendell_Oct201_10_FD_188351 | JGI IMG/M metagenome (GOLD analysis project Ga0209588, IMG submission 188351) | Vadose zone soil microbial communities from the Eel River Critical Zone Observatory, Northern California, USA -... | ecosystem: Host-associated > Plants > Roots > Rhizosphere > Soil ...
TCAACGCTTCGACGCCGCCCTTGCGGGCGACTCCGTATGACTCGGGGCCGTCGTGGGTCGCTATCCCTTCAACGTATGACTCTTTCATTCACAACACCTCGCCGGTTTGAAGCCGGCGCACAGGAGATGCAATCATGAGCAATCTCTCAGGAAAGACCGCCCTCGTCACGGGCGCCTCGCGCGGCATCGGCCGCGCCACCGCAGTCGCACTGGCGAAGGCCGGCGCGCAAGTCATCGTTCACTATTCCAGCAGCGAGAAGGAAGCTGAGGCGGTCGTCGCCGAGATCCGCAAGGCCGGCGGCCGTGCCGAAAAGGTGGCCGCCGATCTGCGGGCGCCGAACGGCCCGCACGCACTGGCCAAGCTGGTTCGCGGCATCGTCGGGCCTCGCCTGGACATCCTGGTTGCCAATGCCGGCACCTCGAAGTCGGCAACCATCGAGGACACCACGGTCGAGGACTTAGACGAGCTCTTCGCCGTCAATGTCCGCGCGCCTTACATCCTGGTGCAACAGCTGCTGCCCGCGATGGGCAAGGGCAGCAGCATCGTGTTCGTCTCCTCCCTTGCCGCACGCGCTTCCGTCGGCACGCTTTCGGCCTATGGGGCCACCAAGGGCGCAGTCGCTACGTTGGTGACGCACTTCGCCTTGGCACTCGGCGAGCGCGGCATCCGCGTCAACGCCGTCGCACCCGGCGTCGTCGAAACGGATATGTCCAACTTCGCCAAGACCGACGTGGGCCGCAACCTCATTCTGGGCATGCAAGCCCTGAAGCGTATCGCCCAGCCGGACGACATCAGCGGAGTCGTCGCCTTCCTCGCCTCCGACGAGGCCCGCTGGATCACCGGCGACACAGTCCGGGTCGACGGCGGCTCGAAACTCTGAGTCTCAGAGATGACGTTCAGAAGTGAGAAGGTCTCTGACGGGAAGAACACGATCCTCTGGCTCAGCGGCCGGATCCAGTCGGAACATCTCGAGGACCTCAGGTCTCAGATCGAAGGCAATGGGGACAGCATCGTGCTGGACCTGGACGAAGTGACCCTGGTGGACGTCGGGGCGATTCGCTTTCTGGGCAGCTGTGAGCGCGAGGGCATCGAGCTCCGTCATTGCCCGCCTTTCGTGCGTGAGTGGATCGCCAGAGAGCAAGAACGAAATGAATGAAAGGAGAAATGAAATGTCGCAATCGATTGAAGAAAGGAACAAGGCCTTTGTGCTCGAAGCTTTTGAGACCTTGTTTAACAAACGCGACTATGCCAGGGCCGAGCGTTTCTGGTCGCCAAAGTATATCCAGCACAGCGCGCACATTCCGCCCGGGCGCGAGGGGCTCTTTGAGCTGGTGAAAAACGTCCCGGCGACGATGAGGTACGAAAATCAGCTGATCTTGGCAACCGGAAACTTCTTGATGTTGCATGGTCGTTTTTCCGGCCTCGGCGAAGGAGTACCCAACTGGATCGTGCTGGATGTCGTGCGTTTGGAAAATGGCGTCCTCGCTGAGCATTGGGACGTTGTTGAAGACGAAGCCACGCGAGCCGCCTCGAAAAGCGGCCAGCCGATGTTCGGAGATAAGTTCCCTGGCGAGGAGGACTGACCATGCCGATGATCGATGTCTATGCCGCCGCGGATCTCTTTCCTCCCGGAACGGATCGCCAGCTCGGCGAGGAGCTTACGCTCGTGTTGCTACGAGCTGAGGGGGTCGAGAAGCCCGGTCCGACACACCTGAACAACACGGCAGCGTACATCCACCGGATGCCAGCGACCGCGGTCAACACCGCGGCGTCAGGCTCGGCCCGCACCGTCCGAGTGCAAGTGCTGACCCCGCCCGGGGTGCTGAAGCGGCCCGCACAGAAGCAATTGGTCGCCGACATCACCCAAATCGTCACCAAGATCTCCGGTGATCCAGGACAGGCCGGACGCACCTGGGTGCTGCTCACCGAGGCAGCTGAGGGCGGATGGGGGATTTCAGGGGCGGCCTTCGGGCAGGAAGAGTTCGCCGTTCTCGCGGCGAGGAAGAAATAGTCGCAATCGGAGCAAAGACGGCCGTGACTTCCAAAGACCCGTTTTTCACTATTCTGGTAAGCATCCCGCTTAAGCCCGGCTGCACCAAAGAGTTCTTAGCGCTGTTGGACGACCTCTTCGCCGCCATGCATAGCGAGCCAACATTCGTGAACGCGACGGCGCTCCAAAGTACCAATGATCCAGACACGATCGTGCTGTGCGAGACATGGCTCGACGTCGATAATTTCTCCACCGTGCAAATGAACCGACCCTACCGCGCCGCCTACGAGGCGCGCCTACCTGAGATAGTTCGCGAGCCGCGTCGTATCGACTTCTTCCGCGTGGCGAGCAACGTTTCGCATATCGGCAGCCCCCCGCGCTCCTAGTTCGACCGCCACGATGAGTCCACCGGTGGAGAAATGGCGCCCCGCCGGCTCGACCCTCCTCATCATGTCGGAGCTGGACTCGGCCGCAGTTGATGCCTGGTGCGTGTTCCGCGAGATCGGCGCGCGGATGGGCGAGTTTCGAACCGATGCCGCGAGAAATCAGCCGCCACCTGAAGGGACGGCCTTCGGGCAGGAAGAGTTCGCCGCTCTCGCGGCGAGGAAGAAATAGTCAGTCCGTGTCGCAGGACTCGAACCCGAATGCGGTGCTCGCTCTCGTGCGCATCGGGGAGCTCGCTTTGGTCTCAGGCTGCCGCGCCGATGGACAGGTCGGCGATCCGCTCCGATACGGTCCAGAGGCGCTGCGCAATAAGGGGATCGTCCAAAAGCGTTGCCCTCTGCTACCTGGCAGTCGCTCCAGTACTCCCCGGTGATACCCTCGACAAGTGGGCTCGCCGCAAGCAGCACCTGTGTGGCCGCACCCTGCGCAACTGACTTCATGAACCGTTGCGCAATCGAGAGGATGAGACGGAATCGGAGGCCGAGGTTGGCGTTGAGGTTCGTACCCCGAGTGGCACCAGGGTGCAGGGAGTTCACGGCGATGCCCCATCCGGCGAGACGACGCGACAGTTCCTTCGCAAACAGCGCCGTGGCGAGGTTCGACTGTCCATAGAAGGTGAACGGCTTGTAGGAGCGGCGGCCGTCCAGGTTGTCGAACATGATCCCTTCCTTCGGCGCTTACTCGGTGCTTGCACTGCTACTGACAATCACGATGCGGCCAGTACCGTCTGGGACAAGGTCGACGAGGCGCGTGACGAGCAAGAAATGACTGACATGGTTGACGAGGAACTGCATCTCGACGCCATACCGGACTCGCAGAGTCGGCAAGTTGGCGATGCCAGCGTTGGTGATGAGAGCGTCGAGTGGACGGCCGATACCCCGTACCGCCTTCACTGCCGCATCCACCGAGACGAGGTCCGCGAGATCGCAGGCGACCGCCGTCGTCGATCCGCCGGCCCTGGCGCAGGCGCGCTGCGCGTCTTCGAGCGTTCGCGCGAGCCCGATGATGTGCGCCCCACTCGCGGCGAGCGCACGCGCCGTCTCGAATCCAATGCCTGAATTGCATCCCGTGATCAGGATCGTTCTTCCTCTCAGGTCGAGTCCTGCGAGGACGTCGTCTGCTGTGGAACGGGAGCCGAATCTGTTGATGGAGCGCATCAGGCTTTCGCCCTTAGCGGAGCGCTGAGCACTCGCACGGCAATTTCGAGGTTCTCAACGAACGCCGCCCGCGACACGGCGACTCCTTGAGTCCCCGCGCCGTGGCATGGAGAGTCCGCGCGAGTTGGAGTGCCGTCAGGCCCGCCGGCGCATACGCGCCGATCAGCGGTGACCCCGCGATGGCTTTTGCGACCACTTGCTCGAAGCGCTTTTCGTTTTCGGCCATAACCGACCCGGTCAGCCTTTCTGCGTCCGCGATCAGTTCCCGGGTGCTGGCTTCGATCATTTTCGACATAGCGACCGAGCCATTCGTCGAAAGCGGCGATGAGCCTTCGGTCGATGGACTGCTCCTTCTCGGCGAGCGCTGCGAGCGCCCCGTTCAGAGTGCGAGAGTAATGGTGCTGGACGGCTGCCCGGAACAGATCCTCCTTGTCGGCGCCGGTTTTCGCGACACCTCACTGACACTCTTGGCCAAGGTGCCATTCGATCGTCACTGGTCGGTTCAGGCGTTTGTGCAGATCAGGTACTTGCTCGGCGACGCGGCGAATAGCCCACTTACGCAGAGTCGTGTGCAGCCGACCTTCGCCGGTTTTTTCGCCTATAGTTTTTGATCTCAGAAACCTCGGTCAGCTTGACCCGCTCCCACCTCGAACAGAGTGATTCGAATTCGAACTGAATGCCTGGGGCGCGCGGGCCGTGCTTAGTATCCAAGGAATGGCGATGAAACTGTTCAAATATGTGGCACTGGGTGACTCCACCGGCGTGGGCATCGGGGGCCAGGCGGATGGTGGTTATCCGGAGCGATTGTTCCGGCGACTCAAGTTGACGGGAATCAACGCCGGGATCTTGAACCTGGCGCGAAGCGGTGCGACGACGAGCGAGGTGCTGCAGGGGCAGGTGCAGAAGGCGGTATCGACGCGGCCTGCGCTGATCACGCTGGCGATCGGCGCGAACGATCTTTGGCGGATGATTCCGCTCGGAACCTTCGAGATGAATCTGAAGCTGATCGCCAATGCGCTCGAAGCGAGCGAGGCGGAAATCGTGGTCAGCAACCTGGTGGACCTCACGCAGGCGCCGATCGCAGCGCTCGTTGATCTCGCGCTGCGCGTGCCTCGCGCACTCTTTGCCCGGCGAGTGCAGGAGATCAACGAGCGGCTGAATGCGCTTGCCCGGCGTCCGCGATTTACGGTGGTGGATGTCTTCTCGCTTACCTCGCGCGAGCTGCCGTCGCATCCGGAGTATTTTTGCCCGGACGGATTCCACCCGTCGCCCGCGGGCTACGATCGCTGGGCCGAATTGATGTGGCCCGCGGTCGAACACATCGCTCAGCGGTGGGGACCCTCCAAAGCAGCGTACTAATGCATTAGTACGGCAAGCTGCTGGTTTGACTAAGCTTTTTATGATCGATGTGGGTGAAGCAAGGATGGGCTCCTACGGGACGCGGCCGTCGGATAACTTCACCTGACCTTTTGAAGGGGGGAACGCATGGAATCGCCGATCGTGGAGTCGCCTGAGCTGATCGAGGCGGCCAAGATGCTCGAAGCCTGCCTGAACGAAGGCGAGAAGGCAGCTTGGAAGGCCGGGGTCTACTACAACCGGATCGTCGATCAGAAGTTGGCGGAGAAATCTGGATATCGGCATGCACGGGATTTTGTCTCCGCTCGCTTCAAGGACATCTCGCAAGGCACATTGACCCAGTACGGTGCGGTGGCGAGGGCATTCTCGGAACCGATAGCCTCGAAGTATGGGGTGTGGCGGCTGGGGGCGCTCCTGACGTACGAAAAGCTGGCCGGGCTTCAGTTGCCGCAGGGAGATCCAGGATCGGTGATCGTGCAGGTGCCTGCGGAGCGCGATCCACGCACTTTCGCCGATTGCAACCGCGCCGACGTTTTGAAAGCCATTCAGGCGTTGAAGAAGCATTCCGGCGAGCCGATGCGCGCCGACGAAGCGGCGCTGCTGCAGCGGCTGCACCAGACGTTGGGCGACGATCACCCGATTGCCCTGACCTCGCGCCAAGGCAAGGAAGGCGCGGTGGTCGTCTTCACCCTCGCGCTGAGAGAAATCACCTCGTTGCTCGATGTGCTGGAGCGCGTTCTCAAGGGGCCGGAAGCGGTCAAGGCGTCGGAGGAAGTGATGAAGCAGTTTGCCGATGAGTTCGCGAAAGGGGTCGAAGCCTGGGGAAAAACTCTGGGAACGGCGTCAGGCCCAAAAGAGCCGCGATGATCAGCGCTGATCGTTTGTCGTTGTCCGCTTCCGCTCAATTTCCGCGCGCAGGCGCTCTTCCTGCGCTTGAAGCTCGGGCGTGAAGTCCTTGCCGAAGTCCTCCGCCTCGAGTACCGGGCGGAGCTCGATCTCCGATTCTTCTCCGGGCATCGGATCGGGGCAGCGCCTAACCCACTCGAGCGCTTCCTCGATCGACTTCACCTGCCAGATCCAGTAGCCGGCGACCAGCTCTTTGGTCTCGGCGAAGGGCCCATCGATGACAGTCCTTTTCCCGCTGGAGAAACGCACACGCTTGCCGTTGCTACTGGGGTGGAGCCCATCTCCAGCCAGCATGATGCCCGCCTTGACCAGCTCCTCGTTGAACTTGCCCATCTCCTCGAACAGCTTCTCGTAGCCGGCCGGTGCCCTGGGGTCGCCGGGCATGATGCCGGCCTCTGAATTCTTCGTCGCCTTGACCATCACCATGACTCTCATCGCTTGGCTCCTTTTCTGAGCGCTCCAGCGCTAGGGGCCCATGCCGGGGTCAAACATCGGCCGCACTTCGGACTCACCCTCAAATCCGGGCCAGTACTTTCGGTGCAACTCCATGAACTCGGTGGCGATCCGGATCGCTTCAGCCTTCGAGTCGGTTTTCAGGATTGCCCAGCCGCCGATGACCTCCTTGGTCTCGGAAAACGGGCCGTCGGTCACGGTGATCTTGCCGTTGGCGAGCCGCACGCGGACGCCTTCTTTGCTCGGCAGCAGACCTCCAGTGTCGACCAGGGTGCCCTCCTTCAACGATTTCTCTACAAACTTGCCCATCGCCTCCAGCAATGCCGGCGGCGGCGGGGACTTGCGATACGATTCGGAATGGCGGATGAACGTCAGGTATTTCATGGCTCCTCCTGTGGGTTTCGATCAGACGACGAACGAGCCCGGGCCGGATCGACACGCCGGGAATCTTTTTTCGCGGTGGGAACGGTGGTCGCACCAAAGCGCCGCTGATTCAAGCGCTTAGGCAGCAAGAAACCAATGCCGTCTCTTTTCCAATTTCGTCCCGGCCTGGGGAGCCTGCCTACTGCGCGGAACTGACTTCCGACCCTTCGAAGCCAATCACGGGGTGGAGCTCAATGCCATTCGGCGCGACACCGTCTTGACCGTGAACGCGGTCGAAAAAAACTACGCCAGTGACACGGACTCTGATCAGCTTGCGCACGTGAACGAAGCGACCGGTGGGCAACGTCCCGATGAGCTGGAGAAATCTCGTTCTCGCCGCCACGGCCTGCTCAATTACCTTGGAACCTTGAAGACAGCCGGGGTTTGGGAACTCGATGATCAGCGTTTCCCCCGCCGCGTTCCGAATCACCGCGTGGAAGTCCGAATCTGCAGCGAGTGTGTAGCCAACGAGGAACCCATCCACCGTGAACACCGACTCCTCCACGGTTGAGCGAGGATTCGCAGCCCGGTATGCAGGAGCTGGCAGAGCACACAACTCCTCGATCGTGGTTGTCTCAGGCGAATTGATCTTAACCCTCTCGGCCTCCGGATCGGCCAGCGTCTTCACGGCCCACCTTTCCTTTCCACACGCCGCCGCCGGTAGTTGCTCGTTGAGTGCAGGACCTTCGAGGGGACTCCCGCAACTGGCAGGTTCACAGGCGCATCCGCAGCCTCTCGGGCGATGACAATGGCACTCGCCAGTTCTTCGGTTGAAATGGCAACCGCACGGATTGAGTGCGCGGTCATGCGCGAAGGCCGAACCGGATAGCCCAAATAGAAGGGCGCAGGTAACGGCCCGCAATCGCCTTACGGCCACGGCAGCTTTCTGTTTCGGCACTGGGGGCAAGGGAGAAGCAGTCGATTCTAATCGACAACCGTCCCGGGACCGCGCTGCCACAGTGTGCGCTGCTGAATTACAGAGCGTTTCTCGGCGATCTCGGGCAGGAAGAACGCCGACTCGACAATTTTTTCGGAACTGATCTGGAGGAGGAATGGCCATCCCGCAATTGCGGCCCGCATAGATGCTCCATGGGCACCCGCGCCGATGTTATCTATGTCGTCCTGCTGGCGGGCAAGGTTCTTTACGAGGGCGTCGACGCCCAAGAAGCGCTGCGAATCAGCCAACAGACGAAGGGAGCCGAGGTGCGGATCAAGAGGGCGAAGGGATAGCGGCAGGTGATGCAGCAAAGGTGAAGGTGAAGAAGATCAAATCGGGAAACCCGGCTTAAATTGGGCTTGTGCGCGCGCCGTTCGCGCACTACCAGCAACTTCTCTGCCCTTCGGCAACTGGAAGTAGAACGGCGCTCACTCAAAGTTGAGCGCCTCCCCTTGCGGGTGCTATGGCGCCGAGTTGCGCGAGGCCAAATTCGACCCCTCGCCTAATTCCTGGGGAGGGGAATCCAACATGAGCTTGCGAAGACTGAGCAGTAAGACACTTTTGTTTTCAGCTGTACTTCTCACTTTCGCCCCGCCTCTCTCAGCAGAAGCGCAAGACGTCGATGTCCCAGGCAACCTCACGATGCACGATTCAACGGACTCCACCGTGGGCACTGTTTTGAAGGAGGGCGTGCCGTTCCTTCACAATTTCGGCACGTCCAACACTTTTCTAGGGAGCGGCGCCGGTAACTTTACGATGTCCGGCAGCGACAACACCGCCACCGGGGTCAGAGCGCTCCAAAGCAACACAATCGGCGTCCTGAATACCGCTAACGGAATCGGAGCGCTCCAGAGCAACACCACCGGAAGCCTAAACACCGCCACTGGGGGTAGCGTCCTTCAGAACAACACCACCGGCCACTACAACACCGCCAGCGGGTATGCTGCGCTCCAAAGCAACACCACCGGAAGCCTAAACACCGCCACTGGGCTTGCCGCGCTCCGGGACAACACGACTGGCGGATACAACACCGCCAGCGGGTTTAGTGCGCTCGAAAACAACACCACCGGCAGCTACAGCACCGCCAGCGGGTACGCGGCGCTGTATCTTAACACCACCGGTAACGACAACACGGCCACCGGATATAACGCGCTCCTGAACAACACGACTGGAGGCGACAACAGCGCCAGCGGGTACGGCGCGCTTCAGTTCAACATCACCGGCAACGGCAACACCGCCACCGGATACTACGCCCTCCTCAACAACATGAGCGGCACTTTCAACACCGCGATTGGCTATCGGGCGGATGTCTCCAGACCAGACTTGATGAACGCCACTGCTGTCGGCAACGGGGCCGTGGTTGACGACAGCAACAAAATCCGGTTGGGTAATGCTGATGTCACCATCATCGAAGGCCAGGTTCCTTACACATACACCTCCGACCGCAACGAGAAGGAAAACTTCCGCGCCGTGGACGCAGACGAGGCGCTGATCAAGCTCCGTGGGCTCGCCGTCACGAGTTGGAACTATAAGGGCCAGGATGCAAAGCAATTCCGCCACTACGGTCCGGTGGCCCAGGATTTCTTCGCCGCGTTTGGCCACGATGCTGTCGGAACCATTGGGACGCCTACCACCATCACCTCCGGCGACTTGGACGGCATCTTGATGGTAGCGGCGCAAGCATTGGAGAGGCGCACGGTTGAGCTGAAGAAGCAGATAGACGCCCTGAGAGTCGCAAACGCTAATCTCAAAGCGCGGCTGGAGGCTCTCGAGCGTAGGGTGGGCACCGAGGCGCGAGCCGGGTTCTAGGCGCGCTGCTTGCGCGAGCCTTCCGCTAATTCATCCCATGGATCACGATCTCTTCGCGACAATCAACGGGCTGGCAGGCAGAGAGCGCGTCCTCGACATAGTGTCCGTGGCTCTAAGCCGGTTTGGTCCCTTCCTGCTGTTTGTCGCGCTTTGCCTGATTTGGTTTCTCCCCGCTACAGACGCGAAGCGCGAACGGCGCCAGCGGCTTGTCTTGATTGCGGCCATCGGGGCGGCGAGCTCACTGCTCGTCAATCAGATCCTCATTCGTATCTGGAACCGACCACGTCCCTTCGCCGTCCAGCCTGCCAATCTTTTGCTTCCGCCGTCGCATGACCCTTCGTTTCCAAGTGACCACGCAACGTTCGCCTTCGCGGTCGCGGTGGCGCTGTTCCTCGTTTCGAAGCGCGTGGGCGTCCCCGCCCTCGTCCTCGCGGGGCTGATCGGACTGGCGCGCGTCTACACCGGTGAGCACTACGTCAGCGATGTCGTGGGCGGCGCGCTCATCGGGATGCTCGCGACATTCAGCGTCGCACGAGCCAGAGTGCTGGAGCCCTTCCTCGCCGGGGTCCTTCGCCTCGCCCGACGGCTGCACCTCGCGTAGGGCAGCGGCTTACCATGATTCCCGGGACTGATCGGGTAGAGCGACGATGCCTCAAGCGAGGGGCGTAACGAGCCAGTCGGCCCTGAGACAATTACCTAGGGAGGAGAAAACATGAGAATAGTCAAGAATGTCTTGAGTGCTGGTGTTGTGTTCACGGTCTGTGGCTGGATTCTTCCCGCTGCTTCGGCGGAGCCCGCGCCAGGAGCTGCAGGCGCCGTCAGCGAGACGGTTTTCGAGAGGCCATTAAACCACGAGACGCTAACGGCGCATTTTGACGTGGACCGCGAGCTCGGGCGCGCCTGGATCGACGTGATGATCGAACCTTCGGACTACCCCTCCCGAGAGCCGCTCGTCGTGCGGCGTAAGCTCAACGGGCTCTCCTACGATTCGACCCGCAAAGCGGTCATCTACCAGAACGGGAAGCAGAACATCGTTTGCGCCAAGGACTCCAGTTTCTTGGGCATGACCTCGTTGAACGTCACCGGGCAATGCATCCTGCGTACGAGCTCAGAAACTCGCAGGGTGGACGATGGATTCACACCCAAGGACGAGCCGGTGGGCAAGGTCGTGTTTGAGGCAAGAAACACGAAGTAAAACAGCTCACAGGCTCGTGCACGCCGCTTGTTTTTGCACTTCACGCAATGCACCGAGCCGCTCCTCGCGGTCCACGAGGATCCGGAACAGGGCGATGCCGCGTTTGGAGGGTGAGCGAACGAGGAGGGCCGCTTGAGATGCGTTGGTGTTTGGCGCGTCAGCGATGGGCTCTGCGGACGTCTGCACTGAATCCGGCCCTACCAGGTTGACGGTGACGGATTTCCCCACCACCTTCCGATCGTTCACCACGAAGAAATTGTCCGTATTGTCGGCATACAAAGACAACGACCAGTAGGTGTCCTCGGGAACGGTGGCGGTGAGCTTGATAGGGTGCGCGGAAACATCGAAGGCGCAGATGGTGTAGAGCAGGTCGGGGCTGGGTAACACCACATCTCGGCTGGCCGCCGTTGCTTTGCGGGCATGAAGGGCTGCGTTGATCCCGACCTTGCGCGAGACACCCGAGATCACCTGGCCAAGAATCAGCCGCGGAGCAGCCCAGACGACCGCGAAATGCACTCCGGCCGCGAGCGCGAGCGTGGCCAGCCCCAGCTTCAGCCAGCGTTTCACGAACAGGAGTCCCGGAGGATGCTGGGCAGCGAAACGGCGCCGGGATCCTCGAGGATGGCCGGCGCGGCCTCGTATAGCCGGAGGCACATTCGGATCGCGGATGCCCTCCCCGTCGGAAGCCAGTTGCCCTGCTTCTCCGAGCGCGAGAGGCGGATGATGAACCTTCCATTCGGTTCACGTTGGACATTGGCCATGTTGTACGAGTACCGACTCGCTGGATTGTCGATCAGGAAAAAATCGCCCGCATAGGCTGTGATGCTCCACCAGCGGGCGTCCACGTCGCGCCCCTCAATCCGGTAGTCGCAGCCGTTGGCAGCGCCAGTCGTGGTGTCACCAGAATCGTACTTGCCACTTCGGGCTGCTTTGACCCATATGCTTCCTTGCGAACCGCGCCAGCAACGGCGAACGCTCTATCCATGTCGGTGACGTAGAGCACTTCCTCGACCACGTTCTCCAGGGTCGCGCCAAACTTACCGAGAATCTTTGTCGCGTTCGCATAGGTTTGGCGCATTTGAGTTTCCATGTTCGAGTGGTCGAGGATCTTGCCGCTATCATCGAGCGGGGCAGCCCCGACTATATTCCCTTGGTCATCATGGCTCAGTTGACCGGAAACGTAGATCGTGTCATCGACCTTTACGGCCTGGACGTAGCCATACTGTTCCTCCCAAGGCATTCCAAATCCTTTCACGTCTTTGCGAAATGCCATCGAAACGCCTCCTTGTCTCCCGCTTCATCGCGTTCAGCCTAGCAGAGCGCGGCGGCAGCGAACTACAGTCCGCCGCGCAGGGAGGAATCAAGGGCGAGTCCGCTTCCATGATGAAACGCAGCGCGATGCGTCCGGCGACGGGCCCGCCACCGAGGGGACTTCTCTGACGTCGAGAGTGCTCGCCATCCGGAGGCATCCATGATGTCGAACGAGGAACATTCGTGGAAAGCTGGCATGGACGTTGCCCTGCACGCGATTCAATATCTACAAGATCGAAAGCGGCCTCATCAAGCTGACCATGCGCGGATGGTTCAGCGTCCTCGTCGCGGGGTGTCCGAAGGTGATCGGCTGGCTCGCGCAGAGGGGGCTGAAGGGCCCGTCGGCTGTGGCCCGCGCGCTGTCGCTGCTGAAGAAGCGCTGACCCGCTTCGAAGCCCCTGGCCGGCTTGACGGAGCAGGAGCGATCGAACCGAAGGAGACTCGAGGAGGCGCAGGGCCAACGGCGCGGTTTCGTGCTGCGCAGCGGTGATACTTCACGAGGGCAGAAGGGCAGAGAAGATGAGTGAGCGTCGGCAGAATGACCCTCGAACGGTGCTGGACTGGTATGACTTCCTTTGCCGGGTATTGACCTCGCGGGTTTGCATGCTGCCCTGGCTGATGGCAGCGCCGCGGCAGCCGTGCAGGAGGCCGAGATGATTGGCCACAAATATGGCGTTCAAGGCACGCCGGCTTGGCTGTTGAACCAACGATTGATTACGGGGCTCCTCCCTGCAGCCGAATTTGAACGCGTTGCAGAGAACGCTATGCAGTTGGCGCAATAATGTGGATCGCTCCGCAGCGAGACTTATGGGAGGAACGGTCGCGGCTGGTCTGCTCGCGGTTCTGATTTTCTGTATTGGCAAGCCGGTGCGAGATCGACGAGGTACTGCAACAGGTTCTTCGGCGCGGCAGAGCCAAAGACTGGTAGTCGTAGTAGTAGTAGTAGTAGTAGCCAGTGCTGTAATCCTGACGATGATCTTGATAGCGGCACCTAGAACAACCGATCGGAGACAGTTTATGCAAACGACTTCGTTACCGCCGCGGGACGACAATACGATCGAAGCAAGTGTAACGATCAAACGCCCAGTAAAGGAGATTTTCAGTTTTCATCGTGATTTTAAGAATCTGCCGAGCTTCTTGGGGGACGTTATGGCCATTGAGCAGATCGGTCCGGCAACTTCTCGATGGACAATACAAGGCCCCCTGGGCATTCGAGTGAACTGGACGGTAAAAGTGACTGAGGAGCGCACAAACGAGTTGATCCGCTACGAAACCGTCACTTCACCTGCGCTGAGAACCTACTGGGAAATCCACTTCGCCCCTGGATCCAAGGCGGGTGACACGGAAGTCCGCGAAGTGATGAAAATACCTCTCGGCAGACTAGGACGCGTGGCACTTGCCCTGATTGGAAAATTCCCGGCCGAAGAAGTGTCTTCAAATTTGCACCGATTGAAGGAGGTAATGGAAACGGGAAGAGTGACTGACACGAGCTATTCCGTACCGGGCAAGTTTCCTCAGCCTCTGAATCAACACGAATTGAAGAAATAAGAGCAGCGATGAACAAAAGCAAAACGCTGTTTTTACTGCCGCCGGCCCTGCTCGAGAATGACAAAGTCGTCGTTCTCCCGCACATCGGATCGGCGACGCACCACACGCGCGCGATCATGGGCCAGCTGGTCGTGGACAACCTCTTCTCGTGGTTCGACGGTCGTGGGCCGCTCACACCGGTGCCGGAGACACCCTGGCCGCGGCATCCAACATCTGAAACGAAGGGAGGCACCCGCCTTGGATCTTGACCGCTCGATCGTAGAAACGCTCTCGAACGTTTCGACCGCAACGATCACCACCATCCTGCTCAAGAAGGGGCTGCGCAACGTTTGGATGCGGGGCACGCGCCCGCTCCAGCCGGGGCAGCCGCGCCGCGTCGGACGCGCGTTCACCCTGCGCTTCGTGCCGACTCGGGAAGACCTCGCAACGCCCGAGTCCTGGGCGTCGCCCAAGTCCACGCGCGCGGCGATCGAGGCGATGCCCGAGGGATGCATCGCGGTCGTGGACGCGATGGGCGTCGCCGACGCCGGGATCTTCGGCGACATTCTCTGCGCCCGGATGCGAAAGCGCGGAGCCGCGGGGCTGATAACCGACGGCGTGGTGCGCGACGTCGCGGGTGTGCTTGGGACGAAGCTTCCCGTCTGGTGCCGCGGGGTCGGTGCTCCTCCCTCCGTCGCGGGCCTCACCTTCGTCGGCTGGCAGGAGCCGGTCGGGTGCGGTGGCGTGGCGGTCTTCCCCGACGACGTCGTTGTGGCGGATGAGGACGGCGGTGTGGTCATCCCGCAGAAGCTCCTCGACGAGGTGCTCGCGGCCGCGCCGGAACAAGAACGCGTCGAAGCATGGATCATGGATGAGGTCGACCGCGGCGTTCCCCTACCGGGCCTCTACCCGATGAACGCCGAGACCAAGGCCCGCTACGAGGCCTCAAAGAAAAAGTGATCGGAGGCTCGCCTGCCACGGCAGTTCCGGGGAGGTAAAGGAAGATCGAAGCACAATTTGCGGAGCTGCAGAGGTCGCCGGCGGCGCCCCAACCAAAGCCAACTAGCGCCCGGTTTCTCGAAGCGGTGTCTCCAGGCTCGCCCACCATTCTTTTTCCGCTGTACTTCGATGTCCGATCGCATCAAGGGCCGTGGGCGCCCGCTAGCACTTGTCGTGGTGGCGCAGCGTCTTGGCGGGGCTGGTGCGCCAGCTCTCGGCCAGGGTCTGCGAAACAGGGTCGGGGAAAACGCCCCAGCGAGCAAGACACCAGGGAACCGGCACTAAATTTAACGCTCGGGCCAATCTCATTCCGGGCGATCGATGCCCTGAGTCTCGAATTCCCGAGGCTACAGCATTGCCTTTTGATTTCGCGTACTCGTCATGGCGCTTGACCCATGCCATCGGCCATTCAAGCTTATCTTCATCTCGTCCCTTAGGCACGAGATCGAGAATTCCGTAAGTGGAGTTCAGCACCTCAATACCACGACCGGTGGTAAAATAGGTATGAAAGACATCGTCTCCCTCGCGAGCAAATATGCTTATACCGGGCGATTCATCGTCCTTTCCGCTTGAAACTCCGAGATCGAGATTGAAAGTGCTTTCCGAAGAGGAAACCCAGTCAAAGCTCCAGCCCATTCTTTTCTGATATTTTTGAATATCTTTCAGGGCAGCCCTGGAAATGACCTTGAACGTGACGTCTCTCTGCGGGAGATGGTGGGTAAGTCCGTTGAAATGATCAGCCCAGAATGAACAGCTTGGGCAACCCTCACCCCAACCCGGCCCAAGCATGAAATGATAGACCAGGAGCTGGCTCCTGCCATCGAAAAGCTCTGCGAGAGTCTTTTTCCCTTCCGCAGTCTGAAACACGTAATCCTTTTCAATCTTAACCCAAGGCATTTCCCGAATCTGTGCAGTGAGCTGGTCCCGCTTTCGGGTGAGTCCCCTTCTCCTTTTCCAGCAAACTTGCACGACTCTTTTTATCTCTTTCCGATTCCATTTCCATGTCTCTCTCCCTTACCCTTCCCCTTTCACGAAGGCTGCGTTTTGGTGTTCAAGTGCCTTCGCGGCACTGGTGCGCCAGCTCTCGGCGATGGTCTGCGAAGCAGAGTCGGGGAAAATGTCCTCTTCTCCCTCCTTGAGGCCATCGAAGATGGCTTGCGCCACGGACTCGGGCGAAGCTTTCGGTACATCGAAGCCGCGGCTCATGTCGGTATCCACTGGGCCCGCGAAGACTCCATGAACCGTGACGCCCTTGCGGGCCAATTGGGCTCGCAGCGACTGCGTCAAGGAAAACAATGCCGCCTTCGAAATAGAGTAAGCGGGTATGATCGGTAGGGCGGCGAAGGCCGTAGTCGACATGATGTTGATGATCGCTCCTTTGGAGCGCGTCAACAGAGGCAGAAAGCCGCGCGTTACGTTGAACGTGCCGTATAGATTGACAGCCAAGATCTTCTCAGTCGCGGCGGTGTCGCTCAGGTCATCGAAGGTAGCGACGCCGGCGTTGTTGATGAGGACGTCGAGGGCTTCGACCGCGCCAACCGCCCGCTCGATCTGCGAGGCATTGGTCAGGTCCAGCGTCAATCGCACTACACGTTTATCGGCGTGTTGCAACCCGCTGCGCGTTCCTGCGTAGACTCGCTTCGCGCCCCGTCTGAGGGCCTCGTCGACGAGCGCCCGGCCGATACCGCGATTAGCCCCAGTGATTAGGACCGTTTTGTTTGCGATGTTCATGAGAATGACCTTTCGGTTTGGGTTGTCGGGACAGCATTCTTACCGCGGGTATTGGAACGAAGTTTTTTCACGACGAAGGCCGCGACTCCCCCCGTCGAAGTTGCACCAATGGCGAAAAGTGCAAAGGTTGTCAGGCAGGCAGGACACATCGGTTCTCTCTCCTTTCAAATTCGTTCAGCCCTGGTTGTACTCGTCGTGGCGGCGCCACCAGACGCCCGTCTCGTTGCGCCCCTTGGGTGCGCGGTCGAGCCACTGGTACATGCCCCAGAGGCCGTCCAGTCCGCGCGCATAGGCGGAATAGGCGTGGTAGACGACGCCGTCCTCGAGCACGAACGCGCTGATGCCCGGCCGATCGCGCGTGTACGTGGGTACGTCGGTTCCGGTCATGGCCGCGATCGCGGCGACAGGCCCCTCGCCGCCGGCTTCCTGGGCCAACGCGCGTACCTGCCACTGCGCCTCGCGCCGGTAGTTGTATTCGACGACCCCCTCGCGCTGTTGCTCCTCGGTGAACCCGACGTTGAAGTCGAAGTTGAAGTCGCTGCCGAATGAGGATGCCCAGGGAAACGTCCACCCCATCCGCCGCTTGTACGCCTGCAGCTTCGCAAGAGGCGCGCGCGACACCGCCGAAAGCGTGACGTCGTGGTTGGCCAGGTGGACGACGAGGCCGTTGAACCCGTCCGCGATCGCCGAGCAGGACGGACACCCCGCCGTGTAGTCGGGCCCGAACATGAAGTGGTAGACGAGGAGCTGCGAGCGCCCTCGGAAGAGGTCTGCCAGCGAGGCGCTCCCCTCGTCGGTCTCGAATCGATACTCCTTGTCGATCCGAACCCACGGCAGCTCCTGCCGCCGCCGCGCCAGCTCGTCGCTGCGCCGTATTAGCTCCTTCTCCGCCTCGAGCAGCTCGAGCCGCGCTGCGAGCCACTCTTTACGTGTCCCGGTGATGTGCTTCATCGTTTCTTCCTTTCTTGTTGGGTTGTGGGTCACGAGAGAGAATTAGCGCCGGGCATCGAACGATGGGAGTTACAAGTGTGACGGGATTCCGATGGACTCGATGATCACTGCCGCGGCGCGTGCACTCGCAGCGGGTGATCCGCTCGGCGCATTGAAGCGGGTCGCCCTGCGCGACGACGCGCCTGCTCTCGCGCTTCGCGGCATCGCGATGGCCCAGCTCGGCGATCTCGTTCGGGCGAAGGCTCTCCTGAGAAGCGCTGCGCGTGCCTTCGGTCCGAAAGAGGCCGTGGCCCGCGCGAGGTGCGTCGTCGCCGAGGCCGAGATCGCGCTCGTCTCGCGCGACTTGGGCTGGGCTGCGAAGGCGCTCGACGCGGCGCGGGCGACGCTCGAAGAGCACGGCGACCGGGTAAACGCCGCGCATGCGCGGTATCTCGAGGTCCGGCGCCTCCTCCTGATCGGGCGCATCGACGAGGCCGAGCGTACGCTCGCCGAGCTCGACCCCGCGCCCTTCCCTCCCGCGTCGAGGACCGCCCATGAGCTGGTGGTCGCGGGGATCGCGATCCGGCGCCTCCGGACGAAGGCGGCGCGCGCTGCACTCGGTCGGGCCGAGCGCGCAGCGCGCCACGCAGGTATCCCTGCGTTGACGGCGGAGGTCGAAAGCGCATTCCTCGTCCTGAACACGCCCGCTGCGCGCCTGATTGCGAATGGCGAGGAGCGACTCCTCCTGCTCGAGGAGGTCGAAGCGTTGCTGGCGTCGAAAGCATTCGTGGTGGACGCTTGCCGTCATGTCGTGCGTGACGAAAGCAAGGTGGTCTCGCTCGCAAAGCGTCCGGTGTTGTTCGCGCTCGCACGCGCGCTGGGCGAAGCGTGGCCGGGAGACGTACCGAGGGACACGCTCGTCGCGCGCGCGTTCGGATCGAAGCTCGCCAATGAATCGCATCGCGTGCGGTTGCGAGTCGAAGTAGGGCGGCTTCGCACGGTGGTGCGGGCGCTGGCCGACGTGAGCGCGACGAAGCGAGGTTTTGCGCTGGCGCCGCGCCGCGCACGCGAGGTCGTCGTGCTGGCGCGGCCCGTCGAAGAGGAGCATGCGGCGGTGCTCGCCTTCCTCGCCGACGGTGAGTCGTGGTCGAGCTCGGCCCTTGCGCTTGCGCTTGGAACGAGCCAGCGCACGGTGCAACGGGCGCTCGACTCGCTTGCGGCAGCAGGCAAGGTGCAGTCCTTCGGTCGCGGGCGAGCTCGTCGTTGGATGACCCCGCCCGTGCCGGGATTCACCACGACCTTGTTATTCCCCGCTCCTCTGCCGATTGACTAAGTCGGCGGCGGACAGGTCGCGGGTCAGCCCTTCGACTGCGGCGAACGCCGTTCCCCTTTTTCTTTCGGGTTGGGCTGCCCTTTACCGGTAGTAATCAAGCTCCGCAAACTACCGTTAATATAAGTGCCCCACGCGTTTGAGCAGGCGCCATAACATTCATGGTCAGGAACTAAGCCCACGTGGGTGAAGTGGACCTCGGTTTTGTCACCCTCTTTAGCGATTTCAAAAGTAATTTTTGTGCCGTTCCACTCGCTTTTGTCTTCAATGAAATTAAGGTAGCTGTCTAAAACAAGCCAAACGACTTTTTTGCCAGGAATCATCTCTGTTATCTTCTGTTTTGAATAATGGACGTCTTGGTACCGATACGTAAACTCATCACCGAGTTTGTCGGTGCTACCTTCAATTTCTCCTGACCACCATCCACGAACGTTATTGATGGCAGCGAAGGCTTCTTCCGGAGTTTGGTCTACCGTAAAGGTACTGGTGAGATTTTTATCATTCATGATATTCTCGACTTTCATGGTTTGACGAGTAGGGTTTGGAACACTACGGCTGGTATCAGACGCACCGAACTCCTTCAACTGTCCGGGCAAAAGGACGCTCGCTCACGCCGCGGAGCCCGATCGCATCGCAGCGGCCATTGCGGCGATCTGCCGTTCCGAGGCCTTCGGCGAGGACCCGAACTGTCGGCCAAAATCCACCGCGAATGGGTCCGGGAAGATGTCCTCCTGCCCGGCCTCAATGCCGTCGAGGATCGCGAACGCCACGTCACGCGGCGAGGTCTTCGGTATCGCAAGCTCACGGGACATGTCGGTGTCAACCGGGCCCGCGTAGACGCCGAAGACCGAGGTGCCCTGCGCCCCGAGGAGGATACGCGCGGCCTGGGTCAGCGAATGGAGCGCGGCCTTCGAGGCGCTGTAGGTCGGGAAAAAGGGGAGGCTGGTCAGGCCGGCTGCCGAGCCGATGTTGACGACCGCCCCCCCGCCGTTCCTGGCCAGCGTCGGCGCCAGGCGGTGGAGCAGCTGCAGAGGCCCGAAGTAGTTCACCTCCATCTCGCGCCGGGCTTGGTCGAGGACCGTTAAATCCGCGATTCCTGTGGCAAGCGCCACGCCGGCGTTGTTGAAGACGAGCTCGACGTCCGAAGCCGCTTCTACGGCCGCGCGGATCTGGTCCACGTCGGTCACGTCGAGCCGCAGCGAAACGAGCCGCTCGTCACGCAAGGCGAGCAGCGCCTCCGGATTGCGCGCCGTGGCGTAGACCTTCCTCACGCCCCGGGTCAGGAGCGCTTCCGTCAGTGCTCGCCCGATGCCGCGGTTGGCGCCCGTCACCAGGGCGACCGCTCCTTCGATTCTCTGTGCGTTCATCGTCTCTTCCTTTCTTGCGCTCCCGAATCCATTCGTTTCTCGGCCAGGCTAGGAGATTGGTGCCAAAGCGTTGGACGTTTTCGGACCTCGATTTCCAAAACTCCATGCGCGACTTGGTGGTGGTTGGTCATGAGTGAGACTTAGCGCCGGGCATCGAACGATGGGAGTTACAAGTGTGACGGGATTCCGATGGACTCGCTGATCATTGCCGCGGCACCCCGCCCGTGCCGGGATTCACGACGACCTTGTTACTCCCCGCTCCTCTGCCGATTGATTAAGATGGAACCATGAGTCGATCAACCGCCGAGATCGTCCGTGAGTATGGGCCCTTTTCGGGTGCCGACAGCGTGCATGGAGTCACGTATGACGGTCAGAACGTCTGGTTTGCTGCTGGAGACAAGCTGATCGCCTTCGATCCTGCGAGCGGGAAGACGCTGCGCTCGATCGATGTCGCCGCGGATGCAGGAACGGCCTTCGACGGCAAGCACCTGTTTCAGCTCGCCGAGGATCGCATCCAGAAGATCGATCCGAAGACCGGCCGTGTGCTCGCCACGATCCCGGCGCCCGGCGGCGGCGGTGACTCGGGGCTCACGTGGGCCGAAGGGACGCTCTGGGTTGGACAGTATCGGGACCGGAAGATCCATCAAGTCGATCCCCAAACAGGGGCGATTCTTCGCACGATCGAGTCCAACCGCTTCGTCACCGGGGTCACCTGGATCGACGGAGAGCTCTGGCACGGCACCTGGGAAGGTGACGAGAGCGATTTGAGGCGAGTCGATCCTCGAACCGGAGAGGTCCTGGAGAGGCTCGAGATGCCGCCCGGAGTGTACGTTTCGGGGCTCGAGTCCGATGGCGGCGATCAGTTCTTCTGCGGAGGAGGAACGAGCGGGAAGGTGAGGGCCGTCCTCCGGCCGAAGCGAGGCTCCGCGACGGGCAGCGGCTCCGAGATCCCCGTCGACTCCACGAGCAAGGAATCGAAGCGCCCCTCGCGCTGAACTGACGGCACCCGTCGGCGCTCGCGCACTTTCCAGAAGTCCTCGTAACGCCCCATGACCTCATGCTACACGTCCGCAAAATCGCGTCGAAAGGGGAACGTCATGTCCGGGGGAAAGCTGACCACCGCAGTCGGTGCATTCGCCTGTCTCTCCATCGTGCTTTTGTGCATGCCCGCCTTCGCCGACGAGCCCGGCGGCTCCTGGCACTGGGTCACGGCGTGGGGTACTTCGCAGCAGCCCAACGTGCCGGCCGCCGCGGTGAGCAACGCCACGGTCCGGGAATTTGCGCGCGTCACGATCCCCGGCCAGCTCATCCGCATCCGTCTCGATAATACGTTCGGGCCGGCCGCCGTGACCATCGGGAAGGCTTCTGTCGCCCACCGCGTGCAGGATGCGCTGGTCGCCGCTGGATCCACTCGGCGCGTGACGTTCGGTGGCTCGGCTTCGGTGACGATCCCGGTGGGCGGCAGCGTGCAGAGCGATCCAGTCGCGCTCACCGTCCACGCCTGGCAGGACATCGCGGTGAGCCTCTACATCCCCGGGACGGCCGTAAACCCCAGCCGCCACGGTGGAGCGGTGGTGACGAATTATGTGAGCGCGCCCGGGTCGGGCGATTTCACTGCCGATGAGACCAGGACGCCGTTTACCGGGACGTTCACTTCGACCTACTGGCTCAAATCGATCGATGTCTTCTCGCCCCCGTCGACGAGCGCCGTCGTCGCCTTTGCGGACTCGATCACCGACGGCACCTGCTCGACCCTCGATGCGCACGACCGCTGGGAGGACTGGCTCGCGGTGCGGCTCGATCTTGCCGAGGGCGATCGGTCGGGAGGACGCCCCGCGATCGTCAACGAAGGCATCGGCGGCAATACCATCACGCGCCAGAACCTGCAGCCTCCGCCGGACAGCACCCCCGGGCTGGAGCGCATCGATCGCGACGTGTTCTCACATTCAGGCGTATCCCAGGTCGTGCTCTTCGAGGGGACGAACGACATCCGCCGTGAGGCTTCCGCGAGGCAGGTCATCAACGCGATGCAGGAGATCATCGACCGGGTCCACGCGAGGGGGCTGAAGATCTACGGAGTCACGATCATCCCCCGCCACAACGTGCCGCCTTCAGGCACCAACACCGGCTGGAACGATGCAAAGACGGCGATCCGCAACGCGGTGAATCAATGGATCCGCACGGAGGCGTCGTTCGACGCTGTGATCGATTTCGACAGGATCGTACGCCAGCCGGCCCATCCGAATCTGCTCGTCCCGGAGTTCAACTGCGGCGACGGAATCCATCCCAGCCCTGCGGGTTATTACCGGATGGGCAAGTCCGTCAGCCTGGAGTTGTTTCAGCGGGGCGACGACTGAGCGCCCTTGAGCTGCGCAAGGTTGCGAATTCAAACAGCGAGGCGGAAGGGCCGCGGCAGGGATTTACTACAGCCGCAGCGCGTCAACGAAGAACCCATTTCCCGTCGGGAAACGTCAAATCCCATCGAAAATGTGAAAGACACCGCTTGGATCATCCGGTAACGTCTCTCTTCTTCACGGGGGAGAAACAAAATGACGGGCACCGGGTTCTCTGCAACTTCGGCTGCGCTTGCATTCGCAGCGTGTCTGGCGCTCGGCTCAGTCGCATCCGCGGAGGATGGCGACGAAGCGACGGCCGTCGTCGACACGGATGATGGTCCGATCCGGGGCACGATCAGGCCACGACGATTACTTTCCTTGGAATCCCCTATGCCGAGCCGCCAGTGGGCGAGCTGCGGTGGCGGCCACCAGAGCCGCGCCGCCGTTGGAGAGGGCTCCGCGACGCCACACGGTTCGGCGCTCATTGCCCGCAGCCGGCGTCGGCGAATCAGCCAAACGCGAGCGAGGATTGCCTCTTTCTTAACGTGTACGTTCCGAGGGAGCCGGGCTTCGGGCGTTCTGGAACTAAGGAAGCAGTACCTTCAACGGGAGAATGACGATGATGACAAGAGGAACGTACGGGTGTTTGGTAACGCTGCTGGCGATGGGTCTCGTTTCGCGGGCGCCCGAGGCTCGCGCGGATGATGACGAGGGCGGGTCGAGGATCGAAATCCGGGCACTGTCTGCCAACCCCGATCGCGTGAGCGGCGGGGACGTGCTGGTGAAGATCTCGCTTCCGCGCGCCGCCCGACACGATAGCGTGATGGTAACCCTCCACCCCACCAACCAGGACGTGACTGCGAGCTTCCGTGAAACCGCGCCAGGCATTCTCGTCGGCCTCGTGAGCGGCCTCGTGGTCGGCGAGAACCGGCTGACCGTGAGGGCCGAGGAAGTGGGGACGGAATCGTTGCGGCTGACGAACTATCCGATCACCGGCCCGATCACATCGGGACCGCACATTCAGCCGTTCATCTGCCAGACCCAGACCTTCAGGCTGCCGGACGGCACCGTCCTCGGCGCCCCCACCGACGCCGACTGCTCGGCACCGACGAAGGTCAACTACCTCTACATGCCCCAGGGCGGAACGACGTTCCACGCTGTGTCCCGCGCCTCGGATGTTCCCACCACCGGCGTCGCGATGACGACCACGACGACGGGGGTGACCGTGAGGTTCGTCGTCCGCGTCGAGACGAGCACGATCGACCGCGGAATCTATCAAAGCGCCGTTCTGCACGACCCGCTATCCGATCCAGCGCCGACTCCGTTTTCGCCGCCGAGGGGCTGGAACGGGCGGCTCATCGCCATCGAGGGATTCGGCTGCCCAGGCGGCTGGTACATCCAGGGTGCCGCGATCGGAAGCCTCGAACTTCCCGGAGTGATGGACGCAAACCTGCTGAGCCCTACGCGGCTCGGCGAAGGCTACGCGATGTTCAGCAACACGCTCCAGCACCCCTCCAACAACTGCAATTCGGTGCTCTCGGCCGAAGCGGCGATGATGGGCAAGGAGCACTTCATCAAGACGTGGGGCGTGCCCAAGTATACGGTCAGCACAGGATGCTCGGGCGGATCGTACGGCAGCATCCAACTCGCGGATCAGGTGCCCGGCTTGTTCGATGGCGCGCTGATCGCCTGCACGTTCCCGGATCCGCTCGGAATCGCGTTTTCCGGGTCTGACGGCCATCTCTTGACGCACTACTTCAACGCCACCGATCCCACGGGCTTCACGGAAGCGCACCAGGTAGCGGTATCGGGTTACAAGGGACTAAGGGCGTTCATCGACGCCGCCAATCAGTCGGGCCGTACCGATCCTGTCCCAAACCGCGTCGACATTCCCGGTTACGTCTCCGCGCCATTTAGCGCCGCAGTCCCTGTGGCGCTTCGTTATCATCCGGTCACCAATCCGCGGGGTGCTCGCGGCACCGTCTACGATGCCGCCCGTAACGTTTACGGAATTGACCCTGTCACCGGTTTCGCGCTTCGGCCATTCGACAACGTCGGTTTGCAGTACGGCCTGGAGGCTCTGAACCGCAGGGAAATCAGCACGACGCAATTCCTGGACTTGAACCAGAGAATCGGCGGCTATGACCAGGATTTCAACTACGTGTCGTCCCGCTCGGTCGGCGATCCGGGAGCGATCCGGCGGGCGTACCAGAGCGGCCTTCAGCTCGGAGGTGGCGGGGGCCTCGCAAGCATCCCGGTGATGGACATCACGGGCATCTACAACGACGACGGCGGGTACCACTACCAGTGGTTCCACTTCGCCACGCGCGACCGGATGGCCCAGGCGAACGGCAATGCCGACAACCACGTGATGTGGCGAGGCAACCCGGTGCCGCAGGCGCAGTCCTGGAGCACACTCATCCAGTGGGTCGAGGCCGTCAGCGCCGATTCCTCGGATCGCTCCGCGCGCGAAAAGGTAATCCGGAACAAGCCTGCCCTCGCAGTCGACGGTTGCTGGTCAAGCCCGACGAACTTCATCGCCGAGCGGCAGACGTTCAGCAGCGACACGCACTCGTCGCGCTGCAATGCGTTGTTCCCGTCGTACGCATTCCCGCGCCACGTCGCCGGCGGGCCGCTGGCGGCGAACAATCTAAAGTGCCGGCTGAAGCCGATCGATCCCTCCGACTACAGGGTGTCCTTCACGACTTCCGAACTCGACCGGCTGCACCGCATCTTCCCGTCGGGTGTCTGCGACTGGTCGAGGCGCGGAGTCGGGTTCCGGGGCGTGGTGCCAAACGCATCCTTCGGCCCTTCAGACGTGAACCGGGTGTTTGACATCGCGAACCCAGATTCGGAGGGCGACGACGACGAGGACTGACCACCCAGCAACTTACGCCCTCCGGCGACACGCGGCGAACGGGCGGCCGAAGTCGGTCTCAATGGCGCCCGAGTCGTCGCTTTTGATTTCCTCGGTTTTGGGGCTTCGGACAAACCCGTGGGTGCGAGATACAGCTTCAAACAACAGTTGGACGACCTTCTTGCGGTCGCTGATACGCTAAACCTCGACAAGATCGTTCCGGTCGCGACTGTTTCACCGGCTATTTCATCCTTCCTTCGTTTCTAAGAAACCACGATCTAATATTCGCGACCGAGTCCTTATAGAAGGTCTCGTACAAGGACTTGGAGCAATAGCCTATATGCGGTGTCGCCAGAACGTTCTGGAGATGGCGGAAAGGATGCTCGGCCGGCAATGGCTCAAGATCGAATACGTCGATAGCGGCACCGGCGATTTTCCGAGCTTTCAGCGTCTCAATGAGCGCTGCTTCATCGACGATGGGACCGCGTGAAGAATTGATCAGATATGCCGTCGGCTTCATCAGGTCGAGTTCATTTCTCCCCACCAAGCCTCGACTCCTGTGACTGAGAACGAGATGGATGGACAAAATATCCGCTTTGCGGAATATCTCCTCTTTGGAAACCAAGCTGGCGCCTGAGGCCTCGGCTTTCTCTTTCGTCAGGTTCTGACTCCAGGCGATCACGTTCATGCGGAAAGCCCTTCCGATCTCGGCGACTCGAGATCCAATATTCCCCAATCCCACGATCCCGAGCGTCTTGCCATGAAGGTCCGCGCCCACGGTCGTCTGCCAGCCGCCGCTCCGAAGAGAGACATTCTCGGCTACAACGTTCCGCGTCAACGCCAGGATTAGGGCCCAGGTAAACTCGATCGTCGGGGCCGAGTCATAGCCCGTATGAAGAACTTCGATGCCGTGGCGCTTAGCCGCCTCGGTGTCGATGGCGGCGTTCCGCGCCCCCGTAGAAGCGATGAGTTTCAGATTCGGCAGACGATCCAACAGGGCCGCCGACATTAAGGTCCGCTCGCGCATGATGCAGAGAACATCAAACGGAAGCAGACGTTGAACGAGCGGTTCGAGCTCGGCGACGTGGTCGTGGAAAACCTTGATCTCGGGGTTGCCGGGAATCGACGACCAGTCCGCCATTTGCAGGGCTACATCTTGATAATCGTCCAATATCCCTATCTTCATATTCGTGATCGACCCCCTTTCAGCGCTACCTCGGAATCCAGTGCTCGGTAAACAGGATGGGTGCCCAACCATAGGCATTGCCATCTTTATGCAGACGGCCTACTCCCGGGAAGGCCAGATGCGGAGCGGCAATTAGAACATTCCCGTCAACCAGAGTAGGCAGCAACTTTTTCCGCGTGGCCACCGCCGCAGCCGGGTTGATGTCGAAGACAACGCTGACCTCAGGATGTTTCATCTGGACGCTCTGGGCATGAATGATGTCTCCCCAGAACAGTATTTTTTGACCTTTTGAGCTGAATTCGTATCCGGTATGTCCTGGCGTATGGCCGGAAAGGGAAACAGTCTTGATTCCTTCCGCGATTTCATCCGAGCTGCTGAATGTGTGCCATTTCCCCGCTTTGATGTATGGCGGGCAGATGGCCTGGGCGGCCTGGAAGAATTCTTGCGCCTCCTTCGGTGCCTTGGCGGCGATTTCCGGTGACAGCCAAAAGTCATTCTCAGCCTTCGCAACGTAAACTTCGGCATTGGTGAACACGCGCTTTCCATCGCGAGTGGTCAATCCGCCTATGTGATCGGAATGAAGGTGCGTGATCAGCACAAGATCGACCTGCTCGGGGGTATATCCGGCGCTGCGAAGACTGGTCTCCAGGCGACCGAACGCCCCTCCGCCAAACCATTGTCCCGAGCCTGAGTCTACAAGAATTAGCTGCTTCCCGGTGTTCACGAGAAAAACCACTTCGGAAGCGTCGAGGAAATGAGGTTCTTTCTGCGCCGTGTTCGAGACGGCGGTCATGATCCTCTCCTTCCCGTTCAGCCAGTGCGGGTCGAACTTGCCGTCTCCATCATAGAGCGACGTCACCTCAAGATCGCCGACCTTGAGACGATAGAACCCGGGTACTTGATCATGATGTTGGGGTGCGTCGCCCCGGGCGGACATTGGACCGGCCAATGATATGCCCAGAAAAGCTGCTGTTGCGATGACGATCCGCGTCGACATGCTTTTCATTATTATCTCCCGCTTTCCCGTCAATTTGCTCATTGCCGCCCTCCTCATAGTTAGATAACCGTCTAACTATGAGGCCAATTGGACAACTACAATTTGTGTCTCAGCATGATAAGTGTCATGCTGATTAGCTGACCATGACGGTCATCATGGTGGATGTCAACTCGAAGCGAAGAGGCAAAGGTATGGGCTATTCAGCGGCGGACACTGCGGCAAAGCATGAGCGGATTCTGCACGAGGCAAGCCGTCTCTTTCGGGAGCGCGGCTTCTCCGGCGTCAGTGTCAGCGAGATCATGAAGGCGTCCGGACTGACGCACGGCCCATTCTACAACCACTTTTCATCCAAGGAGAGGCTGATGGCCGAGGCGGTGGCCCACGGCGTCAAGCGCTCGCTTGCAAAGCTCGACAAGCTCTGCGGCAGCCCCAAAGGAAAAACGCAGTACGTGAAGGACTACCTATGCGCCGCACAGCGCGATGCTCCCGGAGCCGGCTGCACCATCGCGGCCCTCTCTGCCGAAGTCAGGCAGGAGCCTCGGCTGCGAGGGCCTTTCACCGTGCAATTGAAGGCGCTGGTGCAGAAGCTCACCGACTGTCTGCCGGGGACCTCGAAGCGGGTCGCGCGCGGTGAGGCAATCCGCATGCTCTCGTCGCTTGTCGGTGCGATGATCCTGGCTCGCGCCGTCGACGACCGCGCCTTTTCGGATCAGATCCTGAGAGAAGCGCGGAAGGGATTCTCCTGATTCCCACCCTGGCTCGTCGCTTCCCTCGGGAGTCGGCGCGTACGTCGCCCCGGGCGGCCCTCCGGCGAGCTTCGCTCAGCCGGTGGGGAACGTCCCTGGCTTGTGGACGACCTTGCCGACCCAGGCGCCCAGGCTCAGCTCAACGTCGCTACGCTGCTGGAAGCCCTGCTTCAACGCCTGCTCGATGATAGAAGGCGTGGCCGGTCGGGCGAAGGCCTTCCCGAAGGCGTCCGTCTCAGCAGCCAGCGCGTCGTCGGCGGGAAGCGACGCAGCGTTGACGAAGCGCTTGATGTCGGCCAGTGCGAGCAGGTCGAAACGGGAGACCCGTTCCGCGAAGGCATCGACGAACTCGACGAACTCCGCGTCGGGAACGGCGCGGTTGACGTATCCATACCGCTCGGCGAGCTCCCCGTCGAAGTCCTCGCCCCCGAACAGGATCTCGAACGCCCGCCCGCGACCGACGATCGCTGGCAGACGGGTCGAGGGCCCGCCCCCGGGCACGGCGGCGAACCCGACCTCGAACTGCCCCAGCACGGCCCGCTCCCGACTGGCAAACCGGATGTCGCTAGCGAGGGCGAACTCGCTGCCCGCACCGCGAGCCCTGCCCCGCAGAGCGGTAATCGTCACCGCCGAAGACTTGCCCAGCCGGATGAGGAAGTCCGCCCAGTGGTGGAAGGCGCTGGGCGCTCCGAGCTCTCAAGACAGAATGGAATTATTGCGGAGTGCAGGGTGAGAAAATCGGCGTCGCACTCCCACTCATTTGTTAATTTGCCGATATTGGGAGGACGGTCAGACATCGCGTTACTGGTGCCGGCAAATCGTCACTTCGTATTCTTTCGCGTCATGAGCCTTCGACCGATCAACAAGCTGCCTGCGAACCCGCAGAAAACGCCACCTCTACGTGTGCTTCTTGCTGAAGACGACCCTGTCGCCCAGCTGGTTGTGCGGACCCTTCTCGAGAAGCAGGGATACGTGACGGTATTGGCCCGTAATGGTCGCGAGGCGCTAGCGCGCTACCACGCTGAGCCTTTTGACCTCATGCTCACCGACGTGCAGATGTCAGAAATGGACGGGGTGGCCCTAACGGATGCTCTCCGGAGCCTTGAGTCGACTACTGGGGCGCATGTACCAATCATCGGGATCACTGCGCACGTAAAAAAGGGTGATCGTGAGCAGTGTCTAGCAGCAGGGATGGACGGCTTTGTCCCCAAGCCCATCCTTCCGAGCGTATTGTTTCGAGAGATCGAAAGGGTGCAGGGAAGCGGCGCGGGAAATGCCACCGGAACCGAGACATGATCGAGAAATTCGGCACGCATTTTTCGTGCTTCTACATCCCGGAAGACGTCAAAGCCGGTAAACCGGAAACGGAGTTCAGGGTCGCCGCCAGTCAGGGGCACGTTCAGGGCCAGGATTGGCGCGTCAGGAAGGATGGCTCCCGATTCTGGGCAAACGTAGCGATGACGGCGATACGGGACGGCAGCGGATCGCTTGTGGGCTATGGCGTAATCACGCGAGAGTTAGCAGTGGGCGAGAAGATCCAGGCCGACTCCAGCGCAGCCCTCCAGACGGAAAACGCCGCCGTGGTTGTTGACCAGGAGGGCAGAATCGTCTTGGTCAATTCTCAAGCTGAGAGGCTTTTCGGCTATGCGCGAGTCGATTTGCTTACAAAAGAGCGATTTACGGAGCCGAAAACCGAACAGCGACTCCCAAAGGCGGTTGCCGATTGGAGCGTGCCAGGCACGGCGGATTCAGAGCCTCTCAACCTGGCTTCCGTGACCCGAAACGTCAGCCGAGGTGTCCTCGTCATCGACGACGATGTCAATATTCGCTACGCCCTGGTCGACGCGCTTGAAGACGAAGGCTACCGCGCCGTTTCCGCGTCAAATGGGGTAGAGGCCCTCGAAGTGCTTCGGGTCCTGCCGAAACCACCCTCGGTGATTCTCTTGGACCTGATGATGCCGGTGATGGACGGATGGGAGTTTCGCGCTGAGCAACAGCGAGATCCTGTGCTCTCAAAGATCCCGGTGGTCGTTATTTCAGCTCACAGAAACGTGGTGGAAGAAGCATCCCAGGTCTCCGCCTCGGCCTACCTGATAAAACCGTTCCAGCTGGAAGACCTAGTGGCAACGGTCGGCAAAGTCTGCAGCAACGGGGCATGAATCAATGATGCCCGTCATGGACAGCTGGCAGTTTCCTCCGAGGTAGCTCAGCGAGCCGCAGCTAGCGCAGCTTCCGGTGATCGTTCTTTCAGCCGTGACCGAGATTCGACGCCATGCCGCCGAGATGAAAGCCGCTGGCTTCTTAAGCAAGCCATTCATGCTCGACCGGCTTCTCAGCACGGTTCAGCGCTACTGCTGAAGAGCGCTCGCTATTGGCTGAGCTCGAGTAAAAAGCCGTTGGCGCCGGAAATCTCGCCGGTCCCAAAGTCCACTGTCCCTGCAAAACCTTAACCAGTGCGCCCGGTTACCCCCTACCCCCTCGATTTCGTTCGGCTCGAAATTCCCTCCCGTCCCGTGGCGTCCGGTGCGGTGCCGCGATTTCTGCCATTAGACGCCAACGAAACGAGCGCGCTTGTACATTTTTCAGGTGAGCCTTCCCAGTGCACGATGTCCGATTGGGAGTGCCTCGTATCGCCGGCGCTCGATACGCGCTAGACCCTCAGCAGTCTTAGCCACGACAGGAGCCATTCATGAAGCGCGTAGGCGGCGTCTTGACCAGCCTGACCCTGGCGCTCGCAATCTGTTTCATCGGGCTCGCCCCCGCACTCGCGAGTGGAAAGAACGCGAAGGCGCAAGGCAAAGTCGGCGCCGTCGAGCAGCATTTGAAGGTCTTCGACGTGCTCGACTTCGATGTCTTCAGCAACCAGAAGTGGGACCGGCTGTCGGAGAGCCATTCGGACGACATCGTCGTTACCTGGCCCGACGGACACCAGACCAAGGGCATTCAGAAACACATCGAGGACTTGAAGGCGATGTTCGTCTACGCGCCCGACATCAAGATCAAGGTTCATCCCATCCGGTTCGGTTCTGGCGACTGGACGTGCGTTACGGGCGAGATGACCGGCACGTTCACGCAGCCGATGCCGATCGGCGACGGCAAGACGATTCTGCCGACGGGTAAGTCCTTCCAGCTCCCGATGGTGACCATCGGTCATTGGAAGGACGGCAAGATGGATGCAGAGACCCTGTTCTGGGACGGCGGGTTCTTCATGCAGCAGCTCGGCCTAGCGAAGTGATCGCCGGCCCGGGATGGGCGCACAGCCACCTCGGCGACGACCGCTGAGACAACCAGCTCGCGAGCGGCGCTTGTCCTCGGGAGGGCGCTGCAACAAAAAGGGAACCAGCCAGCCGGATCAGCGGTAAGGCACTCCAGAGAGAAAACGCATGGATTTGCTGGAGCGCTTCTCACGCGGCGACCTCGATGCCTTCGAGGCGCTGTTTCGGCGCTTCGAGCGGGACGTCTACCAGTGGATCCTGAGAATCGTCCGCGACCGCGCAGCGGCGGAGGAGCTCACCGTGGAAACCTTCTGGCGAATCTACCGAGCTCGATCGAGATTCGATCCAGCGCGCGACTTCGGTCCCTGGTCCCGGCGCATCGCCACCAACCTTGCCCTCGGTCATCTGAAGTCGGTTCGGTGGCGGTCGGCAGCGGCCCCGAAGCGATGGGGGGAGCCGCCCGCCGCCAACGCAGAGCCGCTGCGAAATCCGGATCCTCGAATCGAACAGGCTTTCTGCCGCCTTCCGGCACGGCTCCAGCTCACCGCAACGCTCGCGCTGATCGAGGAGAAACCCTACCAGGAGATAGCCGACGCGCTCGGGACATCCATCGGCACGGTCAAGTCGCGAGTCTTCCGGTCGATCCGACTTCTTCGCAAATATCTCAAGAGGCTGGGCATCGAGCCATGAAACAAACGGACGATAAACGAATTCGCGACCTGCTCAAGAGCGCGTTTCCTCCCCTCGGGGATGTAGAACCGAGCCGGGAGCTTTGGCCGCGGTTGCGACGCAGGGTGGAGGACTCGGCGCTTCGGGTGCCCTGGTTCGACTGGGCTCTCGTCGCGCTGCTCACCGCCTGGTGCGTCGCCTTTCCAAAGGCATTGCTGTTTCTGCTGTATCAAATGTAGCAAGGAGGCTTGCGGTGAATCGATATCCTTACTTGCGCGCGTACATGGCGGGGGTCACCCTTCCTTCCGCGGCGCTGTTGATTGGAACGACTGTCTTTGTAATCGCGCGATACGGCTATCGCCTCGAGATTCCGATCGAGCGCGCGATCATCTTCCCGATGGCCGTGGTTCCCAACGCCTGGGGCGCTTGGAACATCATCTATCTCGCGCTCCATCCGCGCAGGTGGCCGATTGGTTTGCACGGCGCGATTCTGCCCCTGTTGCTCATTCCTGCCGGACTCTGGCTCGCGCGCCGCTTGGGCATCTCATTCGTGACGCCGAGCCTGGCGGCGACGTTCTTGCCGCTTGGACTCGCCATCTATTACCTCGCCTGGAAATACCCGGTCCGATTCTTCAACCAGATACTCGGGATTGCATGAACGCGGGAATCCCAGCCGCTTCTGGGCACGCCGCCGCCGAGCAAGTTCTCGACGTACACGAGACCGCATGCTGCGTTGTCGGCGGCGGGCCGGGCGGACTCATGTTGGCGCTGCTGCTTGCACGCCGGGGAGTTCCAGTGACGCTGCTCGAAGCGCATGCGACCTTTGACCGTGATTTCCGCGGCGATACGGTGCATCCCGCCATTCTGGAAATCCTCGACGAGATCGGCCTGGCCGACCGGCTGCACCAGCGGCAGCACGTCAAGATGTACGGCCCCACGATCCCCACCGCCGACGGGCCGGTGATGCTGTTCGACATGCGCCTCCTGCTGAAAACCCGGTTCCCCTACATCATGTGGATGCCGCAGCCCATCTTCCTCGATTTCCTCGCCACGGCCGGCCGAGAGTGTCCTTCCTTCAGACTCGTGATGGGGGCGACCGTGCGGCAGCTTCTAACCGAGGACGGCGCGGTTCGCGGCGTGCGTTACCGAGACACGGATGGCTGGCACGAGGTCCGCGCCGCGCTCACGGTCGCCGCGGACGGCCGATTCTCGCGCTTGCGAAAGCTCGCCGGACTCCGGGCGATCCCGACGTCCTCGCCCGTCGAGCTGCTCTGGTTCCGCTTGCCGCGCCTTGCCGGCGATCCCGAGGGGACCGGCATCGTGTCCCCGCGGTTCGGCAAGAAACAGGTCCTCCTCATGATCGACCGTGCCGATCACTGGCAGGTAGGCTACTTCTTCCCGGCGGGGGATTATCCCAAGTTGCGTGCAGCGGGCGTTGAGGTGATGCGCCAGAGCATCGTCGCCCTGGAGCCGCGTTTCGCCGAGAACGTGCAGGCGCTGACTGACTGGAAGCAGTTCTCGCTGCTGTCCGTGGCATCGAGCCGCTGCCCGCGTTGGTATCGTCCCGGCCTGCTCATGATCGGGGACGCGGCTCACACGATGACGCCGGCTGCCGGTGCGGGCATTAAGTACGCGATCGAGGACGCGGTCGTGGCGGCCAACATGCTGGCCGAACCGCTTCTGGCCCGGGGGGTGCGTCTGAGCGACCTGGCCGAGGTGCAGCGCCGACGCGAATGGCCGACGCGCCTTATCCAGGCGTTCGGGGCGTGGGGGCTGCGCCAGCTCGGCGGCCGGCTCCGTTCGGGTTCCGCTGGGCCCGTGCCGCGTTGGCTGCCGTGGCTCTTTCACCTGCCGTTCGTCGCTCGCCTAGCGGCCCGAATGCTGGCCTTCGGCGTGTGGCGGGTTCACGTGGAGAGCTGAGTCGTCCCAACGGTGCGGCGATCGCGGTGCTGTCGGTGATCTGCACCGTGATAGCACCGTTACCCTTTGGGAAACCTTTGCCGACGATTCGGACGAAACCACAGCATTATCAAATCGCCTCACCTTTTGACGGCGTAGCCCATGTAGAGGATGGATTTGACATTGCTCTCACGGAGGAAAAATCTTTCGCCCAGATCCTTGTAGGTCCACTCGCCCTTGACGCGTTTGCGTAAGGCGGAAAGCATCTTTGGAATACTTAAATTAGGTGACGTGCCACGCTGGCCCTTGGACTCGAACCCATTCCTCTCTAGCAGGGAAATGATCTCTTTCGGTTTGATGAACATTTCCCACACGTGAAGGTTGGGCGGCATGAAAGCGTAACGCTTCCATTCTTGCCAAATCTTGATCGCCACCAGCTTGCTTATCAACGTGCGATTGAGTGTGTCGTAGCAAAAGACGCCCCCGGATTTCAGTACTCGGGCAATCTCGGCGGTAACCTTTGGCAGGTCTCGAACGTGTTCGAGTACATCGCAACAAAAGACGACGTCGAAGGACCGATCGGGATAAGGCAGCTGTTCGCCGGATCCCTGATCGTAACGAACGTCGAGCCGGCTTAGCTTGGCGTGATTTCTCGCCGTATTGAGCGAAGACTCGGAAGGATCTACTCCGGTTGCTTTGAACCCCATGCGTGCGATTTCCTCGCACAAAATCCCTCCGCCGCAGCCAACCTCCAGGGCCGTCTTTCCCACTGGGCGCAGCTTAAGCTCCTCGAAGAGCATTCGCCGAAAATAGCCGACCCGCGCGGGATTGATAGAGGTCTTGAGCAAGTGAAGGACGGTATCCTTCTGCCACCAGAGGTCTCCCTCCCGGTTGTAAACGTCATTATCGATGCGCCGATAGGTGTCGGCTGACACTGAGCTCATTGATAGGCTCCTTGGGCCATGGGCCCTCTCTGTGGAGTCTCTCCGTCGACGATCTTCGTGACCACGCCTCCTTCGGATGTAATCCTCCGGCTGTAACGCGCAAAGGCCGTCGCGTGTTTTTGGCCCATGTCAAGATGCGCACAGTCGAGGTTTCATCTCACGAACGAGCATCCCGGGGGAGAAATGCAATAGAACCACGCGGCACAATACAGCGCGTCAAGACAGCGCCGCTGCGTCCGACCATGACGATGCAACTCAACGAGTGCCTCCCGACGGACCCAAAGATGGTCCCGGAGATCAGAAAGGCATTAGCGCCGCACGCCTCGAAGTTCATCGAGACCCTGGTCTCTCTCACCAAGCAACCTCTCCGCCTGCAAGTGACGAGGGGGGCGGTGCAAACTGGGACGTTTATGCGCGGGCGCTCCAGGCTTGGCTTCGACAACGTGCGGGCTCACGTCATGGTTTGCTAAAGTGCAAGATGGGATCACGGTGAAGGACGTTTACATCCTCAGCAACGACTTCGAATCCGGCGTCCTGCACCATCTTGACCGCGCGGGCAACACCGAGGTGGTACCAACGATTGGGATCAATGTGGTCATCCTCATCTTTCCGGCGGACGAAGAGCGGTCGAAAATGTGTATTCGGACTTATTTGTAGCAATTCGTTCAGCTCCGGTCCCTGGTAGCAATCCCGCAGCGCGCGGGCCACGCTGTACACTTCTGGGTGTGCAAGAAACTGATTGTATTTGTCATAGTCTGCAATCAAGAAGAAGCCGTTCGCCCCCGACTTCATTTTGGGAAACAGATTGTTCAGGTACTCGCTTACTACGTTGGGCGAGAGGTGGCAGAACACGCCGAAAGAAAAGAAGTAGTCGAAATAGTCATTCCGGACTTGGGTGAGCGAAGCGTCCAGCACCACGAGATAGCGAACATTGTTGGAATGCCCAATGTACTCCCAGAATTGGTTCCGTTCGGCAGGTATAGCGTCGAGGCAAACGACCTCTCGAGCTTGGCGTTCTATGAAACACTTCGTCCACGCGCCACGCCCGGGTCCGATCTCGAGGACAGTTGTGTTCCGGTTCACATACGGCCTGATGCATACCAAGTAGCAAGCATAGAGGATGCTCATGTACCCGCCGTCGATGAAGCTAGAGCGGGCGAGTGGGTCCAAAGGATCGCCTTCGAAGTACCCGCCGGGGTACCTTTCGCGAAAGGCTTCCGCTTCAACCTGCGCGCGTGAGTTTGGATGCATCATCATGCCACTGCCCCTCCTAAGGGGCCTTTCCGTGTTTCTGTTGTCCGTCACTACGTCGGAAGAAGACTAAGGAACGTAAACCAACACTACCGAATTGAACACAGATACCCAGCTCGAACTTCGTGGCCCTCTCCGGAATGGTCTCGTACTTTGCGTGTTCCAGGCCAATTCCCCGGAGGTGGTCCATGAAATCGCAGAAGCTTCCCCTGTTGGTCCTTGTCCTTTTCCCCGCCGCTGTCCCTGCCTTCGCCGAGCTGACACTGCCGCCCAGCGGCGATAACCAGCGGGCGACCGTGACCCAGCAGATCGGCCCGGTCGTCGTGTCGGTCGAATACTCGAGCCCCCGCGTGACGCTGAAGGGCGATAACCGGCGCGGCAAGATTTGGGGCCAGCTCGTGCCCTATGGTCTGACCAAGCTCGCCCCCGACTGCCCCCAGTGTCCGTGGCGCGCGGGCGCCAACGAGAACACCATCTTCACTGCCTCCCGCGACGTAAAGGTTCAGGGGCAGACGCTCCCCGCCGGAAAGTATGGGCTCCATATGATGCCCGGCAAAGAGCAGTTCACCGTCATCTTCTCGAAGAATTCCACTGCGTGGGGCAGCTACTCCTATGACGCCAAGGAGGACGCCCTGCGCGTGACGACCAAGCCGGTCAAGGCCGACTACCACGAGTGGCTTACTTACGAATTCATCGAGCGCGAGCCGGCCAAAGCGACCGTCGCGCTGGTGTGGGAGGATTTGCAGATTCCCCTTACTATCTCCGTCGACAACGCACCGGCGCTCTACTGCGCGGCCATGCACGACGACTTGCGTGGAAGCACCGGATTCGATTGGCACAATGTGCAGCGGGCCGCCGATTACTGCGTACGCAACAAAGTCAATCTTCAGGAAGCGATGACGTGGGCGAACCGCGCGAGCACGCCGTCGCTGGGTGGCGACGAGAATGTCGCCACGCTGATGTCGCTCTCACGCGCCCAGGCTGCGAACGGCCAAAGCGCGGAAGCAAGTAAGACGTTCGAGAGGGCGCTCGCGAGCCCTGCAGCGAAACCGATCGATTTCCACGTCGCTGGTCGCGCGCTGCTCGCCGAGGGGAAAAATGAGCAGGCGATGAAAATCTTCCAGATCAATGCCAAGCGCTTTCCCAATCAATGGCCCGTGCATGTCGGACTGATGCGCGGCTATGCGGCGACCGGCGACAAAGCGAAGGCGCTGGAGGAAGGGCGGCTGGCGGTGAAGCAGGCCCCCGACGATGGCAACCGCCTGAACCTCGAAAACGCGCTCAAGGCTATCGAGGCGGGAAGGAAAATCGATTAGAGAGCTCGCCGGGCAACGCCGGGTTTGATTCAGGGGGGTAGGAAGTCGCGGATTGCCGCCGCGATCTCTTCGGCATGCGTCTCCAGCGCGAAGTAGCCGGTGTCGAAGAAGCGGATGACCGCGCCGGGAATGTCGCGTTTGAACGCCTCCGCACCGGCCGGCAGGAAGAAGGGATCGTTCTTGCCCCATAGGAGTGACTCGCGTGCTCTCTTATCAGATCGAAAGGGAGTTGCGGGACGGCCGGCTGGTGCGGCTGCTCGCCGCTTACGAGCCCGACCCGCTCCCGGTGCACGTGGTGCATCCGGCCGCGGACGTTCCGGCGGCAAAAGTACGCGCGTTCGTCGACATCGCCGTCCCCAAGCTGCGCGCGGTGCTCGAACGCATCGCGGCCCTCCCGATGCGTTCTCCGGCTCGTTAGAGGCCGAAAGACGGATAAGATCAGACCGAGAGCGAGAACGGCATGTCCGGCAACTACGGCGTCTTGGACGAGATCCTCGCGCTGAAATGGATCAGACACAACATCGCCAGATTCGGAGGGGACCCGGGGCGGGTGATCCTCGATGGTTTCTCCGCAGGAGGGCAGGCTGTCCTGCTGCTGATGGTCTCGCGTCTACCAGAATCCTATACAGGACGCAGTCAGGTCTCGACGAATGCGTACTCGAGTTTGATGTCATCTGGATCCGTGAAATAGAGGGCGCAGTAGGTCCTGAAATAGGGATAGTTCTTGGGCGGATCCAAGATCTTCGCCCCCTCCGTGACCAGCTTGTCGTGCAGCGCGTCGACCGCAGCTCTGTTCGGAGCTGCGAACGCCAGATGATGGAGGCCGACGTTGTAGAGTTGGAACTTGTTTTCCTGAAACTCGCTGAACGCCTCCCAGATGGTCATCGCGAAACTCTTGCCCGCGTACATCATCATGTGACCGTCAGGGCGGCGGTGCGGCGGTCCAACCACGTCAATAACTTTTGCAGCCCCTAGATACGAGAGCAGCGCCTCCCAGAAGGGCTTCGACTGATCCCAATGCGTCACCGTCAATGCCACATGACTGAATCCGAGTGCTTCCATCACCGCTCCTGTTGCGCCGATTGCAAGCTTTCCCGCGAATGGCAAACTTCGGGCTTCTGGCCCACTTTCGCAACAGCAGGAAAAGGCGTGCACCGTCGCCGATGTGTGGAGCCCTCCAGAGATGCGGTTGGTCCCCGTCCGGTAACATCCGCGGGAGAAGGCAGCTACAGACGGCCGAGGTCGCGACGCCCGGGGCGGGGCTGCCATAGATTCGGGCAATACTATTGTCGTTTATGCCACCACTCGCGAAGGGACTGGCAGCGCCCCCCTGAATCCAACGAGATCAGAAAGATGCCATCCAGTTTCGTTTTCAAGCCAGGTGGCACGCGGACAAAGGCCGCCCACCACCTGGCGATACCATGCTCCGCCGTGACTGCGAGGATCTCATAATCAAACTGGATTTGTTCTTCGGTTTTCGCGACCCCGGCCCAATATTCGTAGATCGCGGCCCGACCACGCAAGGGTTCGTCGAAGGGCGTCACTTGATAAGTGGCATCTTCTGCGTACAGCGATGCGGCGGCCTCCGGGTCACGGCTGGTCCATGCCCATCCATAAGAGGCCAGCCACTTATTGAAGGTTTCTCGATCCATATCTGTTTTTGTGACTACTACACCTCTGCAACGCCTCGAAACCGCAAATCAAATAGCTGAAGGAAAATGCAGAAGATCCCCGGACTCCGGCGTGCTGTCGTTCTGCTTCACGTTGTGGACAAGGGCGACCTGGTGTGGATCACCCCAATTACGAAAACTTTCAGAGAGACCTGAGCGTGATTGGACTCCGTCAGCGCCGAGTCCACGACGCACGCCGCTCGTTCGTGTGTCTCTCGCTGGCTGATGGTGCGCGAAGGGACATCCTCCGCTGGATTACGCACGGGCCCGAAGGCGACATCGTGAGCCTCTACACGACCCTTCCGTGGGACGCGCTCTGCGCCGAAGTCGCGAAGCTGAAAATTGACGTTCGCGCCGGCCAACTTCTCGAGCTGCGCAAGGCCGCGAGTTCAGGCGGGGACTCAGGCAGAGGCGACGGGCATTTACTACCGCGCTTACTACAGCCGCAGCGCGGCAACGGAAAAGCCGCGAGTGCCCAGGGCGGGACTCGAACCCAATTGAGGCGATGAAAAACATTCGTCAGGTCGTGCGGTTACCCCAGATCGCCTCGTTCTCACAAGAGTTTTCATCCCGCCCCGTCCGAACCAGTACCACTGCTTCCGAGCCAAAACCGCGCTGGAGGGCAGCACTGGGGCAGCAAGAAAGTAACCCGCCGCGGCTCACTCAGAGAGGGCTCCATTTCGGATCCAGCTTCCGAGTGCGCTCGGTCACCCCTTCGTGAAGGCCGCGAGGCGCTCTCGCAACCAACGGCTGGCTGGAAGAATTGCAGACGCTCGAAATGCGGCTCGGGCGGTCTAAGCTCTCGTGACGCGCTGAGAGGCGGCCACTCGTTACGGTCTCTCGAGGTACGCGGCAGTCGACATCCCACCCGCCGTACACACGCCTACTATTGCGCGGCGACGGCCGCGGCGGGCGAGCTCGAGCAGGGTGGAACCGAGGTAGCGGATCCCCGACATGCCGTACGGGTGGCCTAGGGGGACCGCGCCTCCGTTGACGTTCGTGGTCTCCCACGGTGTCTCGAGCTGCGCCTGGTTATAAAGCGTGGTCACCGCGTAAGCCTCGTGGAGCTCCCACAGATCGATGTCGGCCATCGCGAGCTGATGATGCTTCACGACCTTGCGGATCGCAGGCGCGATCGCGATGCTCATCTCTTCAGGTGCTACCGCCGCGAGCTGCATGCCTCGGAACAAGCCGAGGATGGGTAGCCCGCGCCGCGCTGCGAGGTCTGCGTCCATCATGACCACGGCACCCGCGCCATCGGATAGCTGCGAGGCGTTGCCCGCCGTCGTTGTACCTCCTGGGTACACGGGCTTCAGCGCGGCGAGGCCCGCAAGAGTCGTGTCAGGGCGCGGGCCCTCGTCGCGGTCGAGCGTGACCTGCTCCTCGTGGCTTACCTTGGTCACTTTGTCGGTGACCTTCATCGTCGTCGTGAACGGAACGATCTCCTCTGCGAACTTGCCGGCGGCAGCCGCCGCGGCAACGCGCTGCTGGCTCTGGACGACGTATGCATCCTGCGCCTCGCGAGTGATGCCGTACTTCTTCGCGACGAAGTCGGCGGTCTGGTTCATCGTCCACCACACGGCGGGCATGCGCTGCTGCAGCGGCTCGTAGAAAAAGTCATTCAGGTTGAGGTTGAACTGAACAAGGCTGATGCTCTCGACGCCAGCGGCGATTGCGATCCTGGCCTCGCTAGTCGCGATCCGATTCGCGACGATCGACGCCGCGCTCAGTCCTGAGCCACAGTACCGATTCACGGTCATACCGGGCACCGCTTCGCCGAGGCCGGCATCGAGCGCGGCATTGCGCGCTACGTTGTGTCCGGTCGCTCCTTCGGGAAGGCCACAGCCAACGACAACATCTTCCACCTCGGCGGGATCGATTCCGGCACGCTTCACCGCGTTGCGCAGCACGTGCGCCGTCATCGGGATGCCGTGTGTCTGGTTGAGTGCCCCGCGTTGAGCCTTTGCGATGCCCGTCCGACAGTATGCAACGACGGCGACGTCCCTCATGTGAACCTCCTCTCTAGAACCCTACCTCAATCTCTCATGACAGGCTCTTGAACGCTGCGCTCCACGCGGGTCGGATTCCGAATCCCGAGCTACTTGGCTGGACCTTGACCTTTCGCGTGAGGGTTAACCAGTGATCCTCTTCGTCGTGCGAGACGAAGGTTGATGCCGTGCTGCACGTACGCTTTGGAGTGGCTTGACTGCGTCTCCGGGAACTGCGTGCTGCCCTTAGCCCGGAGCTGTGCGCGCTGGATGGCGATTGCTGTGGGAAGCGGGTGATCAAGCAGCACCGCGCGCAGGCCGTGGAAGTGCGCTGGCCCGAATTCGCGCTGCAGGATCTCGACGTCCCAGGCGACCTGGAGCGCGTCGGCGCTGGTCAAAGGAACGATTTCGTGGTTATCAATGGCTGAACAAAAACACGTCGGGAAGAGTACCGAGACGAGCGCTTCAGAGCTTCTCTCGGGAGCACAAGGCGGCAACATGTCTGCCTTCGAGAAACTCGTTGTCGGTCTGGCAGATGCCTGCCTCTTTCACTTGAATGTGGCAGCGCCCGAGGAAGCGCGACCCGAAAATGGGTTGGCACCGCGCGTGCGAAGTGCGGCGTTCGCATCGCCAAAAAGAAGAGCAAATGAAACCGCAATTGAACACTCACTGGCTTGCAGCGCTGATTGCAGCCGCGCTGACGGCCAATGACTCGCAGGCGGCACAGACCAAGGAGAAAAACATGCCGACGCACGATTATTCTGCCATTCAACCGAAAACGCGCGCATTCCTCGAAGCGCTCGTAGCGCAAGGGGGCCCGCCCATCTATACCCTGTCGTATCGCGACGCGCGGGCTATGCTCGACAACGCGCAGAGCGCCGCCCGGGTTGCCAAGCTGTCCGCGGACATCGAGGACCGAAAGGTCGTGGGCGGTCCCGCGGGCGAGGTCTCGATCCGCATCGTACGACCGAAGCCGCGGAGTGAAGGTCCGCTCCCAGTCGTGATGTACTTCCACGGGGGCGGCTGGATTCTGGGCAACAAGGACACGCATGACCGGTTGGTTCGTGAGTTTGCTGACGGGGCCCACGCCGCGGTCGTGTTCGTCAACTACACACCGTCTCCCGAGGCGCACTATCCCACGTCGATCGAAGAGGCGTACGCCGCGACTCGGTACGTCGCCGAGAACGGCGCTTCGATCGGACTCGACCCGTCGCGGCTCGCGGTTGCGGGCGACAGCTTCGGGGGGAACATGGTCGCCGCGGTGACGATCCTGGCGAAGCAGCGCGGCACGCCTAAGATCGGGCATCAGCTGATGTTCTATCCAGTTACGGACGCAAGCTTCGACACCGGGACGTATCGCCAGTTCGCCGATGGGCCGTGGCTCACCCGTAACGCGATGAAGTGGTTCTGGGAAGCATACGCGCCCGACCAGTCAAGGCGGAATGAGCCGACGGCATCGCCCCTGCGGGCGTCGGTAGATCAGCTGCGCGGCCTGCCGCCGGCGCTCCTCATCACCGACGAGAACGACGTGCTGCGCGACGAGGGCGAGGCTTACGCGCACAAACTGAACGAGGCCGGTGTCCAGGTGACGGCAGTGCGGTACCTCGGCACGGTGCACGACTTCATGCTGCTGAATGGCTTTACGGAAGACCCGGCTCCCCGGGCCGCCATCGCACAGGCGACCGCGTTCCTGAGGGAAGCACTCGGTCGGCCCGACCAGGCGCGTGCTCAGCGCTGAGCGCGTTGTCGGAGATCGCGCAGATGAGCTTCTTCGACGGGTACGCAGCGATCTGTAAACTTCGATGCTCCTTGCCTCACCGGAACTGTTGTGGCAGGCCCTGCGGCCGCGCTACGCACCGGCCTCGCCGGGGCCCAAAGTCTATGACTCGCGTGGAGCGGCGAATAGCGTCTGCAGCGCCTCGCCGACGATCCCTCGCGAGTCGAACAGCCGGGCGCGCGTCGTTCCCACCCCGTCGCCGGCGAGCGCGGTGATCGCGTCCATGCCCACCCACTCGCCCTCGGGACTGCGCGTTACCGACACCGTGAGGTTCACCGGGACGAACATGTAAGCGTGGAAATCCACCTCCCAACTGACCCCGTTCGCCGAGTCGACCATGGTCAGCAAACGCACCAGCGGCGATGGCGCCTCGCCGGGCACGAGTGGGATGCGCATCCGCGACCAAACCGTCGCCGGGCCGCGGACGCGGAAGCCGCCGGAGACGAAACGCCACTCGAGCGAGTGGCCGTACCCAAAGGTCGGCACGCCTTCGAAGAGCTCGCGGGACTCGTGTTCCGGCATCGGCGGCGGTGCATCGTCGAGCCCGACGCGCGGGCTGCGATCCGGGCCGATGGCTTGCCGCCACGCGGTAGCGCGCAGTGCTGGACGGCCGGCGATGGTCACCGTGGCGGTCGCGAGTTCGATCCGTTTGCCGGGCCGCGCGACCTCCGCCCGCACGGTCATCGGCGCGAGCGGCAGCGGGCCGAGAAAGTCGAGCGAGAAGTACGAGACTCGAACGTCGCTGCGCCCGTCCAGGCTTTCGAACGCGCGACCGAGGAGAGCGGCGGGCGGGCCGCCGTGCTGGAGCCCCGGATCCCACGGGCCCACGGTCCCTGGGGTGGGGACGAAGGTGTCGTCGCTTTGGCGAAGGTAGAACGAAGCGGGTTTCGGCTCGGTCATGGAACTCACCAAGGCCGCTTTCAGCACATGAGCGAGGCAAGGACAAGGAGTTGGCCTCCGTCGCTCGTTGCCAGTGAAGCAACGGTTAGTTCACCGCATTTCCATGGCGACGAAGCCTGTCAGCGCAAGCATTCCTTGAGCCGGATCTAGATGTTCTCGAGGGGAATGCGAAGGCGAGGTGCTCGCCACTCCCAGGTCGTTGGCATGCTCTTGCAGAGACACCTGGGGTGATACGGATCTCCGGTGACGACCTTGTGGGTACTGCTGTCGCTTAGCCCGCAGGACCGGCGCCCGGTTCGGTGGGAGCCAGTAGCGAGCTCGAATCATCGCCCGAGCCTTCTTGGGATCCGCCAAACATCGCACCAGCCAGGTGCTGCTGATCTCGTTAGCTACGAAGGAGCGGTAGATGACCGGTTTTGGTACGGGGCGGCGTCGGAAAAGCCATTTCAGGAAACGCATCATCGGCCGTTCGGGGGCTGCATCTTCGGTGCCAACTCCTTCGATCTCCTCTCATCAGCGGTTGGCCTCACAGAACTCCGACAGAGCTTTTGATCAGACGCTCGGCCGTCTGACAAAATCGACACCGTCAGTCGGCCGACACGCGGCCGACCGACTCGCGTGACTCACTGCCCGTGATCAGGCTACATCTTCAGCGGCCTGCCCCCTCCGGCTCCTGCACTGGCGACGACGTCACTCTCGCTCTCTTCCTCGTCCAAACGCCTTCCCAACGTCGCGACGGAGTTGTCAGTACGGACACCGAGAAGCGAGGCATGATCCGGTCGTCTCATGATACCTGACGGGGAACGCCGATGTCCCTCTTGCACGTGCGTGATCTCTCGCTCCACTACGGGCCCAAGGTCCTGCTCCACGGCGCGAGCTTCGTCCTCGGGCACCGCGACCGCGCCGGGTTGATCGGCCCCAACGGCAGCGGCAAGTCGACGCTGATGAAGATCCTCGCCGGGCGCGTCGAGCCCGACGCGGGCTCGGTGCAGCTCGTGCGGCGGGCGCGGGCGGGATACCTGCCGCAGGAGCTGTCGGAGCTGCCGCCGGGGTCGGTGATCGACGGCGTCCTCTCCAGCGTGCCGGGGCGCACCTGGCTCGAGTCGCGCATCGCTGCGGCGGAGGCAGCCCTGCCCAAGGCGGTGACCGAGGAGGAGCAGATCGAGCTGGGCGGGGAGCTGGCCGAGCTGCACGAAGAGCTGGTCCATCACGACGAGCGCTACGGGCGGCACCGAGCCGAAGAGATCCTCACCGGACTCGGTTTCGCGCCCCAGGCGCTCGGGCGAGATGCGCGCGAGCTGTCCGGCGGGTGGCGCATGCGCGCGGCGCTGGCGGCGCTCTTGCTGCAGGACCCGGAGTTGCTCTTGCTCGACGAGCCCACCAACCACCTGGATGTGCCCACCCTGGAGTGGTTCGACGGCTTCTTGCAGCGCTCACGCAAGGCGCTCGTCCTGGTAACGCACGACCGCGAGTTTCTCGATCGGCAGGTCGACCGCGTGCTCTCGTTCGAGCCGGAGGGCTTGCGCAGCTACGCGGGTAACTACGAGCGCTACCTCGAGCTGCGCGCCGCGGAGGAGGAGCAGCTCCAGGTGCAGGCCGAAAAGCAGCAGCGCCGGCGTGCGCAGATGCAGGCCTTCATCGAGCGCTTCCGCGCCAAGGCCACCAAGGCGCGGCAGGTGCAGAGCCGGATCAAGCTGCTGGAGAAAGAGGAGCTGGTCCAGGTCCGCGAGGAGCGGGCCACGGTGCGCTTCCGCTTTCCCGAAGCGCCGCGCTCGGGGCGGGAGGTGGCGCGATTCGATGATGTTTCCAAATCATACGGGAGCAAAACCGTTTATCGGAATTTGAACGGACAGATCCTGCGCGGCGACCGGATCGCGGTGATCGGCCTCAACGGCGCGGGCAAGACCACCTTGCTCAAGCTCCTGGCGGGAGAGCTGCAGCCCGACGAAGGCAGCGTCCGGCTGGGCCCCAACGTGGTGCCGGGGTATTTCGCGCAGCATCACGCGGAGCTCCTGGGCCCCGAGCGCACCGTGCTGCAGGAGGTGGCCAGCCTGGTCCCGAGCGAGCCGCAGAGCTGGGTGCGGAGCGTATTGGGATCGTTTCTCTTCTCGGGCGACGAGGTGGACAAGCGGATCGCGGTGCTCTCAGGCGGCGAGCGCGCCCGGGTGGCGCTGGCGCGCCTTCTGGTGGTGCCGTCGAACTTTCTGCTCCTGGACGAGCCCACCAACCACCTCGACCTGGACAGCTCGGAAGTGTTGATCGACGCACTCACCCGCTACGACGGCACGCTCGTGTTCGTCTCGCACAACCGCAGCTTCGTGAACGGCCTGGCCACGCTGGTGTGGGAGGTGAAGGAGGGCAGCATCGACGCGCAGCCGGGGGACCTGGACGACTGGGCCCGGCGGCGCGCCGGGGAACCCGCCGCCGAGCAGGCTGCGCCGGCCGGAACACATGCCTCGCGGGAAGCGCGCCGCGAGCGGGCCCTGCAGCGCGAGCAGCGCGAAAAAGTGCTCGGGCCGATCAAGCGGGAGATCGCCCAGCTCGAGGCGCGCATCGCCCAGCTCGAGGAGGAGAAACGGCGCGCCGAGGCGCAGCTCGCGGATCCGGCCCTCTTCGCCGACTCCTCCCGATCGACGCCGCTGGTCAACGCCTACCGGGAGGCGGCCAAGAAGCTGGAGGAGCTGTACGCCCGCTGGGAGCACAAGCAGGAGGAATTAGAGGCGGCGGCAGGACAGATCGTGTAGCGTTTTGAGCCCCGCTCGGCGCTCTCCTCTCGCTGATTGCAGCTCGTCTCAAGCTGAGGCTCGGCCTCGATGCGGGATATCGCCATCTCTCTCGACGCACGTGCCCTCGTTAAAAGCGCACGTGTCGTCTTTTTCTGCGGGGTGGGCTCACGGCATATGGTCGGAGCGATCCTTGGCGGGAAGGACCCCGACCATCGGCGAAACGTCCGGGCCGACCCAAGGCCAGGAAATCACCGTCGGCCACCAACCGGGCTTGGCACGCCGGTAGAACGATCCCGGAAGCGTCCGAACGGAACTCGCGGGATTCCAGATGATGGCGCTATTGACCGCGTCGAAGTTCCCATGCCGGTAAAGCGAGGTGACGGCAATGTCGGTGGGTCCGGAGCCGCCCGCGCCGAGCTCGTAGATGGAGAAGGGCCCACTGCTGTATGCCTCGTAGACGGTGCTCACTCCATGCGTGCCAAGCACATTGCCCAACACGTTCATTCCAATGTCCGTCCCGTCGAACTGGAGGGCGGTGACGTTACCGGTTTGCGTGACCGTCGAGCCATAGACCGCGGGTGGGGCAAACTGACTCGACGCGTAGTTCCGGAAGTACGTAAGGTATCCCCCGTTGCCGTGGGTGATGGTGGCGCCCATGTGCGGCGCGTAGTTGCCTTCCATCAGCTCCATGTGCGGGAAGGCGCAATGGCAGTCGATGTTGACCTCCTGCCAAGCCGGCGGAGTCGACCAGGAATTGTCGGCGTAGTTGTAGGCGATAACGTTACCGCCGCCGGAAACGTTGAACATGATCGGCTTGTTCATGTACCGGACAATGTTGTTCTCGATCAGGTTCTCCGCTGCGCCACACCGCAGGACTATCCCGTAGCAGTCCACTCCAAAGCCATAGTTTGCAGAATGGTGAAGATAGCTGTCGCGCACCACACATCGGTAGGTGCCCGTTATGGATACGTGCATCCCGCCGATGCTTCCGTCGGTTTGAACGTCCTTCACCCAGCAGTAGGCCGCGTTCGAAATATCGATGCCGCCCGCCATTTGCCCGGGGTAGCCGGTGTTCGTCCCGCCCTGGATCCTCAGGCTCTCAATCCCGGCCCAGCGCGTGGTCGATGCGGTGACCGGGGTGATCTGTGCCAGGTAAGGGGCGGCAGACTTGAAGCCCCAATGCAGGGGCGTGCTCAAGGTTAACGTTCCGTTGGCCGCGTTCACCGACTCGATCTCCACCCGCTGGCTCACCGATCTGCCACTCACCCGCTTGAAGTAGGGGCAATCCCCTTGGTTGATCGCGGCGTCATCGACGATATCCACCAAGGCGAGCTGGCCTGGGGCGAAGTGGGAGGCGGCGCTTCCGACCGAGAGAGTGGTCGACTCTTTGGACTCGTCCTGCAGGAGCGCGTAGCTCGTGCCGCCATAACAAGTGGAGTCGCGACCCGTGCCAATCGCGAGCACCGTGCCGCCACCGGTCTTGACGATGGACGTACCCGTGGGAGCGCCGTCAGAACCGGCCCCACGCAACACCACGCCTTTGGTGAGTGTGACTGTCGAGGAGATGGAGAAAGTGCCGGTGCCGAGTTGTACCACCTGACCCTCCGGGCACTGGTTGATCGCCGCCTGGATGTCCGCGCCGGGACTGAGCGTGGCGCAGATTGTAGCCCGATGCGGCAGCCCGTCGGGACCGAGCGGAAGTCCGAGCTGCGCATCATTCAAGATCCCTGGGTTCCACGCAGTGATTCGATCCGGTGCCACCAGGTCGGTGAGCGCAGTAGAGGCACAATCGACTGCCTGCCAGATGTGGCCGCAGCAGAAACCGCCGGCGCGAACCGCTCCCTCGCAACTGCACGACGCCGTAACGGCTCCGTCCGCGCAGTCGGCAGGAAGGACGCCAACGTTCTTGCCGCACGCGGCGGCCATGATCAGCAGGGTGAATGGGAGGGCCAAGCAAGGGGGTCGCATCGCTCCGGCTCCTTCCTCGGCGCCTTCGGGTAGCGCGACTGCGTTTGAAAGAAATAGCACTCGTGTTGCTCGCTGCAATGTGCGCCGCCGTGGGGAACAGTCATGACAGCAACCAGGTCAGTATGATTTCGCAGCGTTGCAATGCCCTCTTCCTTTCTATTCCATCCCATTCCGTGGAATTCCGCACCGGAGGGGCACACCCGGGGGCACCCGATCTCATCAGAGCCTCTACGCTGCTGTTTCGCGTGTCACTTCTTGGCAGGCGCCTTCACTGGCTGCGGCGCGCACGACGGGAGAGTGTGCAATTGAGATCGGCGTTGACAACAAATCCACGTCGGCGCGTCAAACACCTTTAGCACGACGTCGCTTCCGGTAGGCGGCAACCTTGTGGCGGTTTCCGCTGAGCAGTGTACTGCACCAACGCCGGTGGTGCGATTTGGTCTGGTCGGAGAACCATAGTACGCAGGTCTCGTCTTCGCGGCGTTTCACCAGAGTAAGTCGCCCGTGGCCAACAGGTCAGCAGCCGCTTCTGCTATGGGCGCCAACATCCGCGCGGGCGTGTCCTGTTGCCTCACTCGCTCAATCGTCAGCGAGCGCGGCTTGTTCCACACGAGCCGGACATGGCTCTGCGCCTCGGCCAGAAAACCGTTGAGGATCGACGGATCTCCTCGCTGCCCGGCCTTTCGTTTCTCGACTAGCGAGCGGATGTTCTCCCGCAGCATTCGCGCGGCCTGCACGAGGAACATTGGCGCCCGGTGTGGACGGCTCTTTGCTACGGGCAATCCGGCTTGTTTGAGCCAACGCAACACGTCCTCGTCGCTCTGTAAAAAGTCCACCAATTCGCCATTCACTCGCATCCGTGTGTTGAGAAAATCGAGCGCAGGATGACCTGCCAATAACAGAGCGCGCGATTTTGCGGGCGGTCTCGGGCGGGTCCGTCTTATGGGCATGATGTCAAGCACTGAACCAACGCGCGTAAGTGTTGCTCGATCTCGGCGAGACTTACTTCAAAGTCGATACGGCAGAACAAATTGGCTTCGAGCCCGGCACTGTACACGCCGCGAACGGTAGGTGCAGGCCTTGCTTAGGACTTGAAGTAAGCGCTCATCACAACCTCGCAAGAAACTTCCTGACTTCTTCGGATCCTGGTGTCAGTTGCGCGGATCTATGGGAGCGGGCGGCGTTCCTCGAGCCTCGATCGCCTCACCAGCGCGCAGACACAGATCCTCGCGATAGCGGCTTGCAACGATTTGCACGCCCACCGGACTCTGACCCACGAGCCCCGTGGAGACCGTCAGTATCGGCAAACCCAGCGCAGGGGTCGCTCGCACCAGAAACTGCGAATCCCACACTCGTTGAAACGCTGCGTTGCCTTGCAGATCGAGTTGGTCCGGAAAGGGCAACTCGGCTGAAACCGGAATCAACAGCACCGCATACCTATTCAGAAACAGCTGCCACTGGCGCGTCACAGTAGCGCGCTGAACGAGCGCTCGGGCTACGGCGTCGGCGGGATACGTTTTGCCCCAGGATCTCACGGCTGCCACCACCGCCCGAGCGCCTGGATCGCCATCGCGCTCTGCCGCGTCCGCGAGCTGCGCGAAACCATCGCCGAGCCACAGCCATTCGTTAACTTCAGCCGACTCATTCAACGGCGGCGTATCGTCAACTTCCTCCACGGTCCATCCTGCATCGGCAAGGCGCCGCCCTGCATCCACAACAGACGCCTCGACCTCGCGCGCGACCTGCCTCGCTGCCGGTCGCGGGCATAGTGCGGCATGAAGTGGCCTGGGCGGCCCTTCCAGAGGTGCGGGGACCGACCAAGGATCTCGTGGATCGGGAGCCGACATGGCAGACAGACTGACGCGAAGATCCTCCACGGTACGTGCTATGGGGCCCTTCACGTGCATCAGCTGAGCCCCGGTACTGGACTCAAAAAGATTCGAAGACGCGTTGTAGTGAGGGACTCGCCCGAGGCTGGGACGTAACCCATGAACGCCGCAAGCATACGCGGGATAGCGTATTGAGCCACCGATGTCCGTCCCTAAAGCAATGTGTCCGATGCCCGCTGCGACCGCAGCAGCTCCACCACCGGTGGATCCGCCAGGGGTTAGCTTCGGATCACGCGGGTTGCGTGTGTGTGTGCCGCCATAGAGCAGGTTGCTCGTAAACCAACGCAGGGCAAACGTTGGCGCGTTGCTGCGCCCAAGCAGCACTGCACCTGCCCGCACCAGATTGTCTACGCAAGGGCTGTTGAATTTGGCGACCAGGTTTTCTTGCAGCCTGCTGCCATCGGTCGTGGCGAACCCTGCCTGGTCGACGTTGATCTTGACAGTGACCGGCACGCCGGCCAGGGGACCCGGGTCGTTTCCGCGGGCCAACACACTGTCCACCCGGTCTGCCTGCTCTCGCACCAGATCCGGTCGGCAGTCGACGATCGCGTTGATCCGCGGGTTGACGGAGTCGAGCCGTTGCAGCGCTGCGTCCGCTACCTCACGGGCCGACACTTTGCGCGTCCTTACGAGGCGAGCGACTTCACTTGCTGACAGGCGCCAGAGTTCACTCATCGGCGTTGCTCCTCTACAAAGCTATCTGACACTTGTCCCGATAGCGGTTCGGTTTTCGGATTCGAATGCCTGTTGGGTCCAGTTGATTGCACGCAGCGGGCCAACATCGAACATTCTGCTTTAGGCGCTTTCGACCGGGTTTAATCGGAAGGATCCCGGCGAGCGCATGTCGAAACGATGGCGAAGGGAAGTCTCCGCGTCGCTCGTGTCGCTATAGCGACACCACGAAATTGGACTGAGCCCCAGGATTTGTGCCGCGAAACCCACCACTTCGGTGGACTGCGCTGCTGATCCTCTCGATGATTCTGTCCGAGCTGGCGGGTCGCCCGGATCTAGCCATGGGATCATCGGTTGTCTCGTGGCTCGATCCTTGACCCCACTGCCGCAGTAGGCTCGTCAGCCCCTTTCATTCCCCTTGCCGAAAGTTTGGCGATCGCGAGCGCCCCCGCAGCACTTGGACGATTTCTTAAGATTCCTGCGGGTGCACTGCTGCTAGCGATGGCCGCCGGGTCGGGCCTGGCGATCCCGTTGGATGGACGACTGCTTTAGATCTCATTGCGCAGTGATGGCTGAACAACAGGGGCCCTTGTTCCATCTTCATGGGTTCATTCATGCCAGTGCGACTTATTGTTTCGTTCACCGGGATGGCAACGAACAGATCGAGTTCGCAGAATGCGGGGTTCGCCTCCATGTACTGGCACCTTTTCTGGACCAAGACGACAGGGGGTTTGCGCACAAACACTTCCGAGGCTCTTTGCGCTGGATTGGGAGTGGAATCGCCACCAAGGGCGGCCACTGATTGCGTTGCCACCGAGGGCCTTGGCCACGTGAAGAGAAACATGGCTCCCGCGCCAACAGCCCGCCGCTAGCACAACTTGCCACGAGGCAACCACAGTGCGCATGAGCCTTCCCTCGTGCGGCCCGTTCCTTGCTCAACCTCGTTGAGGCCACAAAGCTCCGCGGGTCGCGGTCATCCGATCGATTCGCACCCAGGTTCGTCCGTACGGTCGCGGCGTGCCTCGGACGGCAGCAACCATCCAGATACGCCTCGCGCGCTCACTTCGCGAGGAGCGCGAGCGACGAGGGTGGAGCCAAGAGTGTGCCGCAGAGGCAGCGAAGATGAATCCGCGCCACTACCAAAAGCTAGAAGAGTGCCCAGGGGCGGGACTCGAACCCGATGCAAGGCGAAAAAAATTCTAAGCAGGATGCGCCCACCGGCTCTGCAGTGGGGGTTCACGCGCAAAGCGTTTGGGCAAACGATGCTGCTCAAGCGCCTCATGTGACACCAAAGCATCACAACCCCAACGGAACAGCTACCGAGACTGGTGTCCTGCCCGAACCTCACCGCCTGCAGCCGTGGATCGTCCTCGAACGGCGTTTGCGGCCGTACGGATGACGTCGATCACGAGGCTGGGGTTGGAGAGCATGGGGACGTGGCTGCTGTCGACCTCATAGGTGGTGGCGCCCATACGCCTCGCCACGAAGCGTTGCAGCTCGGGTTGGACGGTGCGGTCGTTGTTGGCCACGATGTACCAGCTCGGCCTCAACCTCCAAGCGGTACCATCAAGCTTCTGGCCGAATAGGTCCGCGGCCGGCGCGGCGTGGGTCGCCCAGACGACCTTCTGCTCCTGCTCGGACAGGTCTCCCGCGAAGCACCCGACGCCTTCCGGGAGCATCCAGACGCGCCCGTCGGCGATTTCGATGTGAGAGAAAATGTCTGTGGTGGGGAACTTGTCCTGCTGACTCTGCGACGTCTCGTCGGCGTCCGGGGCGAGTGCGGCGATGTAGACCAGCCCCGCGACGCGGTCATCGGTTCCCGCGGCTGTGATGACGGTTCCGCCGTAGGAGTGGCCGACGAGGATGGCCGGGCCGCTGACCCGCCCCAGCGTGCGTTTTACTGTGGCGACGTCGCCTTTGAGTGTGTCGAGGCTGTGCTGGGCGGACGCCACCTCGTGCCCCTCCGCCTGAAGCGTGGGGATCACCTTGCTAAAGCACGAGCCGTCGGCCCAGATCCCGTGGACGAACACGATGCTCGGTTTGGTCAGCATAGAAACCTCCTTAGCCACAGATTGGCTGACTCTATATCTCCATCAAAGGGTACGCCCTTGGGTTCAATCTTCGTCCGGATTTCGTACCCACCCCCTACGCATGGTGGAGAACGCACGAGAGGTTGATCTCGCTCTCAAGCAGGCGATCGCGCGCCACCTGCGGGAGGCAGTGTACACGAACCGCCTGCGCGTCCGGGACCGATTTCTCAGAGGGCTGGCTCATCCGCGGTTTGACCAACTCCTATTGGTTACGACGAACTGGGACCCTGAGGCTCGAGAAGCGCTGCCCCAATTTCAACGACTCGAACCTGCGCCATCTCCACGGTGATGTTCGCAACCCCAGGCCGTAACGAAGCCTTCAGAGGCAAAAACGAAGGGCGCCCAAGTTGCCCTGGACGCCCGTCACAGCTCGAGCCTGGGCTGCTCAGCTCACCCGCCGCAGCGGCTCCGCGGGCTTCGGGTCGTCGACGTGGACCAGGTTCAGCGGAATGATGGCCCAGGGCTCAATCGCGTTCTGGGTGCTTGCGCTTGCGCCAAGCATGATCCCCTGAATTTGTAAGCTGCGCGGCCTAGAAGAGCCGGGCCGATCACCTTTCCACCGACCCCGGCGTCCGATAAGGGCCCTTATGTCCCCTATCGACGGACTAACCCCAGTCGCCTTCATGCGCGACGGTGGTCGCATGTCTTGCACGGATATTGTCATCGGGACATGAGGACCGGAAGACTCGCCTCGTACAGGACCGTCCTTGTGACCCCACCAAAGATCCACTCGCGCAGTTTGGATTGACCGTAGGCGCCCATGACAAAGAGATCGGCGCGAAAGGCTGCTGCCTGTGACAGCAAAAGGTGGCCCACGTCTTGTCCTTCGGAAGACAGACGTTGTAGTTCGACGTGCGCGCCGAGATCCGTCAAGCGGCGTACAATGCCCTCCCCCGGCTGCTGACCATGACGCTCTCGCTGGCGTTCATAGTCAACGATCAAGACTTCAACAGCTTTTGCGCGTGCAAGCAGGGGTACGGCATCCGCTACGGCCCGGATGGCCTCGCGCGTGGCGCTCCAACCTACGAGCACGCGCCGGACCAGAGATGCCGTGCCGCCGGGCGGAAAGAGGATGACCGGTCGGCCGGAACTCAATACGAGGGATTCCGCGAGGCCCGGAGGATCGGACCCTTGCCCGCGCTCCGGGCGGCTAATAACCACGAGGTCTGCGGAGTAAGCTTCGATGGCCACTTCGCTGTTCCACTGAGACAATGACTTCCATTTTGGATCTCGGATTCCGTGACGACGCACAACGTCCTCGAATCGAGTCCGGTGACTCCCCTCGATGCTCTCAAGTTGTGACTGGTGCTTTTCAATAACTTTTCCAATGCCCCTGCCGCGCGCGAAGGTCTGCTGCGGGGTGTCCACTGGAGAAGGTTGTATGAATATGCTGATCAGCCGCGCGCCATGTTCTTCGGCCAGTTGACCGGCGAACTCCAAAATGCTCGAGGCTTCTCTCCGGTTGTCGGTGAACACCACAATTTCGCCCAGTGTGGCAGCGCCCTCGCTAGTGCTCCGGGGGACGGGTTCAGTTACCAGAGGCGATGTTGGCTGATTGCTGGCCATAGTTACGGCTCCTGAGTTGCGGTTGGTTGAACGCACTGGTTAAGCATCGCTTGTCCATGAGCCTTCCAATGGGCGCTAATTCTTCTTCCAAGGTCTTCCTTCAGCTGAATTCGTTACCTTGACTGGAAGCAATCTGCGAGAACGGCGGCAATTCGATCGCACTTTGGATGATCGTTTGTGGTTTTGAGCGGGGTGGCGCCGCTCGCTCGGGCGATGGAAACAGCGCTGGGCGATTCGGCCTCACCCGGATCGCCTGGTCAATAATCTGCCAAAGCAACCAACCAGCGGGCAATCACGCCAACCCCAGCGATCCTGATGATCGCATTTGCGCCCTTTCAGGTGATCGGTTCCAGATTAACCCGATCACCTTTCCACCGACCACGGCGTCATCTCGAGCATGTGCTTTTCGATCGCCCGAAGCGACTCGGCCCGTTTTCGATCCTCAATATCGGCCGCGGTCCCGTACCACCTGGCGACTCGGCCGATTCCGTTGTGGAACGGCGGGACCCTGAATAGGAACCACCGATAAGCCCCGTCGGAGCGACGCAACCGCGTCGATCTCGCCTGGCTCTCCACTCTTGAGGAGGCTCTCCCAGGTCGCCAACAATCGCCCGAGGTCATCGGGATGAATCGCGACCTGCCATCCCCAGCCATGACCATCCTCAACCGACAGGCCGGTATACTCGTGCCATCGCCGATTCAAGAACTCAGTGCGGCAAATGAGATACAATCCTAGTTCCCTCCGGGCGGGACACGGATCCGCAGTTCGCCGAGGCAGCGGAGTGGGCCTCCATTTGTGAGGCAGACGTAATGACCGGCCCGATCGGCGAGAAGTAGGCGAAACACAAACGCAACGTCCAACAGCCTGGACGACCTACAGCAAAACCGCCTTTGGAAATTCAGCCGCCAGGTGATCAATGAAGGCGCGGACGCATGGCAAAAGACCCTGCCGATAAGGAATCAACGCCGTCAGCAAGGAATCGCCGGCAAGCCACGTGGGCAGGACGCGCTGCAGCGCACCTGATCGCACTTCATCGCGGCACACATACGCTGGCAACGCGACGATGCCGAGACCGGCAATCGCCGCCTGCTTCAGCCCGACCATGTCATCGCTCAGGAGCCGAGGCGTCAGATGCACGACGACTTCAGGCGTAGGGTCGCGGGAATGGCGAAGTCGCCAGGCAGGTGCGACGCCGGTGCGCATCATGAAAAGTGAGGGATGTTTCGCGAGGTCCTGGGGTGTCTCCGGCGAGCCATGCGCATCGACATAGGCTGAACCTGCAAACAGGAACCACGGCACCGGCGCAAGCGGTCTCTGCACCAGCGTCGAGTCTGGCAGCGGGAGTGAATGCGCGCGAATGGCGACATCGAAGTTTTCGCCGACGACATCTACAGGCTGGTCCGTCGCATGTCCGACGACATTGACCTTTGGATAACGGATGAGGAAATCCGCAACCATCTCGCGCATTGCGAACTGCGCCGTAGCGACGGCTGCGGTAAACCGCACCGTGCCCACCGGTTCCGCCAGGCGCTGGCGCATCGCGGTCTCAGCTTGTTCGGCCTGCTGCAACATCGAGACAGCGTGCCGATAGAAATCGCTGCCCGCTTCGGTCATCCCGAAGTGACGTGACGTCCGATTGAGGAGCCGGACCCCGAGACTCGCCTCCAGCTCCTGCATGCGATGGCTCAACGTCGATTTGGAAATGCGCAGCTTGCGACTTGCGGCGCTGAAACCACGGCGGTCTACGACCTGCACGAAATAAAAGAAGTCGTTCAAATCGAGCATGCACGCTCCCTTCGTCCAATCTGCCGGACGCTGAGTCCCATTTTTTAGACTTCTGAGCGCGCGGTCCACGGCTAGATAGTGTGCGTCGCTGCCGAACGGCAGCGACTTGCGGCCGTGCCATGATGGCCTGCCGGAACCGTACTTACCAATCAAAGGAGAATCTCATGCCCAATTCAGTCCGCACCTACCAGCCGCTCACGCCCGAGAACGCGGCGCTCGTCCTGATTGACCATCAGGTCGGCCTCATGACCGGAGTCCGCGACTACTCGACAGGGGAGCTGAAACACAACGTCGTCTCCCTGGCTAAGGCAGCGAGGGCATTGAATCTGCCCATCATCGTCACCACCACTGCACGCGACAGCATGTGGGGCCCGACGTTCCCGGAGCTCGTGGAAGCGCTTCCAGGTGTGAAAATCATCGACCGTTCGACCGTGAACGCGTTCGACGACCCGACCGTCTCGAAAGCCATTGAGCGGACGGAGCGCCAGAAGCTGATCTTCGCCGGGATATCGCTTGAAGTTTGCGCGGCGTTCCCTGCGATCGCGGCAGCGGGCAAGGGGTACGACGCGTATGTCGCAGTCGATGCGTCGGGGACTTTCAGCGAGACCAAGCGCCAGGCAGGGCTTCTGCGCATGCTGCTGGCCGGTGTGATCGTCTCGGATTACGCGTCGCTGATGATCGAGATTCTGAGGGACAATGCGTCGCCGCAGGCGGGCGCTGTCTATGCCGCCCTCGATATGCCGTGGGCCAAGCTCGTCGGGCAGATCGCCCACGCCTACGGAAAGTAGTCAGTGTGCCCGTCGGGTCAATACCTTCACCCCATCATCGCCACTCCTCCAAGATCGGACCTCTCGTCGCCCCTGATAGCGTCCGCGGCGTCGGTCTCGACCGGGCCACGTCCTGCTCAAGATCAGCCGCCAGCCCAATAGTTTCAGCGTCTATCGGCATTGATCGGTCGATTTTCGACATCCGCCGCAACGAACCACTATCCGCTTGGCGCCGGAAAATACCGTCAGTGCCAATGACGCGACCTGACTGCGGATCGCCCCCTCAAGAACGGTCGCGTAGATGAAGGCGGATTTGGGATGCGTGTGGCCAGGCGAGTAACCGTCCGGGCCATATTCGACGAGCACACCCTTGATGCTCTTGCCGGGGACGTTCGGCAGCTCGTGCTGGTAGACGAGGGTCACCTTGGCGTTCTTCTCCTTCGGCGCATCCGCAAGGACGCTGCCGAACGGCAGGGTGGCGACAAGCAGCGAACAGAGGATGCGTTTCATGGAGCCCTATCCTTCGGTTGGCGGATGCGGATCAGGCTCCTGCCTGTGAGCGGCGGAGCCATTCGTCGAAACCGATGCGGCCGAGGCGCGCTTCGCCCAACGGCACGAGCGAGCGCTCCTCGACCCGGCCGCCGAAGTATCGGGCCTCAGGGTCGCTCACGACCTCACGCGGGTCGCCGACCGCCTTCAGATAGCGGGCGACGATTTCGTTGAACGGCGCTCGTTCCGGGCCGGCGATCTCGACGATGCCGCTTCGCGGCGCCGCGAGCGCCACATCGGCAACGATGGCAGCAACGTCGTCCGCCGCGATGGGTTGGAACAGGCCGGGCGAGAGCCTGACCACGTTTCCATCCGCACTTGTAGCGGCGATGCCGCCGAGGAATTCCAGAAACTGGGTCGAGCGGATGATGGTGTAGGGGATGCCGGAGGCCTCGATCAGTTTCTCTTGGGCGACCTTGGCGCGGAAGTAGCCATTGTCGGGCATCCGGTCGGTTCCGACGATGGAGAGCGCGACATGGTGCCGGACGCCCGCTGCGGCCTCCGCCGTGAGAAGGTTGCGGCCGGAGGTCTCGAAGAATTCCAGCACTGCCTTGTCTTCAAATGAGGGCGAATTGGCGAGGTCGATCACCACCGTCGCGCCGGCCATGGCCGCTTTGAGCCCCTCGCCTGTGATGCTGTTGATGCCGCTTTTGGGCGAGGCGGCGACGACCTCGTGGCCGCCCTGGCGCAGAATGGCGACGGTCTTCGAGCCGATCAGGCCGGTGCCGCCGATCACGACGATCTTCATGGTTGACCCTCCTTTGTCGATGACTGGAGATCCTTAGATGACTGGAGATCCTTAAATGGCTTCGAAAAATGGGTTCGAATGCTAGCCAGAAAAAATATGCGGGCCTCAACGCGCGTGCACGATTTCCTAGGCCATGCCGCCGAGCTGCTGCGCCATCGCCTGCTCGCCGTAGCAGATGCCGAGGATCGGCACGCCCGCCGCATAGATGGCGGGCGGAGCGGCGCGTCCCGGTCGAGCACCGAGGCCGGTCCGCCGGAGAGGATCACGCCCTTCGGCCGCATAGCCCTGAAGGCCTCGTCCGCCTTCTGGAACGGCACGATCTCTCCAAGCACGAACGGGGCCAATATCGAAAGCTTTACTTGGCGATGCCCGCGTCGCACCACGTCTAATCGGGTAGGCTGTGTTGAGCTCGCGCCCCATCGCGTGGCGGGCAGACGTCTCCGTGTTGCTATCGCGACACCGACGATTGAGCCCAAGGCCGCAACTGATCTCCCGTTCCGAGATTGCCGCAGCGAATAGGCTGCGAAAACTCGTAAACACTCTTTCGTGCTGGACATCGCGTCAACAGAAACCGTGAAGGTTCGGAAGGCGCAGTTCAGAGGAATGGTGGCACGTGAAGTGCTTTCCGCCTTGGCAGGCCATTTCGGCCCGAATCAATCTCAACGGAGATAGAAACTGTGAATGATCAGCGCACCGTTGCCATCGATGCTGGTCGTTCCAGCCGCGTACTTGCTACTGCGTCGTCCCCGTGGCTCACGTGAAGATCACCGCCCCGATGCTGCGCAGTGAGAACGCGCGACTGTCGGGCTGGCTGTACGTGGATCTTCGCGGCCCGCGATCTGCAGTCCGCCCTGAACTGCATGGAGGCGCCGACCTCAGTGCTAGGACGCAGCACCTTTGAAAGTGTTTTGAATGCCAACCCACCCCTGAAGAGCTTCCATCATGAGACACCCCATTCCCCAGCACGGCGAGCCCAAGACCCCTGCGACCCACGATCCCATGGCGCATGACATGGGCATGGGGCATGGCGCGGAAATGGACCCGCATGCGATGTCGCACGACATGCGCAACCGCTTCTGGATAGCGCTCCTCTTCACTCTGCCGGTGCTTCTGCTCTCGCCGATGGCGGGTCTGAGCCCGCTCGTTACGCTCCCGCCGTCGGTGAATACTGATGTCGTGCTGTTCGTGCTCGCGAGCGGCGCGATCCTGTACCCCGTGTGGCCGTTTGCCCTGAGCGCCATGCATGCGTTGCGCCATGGCGCTGCGAACATGGCCGTGCTCGTCATGTTGAGCGTCGTCACGGGGTACGTCTTCAGTGTGGGCTCCACGTTCTTCTACGGTGGCCCCCAGTTCTACGAGGCGGCCTCGATGCTGCTGGTGTTCGTTCTGCTGGGTCACTGGCTCGAGATGCGCGCCCGGGTTGGCGCGACGGATGCCATTCGGGGACTGCTTGATCTCGCACCGCCCAAGGCGACCGTCCTGCGCAACGGCCAGGAGCTCGAGATCCAGACGGCAGAGGTTCGGGTGAACGACCTCATCATCGTGCGTCCGGGGGGCAAGATCCCGGTCGACGGCGAGATCGTAGAGGGCGCCTCCGAAGTTGACGAATCCACACTCACCGGCGAATCGGTGCCGGTGAAGAAAGGCCCCGGGGATCCCGTCATCGGTGCGACGCTCAATAAGAGCGGCGGCTTTCGCTATCGCGCAACGAAGGTTGGTACGGACACCGCGCTCGCTCAGATCGTCAAGCTCGTGCAGGAAGCGCAGAACTCCAAGGCCCCGGCGCAGCTCCTCGCGGACCGCGCCGCGCGGTGGCTGGTCTGGACCGCCGTCGTGATTGGACTCACCACGTTTTCGGTGTGGTTCTGGTGGATCGGTCAGACGCAGTTCTTTGCTCTGACTCTGATGGTGACGGTCTTCATCATTGCCTGCCCGGATGCGCTCGTGCTCGCAACGCCCATGGCCGTCGCGGTCGCAACTGGCCTCGGCGCCCGGAACGGAATTCTCTTCAAGAACGCCATCGCGCTCGAAGCCGCCGCGCGGCTGACGGTAGTGGTGATGGACAAGACCGGCACGCTCACGGTCGGTCGGCCGAGTGTGGTTGATGTCGTCACCCTCGCCGGAACGAGCCCGAAGGATCTGCTTGCGTGGGCGGCAGCGGTCGAAAGGGGTTCTGAGCATCCGCTGGCCCGTGCCATCGTCGAGCAGGCTGCGGGAATCGAATTGCCGGCGGTGACGGACTTCACCACGGTGCCGGGACTCGGCGCGCGGGCGCAGGTCGATGGTCAGACGGTACGGGTCGGGAATGCCGAGATCATGGCGACAGAGAACGTACCCTTGCAGGCGCTCAAACCCGAGGCCGCTCGATTGCAAGGCAGTGGCCGAACGATTGTGTATGTGGCGCGCGGCGCAGCGCTCGTCGGCATCATTGCCATTGCCGATGCGATCCGACCGACTTCGGTGGACGCGATCGCGCGCCTTCGGGCTCTGGGCATCGATGTGGTGATGCTCACGGGTGACAATCGCGCTACGGCGGAGCGCATCGCAGGAGAGCTCGGGATCAACATCGTGCTTGCAGAGGTGTTGCCAGGGCAGAAAGCCGAAGCAGTTCGCAAGCTCCAGCTGCAGGGCAAGACAGTCGGCATGGTCGGCGATGGCGTCAACGATGCGCCCGCCCTGACGCAGGCCGATGTCGGGCTCGCCATGGGGGCGGGCACGGACGTCGCGATCGACAGCGCGGATGTCGTGCTCACGAAGAGCGACCCACTGGATGTTGTGCGCACGATCGAGATCTCGCGGGCGGCACTGCGCAAGATGCACCAGAACCTGTTCTGGGCCGTTGCCTACAACGCCGTAGCCTTTCCGCTTGCTGCAGGCGTCCTGTATCCGATCGTCTTGCGCCCCGAGGTTGCCGCGCTGGCCATGTCCGGCAGCACTGTGCTAGTGGCGGTGAATGCGCTGCTGCTCAAGCGGTTTCGGATTGAACGGAGATCCGCGTGGGATCTAACCACCGCCACGTCGCCGCAATCGGAATGACGACCCATCACGCTGGGCCCGAACAGCCGAGCTTTCTTGGGATCGGACGAAGAACGGAGGTCACCACGATTCTTGAGCTGCACATCGCGTCAACAGAAACCGTGAAGGTTCGGAAGACGCAGTTCAGAGGGATGGTGGCAAGCGAAGTGCTTTCCGCCTTGGCAGGCCATTTCGGCCCGAATCAATCTCAACGGAGATAGAAACTGTGAAATCGTTCAGAAACAAATTAACTGTCTTTTCTGGGTGCTTGCGCTTGCACCAAGCATGATCCCCTGAATTTGTAAGCCGCTGCGCGGCCTAGAAGAGCCGGGCCGATCAGGTTTCCCCTTCAGGACCTCAGTTGTTCTCCCTTAAGGGTTCTTTAAGGGACCTCAGGGGTGATGGACTCGCCCAACGGCCAATCGGCGGTCGTGGTGCCCTTCGAGTTCCCTGGCACCTTGCGCGTTTCGGCCACTGAGGCACCGGATGAAACCCCTCGGGTAACGACCACAGGGGCTTCCGAGCATGGAAGGCTATGAAGGGGCGAAGCTCTCCATGTCATCGTCTGACCGGGAACGTAGCGACCCTAGGCAATTCTTCCTCGAACAGAACACCGAACGGGAAATTGGTGCGCCTTCAATAGCTTGCCGTGATTTCTTTCCCTTCCAGTTGCGGAGAAGTGGGGATCTCGCCCCTTGGTGCATCAAGCCCAAGTCCTAGAGATTCCAGTTCAGGATCAAGAGGAACATGGCATACCCCCTTATGTCGTGACTGGCGTCGCAATGGCCAACGAGGATCCACGTGATCCGCGTTTCGAACTGAAGTCGTGGATGTGAGTAACGGGGCAGCGCAGCCCTTGACGGAGCCGGTTCGAGCAGCTATCCACGTCCTTCGTCAAGGTCGAGGGCGACACATGCGCTTTGAATCGCAATGTCACTTCGAAGGGGCCTTTTTTTGGCCTCGCTTGACAGCGAGCAGGTCAGCTCGCCCTACCTTGGCGCCCCCAGCGAACGATTCCAAGTCCGTGCGCAAACCGGCGCACCTTTCGTTGCCAGGGAAGGAGGTGCTTCATGAACAAGACAGGCGAGCGGCTGGTCAGCTTAGGAAAAGCCAGCGATGTCGTTCGCGGCGATTTACGCTCGTCGGAAGCGCTGGCTAGCACTGATGCTGCCAGGGGGACATTGCCGGCGGTTGGGATAGGGGCATCCGCGGGTGGTCTGGAGGCGATCACGCGTCTCTTTGCCCGCCTCCCTCGCGACACCGGGATGGCGTTCGTTGTGATTCAGCATTTGGACCCAACGCACTCGAGCGCGCTAACCGATGCTCTTGGGAGAGCAACAAAGATGGCCGTCCAACAGGTTGAGGATGGTACTCACATTAAGCCCAATCACGTCTACGTCATCCCGCCCAACGCCGACCTGGGGCTGTCGGGTGAAGATCTGGTGCTGGTGCCCCGTAGCGCTGGCCCGACGATACACCGGCCCATCGATTCCTTCTTCCCTGCGCTGGCGGTCAAATTCGGACGCGCTGCCATTGGTGTGGTCCTCTCCGGAACGGGATCCGACGGGACCGAGGGTCTGAAGGCGATCAAGGCGGAGGGCGGCATTACTTTCGCCCAGGAACCCGGTTCAGCAAAATTTAGTGGCATGCCAAGCAGTGCGATCGCCGCTGGGGTAGTGGACTTCTGCCTACCGCCAGAAGAGATCGCGCTGGAGCTCACCCGACTCAGTCAACACCCTTATCTCACCGCCCCGAAGTCGAATGCGCCCTTCGAGAAGGAGACGGACGAATTCAAGGACCTCTTGCTCCTATTGCGACACTCGACCGGAGTGGATTTCAGCGAATACAAAAGCTCGACCATTCGGCGCCGACTCGAGCGACGGATAGCCCTCAAGAAAGTCGCGGATCTGAGCCGCTACGTGAGGCTTCTCGCTGAAGACGCGCAAGAGGTCCAGGCGCTCGGCGAGGATATCCTGATCCACGTCACCGGCTTCTTTCGTGAGCCGGAGGCTTTCGCAGCTGTCCTTTGCCAAAATCCTGTCGTCCAGACTGGACGGTGACCCAGCGACGTGCGAGCCAGGGAGGCAATGTCCCTCGTAATCGCTCTGTTGGGCGCGCTGCGTGCGTCGCTCAGAACCCGCACTGACCTCGCGCTCGAGGGATCTCGGCACTCACCGCTGCGGTTGCAGCGCCGAGTGACGTCCAAGAAGGTCCATCATCGGCGGTGCCGATCGGGCAACTCGTCGGTCGATCAGACGTTGGATCGAGTTTTGGCCAACCACAGGCAGCCATCCCCTTCCGCCTGGAGCGTCTGGATAACCGACAGCGCTGGCCCGAGGCGCTTGTTTTCGAACGAGAGATCGCGAAGGCTGCGAAGGTGTCAATGTTTTGAACCAGTAGAACCAGCTGCCTGCAATTCTTTAAATAGCCTGACACCGTCTTCAACGGTGTTAACTCGAATCATCCCGCTCACCACAGCGTCGATAGTTGGGACACCCCCCCAATAAGGTGGAAATGTTTTGCCCACAAAGGTGGGGTCCCGAGACAAAGAAGCCAGGTATAGGTCTCCCTTAGTTGCGTGAGATGTCCATGAATGCCCGCCCACACCCACGCCCTTACTCTCGGGGCCTCGAAGGACTCGTACCACGTCGAAGGCGAGGTAATCCCCGCCCATTCCACTTGGCTCACTGTAGACGTATTGTACTCTAACGATCGCGACCCAAGTCCGTTCCTTCAATTTGTCCGTCCGGAATCCGGGACTGACGTCTGAAACAAAAGGATATGGTCCCGGTGGGTTGGTCATTTGTGTCCCACCGTCCAGCGAAATCGTTGCCACGATAGTGAATCCAAGGCCAAGAAATGAGAGCACTGGGACACGCTCCTTTGTCGTTTGAGTTTCGGCCAATGTCGCACGGAGGCGAGCGAGGTTCCAGCATAGACTCATTCTTTGGTCTCTGCGATGCGTGCCTTGATCAGCCTCCGGACAAGGTGCATCAGCAGCGGCTTGCTCTGCGAAAAATGAAGAGCGCTTTTCGTCTGGTCGTAGCCCTCGAGATAAGGGCGGAGAGTTTTGAGCGTCGACCCACTGAAGGGAAAGTATGAACATCCTTTCGCCCTTGCACAAAAGCCGGCGACGACGGTGCCGCGGAGACGAAACGCCGGAATGCTGTAACTGATGCACTCTTCCGCGTCTGGGATGATCGATCGAATCTTTTTTCGGAGGTCCTCGAGCGCAGAGCGCTTATCAGCGCTTACGGTCTCAAGGTATTCATCGATCGTTGTAACTTTTCGGCCCATGCGGCGTTAGGAGATCTACTCAAGGTTTTGTTACGAGCCAACTACAGTTGGACTCCCGCTTCGATTCGCCGAGACGCCTACGTCGAGAAAAAGAGCTCGTGTAGGTCAGATAACCGGCGATCTGTAAACTTCGATGCTCCCTTGCCTCACCGGAACTGTCGTGGCAGGCCCTGCGGCCGCGCTGCGCACCGGCCTCGCAGGGCCGCGAAGCGAAGAAGTGGATGCGCTTCTTGGTCCCGTCGATGAACCGGACGTCGACCTGGCCGAAGTCGTGCTGCGTGAATTTCCCGGGCAACCCTCGAAGCGGACCATCGGTTTCGGTTTCTTCTGGCGCACCGAGCGGATCAACTCGTAGAGCGCGCTCTTGCGACCGGCATACCCCGCGAGCTTTGCCCTGCGGAACACTTCGAGCGACAGCAACTCGGGCTCGCTCTCGAGTAGGTCGACGACGAACAGTCGAAAGGGCTCCGCCCTCGACGGGCGACCTAGCCGACGCTTCTTGATCTCCACTCTCTTGTCGATCTGCTCGACAGGCGCTTCAGCTTCAACGCGGCGGACGCTTCTTCGCGAAACGCCGGTCAGTCTCGCGATTTCCGTGGCGTTGTGGCCAGCTCGACGGAGCACCTGGATTTCGTGGCGCTTTAGCATGTCCAACATCTCTTCCCTCGCGGCTTGAGTCCGCGAGATCTGTCCCTCCGGCCGTTAGGCCAGGGTGGGTAGAATTTCCGGAAGGGAGTGGGTCAGAATTTCCGGAACCAGCAAGCTTTCGGGAGAACATCATGAATGACTGTGCCCCAGTTGTTGAGCTTCTCGGGTCTCACCGTCGGCTATCACCCGGGGGGACCAAAGAGAACGTTTTCAGATCCAGTTGAGGCGTGCGCTGAGTTCGTGACCAAAGAGATTGGCGACCTTGCGACCTCGGCCGGCTGACTGATGGAAGGCGGCTCACCGCCGAGGGAATATCTCAGGAAAGCCTCATACTTTCTTCGACGGCGCAGGATGCGGCCTTACCGCTCCGAGGCGATCTGCTTCGAAGCCCCGAGCTGCCAGACGAGGAACGCGAACTGGTCAGTCAGCTCCGCTTCCACTTGCGATTTGGTCGATCCCAGCCCGTGGCCCGCGTCGTAGTCGACTCGCAAGAGGATGGGCTTGCCGCTGCTCGTCGCGGCTTGCAGCCGAGCGGCCATCTTGGCCGGCTGCGACACCGGGACGCGCGGATCGTTGATCCCCGAGGTGAGCAGGACCGCCGGGTACGGCGTCTTGTCTTTCACGTGGTGATACGGGCTCATCGCGTACAAGCCCTTGAACCCATCGGCGGTCTTGATCGTCCCGAACTCCTGCGTATTGGCCGGGCCGCCCTCGGAGATCTCGAACCGCATCATGTCCGAGACGCCGACGCGATCGACCGCGGCGGCGAACAGCTCGGGATGCTGGTTGATCGCCCCGCCGATGGTGATTCCGCCCGCGCTGGTCCCCGTTCCAGCGAGGCGCGGCGGCGAGGTGTATTTCCGCTCGACCAGGTACTTCGCACAGCCGACGAAGTCGTCGATCGTGTTTTGCTTCTTGAGCTTCATTCCCGCCTGGTGCCAACCCTCGCCATTGTCCCCGCCTCCTCGGACGTGGGCAATCGCGTAGATCCCGCCCCGTTCCAGCCAGGCGAGCAGCGTCGGGCTGAAATAAGGCTCGAAGGCGACGCCTAAGGCGCCGTAGCCGGTCACCAGGGCCGGATGCGAGCCGTCCCGGGCAAGTCCGCGCTTGTAGATGATCGAGAGCGGCACCGGGGTTCCGTCGGCGCTCGGGGCTTTGACCTCCTCGGAGGTGATTTCGGAGAAATCGGCCGGGTTGGGGGGAGCGAGGTGGGTGTCTTGCAGCCGACCGCCGGCGAGCGAAAACCAAGCCGGAGAATGAGTCCAGGAAGCCATCGCGAATATCGCTCCCGGCCTGTGCGGATCGGTGGTGAGCCCGGCCAGCGTTCCTTCAAAAGGAAGAGAAACGACTTGAGGTTTGCCTTTAGGAAACGGGTAGCGGCGCAACCGGCTGATTCCGCCGCTCAGATCGCGGACATACATCGCGTCCTTCGCAATGCCAAACGTCCGGATCACCACGTCGCTCTCGGCAACCGCCACCGTGGCTTTGGCCAGATCCGGATGCGCCACGCTGGTTTTGATGATCTTGAATCGCGGACTGTCCTTGTGGGTGAGCAGGAACAGCTCGTCGGCGCGCGCGTCGAGCCAGGTCACCTCGTCCGCAACGTCGGCCACCAGACGCCAGGGGATTTCAGCGGAGCCCATCGCCTTGAGAGGTGCCGCGTAAAGGGTGTGCTCGCGTTTCACGCCGTGGGCGACTATGCCGAAGGCGTAGGCGCACCCGGGAATTACCGCGATGGAGGGGAAATCGTCTTCGCCGATGTTCGCGTTTCGAGACGTGCCGTAACCGAAGACCGGACGCTCGGTCTCTGGATCGGCGCCGGTCCGGTGGCGATACACCTGTCCTTTCTTGTACCTCGCGACGCGCGGAGCAACCGGGGGCAACTGCGCGAAGCGAAGGTAAAAGAAGGAGCGGTTGTCCGGCAGCCAGGAGACGGCGGCGTACTGCGTCCGCGAGATGCGCTCGGGGAAGACCTTTTCCGTGTCGACGTCCATCACTTGCAGCACGCTGTCCTCCGACCCCCCTACCGAGATGCCGTAGGCGACGAGCTTCCCGTCGGGCGAGGGGTTGAAGTAGTCGATCGAGTAGTGCTTGCCTTCGGCGGTGAGCGTCTCCGGATCGACGAGCAGGCGCTCCTTGCCGTCGAACCCGCTGCGCACGAAGAGGCGGCGATTGTTCGTCCCGGGCGAAGTCTTGAAATAAAAGACGCGGCGACCCTCGAGCCGGACGCCGGTCACCGTGATCCCCGAGTCGTTGAGCGTGTGGATTCGCGCAAGCAGGCTGCTGCGCTCCGGCAAACCATCCAGGACGGATCGTGTATAATCATTCTGCGCTTTGAGCCAAGCGATCACCTCGGGGCTCTTGGTGTCCTCGAGCCACCGGTAGGGATCGGAGACCACCGTGCCGAAGTGCTCTTCCTTGACGTCGCGGATCGGCGTTTGCGGAAGCGTCGCCGAGGCGCCGTCGGCTGAGGTGAGCGACGAGTTGGCGATGAAAAGAATGGCGACGAGAACCGCCGATGGACGACCTGCGCTCCTGAGATTGTTCATGCGTCCTCCTTCGCTTCGCGCCGCAGCGCGGCAACGAGCGGCATGACGTTACCTGAAGGCGAAACAAGAAGCCCCCTGTCGTTGGCCAGAATTGGATCTTGTGACTTGACGGTAATCTGCGAGGGGGACCAGGCTGCCCGTCCATGTGGTCCATCGTGGTTGCCATGCTGGGCTCGCTCCGCTCAGCCCTGCGAGCGCGCAGGAGTCTGGTACTCGAGAACCTTGCGCTTCGGCAGCAGCTCGCCCTTCTGCGCCAGCGGTCTAGGCGGCCGCGGTTCGGAAGGTTCGACCAGCTCTTCTGGGTCCACCTTTCTCGGCGCTGGTCGCGCTGGCGCGATGTTCTGCACTTGGTGCGGCCCGAAACCGTTATCCGCTGGCATCGCCAGGGGTTCCGCGCCTTCTGGACTTGGAAGTCGAGGCCTCGAGGTCCAGGACGCCCGCCGATAGGCTCGGAGCTGAGAGGCCTGATCCAGAAGATGGCGCCCGCCAATCCGCTCTGGGGCGCGCCTCGGATCCATGGCGAGCTCCTCAAGCTCGGCTTCACCATCTCCCAGCGTTCGGTCGCCCGACTCATGCTGCGTCGGCGAGGGCCACCCTCGCAGTCTTGGAAAACTTTCCTCGCGAATCACGTCGCCGACCTAGTTGCCGTTGACTTTCTGGTCGTGCCCACTGCGACGTTCCGCATCCTCTTCGTGTTCGTGGTGCTGCTCCACCATCGCCGCCAGGTCGTCCACTTCAACGTGACAAGCGCACCGACCTCGGCCTGGACGGCCCAGCAGATGCTCGAGGCGTTCCCCGAAGACTCCGCTCCCAGGTACCTCCTCCGCGATCGCGATGCTGTCTATGGCAACACTTTCCGAAGACGCGTCGAAAGCATGGGCATCGCTGAAGTCCTGACCGCCGCGCGGTCGCCATGGCAGAACCCGTACGCCGAGCGCATGATCGGTACCATCCGGCGGGACCTCCTCGACCACGTGATCGTGTTTGGCGAGGGACATCTTCGTCGTCAGCTGCACCGCTACCTTCGCTATTACCACAGGGCGCGAACTCACCTCTCACTGGCGAAGGACGCGCCCGAACCACGGCCAGTAGAGCCACCAGAACTCGGGGGTGTTATCGCCCTGCCTCAGGTTGGTGGCCTGCATCATCGCTACGCTCGACGAGCCGCGTAGCGTCTCGATGAGCAGAGAAGGGTGCTCCCAGGGGAGCCCTCGCCTCTTGCCCTGTCGGTAGCTTGAAGCTCGACAGGCGGGGGCACGCAATCCGGGCTCCGATTCCGGGGGACCGACGCATGAAGCACAACGACCGGCAATCCGGTATTGGCCAAGCACAGTAATTCTGCAGCAACGTTTGTCACATGGCGCCATTCAGGTACGGGTGACCTGCAACTGCTCAGATCTGCAGCGACGGCCGGGCCCGCGTCCATCTCGGAGGATTCACCGAGTCGAGCGCGCGTCTCCCGCGAATCTGGGACACAGCCCCGCTTCGGCGGATTCGCCTCGCCCACTTGCCGGCACCGTGAACTCAAACACCGCGCCGCCAGGCACGTTCGCCGCCGCCCACAACCGTCCTCCGTGTGCCTCGATGATCGAACGTGAGATCGACAAGCCCATCCCCATGCCCCCGGGCTTGGTGGTGTAGAAAGCGTCGAAGACGTGATCCACGCTCGCAGGACTGAGCCCCGGACCCGTATCCCGCACCACGACGAGCACTCCGTCCGGCTCGGCTTTCTCGGTGCTGATCAACAAGTCTCGCGGTCCGTCGGTCGTGGGGGTCATCGCCTCGACGGCGTTGACGATCAGGTTGAGGATCACTTGCTGCAGCTGGATCCGGTCTGCCTGGATGGGCGGCAAGCCCTCCGCAAGCTGCGCCTCCACCGAGACGCGGCTCTTCATCGCTTCGCCACGCGTCAACGCAATCACCTCGCGGATCGCATGGTTGACGTCCAGGCTCTCCTTGCGCGGCAGCGTCTTCTGGATCATGCCGCGGATCCGGCCGACCACCTCGCCGGCTCGATTGCCGTCCTTGACGGTACGATCGAGAGCCTGCTGGACCTCGGCAAGATCCGGCGGCTGCGCTCTCAGCCAGCGCAGGGCCGTCTGAGCGTTGGTGACGACCGCGGCAATCGGCTGGTTGACTTCATGGGCGATCGAGGCCGTGAGCTGGCCCATGGTCGCAAGTCGATTTGCGTGCACCAGCTCCATCTGTACTTCGCGGTAGCGCCGCTCGCCTTCGCGCGCCTCAGCCTCCGCGCGCTTGCGCTCGGTCAGGTCGATCACGAACGCCACGCCCTGCTCGCGTCGATCATCGAACGCCGCCATGCCGAGAAGGACGGGCACGCGGCTGCCGTCTTTGCGGAAGAACTCCTTCTCGAACGGCTGGACTATCCCGCTCGTCTTCACCTCGTTCACTGCCCGTGCGTCGCGGTCGCGCCATTCCGCCGGCGTCAGGTCCGTCCAGCGCACGCGGCCCGAGACCAGATCCGCACGCTCGTATCCCAGCATCCCGAGGAACGCGTCGTTCGCCTCGAGGACCCCACCATCGAGAGTCCAGATGGTGATCCCGATGATGTTGGCGTCGACCAGGCGCCGGATCTTCGTCTCGCGCTGTTCGAGCTCTCGGTGTGATGCCAGCAACGATCTCAAGTCGGCCTGCAAGACCTCGCGCGACTGGCGAAGGAGCTTGCGGTAAAGCTCGCTATATTCGTTCCTTTTGTTGTCGAGAACGCAAATCGTTCCAAAAATTTCCCCATCGGGCCAGCTGATCGGGAAACCCAGGTACGAGACCATTCCCAGCTTGATGTCAGGATTCGATTTCCATTCTTCATCCTGGAGGGCGTCGGGGACGAGCAGCGGTTTGCGGGTACTCATCACGGTCTCGCAATAGAGCCCGGTATTGAGACACGCGATTTCGTGCGGGTGGTAAGGATTCGCTTTGGACTCGCTGGATACGAAGACCTCGATGTTCGGAGGCTCGACTCGCATGATCAATGCGGATGGGACTTCCATGATCTCGGCAAGGAGATCCACGATTTCTTGCCACTTCTCGACGATCTCCGAGGGTACCTGGACACCGTGTGGCATGGCACTCCCCAACGATGCGGTGGGCGGCCTCAGCCCGGCGGATTCCATTCGTTGACGGGTAGCATGAATTCAAACGTCGTGCCAGGCCCGCTGTTTGGCGTCGCCCACAGCCTCAAACAAGCGTGGAATTCGCCTCGCGATCGTCAACCACTCCGATGAGAACCTTTAACCGGTGGTGACCTCCGCCGACGTTTAACATCGTTTTCCCTTTAAGCGTCCCCCTTAAAGGGGGACCCAAGTGGGGTGAACTCGCCCAACGGCCAATCGGACGGTTGCGGTGCTCCTGGAGTTCGCTGGCACCTTGCGCGTTTCGGCCATTGAGGCACCGGACGAAACCCTCGGGTCAAACGGCCACAGGGTTTCCGCGTGTGGAATTGCTCGGTTGACCTCAACAATCGGATGGGGCACTGGGCGCGGCTATGAGGAGGCGAAGCTCTCCATGTCACGTCTGACCGGGTGAACCTGTAAAGCTGAACCCTTAAACGATCCTGGTGCTGCTGAATTGATGACCGGTGATCGGGTCGCAGCGCCGTGCCCTCAAGCCGGCCGCTCTATTCAGCAACGCGAGCAGTTGTTTCCCTACAGCCGTAGCGGCTGTGCCCATCACCCTGCAGGCCTTAGACACGTTGTCCAGCTGCGGTGGCCCGCGCCACATAATGGTCCATTCGATGGCAGCCATGATCCGCACTGCCGAGTGCATTCATGGGTTCAGCCGTCGGGATCGAGTTTTGGCCAACGACACTACTAAGAAGATCGCAAACCGATGAAAAAGACGACAGCCGTCCATCAAGACCGGACAGCCGCGCCGCGAAGGGCGCGAGGGGCCCCCAAGTCGGAACATCGTTTTTCTGGTCGCTCAGCGAGAGCTGTCGCAAGAATTGCTAATCACAATTGCGAAGTACGAAGTGCCTGGATGCGAGCGTGCTCACTGGGGATGAAGCCTGGGCTTCCCTCCGCAAGCAAGTCTTCGCGCACATCATTGATACGTTGAGCCCCGGACCCGGCTGGGCTTCAAAGAACGAGAGGACGTCTTCGCGGATATTGGGCTCTTCATCGCTGGTCTGACGAGCGTAGCGGATTGGCTCGGCTCCATGACCGAGTTTTTTCCGCTCCAGCCGGGGGAGGTTGGCGGGGCGTCGTATCTCGAACGCTCCCGAGAACGCGCGAAGCGCGCGCTCGAAAAGATAGGCTGGGGCGCATGGCGCCTTCCTCGCACGCTGACCGACGCCGCCTATCGCCACTCCGTGCACTAAGTGCCGCGACGGTTCCGAGTGGACGCGCCATCTCGTTCTCAATCATTCCGGGTTTGAGAGCCGCGCAATCTCATGGTGTCAATATAGCGACACGCGAGACGCCGAGACGTCGCTTCGCCACGGTTTCGACATGCGCACAGCGGATCCCTTCCGATAAAGCGTGGGTCGAAGAGGCAAAAGAGAATCTTGGATGTTTGGCACGCTGCCTGCAACCTGCAAAAGGACTCGTGCCTGCAACGCGGGACACGGTTTGCTCGACAAATGCACAATAAAGCCCGGCGAGGAGAAAGTTACGCCTACGTTCAATGTGATTGTGCCCGAGGGACGTCTCTCAAGCGAACAGAAAACCAAAGTCGCGGTGGCACTTGGTGGCACCTACAAAGAACTGACCGGGGTGCCAGAGAATCTCACCCAAGTGATCTTCATTGAGGTGAAGCGCGGCAACTCCTTCGTTGGTGGCGCGCCCCTCGACACCGATCAGATCAGCGTGGAGGGCCATCTCCGCGTCGGGCGCAGCGTAGAGGCCAAGCGTTCGCTAATAGAGCGAACAGTCGAAGCGGTCGCGCAAGCCGCTGCGATGCCGAAAAACCACGTGTGGGCTCATCTGGTGGATATGCCGGCGAGCCAGATAGCCGAGTTCGGTCACGTGGTGCCGGAGCCCGGCGGAGAGGCGGCCTGGATTGCGGCGTTGCCCGAGGCGGAGCGAAAGGAGATTGAGGCCATCGGCCCCGTCCGTCGGGCAAGTTAGCAGGTGCGAACGCTGGCATTGGTCTGGCGCAGAACCGAGCGCATCGAATCACTCGCGGCTTGAGACCCTTTATTCAGGCACTGCTAGCCAGAGCCGTCGAGAACAAAATCCGAGCATCGTCATGCCCCTGACGACTCGTTCAAGTACGCGGCGCTTGCGAACATGGAGTGCATGAATACGGGGGCACAAGCCGCATGATCGATGATCGATAAGAAAAACAACCGCGTTTTTCGTGCCGAGTAAATCCCAAGTTCAGGTACGAACAACAGGAGGAAGAGTCACATGACCAGCATGACCAGCACACTCGGGCCCCACACGGTCGATCACCACATGACCCGCGTCGATATCCCCACCGGTATGGTCTTCGACACGTTCTGCGACGCCTTTGAACAAGCTGTTCCGGTCTTCGACTTCGCACACATCCGCGACATCACCGAAAATGGCGGCACGTGGCAAGACATCGCCGCGGCAGTAGCCGCAAATGCTCCCAACGACATGATGCGATACGCGACGCTCGACATGACCGCGCTTTACGCGACCACCGACCATCGCACAAAGCCCGTCGAGTACTTCGTCGGAAACCATGTGATCGCCGACCAGATGGTTCGCCGGGACCCGAAAATCTTGCTGTACGCGCCCTTGCGAATCCTGGTCCACGGGGACGCCGACGGCGACACGGTTGTCTCAATCGACCGGCCCAGCACCGTCTTCGCCAGCCTGGGCGTGCGAGAAATCGACGAGGTCGGCAGCTTGCTCGACCACAAAATCGGAGCCTTGCTTCGGGGCATCGGCGTGGACACCGGTGACGCTCTCGGTCGCAACACCGACCAACAAACCAGCTGACGCGGAGCGTCGCACGACCTCATCGGTCCCTGCAGTGGCTCACAGACCTCTCGGACCGACTGGGTCACGGCTCGCCGCGGCTGCCTAAGAAACCCTCCAGCACCAAGGAGCCACACCATGACCGCAACAGAGAACCAAACGATCCAACCGCAGTTCCGCACTGTCGACGGATTGTCGATCCGCCTCGCCGAGAGCGAAGAGCGGGGCGACCACGCCCTCCTGCTGAGCCCGTGGCCCGAGAGCCTGTTCGCCTTCGAGCCAACGTGGGCGCGACTGGCCGAACACGCGCATCTGGTGGCGGTCGACCTGCCGGGCTACGGTCATTCCGAGCGTCGCGACGAGCTGCTGTCGCCGCGGGCGATGGGTGAGTTCGTGATCCGCCTCGTCGACGCGCTGGGGCTCGAGTGTCCACACGCCGTCGGACCCGACATCGGCACCCCGGCCCTGCTCTTTGCCGAGGCCGCAAATCCGGGTCGCTTTCGGAGCCTCGTCATTGGCAGCGCCGGCACGGCCTACCCGCTCCAGCTGGGCGAGCCCCTGAAGGACTGGGTCGAGGCCCCTGACACCGAGGCCTACCGCAGCCTCGACTCGCGGGAGCTCATCGCCGGCTTCCTGAGCAGCTCTATCACGCGCTACGCGCTGCCCGAGTCAACGCGCGAGGACTACCTCTCGTCTTACGAGGGCGACCGCTTCGTCGAGACGATGCGCTACCCGCGCGCCTACCCGACTGACCTGGCGATCCTCGCCGACCTGCTGCCGAAGATCCAGACGCCAGTGCAGATCATCAACGGAGCGCACGACCCGGTGGCATTGCCGGTCAACGCCGAGTACCTCCACCAGCGGCTGCCGAACAGCAAGCTCGACTTGCTCGATTCCGGGCACTTCGCCTGGGAGGACCGAGCCGACGAGTACGCCGCGCTCATCACGAGCTGGTGGGCCGATGGCTACACGACTTTCTGAATCTAGGAGGAGACGACGACGGACGAGCCGTTCCGCACGCCTCCGTTCCTTAGCTATATGCCCTGCTGTTCCTGGGAGGAATGCGAATCGGAGAGGCCGCGGCGCTGCGCTGGAGAGCCTACGACCCCTCGTTGAATCCGCTGGGTCGACTGCTCATCGCCTCCTCGTACAACCGGAAGAGGAAGCTCGAGAAGGCGGTCAAGACTGAGCGTCCTCGCGAGGTGCCAGTCCACCCTACCCTCGCCAAGATGCTCGCGCCCTGGAAGCTCGGCGGATGGGAGCGGCTGATGGGGCGTCAGCCGACACCGGATGACCTGCTCATTCCCTCGTTCGAACGCAAACATCTTCTCGACCCGCAGGTCCTCGAGCGCTTCCATCAAGACCTCCAGGCGCTGGGCTTCAGGCCGCGAAGAACGCACGACGCTCGGCGAACCTTCGTGAGCTTGTCCTTGGCGGATGGTGCGCGGAGGGACATCCTCCGCTGGATTACTCACGGCCCCGAGGGCGACATCGTCAGCCTGTACACGTCCCTCCCTTGGGCGGCGCTTTGCGAAGAGGTCACGAAGCTCAACATCGGCCTGCGCGCTGGTCAGCTACTCGAGCTGCGCAAGGCCTCGAATTCAAGCGGCGACCCAAGCGGAAGCGGCGGGGGCTTACTACAGTCCTTACTACAGACGCGGCGGGTCAACCCAGAAGCTTCTACATCGCGCGGGCTTAGACTCTCTTGCGCCAGTGCCCAGGGCGGGACTCGAACCCAATTTGAGGCGAAAAAAACTTTCGTCAGGTCGTGCGGTTACCCCACATCGCCTCGTCCTCACAAAAGTTTTCATCCCGCCCCGTCCGAATCAGTACCGCCGGTCCGAGCCCAAACCGCGCTGGAGGGCAGCACTGGGGCAGCAAGAAAGTACCCCGCCGACCACTCAGAGAGGGCTCCGTTCCACATCGAGCTCCCGAGCCCTTTCCCATTTCGGCCTGTCCCATCGTGGTCGAGCCAGCATTGTTGCACGCCGCTCCAAGAATGACTTCATGAACAGAGCCACAGGCTGGTCAGGTGGCGAGATCAAGCGGGAAATCTCGGCCCACCGAGGTCGCCCCGAAATCGCTTGCAGTCACCGGCCCTGAAGCATCAAAGCATGTAGCTCAGGTCGGAACCGTGCGATGGGTAGGCGAAGATCGCCTGCTCGAGATCGAATGCGCAAAGCCCCGCCCGGATGGCGAGCGCGAAGATATTGACCAACTCCTCCGCCTGCGCGCCGAGCAAATGCGCACCTAGGATTTTTTCCGTCCCTTCTTCGATGAGTACCTTGAATCCGGTGTGGGTCTCAGCTGTTCTGCGTGAGGAGTACCAGCTGTCCGTCAGCTGGTGGTTTACCCGGAACTTGAGGTTGAGGTCGCGCGCCGCCTTGACGCTGAGTCCCACCGAAGCCAGGGGCGGGATGGTGAAAACCACAGTCGGGATACCGGCGTAGTCTGGCTTATGGCGATTTCCCTCGAGAATGTTGGCAGCGACGATGCTTCCCTCGTAGGCCGCCACGGGCGTCAGCGGCAGACCCGCGGTGGCGGCGGCGTCGCCCGCGGCATAGACGGCGGGATTGGAAACGCTCTGCAAGAAGTCGTTGACCGCGACGCCGCGCGGGCCGTGCTCGACATTCGCCTCTTTCAGCCCCAGATCGGCGATCTCGGGAACGCGCCCCGCGCCGTGGACGACGAGGTCGGCCTTGACCTGGACGCCCGTCGCCGCGTGTACCGTAAAACCGTCAGGCGCTCGGTCGACCCGCTCAACATGCGCACCGAGCTTGACGTCGATGCCGCGCTCGCGCGACGCGGTCAGCAACACTTCGACTAGGTCGGGATCGAATCCCACCAGCGGACGCGGACCGCCGTGCAGGATGGTGGCCTCGGCCCCAGCGCGCGCGGCGACGTGGGCAAACTCGAACGAGATGTAACCACCGCCCACAAAGGCGATGCGGCGCGGGAGCGCTTCGAGTTCGAGGAACTGTTCGCTCGTGATCAGGTGCTCGGACCCGGGGAAATCCAGCGTCGCGGGCTGCGCCCCCGTGGCGATGACGAAGTGATCCGCTTCGATGTCCTCGTCTCCCACACGCAGCTTGCGCGGCCCCACGAAGCGGGCGCGACCGTGCAGCGCCGCGATGCCGCCCTCGACGAATTCCTTTTCTCGTGCTTCCGGGACTGGGCGCGTGAACGTGCGCTTGAAACGCATTAGCGCGGGCCAGTCGATGCGCGCTGTCTCTGCCTCCAGCCCGTTCCTCTTCATCCGCTGGACCCGATCCAGTGCCTCTGCAGCGCCTACGAGGACCTTCTTCGGGTCGCAGCCGCGGAGTGCGCAAGTTCCTCCGTACGGTCGCGAGTCCACGACGGCGGCGCGACGCCCTGCCTTCTGGAAGCTCCATGCGACCGGGGAAGCCGCCTCACCGGTACCAATCGCTACGAGATCGAATCGCTGACCCACGGTGACTGTCTCCTTGCAAAAATTGTCTCCCTGGCGTCCTTCACCGCCTTGTTCACCTCCCCCAAGCAACACGCGCCTGAGGGGTTCTTGACCTCGCACGCGCACCGGCCCGCTTTCACCTCGGCAGTGATGCGCGCCGGGATGCTGGAACTCCCGGTCTCCGCGACCTCGCGCCGCACGTCCGCTCGGCTGAAGTTGAAGCAGTAGCACAGTGGAATCGGGTCCTCGGCCTCCTTCACCCCGATGCGCACGACGGCTGCATCCTTTTCGACGAAGCGCCCATCCGCACCGTAGTAGAGCACTTTGCACGTCCGCGTCTTGCAGAACCTGCGTTCCAGCGCCAACAGCGGCGTCGCTGCACCGCGTTTGAGAATTGCCCGGATGGTTTCGTCGGCAACCACCCTGCCCACCTCACCGCAGCGTGGGCAAGGTGTCTGGCTCGACTCCTGCGGTGCCGAAACCTTGCAGCACTCACCCATGTCTCCGCCTAATCCTTGCTGGCCAGAGTGAGGCTGGCCTGATAGCCAAGCTTGTTCACGGGATCGACCATCTGCTGCGGTTTGACCTTTGCCGGCTCGTATTCGACGACCGCATTCTTCTCGGAAAGGTTCACCTTGGCTTCTTTGACGCCGTTGAGCCTTTTCAGGACAGTTTTCACAGCCACCGAGCACGATGCACAGGTCATCCCTTCGACGCTGAGGGTGACTGTGGCAGTGCTCGGCCTCGCCTTTGCGTTCGGTGCCCCGGCAAACGCTCTCGAGCCGGAAGAGCTGAACACTGTCAACGCACCAAGGCCAATCGCGGCGACTGTTCGCATAATTTTATTCACGTGGTCTCCTCGACGCGGCCTAGCCAAACAGCTGCGCCGCCAAAAATGGAAAACTCCAGATGCCGATGACGAGCGCGGTCGCGACCCAGAGCATGACCTTGCCCAGGCGATTGCTCCTCGGGTGCTCACAGCCGCATTCCGGCCCGCCCCGAGCATCCTTCGCGATCCGTCGAGGTCGGTAACTGAAATAGAATCCCAGCCCGAGCAAACCGGCGGTGGCCAACGTGAAGTAGGGCCGGTACGCCTCGAGCTTTACCAGTAGACCCGCACCGCCAATTCCGAGGATCGCGAAGGCTAACGGACCGATACAGCAGAGTGAAGCACCCAACGCAGCCAGAACCGCCCCAGCAGCCGAGGCGATCGTCCACTTACGCGAGGCGCCAAGGGGCAGTGCCGATGTGTCTTCCATGAAGAGATTCCCATCTTTGAAAACGACGCTGTCACCCGTAATACAAGGTCCGGGCCAATGGACGTTCAGTGGCCTAGCTCGGTCAGAAAATTCAGAAAATTAGCGGGTTAGCGGACGGATCTGCCTTGTTTGTCCGATCTGCGGCCGAGCACCTCAGCTTCCAAAATGGAATGCAGTGCAATCCTTTTTGGAGTACCGTAGGTGTTTGCAAATGAAGCGGGAGCGCTCGAAGGAAGAGGGCGACGACCTCGTAGTCAAGAGCCATGCGATGCGCAGGGTGATCACCCTCGCCGAGCGGGTGTCGCAGGTCGATACCCCCGTTCTTCTCACCGGGGAAAGTGGCTCTGGCAAGGAACGAGTCGCTCGGTACATCCATGGCGGGTCCAACCGCTCTGGCGGGCCCTTCATCCCCGTCAATTGTGGCGCACTCCCGGAGAACCTCCTCGAGAGCGAGCTGTTCGGCCATGTGAAGGGTGCGTTCACCGGCGCGGACCGAGAACACAAGGGACTTTTCGCGGCGGCAGCCGGAGGGACGCTCTTGCTCGACGAGGTCGGGGAGATTCCGGGGTCAGTACAAGTAAAGCTTCTCCGCGTTCTTCAGGATCACAAGGTACGCCGCGTCGGCGGGACAGACGATCGGGCGATGGATGTGCGAGTTATTGCCGCGACAAATCGAGATCTCGGAGAGATGGTCCGCAAGAAGAGCTTTCGTCAAGACCTCTACTACCGGCTGAAGGTGGTCAGCATCGAAGTACCGCCTCTTCGGGCTCGACGCGAAGACATTCTGCCGCTCGCTCATCGCTTCGTGCGACGTGGCTGTACGATGTACCATTGCGGACCTTGCAGCCTCTCGGCTGCAGCCCTGGATCGGCTGCTCGCCTATTCGTGGCCCGGCAACGTGCGCGAGCTTGAGAACGCCATGGAGCGCGCCGTCGTGCTGGCCGAGGGCAAGCCCAAAATCGAGGAGTCTGATCTTCCCCCGGAGCTTCTAGGCGCCGACGCGAAGATGCTCTCGACGGATGAGGAAGTCCTTCCCCTTGCGGAGGTCGAGCGACGATACATTCTTCGGGTGCTTGAACGCTGCGGTGGAAATCGCAAGGAGACAGCGAAGCTACTGGGAGTGGCTGGGAATACTCTCTGGCGGAAACTGCGCGCGTATGGCCTGATGGCCAAGCAAAATGTCCCGACTGGGTGATGCCAGCTTTTAAAGACTTCCCCATCACGCGCCAGCTGTTCACACTCGCCGCGCACCTGCGCCATCCGGGCATCGTCGTCGGCAGCGCGCTCGTCTTCTGTTTCGGCGTTTCGCTGCTCGCGGAGTGGGTCGGTTTGGCCGCCATCATCGGGGCCTACGTCGCAGGGTTGAGCTTGGAGGAAACGCACCTCCGGCCGTTCGGCGAGGTTCGTACGCTCGGCGAATTGATTGAACCGCTGACCGCGTTTCTCGGCCCCGTGTTTTTCACAGTGATGGGTATGCGAACCAACCTTGCCGCGCTCAACTCTTCGCGCGCACTGGTGATGGGCGGGCTTCTCATTCTCGCGGCACTCCTCGGCAAGGCCGCGTGCGGGATCGGGGTAGAACGCGGCACCGATCGCGTCGCCGTCGCGCTCGGGCTTCTCGCGCGCGGTGAAGTGACGCTCGTGTTTGCGAATCTGGGGCTCAGCTTTGGTGTGTTCGACGAGAGTGTGTTTGCCGCGCTGATGATTGTCGTCCTGGCGACGGTTCTCGTGACGCCGACAGCGCTCACCTGGCGATTGACAGCGACGCAGCGGCAGCCTGCCACCACCTGACCTTAGGTCACAACGACGACCGCTTGGCGTCGCTGCTTGGCAAGTCGGCAGTCACAGCGGGCGACCACCCACGTTGGTTTGGCGCCGCTCGCAAGCTGGAGCGTCGCCCGGCGCTAGTGTCCTTTGTTGCGTGCCGCCATGTAGGCGTGGGCAATCGAGGTTTCGTCCACGAAGCCGATAACACGCCCCTCATCGTCCGTAGCCGGCAACTCGCGGACACCTTGCGCCAGCATCGTCTCGAACGCGACGCGGAGGTTCTCGTCCAGATGCAGCGAGATCGGCGCCCGCATCACGTCCGCGGCATTGACCAGGCCTTCAAGCTGCGGCTGGGATGCAACAATCAAGAGGTCCTCGAGAGTGATGATGCCGATCAGCCTGCCATCTCCAAGAACCGGAAAGACCTCCTGCCTGCTGTTTTCGGACATCGCTTGAAGGAGCGCCGCGATTCCCATGTCGGCCGTGAGCGTTGCGTACGGCCTGTGATCAAGGGGTACCTGTCGGAGTGATACGCCACCCAGAGCATCGGCGAGTGCCATCTTTTCGCGTAGGCGTACGCCGTCTTGCTCCAGCAGCGCCTCGTAAATCGGCGTGGGCCGGTAATGACGAGCGATGCCGTAGGCCAACATGTTGGCGATCATGAGAGGCAAGATCAACGAATAGCCCCCTGTCATTTCGACGATGATCAAGACCGAGGTAATCGGCGCGCGAATGATTCCCGCAAAGACCGCTCCCATCCCGACGAGCGCGAACGCCCCAACGATTCGGAGGAATGATGGAACACGAGCATGTCCAAGGCCCCCATCGCGCCACCCGCCATGGCTCCGATGAAGAGGGCCGGGGCGAAGATGCCCCCAGCCCCCCCGCTCGAATATGAGAACACAGTGGCAGCAAGCTTCATTAGGCACAACGGTATGAGGACTGTCACCGCGAGTTTGCCGGCGAGCGCCGCACTGACCGTTTCGTAGCCGCCTCCGGTAACGCCCTGCGCCCCGAGAGATCCGAACGCAATTGCGGCCAGCGCGCCCGTCAGCAGGCCGCCCAACCCGGGGTGTGCCCAACGCGGCAGACGGGAGAAGCCCTTGAACCATAGCCGAACTCGGAGGAGAGACTCGGTGAAAGCAAGAGCGAGCCCGGCCGCCACGAGCCCCAGTGCCACATAGAGCAGAAGCGACGAAATGTGCTCGAGGCTGTATTCCCGGGGAATGGCAAACAGCGGATGAACACCGAGCACGCTGCGCTCGACGATGGCGGCCAGGGCAGCGGCGACCACGACACCGGAAAGGACCGTCTGGTCGAGATTTCCGACCACCTCCTCGATGGTGAAAGTAACAGCGGCGATCGGCGCATTGAAAGCCGCAGCGATGCCGGCAGCTGCGCCGACAGGCAGCAAGCGTCTAAGGTTCTGCGATGAAACTCCGGCCAAGCGGCCGACTCGGCTGGCGATCCCGGCGCAGATCTGCACCGTTGGGCCTTCACGCCCGAGTGAAGAGCCTGTTCCGATTTGAAGCGCGGAGATGAAGAACTTGCCTATGGAATCTCGCATCCGCTGATTGCAGCCGGGTCGATGTTGTTGCTCACATACGCCTTTCTCTTTGGTCCCCTATTCCCATGGTCGCCAGTGAAACTGGGATACGAATGTCTCCGCCTTGTTCGCGCAGATGTGTATTTTGGAGCAGGTACTCTCTCGATCCAGCTTAGGGTCGTGTCGACGAGGCTATCGAGATAACGGAACGGTTTCACCAGCTGAATCTGCGGCACATGCCATGCTCGATCAGAGCTCGAATGTCTGGAAAAGCCTGCAGTTCAAGAAGGCACTATGGCTTTTCGAGGTTTAGCAGTACTCGCCGCTAGACAGAATGCTTATGGAACTTGGGACGACTTCGTCACACGCGTCCGAAAGGAGAGTCTGGCACCCTTGTTTTTGCGCGCGACTTGGAAGGCGCCTGGGTTTGACATTCGCTTTGCTTACTCAGCTTGGGGATACTTTCTTCAGTGGACAATCGAAATCCGGGGAAGGCCTCTGTTTCAAAAGCTATTGATAGGATTTATGGACCACCCCGTGCCTCCTTCAGGTTTCGGCGAGCGTCCCAGAGATCGCACTGCGCCTGCAGGTTCATCCAGAACTCGGGAGTAGTGCCCAGAACCTTGGCCAAGAGTATGGCCGTCTCTGCGGTCACCGCTCGCTTCTCGTTGATCAACAGGTTGATCCGCTGAATGGGTACCGACATCCGCTCGGCCAGGTCGCCCTGGGTCATCTTACGGGGCCCTAGGAATTCCTCGCGTAGGACTTCACCCGGCGAGGTGGGCCGCCGGTTCTTCGGGATCATGTAACCACCTCCATTTTCTTTAGCGTGTGAGCGGTCATTGTGACTCTACGACTAATGATAGTCGGTGATCTCCACGTCCGTTGCATTGCCGGCCTGCCACCGGAATACAATTCGGTACTGGTCATTGATGCGAATACTGCACTTCCCACTTAGTTCTCCTTTCAATCTCTCGAACCGGTTGCCCGGCGGAACCTGAAGGTCCCTTCCCTCGTGGGCCGCATTGAGCATGTCCAGCTTGCGCACGGCCGCGGGCCAAAGTGTCTTCGGACAGGCCTTGCGAGCAGCTTTGGTGTCCTCTCCATTCCAGATGTCCTCTGTTCCTTCGTCAGAGAACCCCTGAATCATGTTGCAACCGTCTTTCTAGACAGAAGCCTAGCAAGACCAACTGTAACGATTTAACCTTATACCGTCAAGAGGTATATAAAAAACAGGGGCGCTCACCAAACATAGGACTGGGAGCGTGCGCCTCAGAATTCGACTCGACCCCCCTTGCATCACAATTTTCAACTCGACATCCCCTCGCATCAACAATCTTCACCAAGCGCGGATCAACGACCCGAACCTCATTCTCGCCAGCGAAGAAGGTCGTGAGCCGGACGTTGTCCGCGGCCATCTCAGACACAATGTAGCTGGGGCCAAACTTGTTCTCTGCCACCCAGCGCACCAGCGAATAACTCTCGTGAGCTCTGCGCCATAGAGATGATGCCGTCCCGTCGATCGGCAAGCCGGCTTCCCGCGCTAAGCAATCCGTCAGCCAGCTCCCGTCGTGGATATGCGCCGTCTCGCACCTCCTCACCCGATCGTGCGCGGAGTTGAATGAGAGGACCGAGTCCGAGAGCACCTTCGCTTGCACGCCGAGATATATTTCCCAGACCCGGGCCCGCTCCAGAGCGCTCGAATCTTCCAGCATTGGGCACGGTCGAAAGACCTTTGATTTATGAATGCCTCGATAGAGCCGAACAACGCCCGCAGCGAGGAGCGGCTGATCGCATTCATCCACGCACTGATAGCTGCCGTGCTGCACGAGCATCAACCTAGCGCCATCGCGGCCCTCCCAGCGGTATGCTCCCAAAGGAGCCCGTACGCGATTTCGCTCAATGCTGCCTTCGCTCAAGAGAACCAGTTCAACATGACGAGACCGTGCCGCGTTCCAAAAGGCGAACAACTCTCGTGCATCCTCTTTGTACTGCGCGCCGAAATAGTTGCAGGAGCTGACCACGCACCTCGACGCCGCGCTCCAGCACGTGCAGGCGGGGCGGGGGACCATCGGCGGGCTTTATCTCGACCCCAAGGTCTACGAAGACCTGCGCGCGTTGCTCGACGATCTGAAGAAGCATCCCTGGAAGATGCTCTGGAAGGACTGATCTCCGCTCAGCGAGCCGGTCATTTGCTTGCCGGCCCGGCGTCCAGCTAGTTATAGACCGGTCGTTCTTTAACTAGCCCCAACCACGGGAGGCAGGACGATGAAGCGCTTCGAAGGCACAGAAAAGGAGTTTTTATGAAAATTATTTTGATTGGCGCAAACGGAACGATCGGCGAACAGGTTCAAAAGGCATTGGCGGGTGCTGGCCATGAGATAGTCAAGGTGGGACGCAAATCAGGCGATTTCCAAGTCGAGATCGAGAACCGCGAAAGCGTCAGGAAGCTTTATCAAGCCGTCGGCTCGTTTGATGCGTGGCCATTGCAGCAGGCGAAATCGCATTTGCTCCGCTTTCGGAACTCACCGCTGAAAAGTGGCAGCTTTCATTGGGAAGTAAGCTCATGGGCCAAATCAATCTGGTTCAGGAGGCGATCCCGTTCATCAAAGAAAAAGGATCCTTCACTTTGATTTCGGGGGTTCTTAACGACGAACCGATCTTCGCCGGCGTCGCGGCTTCAACCGTCTCGGGCGCGTTGGAAGGTTTTGCTCGGACTGCCGCGATTGAACTTCCTAAGGGATTGCGTATCAACGTGGTAAGTCCTACGGTCATAAAAGAATCCGAAGCTCATTATGGTCCGTTCTTTCCGGGCATGATTCCAGTTGAAGGATGGAAAGTTGGACAAGCCTACAAACATTTCATTTTGGGGGCGCAAACTGGCCGCGTCTACAAAGTCATTTGAGCTATAGCGAAGCAAGCAGGGTTGACCCTAAGCAATCAGCTCATCATGGCTTTCCTTTTGCTACTTCTCCGTGTGATCGCAGGCGAATTCGCCTCTTAACCCGTCGGCCAAAGGAAAAGTATGATGGCAAGCATTCGCAAGGAAACCGACAGCCTCGGCGAAGTCGATGTTCCTGCTGACAAGCTCTGGGGAGCGCAAACGCAACGATCGCTTTAGCACTTCAGCATCGGCAAAGACCTCATCCTCCCCGAAGTGATTAATGCGTACGCAACCCTCAAGAAAGCCGCCGCCAATGCCAACTTTGCCGGAAAGCGACTCGACGACCGCCGCTACCAGCTGATCGTTCGAGATCATAGGACGTTCAAACTGCGTCTTCGTGTTGACGCGCACGATAACGGCTCTTGGACGAAGCCGCTCCGCGGAAGCTCCACCTGTGGGGCAGGGAAGTTGCCGTGGGAATGACGAGCAGATGAGCCGCTGACGCGCGGACGTGCCTTCCTGGCGCCCACTTTCGCCGCTCTCCAGAGGAGGAAGGCATGGTCACTGGCAAGTTCGTCGAGCAGCGCCTGCAGCGGATGCGCGTGTGGATGGAGCTGCGCGGGCTCCAGCCGATCATGGTCTCGGTCTACCTGCGCTGCGCCCGGCTGTTCATCGAGCAGGTCAAAAAGTCGCTCCGGGCCGTCAAGCAGGCCGACATCGAGCAGTAGCTGCGCGTCGGCGCGCTTTTGCTCGCCGCGATGGTGCTGCTGGCCGCGCTGGCCTTCGTCCTGCTGCGGCCCGGGCTGCGGCAGCCATTCCGCTTCTTGGTGGCGCTGGCCTACTCGGGCGGCATCGCCTCGGGCGCGCCGGTCAAGCTGGCGGGCGTGCAAGTGGGCCGGGTGGCGGCGCTGCAGCTCTCGCCGGCGGCGCGCGATCGCGCGGGCGCGTCGCTTCCCGTGCGCCTCGCCGTCGAGGTGGAGCAGCCGGCGGGCCGCGCGCTGCGCGCCGATGCCGAGGCCTTCGTGGGCACGAAGGGCCCGCTCGGCGAGCCCTATCTCGAGCTGACGGTGGTAGAGCCGGGGGGGTCAGCAGACCGCGGCACCGCGCGCTTCTGGCAGACGGGCGCCGCGCAGAAGGGCGTGCAGGACTCCGCCGCGCTGGTCGAGGAGCTGCGCCGCGAGGTCCCGCCGCTGCTTGCCGACGTGCGCGCGGTGACCTCCGAGCTGGCCCAGGCCAAGGTGGGAAAGTCCGACGTCGAGCGCGTCCGCGCCGCGCTGGCCCCGCTACGACGCGCTGGGCGGGCAGTTGCAGGAGCTGACCACGCACCTCGACGCCGCGCTCCAGCACGTGCAGGCGGCGCTGGGGACCATCGGCGGGCTTTATCTCGACCCCAAGGTCTACGAAGACCTGCGCGCGTTGCTCGACGATCTGAAGAAGCATCCCTGGAAGATGCTCTGGAAGGACTGATCTCCGCTCAGC
>Ga0209588_1000025_pt1 | contig 84801 bp, 85 predicted proteins | sample Rivendell_Oct201_10_FD_188351 | JGI IMG/M metagenome (GOLD analysis project Ga0209588, IMG submission 188351) | Vadose zone soil microbial communities from the Eel River Critical Zone Observatory, Northern California, USA -... | ecosystem: Host-associated > Plants > Roots > Rhizosphere > Soil ...
ATGCCCCTAGGTCGAGGAGCAGGTCTTTCAGCGACGCATAGATCTCATCGGATGGCAGCGGCATTCCCATCATCGGTTGCAAAACCGGCCGCGCCACACGCATTGCGCGACGCGACCACGGATAGATCTTGTCGAGCCACCATTTGGCCGCATCCGGAAACGTGAGGAGCTGCAGCGTTTCACCGGTCGGCGCGCAGTCGACGATGAGCACGTCGTGCTCTGCCCGTTGCGCGTAATGCTTGATCCACATCAGCGAGGCGACCTCGTCCATGCCGGGTGGGTTGGCCACCTCTTCCGCGACGACCTCGTCCAGGCCCTGCGTCGCGAACACCTCGACGGCGTACTCATGCAGCTTCACCCAGTGGCGCTGCATCTCGTGCAGCGATGAGACTTCGTGCGCCCACAGGTTGTTGGAAATCTGCGTCAGGTCAGGACCGAGCTCGACCTCGAACGAGTCGCCCAAAGAGTGCGCGGGGTCGGTGCTCATGATCACGGTTCGGTAGCCGGCCCTCGCGCACTGGACGGCGGTGGCGGCAGCCACGGAGGTCTTGCCGACGCCCCCCTTGCCCGTGAACAGAATCACCCGCACGGGGTGATCTTACGTTGGCTCTGTACCCGAGCTTGCGGCGGGCTGGCGACCCTGCTCTACATGCTCTGTGACCAGCGACTCCACGTGCTTGAGGATCGTCAGGGTGACCTCGGTGTTGCGCTGGATCGCCTTGAGGATCTCGACATTCTGTTCGTCAGCCTTGTCTGCTTCGTAGGCAGCGTGTTCGAGGGTGAGCCGGTCCTTTTGTGCTTGGCGGTTGCCGGCGAGCAGCAGCACGGGGCCCGTATACGCAGCCTGGACGCTGAACAGCAGGTTCAAGAGGATGAACGGGAATGGATCCCAGTGATTTACGAACCCGACGATGTTGAGTGTCAGCCATAACAACACAGCGCACGTCTGGACGATGAGGAACGTCCAGGAGCCGATGCCCGACGCGATCTTGTCGGCGAGCATCTCGCCGAACGTCGCCTCGTCGTGATGAAGGACGTTGACCGGATGCTGATGGTCGTCCGGGTTCAGCTTGCGATGCTGCAGCGTTTTTTTGAGGGCAGACTTTCCGGACTCGCTGGTTCTGAGGGACATGGCGAAGCGAACTCTAAGGTTTGGTTCCCGGCGTGTCTATTTTTTAAGCGCTATTTGACTATCAGCGGGACCGCGATCGACCCGATGCCCAGAAGCACCACCATCGCGGCTCCGACGACGGCCAGGCGCACCAGGTCTTTCGTGAAATACGGAACGCGGTCGAGCGGGATGGACGGATCGGCCGACTCGATCAGGTAACGACCACCGCGCAGCTTGGTGACCTGGTTGCGCGCCCCGAGCGACATCTCGACGGAACGAACCAGCGTCTGGTCGCCGCCGACGCGGGCCTGCGACACGCTTCGAGCCGGTGAGGCCTGCGCCGTCGCCGATGAGGTGGCGCCCATGCCAGGCGTCAGCGGACCTGGCGGCCGCAGCGGCGGCCGAAACTTTCCCTTCTTTCTGTTCTTGCCCTTGCGGCTCATAGGGATAGAAGTCTAGGAGGAGACGGAACAGGCAGGCGGATAGGGGGAGCTAGTTCTGGGTCGTGGGGTGCGACTTGGGGTGCGTTCCGCCTGCCTGTCGTTGGGCCGAGGGACTCAACCGAGTGAGACGTTGGCTACGATATGTTGTGTCCCGCGTGCAGTTATAACCCCGAATGTAGTTGGTGTCAAGGCCTTAACAATTATTGGCCTCAGACTTCTGTCGTCAGCTCGGCGTACTCCTCTTCGCTGATCAGATCCTCGAGCTCCCGAGGATCCTCGAGGCGGACGCGAAGCAGCCATCCGGCAGCATAAGGCTCGCCGTTGACCAGGTCAGGGTTCTCGAGCGCCTCACCTGCGTTGACCTCGGGCACATCACCTGTGACCGGCGCGTCCAGCGGGGACGAGGCCTCTTCCGATTGAAGCACGCAGGTTAAGGTCTCCGCAAGTCGTCAGGCCGCATTCGAGTTAAACAGTCCAATGAAAAACCTGCTGCTCGTCCTTCTGGTAGGTCTGCTTCTGTTCCTCGCGTACCGGCTCTATCAGATCTTCTTCATGGGCGGCTAGCGGATTAGGCGCGCCAGACTTTCTACCGCCCGACGCGGAAGAACACGACGTCGCCGTCCTTCACCCGGTATTCGCGACCTTCTATACGCAGCTTTCCCGACGCACGCAGGGCTTCCATCGATCCTGCAGCGACCAGCTCATCGACCGAGGTCACCTCGGCGCGGATGAAGTGCTTTTCGAAATCGGTATGGATCTTGCTCGCCGCGATCGGCGCGGGCGCGTCGCGTTCGCATGGCCACGCGCGCACCTCCGGCTCTCCGGCGGTGAAATACGTAATGAGCCCGCCGGCCTCCCAAACAGCGCGCGCTATACGCCCGAGCCCGGACTCATCGATCCCGTATCCGGCGCGCATCTCAGCCTGCTCGGCCGGATCGAGCTCGCCCAGCTCGGACTCCAGACGAGCCGACAGCGTGATCACGGGCGCGCCTTCAGCCGCGGCGAGCTTGACGACCTTGGCGGCCGGCTCCCCACCGCCTGGCAAAAGCTCGTCAGCGGCGTTGGCCACATAGACCGCCGGCTTAAGCGTCACCGGAAAGATGCCGAGCAGCATGGCGCGCTGGTCTGGTTCCAGAGTCAAGGTGCGCAGCTGCTTGCCGGAGTCGAGGTGCTCTTTGGCGGCAGTCAGAATCTCGTGTTCGTTCTGGGCGTCCTTTCGCCCCGCCCGTGCCTCCTTGGCCACGACGTCGAGTCGTTTCTCCACCGACGCGAGGTCGGCCAGGACAAGGTCCAGCGCGAATTCCTCCAGCTCGGCGGCAGGATCTGGTTGGGGTCCGAAGCAGCGAGCGACCTTGACCAGCACATCCGCCTGGCGAGCAAAGGCCACGCGCTGAGCGCGGCTGCCGGGCGGCGTGTCCTCGACCCGCACTTGCGCCGCTGTCGTTTTGAGCGGGTTGACCGCTTCCGCAAGCCGGCTCAAACGCGCATCCGGCACGTCAACCATCCCCACCCCGTCTGCGCCGCGTCCCGCGGTGAGAGCACTGAAAAGCGTGGTCTTGCCCGACCCCGCCGGGCCGACGATGGCTACGTTGACCGGCATTAGAGGTGCGGCAGGGGGGCCGACCGAGAGATTCGGTGACCAGGGGTCCCTCCCGCGGCTTCGCCGCGGGGACCCCAGTGGACGGGCTGAGCATCGCAGCGAGCGCATCCGTTGATGCGTGAGCGAGAAGCGGAGGCCGCAACAACGCGGACGGGCCGCATGGGCGCCGAAGATCCGGTTGGCATCCGCAGTCGCACCTCTTTAGACGAGATCCAGCTCGAAGGTCTTGTGCAAGGCACGGACGCCTTTCTGCACCTGGTCGCGCGCCACGAGACAAGTGATGCGGATCTCCGACGTGCTGATCATCTCGATGTTGATCCCGGCCTCGGCGAGACTCCGAAACATACGGCCCGCGATGCCAGGTGTGCCGAGCATGCCGGTGCCGACGATGGACAGCTTGGCCACGCCGGCCGCCGACTCGACCTTCTTCGCGCCGATTGACTTCGCCGCCGCCCTGACGAGCTTCTCCGCTGCTTTGAGGTCCGACTCGGCGACCGAGAAGGTGAGGTCCGTGCGGCGTAAGCGCCCGATGTTCTGGACGATGACGTCGACGGAGATCCCGGCCGCGCCGAGCGGCTCGAAGATCGCGGCGGCGACGCCTGGGCGATCAGGAACGCCGACCACCGTGATCTTTGCGACGTTGGTCTCCTCCGCGATTCCTCTGACGCGTTTTCTCTCTTCCATCGGTACTTGAGCGACGATCATGGTACCGACGCCCTCATGGAAGCTCGACCGAACGTGAATGGGAACGCTGTAGAGCTCACCGATCTCGACCGCCCGCGGATGCATTACACGCGCACCAACCGCGGCCAGCTCCAGCATCTCGTCGTACTGGATGTGAGCGAGTTTGCGAGCGGTCTTCACGAGACGTGGATCTGCAGTGAAGATTCCGTCGACGTCGGTGTAGATCTCACACGACTCGGCATTCAGCGCGGCGGCCAGCGCAACGGCGGTCGTGTCCGAACCTCCGCGTCCAAGAGTTGTGACCTCGAAGTCTTCCGTGACTCCCTGGAAACCGGCAACCACCACGACCTTGCCGTTCCGCAGCGCTTCGAGGATTCGGTCTGGCTTGATGTCCTGGATCCGAGCTTTGGAATGAGCCGCGCTCGTGCGCACGCCGGCCTGGAGGCCTGACAGGGAGACGGCACGAACGCCCATCCCCTCCAGGCACATCGCGACCAGCGGCGCGGTGATCGTCTCGCCGTTGGCGACAAGCATGTCGAGCTCGCGTGCGGGCGGCTCAGGGTTGACGCTCTGGGCGAGCGAGATCAGCCGATCGGTCGTCTGCCCCATCGCCGACACGACAACGACGACCTGGTGTCCTTTCTTTACCGTGGCCGCGATTCGGCGGCTGACCCGCCGGATACGAGCGGCGGTGCCCACCGAGGTACCGCCGTACTTCTGGACGATCACAGCGTCCGGAACATGCCCTTGTCCGTGATCTGTGTGACCATCCCGCGCCCGCGTTTAGGGAAGGAAGTTTGCATCGCCTTGGCGATTCGGGCAGCCTGCGAGGGGGCGCAGAACGCGAACACGCTCGGCCCGGCGCCGCAGATCGCAGCGCCATAAGCACCGGATGCCTCGGCGACGCGGATGACTTCCGCAGTCCATGGGTAGAGGTGCAGCCGGTGGGGCTGATGCAGCCGGTCGCGGAGCGCCTCGCCCAGCAGCGACGGCCGCTTGGACACGATGGCGCGCACCAGGAGCGCCGTCCGCGCGGCATTAAAGGAGGCGGTTTCGAGTGGAACCGAGTCCGGCAGCACCGAGCGGGCTTTTTCCGTCGCGAGCGGCTGGTTCGCGACAAACAACGCGATCCCCCAGCCCGGATTGGGAAGCTTCTCGTCGAGGTGCTCGGACACTATGCGAATTCCTCCCGAGGCCGACGCCGCAACGTTATCCAGGTGTCCCTCGTCGGCGCCTGAGTCGATGACGTGGCTCTTCACATCCCAAGGGCTGCTTAGCGCTGACGCGGCGAGCCTGGCCGCGGCGCTGCTCCCGAGCCCCACTCCGAGCGGGATCTCGCTCCGCACCCGACCTTTCATGCTCAGCCGCGTGAACGGATTCTCATGCGCCGCCAGGTAGTCGGCGCCCTCGCCTTCGTAATTCCACGCCGGAGTTTCAGCTTCGGTGGCCTCGACCTCGAGCCACAGGTCGATCGCCATCGCCATGCAGTCGAAGCCTGGGCCGATGTTGGCGATCGAGGCCGGGACTTTTATTCGCATTGAACCATCACTACAGCTTCAAGACCTTAGCGAGTGTGCGCGCGTCACCGTCAAGTTCGATGGGCGGCTCCACGTTCTTGAGCGCCGCGTCGGGGTCCTTGAGACCCGAACCGGTGAGAACGACGACCACGGTCGCGTCCTTTTCGATCTTTCCGTCGCGGACCAACCTGAACAACAGAGCCAGCGGTGCGGCGGAGGCCGGCTCCGCAAACAAGCCCTCGCTGTTGGCCAGCGTGATCTGGGCGGAAAGGATTTCAGTATCGGTCACCGCCGCGATCATGCCGCCGGACTCGTCTCGCGCCGTCGTGGCCCCTTCCCAGGAGGCCGGATTGCCGATCCGGATCGCCGACGCGACGGTCGTCGGATTGGCGACTGGCTGGCCGGTGACGATGGGAGCGGCGCCTTCGGCCTGTGCGCCGACCATGCGCGGCAAGCGGGTGGCCCGCCCGGCGGCGTGATACTCGCGGAAGCCTTTCCAGTAAGCGGTGATATTGCCCGCGTTCCCGACCGGCAGCAGGAGGTAGTCGGGCGCGTTGCCGAGGGCCTCGACCACCTCGAAGGCTGCGGTTTTCTGGCCCTCGATCCGGTGCGGGTTGACGGAATTCATCAATGCGACAGGGTAGTGGCTCGTGAGGTCACGAACCGTCTCCAGGGCAGAATCGAAATTTCCCTTGAGCGCCACGACCTTTGCTCCGTACATGAGGGCTTGCGAGAGCTTGTTCATCGCGATCTCGCCAGACGGGACCACGACAATCGCCCGAAGTCCCGTGCGGGCGGCGTATGCGGCCATCGAGGCGGACGTGTTGCCGGTGGATGCGCACATCAGGACCTTGCTTCCCGCCTCCAGCGCCTTGGCCACCGCGACGACCATCCCGCGATCTTTGAAGGAACCTGTCGGGTTCAGGCCCTCGTACTTGAAGTAGAGGTGCTTCAGCCCGAGCGCCCGTCCGACATTGCGGCTGGGCACCAGGGGAGTCGATCCTTCGTCGAGGTCGACCTCCGGAGTCGAGGGGCCGATGGGCAGATGCTCGCGGTAGCGAGCGATGACTCCCAATTTCTCTCGTTCTAGAAGACGCGAATGAAGGACGACACGGCACGGACCGGCTCCAGGGCGGCCATCTTCGTTCGCGCACGCTGAAGGCTGGCGTCAGGCGATGGATGCGTTGTGACGACGAGCTCGACTGTCTGGTCCTGCGACCACGCGTCCTTTTGAATGAGGCTCGAGATGCTGACACCCTCATCCGCGAATACGTGCCCGATGGCGGCAAGCACGCCCGTCCGGTCATCCACGCGGATCCGGTAATACGCCCGCGTCACCACCTCGCCCATCGGCACGACCCCAATTCGGTCATCGAAGCTGAAGGACGGCCGGCTCTGCACGCCCCGGCGGATGGACCGCGCCAGGTCGATGAGATCACCGACGACCGCTGAGGCGGTGGGCCGGCCACCTGCGCCCTGCCCGACGAGCAGCACCTGCCCGACCAGGTCGCCTTCGACAAAGACGGCGTTTTCGGCGCCCTCGACCCGAGCCAGCGGGTGGTCGAGGGGGATGAACGCGGGGTGCACGCGAGCCTCGACCCGGCCCGGATGCCGCTGCGTGTGGGCGATGAGCTTGATCGCGTAGCCAAGCTCGCGGGCGTAGCGGAAGTCCACAGGCTCGACGCCTTCGATGCCCTCGCGATAGATCTCGTCGGGGCGCACCTTGATCTCGTAGGCGATCGAACCAAGGATCGCGAGCTTGTAGGCGGCGTCGTAGCCGCCGACGTCATCCGTTGGATCCGCCTCGGCGTATCCGGCCGCCTGCGCCTCGCCCACCGCTTCGGCAAGCGACAGCCCGGCGGCCGCCATCCGGCCGAGGACGTAATTGGTAGTCCCGTTGATGACGGCAGACACCCGCTCGATCCGGTTCGCCTGCAGGTCGGTCCGAAAGGCGCTGATGAGCGGGATCCCGCCTCCAACCGCGGCTTCGAAGTAAACGTCGACGTTCCGTTCCGCGGCCAGGTCAAGCAGCTCTGGGCCGTGCTTGGCCATCACCACCTTGTTCGCCGTGATGATGTGCTTGCCTGCACGAATCGCACGCTCCAGGTAGGTGCGCATCGGCTCGTCACCCCCGGCAAGCTCCACCAGCACGTCGATCTCGGGATCCTCCAGCAGGTCCGCCGGCTCGGTGGTGATCAGCTCTGGCGCGATCTCGACTGAACGCGCCTTCTTGGGGTTTCGCACGAGCACCCGTCGCAGGCACAGCTCTACGCCCGCCCGACGGGAGAGCTGCTGCTGCCAGGTCAACATCCGCTCGGCGACCTGGGAGCCAACAGTGCCCAGCCCGATCAGGCCGATATTGAGCGGATGGGAAGCGGAAGCCACAGTGCAGCTATTCTCCCTGCCGTGGCCTTGATCCTGCGCGAAGCCGACGTCCAACGGGTCATTGAGATCGACGACGTGATCGCCGCGGTCACCGCCGCGATGAAGGAGCTTGGCGAAGGCGTCGCCCAGAACGAGCCTCGCCGCCGGGTCTTCGCGCCGGGAGGATTGCTCAACGTAATGTTCGCGTCCTATCCCGGCGGGCGCTGCACCGGGCTGAAGGCGTACACGGTCGCCGACGGGCACCTGCGCATGCTGGTCATCCTCTTCGCTCTCGATGGTTCTCTCGAGGCGATGATCGAAGCGGACTTCATGGGCGCTTACCGAACAGGCGCAGCGACTGCGGTCGCCGTGAAAGCGCTCGCCCGTCCCGGGCCCGCCACTGTCGCGCTGATCGGCACCGGGTGGCAAGCCAACACCCAGGCGCTGGCGTTGTCACGGGTAATCGGGATCAAGGAGCTGCGAGTCTTCAGCCGCGACTTCGAACGGCGTTCTGGATTCGCCAAGGAGCAAACCGATCAGCTTGGGGTTGAAACCATAGCCGCGGGCAACGCCGAGCTGGCGGTGCGCGGCGCCGACATCGTCATCACCGTGACTTCAAGCAAGTCGCCAGTAATCGAAGCCGAATGGGTCGAGCCCAATGCTCTTGTCGTGGCGGCGGGTTCGAACTGGCATAACAAAGCAGAGATTCCAGCCGACCTGGTCGCGAGGGCTCAGACGGTCGTGGTCGATCAGCTCGCCGCCGCGCAGCTCGAGAGCGGGGACCTGATCGCGGCCCATGACGCCGGTAAGTTCGATTGGAGCCGCGCCGTCGAGCTCGGGGCGGTGGTGGCCGGCAAGTGGCAGCGCCAGCCGGGCCCGGGGATCACCCTTTTCGAGTCACACGGGCTCGCGCTTTGGGACCTGGCCGCGGGTCGGCTGGTTGTGGAAGCTGCTCTCGAGCGAGGCCTAGGGGACGAGGTCCAGCTTTTCTAGAGGATTCCGACTACCGGTGGATGTGGGCGTCGGTCGGGGGCGCGAGAGCGCCCAGCTGCAGCGCCGAACCGATCAGGTAGGCCGCAATGAGGATGACTACAAGGGCTGCGCTGGCGGTTGTGTAGACGACCCACGGCGAGGGTCCCGTGCCCGCCAGCCTGATCAGGATGTCCGTCCAGTCCGGACCCCGACGCGGGGTCCAGGTCTCGACTTCCGCCCGGACCATCCGGGCGACGTCGACTTCAGAGGGCGAACTGAACCCTCCCGGTGTGGGTTTATCTTCCACGTAGGGCACCTTCATTACTCGAACGCCTGGTGTCCGATTCCTGGTCGCTCGCCATCGCTTTTCTCATTATCGCGACGGCCTTGGCGATTCTTGAGGCCACCGTCCCGGCCGGTACCCCGAGCACTGCGGCGATCTCTTCGCGCGTCATGTCGTCGTAGTAATGAAGGACGACGGCGGCGCGCAGCTTCGGGCTGAGAGCCGCCATCGCCTTGCCGACGACGTCGCGAGCCTCCGCCCGGTCGTAGTCCCGGCGGTCCGGGGCGACGTAGAGGCGGGCGGGCAGGAACCGGGCCAGCTTCTGGCGGCGGAGGTGGGAGATCGCGAGGTTGATCCCGATCCGGCGCAGCCAGGCGCCGGGCGGGGCGGTCGGGGTATAGCGATGGCGGGCGCGGTACGCGCGCACGAACGTCTCCTGGGTGAGGTCCTCAGCCGCCGCGGCGTCCAGGACGACAGCTCGAATCGAACGGTAGACCGAGAGGTACTCCTGGTCGTACAGCTGCTTGAACTGCGTGGCAGGATCGAGCTCTTTCGGCTTCGGAACCTCTGGATCCTCGGGCACGCGACTAAGTGTGACGCTCACGGCCGGCGCTCGGCTAGCGCCCAGCGGACCTGGTCAACCACGGAATCGGGTGTTTGATAAATGTCGCCGGCGGTGAATCGCAGCAGCCGATAGCCGCAATTGATGAGCCGGTTCTGCCTGCGGTTGTCCTCAGCCAGGCTTTCCCTGTGGACGCCGCCGTCATACTCGAGGATGAGTCTGTGCTCTGGGTAAAACAGATCGGGCCGGCCGAGTGGGCGCCCCTGCTCATCCTCGAGTGAGACCTGGGCGCGTGGGCGCGGGAGGCGAGCCATAACTAGAAGCATCCGCAACCGTGTTTCCATTGGCGATTCCGTCGCGGGCTCAGCGCGACCGCGCGCCGCAATCGAGCGGCGCCTTTGGCGCCTCGAGCTGCTTCGCAAAAGGAGCGGAGTTTGGTGAGGCTGACGATTCGTCGATGGAGAGCCATGTCGAGCGCCACCACGCCGTCGACTAGCGGAGTGCGACTGCCGAGGTCAACGGCCGTACGCAAGCCGGAGGTGACCGATAGGCCTCGCCGTTGAATCACGTCTCCCCTCAAAAGAGTCGTCCGCTGAAGCTTGACTCCGGCGCGACTTGAAGCGTGGAAGTCCTGGAGTATCACCTCAACCGGGTTGACCGGTGGCAAGTCAAGACCATGCAGCCAACCCGCGGTGCGGCCCGAGAAAACCGCCGCCGGCATCCGGCGGGCGACTGCGATCAATTGCTCCATTGGGCCAACTTCGAGTTTTGCCCACCGGTAAAGGCCGCGCTCGACACGGAGCCAGCTGGCGCCGGCCAACTGCTCTTTGCTCAAGCCGGCGAGTCTGGCCTCTTCGACGGTGAAAATCCCCGATCTCAGTTCGAGAGGGATGGACGGTTGTCGACCCACGGCCCCAAAGGTTTGCCGTCTTCGGGTTGCGATGCAACCTCGCCTGTAAAGACCGCGGCCCGATTCCGCGCCAAAACCGTGGAATTCAGTGTTTCGAAAGAGGCGTAACGCGCGGGATGTCGCTCCCGACGCTCCAGCTTGGTGGGCGACCCGGGACTCGAACCCGGATGGGTTACCCCACACGCCCCTCAAACGTGCGCGTCTACCAGTTCCGCCAGCCGCCCGGCTGCAGCCGGATGATTTTACCCGGCGTTGCCGGCACATGCCTTCGCCGTGCCCTGAGCGAACCTCGCCGTCGATGACGGAGAAGGTTCCTTCACGTCCTTGCGATAAGACGGATGAATTCGCCGCTGCGGCTGCTTAACTTCGCTCGACCAGATGAATGTGTGGACAGGGTGGAACCGCCGGCAGAGGACCTTCGCCATCCTGGTCGCGGCAGTCGCACTCGCTTCCGTGCTCTACGCGCTGAACATTCGAACTGTCTTCGTCGGACCGCGTGCGGTGACTGCGATCGACGACATTGGAGAGGGGGTTGCGGCGGCGCTCGCCTCAGCCGCGTGCGTGTGGGCCGCCCGCCGGGCTAGCGGAAGGGACAGGCTCGGCTGGGCTCTGATGGGCACCTCGGCCGCCCTCTGGTCGGCAGGTGAGGTTGTCTGGTCGATCTACGAAGTCGGAATGGGCGTAAAAGTGCCGTACCCGTCGCTGGCGGACGCCGGATTCCTGTCGGCGGTGCCGTTTGCGATCGCTGGCATTCGCTCGTTCTGGGGCGACGCGCGCGGTACGTCTGCCCGCTGGCGCGTGTGGTTCGACGGCCTCATCGTCTCCATCGCCCTAACCTCGACCGCATGGGGTTTCGGATTGCGGGCGGTCTGGGACTCCGCCTCGACGACCAAGTGGCTCGATCTTGCGTACCCGGTCGGGGATATTCTCGTCGGGACCGTCCTCATCCTCGCCATCCGGCGCGCATCGCATCAGCAGAGGGGCAGGATGGCTTTCCTCCTCGTCGGGGTGGCGTGCTACTCCATCGCCGACAGCGCGTTCGCATATCTCACCGCCCAGGGTGCGTTCGGATCAGTGGGCAGCGTGCTCGACACCGGTTGGTTCGCGGGGTTCCTGTTGATCGCGCTGGCGGCTCTATATCCAGACGCTGCTCCAAAGACGGCGGCCGGGCAGGCGCCACTCGACCTGTGGCAGCTCGCGCTGCCGTGGATGACGTTGCTCACGGCGACCGGGGGCGACCTCTATTCGGCCCTGACCGGTCACGAGAACCTCTTCCAGACTTCCTTGACCGGAATCCTCGCCGTGCTCCTGACGGTCAACATGATCCTGGAACGTAAGGAATTCCTCGAAATGCTGACCGACATCGAGACCACCCGCACCACGCTGAACCGCGAGTTCAAGACGGCGTTGGTAGGCATCCGGCAGATGAGCGACCAGGTGAAAGAAGCAGACCGCGCGTACGACGAAGACGTGCGCGTGCTCGCCGCCAACATCCGCGGCCAGGCGGAGCGGCTCGATCAAATGCTCGACAGGATGCTTTAGGCGGACCGGCGAAGTTCGCGTGGGAGGTACCCGCGGCAAGACTCGAACTCGCAACCTCCTGATCCGAAGTCAGGCGCTCTATCCATTGAGCTACGCGGGCGCTGCCCCATGGTAGGGCGGTCAGCCGACAGCGTATCGCTGGTGGTTCAATCCCCACGCCGCGTAACGCACCAGCCCGACAGCGCGATAACGCCGGCGTCTGGCGGTCGTCATCCCTGACTCAATGGCCGCTCGAAGGGCCTCAGGCGACTTGCCCGAAAACTCGGTAAAAGCCCGGCCGACCGCGTCGAGTATGTGCGCATCCGAGGAGCCTAGCTCCGCAGCACCGAGGCCAAGATTCAGGCGGCGCGCCAGCTGATTGACCAGATAAAAGCCGGGGGTCGCGTTCTCGACCTCGATGGCGTCGAAGTCGAGCTCAGCGGCGAGCCAGCCGACGCCATGCACGGGCCTGGCCTTCGCGCGTCGCTGCGTGCGCCAGAACGGGTGGACCGCGATCGCCAGGCCGCCCTGATCGTGGATCGCGTCCAGGGTCGCGGCGGCCGACATGCCCGGACGCACCTTGCGCTCGAGGTACAGGGCGACGATGTGCCCGTCACGGCTCGACACCTCCTCACCGACGATGACGTGAAACCGCGCTCGCTTCGAAGCGTGCTCCCGCGCGCGCAGCGCGCCGTCGATGGTGTCGTGATCTGTGACCGCGATCACGTCGAGCTTGGCCCGCCGGGCCGCGTGTTCGACAAGCTCTTCGGGCGTCGGCCAACCGTCGCTGGCGGTCGTGTGCATATGGAGGTCGGCCCGACCCGGAGCAACCACTGGTGTGCATCCTACCGCCGAGGGCTTTACCATCGACCTTTCAGGACCTTCTCATCGACTTAGCTAGCTGGAGGTGTCGGCTTTGGAAGGCTTGATGCAGGACTACGAGCTCTCTCTTCAACACGTGCTGTGGCGACTCGAACGGCTGCACCAGAAGAAAGAGGTCGTGACCAAGCGAGATGACGGGGTGCACCGGACCACTTACGGCGAGATGGTCCCGCGCATCAATCGCCTGGCCGGCGCGCTGAAACGGATCGGAGTCAAACCCGGGGACCGCGTGGCCACCCTGGCGTGGAACAACAACCGCCACCTGGAGCTGTACTACGCCATCCCATGCATGGGGGCTGTCCTGCACACGTTGAACCTGCGGTTGTTTCCTCAGCATCTCGAGTTCATAGTCAATGACGCGGAAGACAAGGTTTTATTTGTCGACCAGTCGCTGCTTCCGCTCCTGAAGCCTCTGATGGGCAAGATCCCGAGCATCAAGCAGATCGTGCTCATGAGCGAAAGCACCCCGGCCCCCACGGCGGCGTCCGCCAACGGGCTGGCCGACATGCTCGACTACGAGACCCTGCTCGCTGCCGAGAGCGAGACCTACCCCTGGCCGAAGCTCTCTGAGCGCATGGCCGCGGCCATGTGCTACACGTCAGGCACCACGGGCAATCCCAAGGGGGTCGTGTATTCGCACCGCTCGCAGTTCATCCACACCATGGGTGTGCTGCAAAAGGACAACCTTGGGGTCTCAGAGAAGGATGTGGTGCTTCCCGTGGTACCGATGTTTCACGCCAACAGCTGGGGACTTCCGTACGCCTGCGGCATGGCCGGCTCGAAGCTCATCTTTGGAGGGCGCTTCTCGGCCGACCCCAAGTCCATCGTGGAGCTGGCTGAGCAAGAAGGTGCGACCTACCTCGCAGGAGTGCCTACGGTCTGGATCGCACTGACCGCCTACATGAAGGAGACTGGAAAGCGCCTGCCGAAGGTAACCACCGTGGTCTGCGGCGGCTCGGCTGTCCCGCGCGCGCTCATGGAGTCAATGGACGCCGTGGGCCTCCGCATCTTGCACGCCTGGGGCATGACCGAGACCTCCCCGCTGGGCAGCGTCGCTCGTGTTCCGGACGGCCTGGATCCTGAAGCTGAGATCAGCCTGCGCTTGACCCAGGGAAGGGTCGCGCCCGGAGTCGAGATCCGGATCAGCGACCCGGCAACCGGCGAAGAGCTGCCGTGGGACGGGGTCGCCTTCGGTGAGATCCAGGTCCGCGGTCCGTGGATCGCTCGCGGCTACCACAACGGCTTCGACCCGGAAAAGCTGACCGAAGACGGATGGTTCCGCACCGGAGACGTCGCGAAGATCCGCGCTGACGGCTTCATCGTGATCGTCGACCGCACCAAGGACGTGATCAAGTCGGGCGGCGAGTGGATCTCTTCGGTCGAGCTGGAGAACGCCGTGATGGCCCACCCCAAGATCCAGGAAGCGGCGGTCATCGGTTTGCCGCATCCCAAGTGGGACGAACGGCCGGTTGTCTTTGCGGTGCCGAAACCGGAGTTCAAGGGCAAAGTCACGCAGAACGAGGTGATCGACTTCCTGCGGGATAAGGTGGCGAAGTGGTGGCTGCCGGACGAGGTGCGATTCATCGACGAGGTGCCCAAGACCTCGGTCGGCAAATTCGACAAGAAAGTGCTGAGGATGGACGCGGCGCCAATCCACGCTGAAATCAAGGAAGAGGCCAAGAAGTGATGGCGCGCATCGCCGCGCGCGAACACACAGTCGGAAGAGATCAGATCCATTTCAAATGGGACAACTCGCTTGCCCCAGCAGTCGAGATCGCGCCCGGCGATGTCGTCCACTTCGACACCGAGGAGGTCACGGCCGGACAGCTCAAAAACGGAGACCCGGCGTCGAAGCTCGCCACTTTGAACTTCGACCGGCTTTATCCCCTGGGCGGACCTGTCTACGTGAAAGGCGCCGAGCCCGGCGACGCGCTCGAGGTCGAGATCCTGTCCCTGAAGCCAGGAGCCTGGGGATGGACGGCTCTGCTGCCGGGCCTAGGCCTCCTGGCCGCGGACTTCCCCGACCCGTACGTCCGTTACTTCGAGCTCGGCGACCGCAAGTCGGCTGAGCTGCGCCACGATATCCACATCCCGATCGCGCCGTTCTGCGGCACGATGGGAGTTGCCACAGATGAGCCCGGGCCCCACGATGTGCTGCCGCCGACCAAGGGAGCCGGCAACGTCGACACGCGGCACCTGACGGCTGGAACCAAGCTCTACCTCCCCGTTTTCGTGCCCGGCGCGCTCTTTTCAGCAGGCGACTGCCATGGCGCGCAGGGAGACGGCGAGGTCTGCGTTACCGGGATCGAATGCCCGATGACGTTCTCACTCCGATTTGGAGTGGTCAAAGGTGCCTCGCTTCGGCCCTGGAGCTACCACTTCCACACTCCGGCAGGCCCTCTTCAACCGCGCAGCGACGAAAAGGGCTACCACGCAGTCTGCGCATTGGGCCCAGACCTGATGGAGAACGCCCGCAACGCGGTGCGCGACACCATCGCGTGGCTGACGGCCGACCACGGGCTGAGCCGCGAGGATGCCTACATCCTGTGCAGCCTGGCCGGCGACCTCAGGATCAGCCAGATCGTCGACCAGCCCAACTTCGGCGTCTCCTTCTATATGCCGCTGAGCGTCTTCGGCTAGCCGGGGCCGCCGCCGGCGGGACGATCTCCCGTCACAGGGATGGAGAGCCGCGCACCGTCCGGCATACTGACCGTCCGGTGTTCGAACCTTGAGTACCACCCAACTAGGCCGTTATCCGATCGAAGCCGAGCTCGGGCGCGGGGCCATGGGCGTTGTCTACAGGTCGACTCATCCGCGGCTCGAGATCCCGGTCGCGATCAAGGTCCTGGCCGAGCAGTACTCGAGCGATACGAGCTTCCGTCAGCGCTTCCACCGAGAAGCAGCCACCGTTGCGGCGCTGAACCACCCGGGCATTGTTCGCGTCTATGACTTCGACGAGGACGGTCCTGTGTTGTTCATCGTCATGGAGTGGGTCGAAGGCCGCTCCATGCGTTCGTGGCTCGACGAGTACGGACGCTTCAGCGTCGACGTATCAGTCGACCTGATCCAGCAGCTGCTGTCGGCTGTGGGCGTTGCGCATGACTACTCGATAGTGCATCGCGACCTGAAGCCCGACAACATCCTCATCTCCAACCGCGGCAAGACCAAGATCCTCGACTTCGGCATCTCGAAGCTGGTCGACGACAAGCACCGCCTGACCGCGACCGGAAGCATGGTCGGCACCCCCGCCTACATGGCGCCGGAGCAGGTCAAGGGCGAAGCCGTGGATGCCACCGCGGACATCTACTCGCTCGGCATGATCCTTTACGAGCTTCTGCATGGCGAACCGCCGTTCACCGGCGCGCTGCCGGCGGTGCTCCACTCGCAGGTCTTCGACAGGCCGCGGGCGTCCACCGCCATTCCCTCGCCGATCATGGAGATCATCTGGAAGGCGACTGCAAAAGATCCCAGCCAGCGCTTCCAGAGCTGCGAGGAATTCTCGGGCGCGTTCCACTACATGCCAAAGCCGGGCGCCGCGCAACCGCCCGTCGAGGCGATCTCGAATGAGCTGGCGGTCGACGAGGAGGTGGAGCGGTCGCCCGCCCCGCCAAGGACCGACGGCAAGAAGCCGGCTGGTGTGTGCACTTACAGCGACTGCCAGGAGCGCCGCGGCTGGGCGTGCGCCTACAAGGACCTGACCGGCCGCGAATGCAAGAGCTGGTGGTGCAGGAGACACATCCAGTTCATCGAGAGAACTCCCTTCTGCCCGCGACACGCGAGCGTGATCCGAGCGCTGGCGCCCACCGCGAACACGATCTTTGAGATCAAGAATCGCCCGGCCGTCGACGATCGTGCCCTGCCGCTGGCGGCGCTCGTCGCAGAAGACATCGACAAGGATGTGACCGAACTGGTCCGGCGTCGCTACCAGAACCGCAAGGACATCACGCTCGCGCGCGATCGCACCGTGCGCCAGACCTGGTCGGGGCGCAACGACGTCGCGTGGGAGCGTAGCTGGGCGGCGCTGAAGAGCCAGGGCTACCTGGTCCGGATTGCTGTGCGCGTGGCCACCGACGAGCCGGACACTGTCCAGCTCTTGATCGGCAACACCGTCGTGTTCAAGGAGGTGCCGGACTGGATCAGTCGCCGTCGCGAAGGTGAGCCGCCCGACCACTCAGACCGCGCGCGATTCGGCAAGAAGATCTTCGGCGCGATCCTCGAGCACGTAGACCAGCCGCAACCTGTGCCTTCGGCTGTACCTGCTCCGAGCCACGAGATCGAGCCTCCCCCACCGCCCGAGATCAACCGCAATCTGATCGAGGGCATGATCCTGCGGGTGGCTTCGTTGGCGACGCGAATCACCGGATTCGAGGTTGCCGACCAGCTGGCCCTGCCCTTCGCGTCTGTCGAACCCAGCCTGAAGTCTCTGACGAGTTCGAACTTCCTGGACGCGCTCGGCCTCGCTCCCGAGCAAGGTCCGTGGTTGGGCCGGCCGCTCTCCGAGCGGATGGCTTACGCAATCACCAAGCAGGGGCGCACACGCAGCGAGCAGATCGGCAACTCGGGTACCCGCTACGTGGGTCCGGCGCCGGTCTCACAGCAGGAGTACAGGGCGGTCCTTGCCGAGGCGGCCAAGCCCGGCACGCTCGACCTGGTCAAGGTCAACCTGGTGCTCAGCGGCATCGAGCTGGCGCCCGGCGTAACCGAGGCAGTTCGCGCCGCCGTCAACTCCCGATCGTCGATCTTCATATATGGCGCACCGGGCAACGGCAAGACGACACTGGCGCGGCGGATTCCAAGCTTGCTCGGCGGGCCGATCGTGATCCCCGTCGCGCTCGACATCGGCGGTGGCGAGGTCATGACGATCTTCGACGGCGCAGTGCACCGTCTCGAAACCAACCAGCCGGCCGATAAGAGGTGGCGGCGCGTGGCGAGGCCCCTCGTCCAGGTCGGCGGCGAGTTCCAGCTCGACATGTTCGACCCGACCTGGGAGGAAGGCAGCCGCACGTACGGCGCTCCGCTGCAGGTCAAGGGCAACGGCGGCGTCCTGCTCATCGATGACCTGGGCCGCCAGCGCGTGTCGCCGAAACAGATCCTCGACCGCCTGCTCGTGCCCCTCGAGCAAGACACCGACTACATGAACTTGACCGCAAGCGGACGCAAGGTCGAGGTGCCCTTCCGGGCGCAGCTGGCGCTGTCCACGAACTTGAGGCCGGCCGAGCTGCTCGACGAGGCCTACCTGCGCCGGCTCTCCTACAAAGTGCTGATGCCGGATCCGACCTGGGAGATGTGGTGCCGGATCTTCGAGCGCGAGCGAGAGCGGCTGACCATCCCAGCGGAACCCACCGCGTTGGACATGATCTCCGCCCTGTACAGCGGCCGGCCGCTGCGCGGCAACCACCCGCGTGACCTCCTCGAGCGGTTGGTCGACGTTTCGTCGGCCCGCGGCGTGCGGCCTCAGCTCACCCCGGAGCTGGTCGAGGCGGCCTGGCACACGCTGTTCATCGCGAGCTAGGCTCCGCCTCGAGTGCAGCAGACGCCCGGCGGACCAACCGGTTACTGGTCGCCGGACTGGATGTGGTGGTGGGACGGCCGGCAATGGATTCCGGCCACGCAAGCCCCGATCCCACCGCCCCATTTTGGAATGCCGCCGCCCATCTTGCTCGCGCCTTCGCCGGGGCTGCGTGCCTTTCTTCTGGTGGTTCTCGTCATCGCGTCCGTGATCTGGGGGCTGTTGACGGTGTTCGGCATCCTTGGCGAATCCCAAAATTTCAGCAGCGGTCAGTGGAATGACTTCCACAGCGGGTTGGTGTTCTTCGGCATCATCGCCGTACTGTTCCTCATCTCCCTCATCGCCACCGTCGGCGTCTTTGCCCGCACGTCGTGGGCGCGTTGGGCAGCCATCGCGGCGGGCATCGCATCCTGCTTGACGTGCCTCGGCCTGATCATCGGTATCCCGATCCTGGTGGCGGCTGCACGCGCCCCGGGGTTGGCTAGAAAGCCGCTTACCTCTTAGCGGCTGCGCGCGCGGCCTTGAGCGCGCGCGTGATATCACTCGGCGACAGCAGACCGACCAGCCCCCCTCCGTCCATAACGAGAATCTGGCCGTCGTCCGCGGGCGAAAAACGATCGAGCACGGCGGTGACCGGCTCGCCAGGTGACGCCTTGGCGACTTCATCCATGCCGGTGCCGACGTCGCGAACACGCTTGACGTGACGTTCTTCGGGTGGCACTTGAGCCAGCCGCGCGAGGGTGACGAGACCGTCAAGCTCTCCATCGAAGGTCTTGATCGGATAAGCGGTTGCGCGCTGCATCGGAACGTAAGCGCGCATGAACTCGTCGACGGTGATCCAACCCGGCGCGGCGGTCGGATCGCGGGACATCACGTCTCCCACGCGCAGGCCGCTCAGGGCGCCGCGCAGGAGCACCTGAGACTCCTCGCTGCGTGCGGCCGACATGAGGAACCACCCGAGGAAGATCAGCCAGAGGCCACTGATGGCGCCGCTGATGAAGAGCGACAGCAGCCCGAGCCCCATCATCACGAACGCACAGATCCGTCCGAGCCGGGCGGCGCCCGACGTGGCGCGATACTTGTCGCCGCTTCGTTGCCACAGCCAGGCACGCAGCAGGCGACCACCATCGAGAGGGAACGCGGGGATCAGGTTGAAGAGCAGAAGCATCGCGTTGGTGCCTGCCAGCCAGGCGATGCCTCCTTCGACGAGAGCCGGCCCGCCGGTCGCGTCAAGCGCGAACGTCGCGACGCCGAACAGGATCGCGAGGACGAGGCTGACAACCGGCCCGGCAATCGCGATCTTCACTTCGGACCCAGGAGTCGCAGCATCGCCCCTCAGGCGCGCAACGCCGCCGAAGATCCAGAGCGTGATGCCATCGACTTTCACGCCGAGCCGCCTGGCGACGATGGCGTGGCCCATCTCGTGGCTGAGCAGCGACACATAAAAGAGGACGACTGCGATGAAAGACACGAGCCAGTAGGCGGACTCCTGCTGGCCGGGCGCCACCGAGGGCAGGACCTGCCCCGCCAGGGTCCACACGATGAGGACGAACACTATGGCGAGGCTCCAGTTGAGCCCCACCTCGATCCCCGCGATCCGTCCGATTCGGACGCTGGCGTCCACGAGGCCATGTTAGAAGGCGGCTAACTGGCCCTCGGTATACTTTGCGGTCGATCGGGAAGTGCGCCCTGCGCGCGCCCGGCCCGCGGAGCGGCGGTGGCGGAATGGCAGACGCGCTAGTTTCAGGAGCTAGTGTCCGCAAGGACGTGGAGGTTCAACTCCTCTCCGCCGCACCATCCCAATCGAACGGGCCTGGCAATTTTCTTGACAACGCGCGGCCAATCGATTCGACTGAGCCCCGCAGTGTCGGTTGCGCCCTACGACCAAATCCTCACGCTGTACCGCACGCTCCTCGTTTTCGCCACCGTCGCGGTGCTCATCCTGGGTGTCGGCCTGGTCGAGTTCGTGTACTTCGAACCACCTGGGCAGACGACCGGAAAGACGGCTCATATCGTGGGCGTACTCGAGTACGACCCGGCGACGCGCACGACCAAGGGGCCCGACAGGACAACCTTCGCTCGAACCGACGAATTCGCAGGCGTGGTCGACTGGTCTCAGCTGCCACCCGACCTCATGGTGGACGCGCGCTGGTTCAACTCTTTCGGCAGCATCGTCGGTCGAGTCGGCCCGGGCACCGCAGCTGAGCTCGGACCGCAGAGCACGGTTCCGGTCATCGTGCCGCCCGGCCTGCACCACAGCCTGCCGGGTCATTACACGTTTGTCGTCGAGAGGTTGAAAGACGGGCAGCCCGTCGAGGTGCTGGCCCGGCGCATCGTGCTGATCGAACGTTAGTGAGCGCTCACGCCTACACGACACCTCCAGCGGCCAATCCGCATTCGAAGCTGCGTCCAAGTCGTTACTGGATCGCCGCAGTGGTAGCCGGCGTCGTGGTGCTCGCGCTCATCGCCAGCTCGCTCCTCAACTACGTGTACCTCGAAACAATCCCCGCCCGTGCCTCGCTGTACGGCTTGCTGGCGGTCGCGCTGGTCGCGCTTGGCACGTTCATCGGTGTGAGGGCATTCACGCGAGATCGTGCCAGCCGCCGCAAACATCTCATTCGCGCCGGCGTGCTTCTGGGGCTTGGCGTTCTGCTGTGGCTGCTCGTCATCGACGTCTTCGTCTTCACGCAGTCAGCTGGTCCCACTGTGGCTGCGATCTGCGCGCTTGCATGCCTGCCCACCACCGCGTTCGGGCTGCTTGTCGTCCGGCGCATGGACCGCAACGAGAAGGAGCCATGGCGTCTGGTGCTCGTCGCAGCCGCGTGGGGCGCGATCGTCGCGACCAGCCTTGTCATCTGGGGCGAGAGCCTGTGGGACGCCACTGCCCAACACACTCTGGTTCCGGGCCCCGGGCTTGACGCCTCCATCGCGTTCTCGGCCGGTCTGCTCGAAGAGCTGGCCAAGGGAGCCGCCGTGGTCCTCCTCTTTCTCGTTATGCGAGATGACTTCGACGACGTCGTCGATGGGATCGTCTACGGGGCGGCGGTCGGACTCGGTTTCAACTTCCTGGAGTCCGTTGCTTACATGACGAACATCTACTCGATATTCAATCCCGAGGGAATCGGCTGGGAGGCGGCGGGCATTCAGTGGTATGCCAGGCAGGTGCTCGGCCTCTTTTTTGGTCACGCGACATACACCGCTTTCATCGGCGCGGGGCTTGGGGTGGCGCGTCAGCTGCCGCATCTGCGCCAGAAAGCATTGGCCATCCTCAGCGGATTCCTGATCGCCATCGCTGGGCACTTCGCTTGGGATGCGTGGCTCACGTTTTTCCCAATCGACCCCGGTGTGTTGGGCCTGCTCGAGTTCCACCTACGCACCTTGATCATGACCGGGCCCTTCACCGCCGCTGTGATCGCCTTGCTGCTCTTCGGGATCCGGTATGAGGCGCTGGGACTCGTGGACCAGTTTCGTAAGGAGGCGGCGAGTGGATCTGGGACCATCCTGATGGACGAAGTGCCGGTTCTCGCGAGCCCCTGGCAGCGCCTCAAGCAGCGCTTGCTCGCCTTCAGGCGCGGTGGGTTCAAAGCGTATTTCGAGGTCGCGCGCCTCCAGTCCGCGCAGCTGGATCTCGCCATGGAGCGCTGGCACCGCGAACGAAAGGAGATGGATACGCCGATGGAGGCCGAGGCGGCCCTGAGGCAGCGCGTGCTGGAGCTTCGACACCAGGTCCCAGCTTCCTAACCCGGTCGGGTTGCGGCGCGTGCTGACCGCTCGGAGGTAGGTGGTTCGAGTCCACCGCGGCCCACTCAAACTTGACCGGCTTTCCATAACGCGAACCGACGTCGTCGGAAGCGGTAGGTTGGCATGTCGCCCTATCCCCGCTGTCGACCCCGACCTCGATCACCAACTTGAGCAGTCGCGTGAGTGTGGAAAAACCGACGCGCGGAAGCCGATTATTCGGCGACACGGCACAACCACCCTCCCGCCAAATGCGTGCCATCTGCGAACTGGGCATCGATGGTTCCGTAAAAAAGACCCTTGACCGCATCGGCGCTTGTAACCGTGACCTCGCCCGATCTGGCATTGATCCGGTTCCCTGCTCCGGTCGTGGCGTTGTTTGCGACACTGAGGGTTAATGGGGTAAACCCGTACTGCTGGAGGGGCGACGTGGCGCTGTAGGTGCCCCCGGACGATCCCTGCGCGGCTATTGCAAAAGCCACTCGCACGACGCGCCCATTCGACAGGCTCATGGCGTTGGTTCCGAATATCAGCGGCGGTCCGAAGCCGCATCCGCGGCCACTTCCAACGATCTCATGGCCCGTTTCGGTCGCCAGTGGGCCTTGAAGCTGGAGTGTATTCGAGGCTGGTGGAGTTGACGCGGGAGATGGCGTCGGCGAAGCGGCCGACGGCGTCGGCGACGACGTCGCTACGGAACCGCCCGTGCTACATCCGGCCATCCCGAAGACCAGCACCGCCAATCCGGCTGCCAATGGTGTCCGCACTGCTCTGCAGGTGAAACGATTGAATTGCAGATTCGGATATGGCCTACATGCGAATCTTCGGACCCCGAACAGTGACCCCGGGTTGGTTCGCGTTATGGAAACTACGGCCCACCACAGTCGAATCGGCAATGCAACCTCACAGAATGGAGCCCGAACGTCGTGAACCACGGGCGCAGCATCGGCCCGAGCGGGCTCGCTATCTCACGGACTGCGGACGCTTACCCGTGAGCTAGAAGTGATCGACACCCTCGACCTTCCGTAACGCGGCTCAGTCACCTCGTCGTTTGTGGATCGACAGTCGATCGCTCGGCGGGGTCGGTCGCCTTCTACCGGGAAGCAGCGCGCGCGTGTTGGTGGAGGCGATCCAGTCGCGGTAGCGCTCAGGGGACCAAGCGCGCTGCAGGACGAGCATGTGATAGACGGCCAACGAACTAACAGTCCAAAGGATGTCCCCGGCTTCCTCGACCGATAGCTCTGGTCTCATCCCACCGAGGTTCTTCAGCTGCTCGGCTATACGCCTCATACCTGTCAGTCGCTGGGCCTCCAGTTGGTTCCAGACATCCGCGACCTCGGGATCCGCCGCGGCAGCCTCCATCAGCAACCGATACAAGGGGCCGGCTCGGGCATGGATCCCAGGCTGCGTGGCGGCGTGCAGCTCGAGCACGCGGCGCGGATTTTGCTCCGCGATCATCGCTCGGACCACAGGACGCTCCTCGGGCGCGATGGCGGCGCGGGCGGCACCTCCGGCAATCGCAGCCTCCACCACCCCTTTGAACAAGGCCGCCTTGCTGCCGAATCCCCGGTAGATGGTCTCCACCGCCACTCCCGCCGCCGCCGCGACGTTGTTGATCGTGGTGCTTGCGTAGCCGCCTTCCAGGAAGAGCTGCTGCGCGGCTTTGAGGATGTCCAGGTGAGTCTGGGCCGCCTGCGCCCGACGCCGAGTTGAGTCGTAGCGGCGAGGTGGCTTGACACGCCGACCATTCGGTGGAATACTCATAACTCCAATACAGTCCCGTTCTCTCGAATTCTACGCGAGCCGCTGGGACGACGGTAAGCGCGTCATGGTCGGGGAGGCCGAGGGGGATCTGATGTTCGCGGTGGTGGTTCAAGAGAGCGGAGAAGCTGAGCGGGTGCGGGGAAGCCGGGACCATGTGGAGGCAAAAGTCGTGCCTCAGGTGAGGAACGCTCCCGGGATCGTCTCAGCAACCTTTACGACCGATGAGGGCGGAAGGACGCTGAACTTGTTCGTCTTTCAGACAGAGGATGCGGCACAAATGGCTGTGGAGTGGATACGCAGCGCGCCGCGACCCCCGTTCATGCGCCTTGAGACGGTCGAGTTGAGAGAAGTCCTGGCTCACTTCTAGCGGCGGCGACTCGGTCATGCGTGTCGGGCGAACTGAGATTGATTTCTTGACCGACTACCGTTATCTGGTTTGCGTTACGGAAACTACGGCCCACCGCTCCTCCGGATTGCGCCATGTGGTCCGAAATGGTCGTCTCCCAGGCTCGGGTCCAGAACGCGATCGGTTTGGGTCGGTGGGGACGTCGCCCGAACTCCGCTTTCCGGGTCTACAGTGGGGAGATTGAGTCAGTAACACAGAGGTGAATGCCATGTTCGGGACCATCGCCAAGATGAAGTTGAAGCCTGGCGCGTACGACAAGTTGGCGGATCAGATGAAGGGTTTCGAGGAGAGGCAGGTCAAGGGCTTCCTGTTCAACGTGGTCTACCGAAGCCAGTCGGACCCGAACGAGGTTTGGCTGGTGGTCGGCTTCGAAGACGAGGCCACCTATCGCGCCAATGCAAACGATCCGCAGACCGACGAAATGGCCAAGCAGTACCAGCAAATGCTGGTCGGCCCGCCGGAGTGGCACGACGGCGACATCATGTCGATGACACGCTCTGAGGACCGAGCTTCAACCTAGAAGCGCGCCAGCCACCACACCGGGATTCAGCCATTTCGGTCGAAATGGTCGGGTCCCATACGTTGGATACAGCCGTTCCTGCCGACTTGGTCGTGTTCACGCGATTGCCTAGCGCACAAAATGGGGTATCCAGGCGCGAATTAGCGGGCGGGAAGGCGACCCCAGACAGCCCGGACCGCCGCAAGAAACAGCAGCATCGCTCCGGCGGCCCACGTGATGGCGGAAACGATCGGGTCGCTGAAGTCCGTCCCACTGAGCACGGAGTGGAAGAACATCAGCGCGAACGCCAGGTAGGAGAGGCGGTGCAGCCACTGCCACAGGGCGTTCCGCATCTGACGTTTGAAGTACGCACTGACCGTGACGATCAGAAGGATGTCAACCGACAGCGCGCCCAGTCCGATCCCAAGCGTGCCGTAGCTGGAATGAAACGGGAACACCACGTCCAGCAACCCGATGCGAGCGGTCTTATCGAGCAGCAGTGACAAGAGGTGTACGGCGGCGAGCGGCATCCACAGCACTGTCGTGTATTCGTGAAGTGCTCGGAGCGTGCGGTTGCTGCCCAGCCAGTCGAGCACTGCGGTGCGCAGCGCGATCCCGCTTACGAGGGCGATGGCCAGCGCCGCATATGAGCTGAGTCCCGCGACTCTCGCGAGGACCCAGTAGAACTGGTCGATCGTCATGTCAGGGGCTTAGCCACCACGCGAGAGCGTGTGCCGCGCAGTAGACCGGCGCCAGCTCGGGGCCGACCAGCAGCGCCGTCTTGGCGACGACCTCCGCCTCCAACCCGCTCGTGGCGACGACCGAGACTTCTTCGAGGCCGGTTTTCGCCGGCACTCCCGTGCGTGGGTCGATCAGATGGTGGAGCGCACCCCACCTGCGCCGGCGCACACTGCTGGTGGCCGCACCCTGGTCACGAAGCAGCACCGTCACGCCGGCAAAGCCGACCGGCCAACCGGAGCCGGCCGGTCCCGGTCCGCCCGCGCTGAGGTCGCCACCGAGGTTGGCCAGCGTGTTCGGCCCCAATGATTCACACAAGCGGTCGGCCATCCAGCCTTTGGCGATGCCACCCAGGTCGATGCCCGCGCCCGGCTCGAGTCGCGCAGCGCCGGTTCGGACCCTGAGCACATCCGGCAAAGCGGACAGCGGGCGCGCATCGGACACGGTTGTCGCAGGCAGACTCTCGGCGAGCGGTCTTGTGTAGCCGATCGCGCTCATCGATGGCAATACCGCAACGTTGACCAGGCCGGCGCTCGTCTCGAAGGCTCGAAGCGACTCGCGCAAGAGGGCCTCCAGCTCGGGGCTGACGTCAATCCAACTTCCAGGTGTGGCATTGAATCGGGACAGCTCGCTGTCGGGCGAGAAGCGCGTCAGGCGTGCCCCGAGCCGGTGCACCCAGAACTCGCCCTGCAGCAGCTGGCTGCGTGAGAGCCCTACAGCGAACAGGCTGCAGCTGGTCCCGAGCGCTTGAAAGTGATGAGCTTCGACCCGCGCGTCAGGAGGCATAGGTCGAGGTCACCGGCCGCCCGCCGCCGGGTTGAACCGAGGGTCCAAGCGTGGGGCCGCCGGCTCGAGCAGCTTTGACGACAGTCGGCTGCAGCGGTGCTGCCGGGTTCTTCAGATGGGCGGTGACATAGGCGGACGACAGCAGCGTCGCCGCGAGGGTGAGCGCGGTCGCCCCCGCCCTCAGGACGACCGTGCGCATCTCAGACTGCGGCGACAGGCGCCGACAGGAAAGGAATCCGGTCGAACGACGCTCCGAGGATCTGGTTCGAGCCGGCGCCCAGGTGACCGGCAAGGATCTCCTGGTACACCGAGCGAAAGTCGACGGAGTAAGGCAGATTGCCCGTCTTGTCGAGGCTGGTGAGGCTCGGTGCCTCGCCATACAGGCCGCCCTTGACCGGGTTGCCGATCAGCAGCAGCGGTGCCGCCGCACCATGGTCGGTGCCTCCGCTCGCATTCTCTTTCGGACGGCGGCCGAACTCCGACCACGTTGCGATGAGCACCTTGTCCGCCATGCCGTGCGCAGCCAGGTCCTGGTAAAAGGCGCCGACGGCCGAGTCCAGGTATCCCATGAGGTCATCGTGGCGGTTGAGCTCGGTGTAGTGGGTATCGAAGCCGCCCAGCGTCACATGCAAAAGCTTGACGCCCGTCCCGGTGACTATCAACTCGGCTGCCAGCTGCAGCGCCGCCGCCAGCTGGTTCTTCGACGAATAGACAAGCTTCACCTTGTCGCTATAGTCGGCCATCGGGTGGTAGGTTGCGGCAGACGTGCGCAGCGTGGAAATCGTCTCGGTCGCCGTCGCCATCGCTGTGTCGAACAGCGCGCCGTAGATCCCAGGGGTGCCCTTGTACAGAGCGCCGACGGCTGCCTCCACCTCGCTGCCGCCACTGAACCCGAATGTTTTCTGGTTCTGAATCACCGTCATCGTGGCCTGCAGGTCGCGCAGCGCGCCCGGAACGTTGGTCGTGCCGCATGCGCATCCGGTCAGCGGGTGGCCGTTGGAGTCATACGCGGTCGCCAGGGTCCGCCCCAGCCAGCCGTCGACCTGCCTGCGGGTCGGGTCGCCCGTCTCCCAGATCCGGATGGACTCGAAGTGCGAGAAGGTCGGGTTGGGGTAGCCGACGCCTTGAACGATCGCGACCTTTCCCTTGTCCCACAGCCCCTTGATGGCGCCGAGGTTGTGGTTCAGACCCCACTGAGTGTTGACCGGTAAGGCCTGCGAGACCATCGAACCGGAGAGCTTCGGCCGCAGGTCGTGGAGTGCAGGATCGGCGAGCGGCACGACTGTGCGCAGGCCGTCATTGCCGCCGGCGAGCTGGATCATGACGAGGATGTTGTCGTTGGCGACGCCCTCTTTCTTGGCCGCGTAAACCGCGCGCGCGAAGGCGTCGGGGACCGCCGCATACCCGGCGGCCAGTCCGGCAGCTCCCGCTCCGAACACAAGGCCAGCCTTCAGAAAGTCACGCCGCTTGAGCTGGTTGATGCCGATCTCTCTGGTCATTTCTCCTGCACCTATTTGAGTTGAAATTCCGGGGATGCGAGCGTGATGAACCAGCGCGCGCGATCGTCGGTCGCCTGGTTCAGAAGTTTTGCGGTCTGCGCGCTCAGCACCCCGTCGAGGTGTGTCTGCGGCGCGTTGGCAGAGCTGGGTATGGACTTCTTCACCTGGTTCATCACCGCAGTGACGAAGTTCACCCGCTCGACCACAGTGTTGGAGGAGATCCACGAATCGTTGGTCGGCCAGCCGTTCACGTCAGGAGGGTCGAAGAGTGACTGGCCCATCCCGGAACCTGCGCCGGCGACCAGCTTCGAAAGGTTCGGCGCGCCGAGCGCCTGCCCGGCATGGAGCATGAACTCCGTCGGCGTCTTGACCAGGGTCCTGTAGCTTTGCCCGGCATTGAACTGCGGGCTGGTGAACACCGCGTGCATCAACGTCTTCATGTCGTACTTGCTGCGACGGAAGGTGTCCGCCAGGCTCTTGACATAAGCAGCATCCGGCTGGGCGGTGACGAAATGTCGGGCTACCTTGCTCGCTATGTACACAGCGGTTGATGGCTGCGCGAGGATGCGATCGATCACTCCTTGCGTATCAAGCGGGCCGCTCTTACCGAGAAACGTGACGCTGCCGCTGAAAGCGCGCTTGGGGTTGAGCACCCCCGCCTTCTGCGCCGCGTAGACCGGGTATTTGCGCGTCACATTGTTCGCCTTGTCGACGACGACAGTGGCGTAGGAGTCAGGCTGCGGCAGCTGCCATCCGGCGAGTGCCTTCGCGCTCTGCCTCACATCGGTCTCGGTGAAATTGCCCGCGCCCATCGTGAACAGCTCCATGAGCTCGCGCGAGTAGTTCTCGTTGGGGCTCTGTCCCGTGGACTGGGCGAGGTCCAGGTACTTCAGCATCGCCGGGTCTGACGTGACCTGGATAAGCATCGACCGCAAGTCAGTCATCGACATTCGGCGCCACGTGAGGTTCTGCCAGTACATGAAGTTTTCGTCGCCGACCTTGCGGTAGTCACTGGTGAAGTGGCCGTGCCAGAAGAGCGTCATGCGCTCGCCAAACGGCGTTGCTGTGCTGAGAATGTGATCGAGCCACCACTGCTGGAGCAGCGCGACGGAGAACCGTCCTCCGGGAGTGCCCGCCGCGGCGAGCACCGGGGGCTCGACTGGCTTCGTCTCGAGCAGACGGTCGACGGTCTTTTTGAACCCCTCGGACAGAGCGGACTCGAGCTGCGCAGCCGTATATCCGAAACTCGTCCGCCGCAGCATTTGCATGACTCGCGCTCCCTCTGAACCGAGAGGCGAGATCCAATCCATGGTCCCATTGCTTGGCCTGCCGATGCCTTGCATCGACCCCCCCAGCAGGCGGACCGCGCCGACACCGACTCCGGCCGCCAGAGCCGCGGCCAGCGCCTGGCGCCGAGTGAGGCCCCGACGCACCGGGAGATCTATCGCAGCGACCTTTTCACGACTTGGCGCAACACTCATGCCCCCATTCAATCCCCCGCCACCCCGCATGACATCAGCCGGATGTGAAGAATTCGTAATGGCGCAAGGAAGATGGATGTAGAAGCGGCTAACGCCGCCCGATGCCGGGGTCGGACCGGAACCTACGAGGTCTGGTACGTGACCATCAGCGAGCCTGCCAAGCGCCAGGGCTACTGGATCCGCTACACCACCTTCAACCCGGCGACTGGAGTCGAAACTGAGGCACACAGCGCGCTGTGGGGCTTCTATTTCGATCACGAGAACCCGAGCACCAACTGGGGCGGAAAAGCGACGTTCCCGCTCGAGTCTCAGCAGCTTCAATCGCGGCCGTTCGTGCTTCGGATCGATGATGCGATGCTCGTTCGCAACGGCTGCTCGGGCCAGATCGAAAGCGACCGCGGGCGGATGAGCTGGGACCTCCGGTGGGACTCGCGCGAGCAGCCTTTTCCGTTCATGCGCCCCCCGTGGCACGTGCTTTCGTCTGTGGCCAACATCGGCGTCCAGCCCGCGATCAAGGTGTCCGGCAGGATCGAGGTCAACGGCAAGACGAACTACCTCGAGCATGCACCGGGCGGACAGCACCACACGTGGGGCACGCGTCACGCGCTGGAGTGGAACTGGGGTTTCGCTTCGGGCGACGATTTCTGGGTCGCGGGTGCTACGTCGCGTGTGCGCTCCCCGTTCGGGCTTCAGCTCATCGGCACGCCTTTGGCGACGCACGCGCGACAGCAGCGCTTCGTTTACAACGATCCGGTCCACGTGCTCGGTACGCGGGGACCGATCGCACCGGAATCGTGGACGGCGCAAGCGAAGCTGGGGCCCCGGCAGCTGCACGTCGCGGTGACGCCGAGACCGTCCGACCTCATCGGCGTGAACCTGTCCGATCCGCGCGGCGGGACGCGAGTCGTCTACCACACCGAGGTCGCCGACCTGGAGATGCGACTCACGGAAGACGATGAGGTCCTCGCCCGAGTTCGCCGCCCCGCGTCGGCGGCCTTCGAGTACGCGTCCGAATCGCCCATTCCGGATTTGCCAGTTCTGATCTAGCATCTGTCGCCGGAACTCTGGCAAATGCTAGGCTTTGCGGAGCAATGCCTAACTATCGCCTCGGACAGGCAGCCAAGATGCTCGGCATCAGCCCGGACACTGTTCGACGCATGGTCGATGACGGGCGCCTCACGGCCGTTCGCAGCTCCGGCGGGCAGCGGCTGATCGACGGCGCCTCTCTCGCGCGCCTCGCGAAGCCCAAGCGGCCGGCCAAAGCCGAAGTTTCGGTCGCCCAATCCGCGCGCAACCGATTTCCCGGCATCGTCACTCGCGTCATCAAAGACCGCGTCGCCGCGCAAGTTGAGATCCAGGCCGGCCCTCACCGTCTCGTCTCGCTGCTCACCCGCGAAGCGGTCGACGAGTTGAAGCTCAAGCCAGGGATGCCTGCCATCGCCGTCGTCAAGGCGACGAACGTCGGCGTGGAGCTGCCGCGTGACTAGGCGAGTGACAGTCCTGGCCATTGCCCTCATCCTCTGCGCGTGCGGCGGACAAAGCAGCGGGTCGCAGCCACCTGAAAGCAACATCACCGTGTTTGCCGCGGCATCACTCGAGCCTGCCTTCGACAAAATTGGCGCGGGACTCAAAACGACCAACAACATCAAGACGACGTTCAATTACGCGGGCACGCAGACGCTGACCGCTCAGCTGCAGCAGGGCGCGCAGGGGGACGTCTTTGCCTCTGCCGACGTCGCGCACATGACCTCACTGCTTGACGCCGGCTTGCTCAGTGCGCCATCCAAAGTATTCGCCCACAACCAACTCGAGATCGCCGTCGCCAAAGGCAATCCCAAGCACATTCAGACGCTGGCCGACCTTGCGCGCTCCGGCCTCGTCCTCGTGCTCGCGGACCCGTCCGTCCCGGCGGGCAAGTACGCAAAGCGAGCGCTCAGCAAGGCGAAGGTTACCGTTCACCCGGCAAGCCTGGAGCTCCAGGTCACCGCCGTGCTCACCAAGGTCGCTCTGGGCGAAGCTGATGCCGGGATCGTCTACGTCAGTGACGTCGTGACCAGTGGAAAGGTCGATGGCGTGACCATCCCCGACGAGCAAAACGTCATCGCCGACTACCCGATCGCCGGTCTGAAGTCGGGAACGAACGCAGCCGGCGCACATGCTTTCATCGATTTGGTCCTGGCACCCGACGGCCAGGCTACCCTCAAGGCCGCCGGCTTCCAGGGAGTGTGAGCCCCACCAGGGTTCCAGCAGCTCTTATCGTGCTGGCGGGCCTCGGACTCCTCTTTTTTCTGCTTCCACTGGCAGGTCTGATCGTGCGCGCGCCCTGGGACCAGGCGCTAGTCGGTCTTACAGCTCCCGAAACTGCAACAGCGCTCGAGCTCTCCCTGTTCTGTTCCGTCGCCGCGACCGCCGCCGCGCTGGTGCTGGGCATTCCCCTTGCCGTAGTACTTTCGAGGACGACAGGAAACCTTCGCAGTGTGATGCGAGCGCTGACCACGCTGCCGATGGTGCTTCCACCTGTGGTTGGTGGAGTGGCGCTGCTGCTCGCATTCGGACGCCGCGGGCTTGTCGGATCACTTCTCTATCACCTGTTCGGCATCCAGATCCTATTCACAACGGCAGCCGCCGTGATGGCCGAGACCTTCGTCGCCATGCCATTCCTCGTGATCGCCGTCGAGGCAGGACTGCGATCCCTCGATCCGCGCTATGAGGAGGCGGCCAGGGCGCTCGGAGCCCGGGGTTGGATGGTTTTCCTAAGGGTGACGCTGCCCTTGCTGCGCCCGGCCATCTTCTCCGGTGCGGTGCTGTGCTGGGCCCGCGCACTCGGCGAGTTCGGGGCTACCATCACGTTCGCGGGGAATTTCCCCGGCCGCACGCAAACTGTTCCGGTCGCCGTCTACGTTGCTCTGGAAACGCGACCGGAGTCCGCGATCGTTCTGAGCCTCATCCTCCTCGCTGTATCGGTAGCGATCCTGGCCGGCATGCGCGACCGTTGGCTGGGTGCGCTTTGAGCCTGAAAGCGAACGTCAAGGTCCACCGCGACCGCTTTGTACTGGACGTGCACCTGGACGTCGATCCAGGCGAGACGGTCGCCATCCTCGGGCCCAACGGCGCAGGCAAGACGACGTTGCTGCGAGCCCTTTCAGGGCTCATCAAGGTTGTCGGGCGCGTCGAACTCGCCGGCGAAGTCCTCGAAGACTCGGCGACAGGGCTGCGCGTGCCGACCGAGGAGCGTCACGTCGGGTTGGTCTTTCAGGACCACGTCTTGTTTCCGCATCTCAATGTTCTCGACAACGTTGCTTTTGGACTGCAGGCGCAACACCGTCCCGACGCGAAGCGGATCGCGCGCGGCTGGCTCGAACGCGCAGGCCTCGCCGAGAAGGCGAGCTCGATGCCACGCGAGCTGTCGGGCGGCCAGGCACAGCGCGTCGCGCTCCTGCGTACGCTCGCCACCGAGCCGCGCTTGCTGCTCCTCGACGAACCGCTCTCCGCGCTGGACGTCACCATTCGCGCCGTGGTCCGGCGAGAGCTCTCGCGCCAGCTCGCTTCGTTTGGCGGCGTCCGCCTGATCGTCACGCACGATCCACTGGACGCGATCACCCTCGCCGACCGGCTGGTGGTCCTCGAAAACGGCCATGTCGTGCAAAGCGGAACTCCCGACGAGGTCACCGCCCGGCCGCGCTCTCGTTTCGTCGCCGACCTGGCGGGGGTCAACCTCCTTCGGGGCAAGGGGCGGGGCGACCATGTCGAGCTGATGAGCGGCGCCTCGGTCGCCGCGCCCGACGCAGGAGCGGGCGACGTCTTCGCCGTCATCCACCCCCGGGCCGTGGCCCTCTACCTCTCGCGCCCGGAAGGAACGCCCCGCAACGTCTGGCAGGGGCAGGTCGAGGACATCGACCTGCACGGCGAGCGCGTGCGCGTGCGGGTCAAGAGCCCGGTGTCGCTGGTCGCGGAGGTGACACCCGCGGCTGTGCGCGAGCTTCGGCTGCATGCCGGCGGCGCGGTCTGGATGGCGGTGAAGGCGACCGAGGTTTCCGTGTATCCGGCCTAGGCCAAACCCCGGATGGAATGTTTCGTCCTGTAGCGTCGTAATCTTGTAACACCATGCAAGAACAAGCCACCGCGAACCCCGCCGAAGCCGCCGCCCTCGACGCTTACTCCACTGTCGTCACCTCGGTCGCGGAACGGGTCCTTCCCGCGGTCGCCAGCTTGCGCGTGGGCCGCGCCGGACGCGGCGGAGCCGGCTCGGCAGTGGTCATCACGCCCGATGGGTTTCTGGTCACCTCGGCCCACGTTGTCGCACAGGGCGGTTCGGCAAGCGCCTCGTTCATCGATGGCACGGAGTACGACGTCGACGTGATCGGAGCTGACCCCCTCTCCGACCTCGCCGTCGCCCGCGCCAGAGGAGCCACGCTCGAGCCGCTGCGGATCGGAAACGCCGACCAGCTACGCGTCGGCCAGCTCGTCGTCGCGGTCGGCAATCCGATGGGGTTCACGGGGTCCGTGACGTCGGGGGTCGTCAGCGGGTTAGGCCGCTCGCTGGCGACCGCCGACGGCAACGGGCACCGGCGGTTCATCGAGGACGTGATCCAGACCGACGCCGCGCTCAATCCAGGCAACTCCGGAGGAGCGCTGGCCGACTGGCAAGCTCGCCTCATCGGCGTCAACACCGCAGTCGCCGGCATGGGTCTTGGGCTCGCGGTGCCGATGAACGGGACGACCGAAGCCATCTTGTCCGCGTTGATGCGCAACGGCCGTGTGCGCCGGGCCTATCTCGGGATCGCGGGCGGCACTCGCGCCCTGCCTCCAGCAGCGGCGCAAAAGCTTGGCCGGAAGGCGGGCGTCGAGGTGCAAGAGGTCGTCAGCGGCAGTCCTGCCGCCGGCGCCGCGCTGCGGAGTGGCGACATCATCGTGTCCGTCGCAGGCACCGCGGTCTCGAAGGCCGGCGACTTGCAGCGTCTGATGGTCGAAACGCGCATCGGCTCAAAGCTCGCGCTTGACGTCCTCCGAGGCGACCACCTGATCACGCTGGATGTCGTGCCTGTGGAATTGGCCTAAAACTTACACTCGTCTTCGTGGCCAAGAAGCAGGTTCGGGATCTGCTGCGCGCCGAACCGCGAGATGGCACCGTCCGGATGGCGGATTGGGACCCGGACTCCACGCCGGGCCTCGAGGCTCCCAAGCGCGCGCTCAACGACCAGAAGAAGCACCAGAAGGCCCTGTTCAAACTTCAGGAGCGCCTGTACGCGGAACACAAGAGGTCGCTGCTGATAGTGCTTCAGGGCATGGACACCAGTGGGAAGGACGGGACCATCACCCACGTCATCGGCAACCTCAACCCTCAGGGAGTTTCGATCACCACGTTCAAAGCTCCGACTCCCGAGGAGAAGCGCCACGGCTTCCTGTGGCGGATCCGCAAACACCTGCCGGTGCCAGGTCAGGTGGGGATCTTCAATCGTTCGTATTACGAGGACGTGCTGATCGCACGCGTCCACGAGCTGGCCGAGCCCAGGGTGATCGAGCGGCGGTACGGAGTGATCGACCAGTTCGAGCGAGAGCTCGTCCGAAGCAAGACCAAGGTCATCAAGTTCTGCCTCCACATCTCGTACGAGGAGCAGCGCAGGCGGCTGCTCGAGCGGCTGACCGACCCCGACAAGAGGTGGAAGTTCAACGAGCACGACATCGACGAGCGGGCTTACTGGGACGCATACCAGAGCGCGTACGGCATGGCCATCACCCGCTGTTCCACGCCCTGGGCGCCCTGGTACGTGATCCCGGCGAACAACAAGGACTACCGCAACTGGGCAGTGGCCCGGATCATCCTCGAGACGCTGGAGGAGATGGACCCGCAGTACCCGCAGCCGAAACTCGACATCCCCCGGCTGGTCAAGCGCTTGAAAGCTTAGGTTCGGTTCAGGTTTGGTACGGTAGGCACCAATCAAGGGCGTTTTTGTTCGGGGGAGGATCACATGAAGCGGTTTCACCTGGTTGGTTGGCTGGCGGTTGCTGCCCTGATCGGGGCGTGCGGTTCCAGCGGAGGCGGCGCCCCTTCCTACTCGGGCAAGACGATCAAGTTGGGAGCAATCCTTTCACTCACCCAGGCCGGCGGAGTCTACGGACCGCAGGGGCAGAACGGTATGAACCTGGCGGTGAAGCAGATCAACGCCTCAGGCGGCGTCAACGGCGCGCAGATCTCCCTGACGGTCAAGGATGACGCGTCCGACAAAGCGCAATCCGCCGCGGTCGCTCAGACCCTGATCCAGCAGGACCAGGTCATGGCCCTCCTCGGCCCGACGCTGTCCAACTCAGCGGTCGCCGTCCACCCCTTGGCTGAAAGCCTCAAGACGCCAATACTCGCGGTGAGCACAACCGGGATCCACATCGTCCCGGACTGCAACTTCCCGAACACCGCGCCGTGCAAGTTCGTGTTCCGGGACAGCCTCGGCGAGGAGACGGCGATCCCTGCCAACATCAAGTCCTACGTCGCGGACTCGCATCCCAAGACGGGTGTGCTGCTTGTAGCGCAGGATGACAAGTTCTCGAGCGACGGCGGCAAGATCGTGCAGGACAACGTCGCCGCGAACGGCATCGAGCTTCTCAAGACGGTCAAGTTCAACAAGGGCGAGGCGGACCTTTCGCCTTATGTCACGCAGGCAGTGCAGCTGAGGCCGGACGTGATCTTCATCACATCGCTCGGTGCAATCCCCGCCAAGATCATGACCGAGGCGCGCAAGCAGGGCTGGCAGGGCCAGTTCCTCGGTGGAAACGGCTTCAACACGGCGACCGTTTCCAAGCAGGCGAGTGCCAACGGCAAGGGTGCGCGCAGCGCGAGCGCGTGGTACATCGGCAACACATTTGCCTCCAACGCCGACTTCGTCTCGGCATACAAGGCCGAGTACAACACCGACCCGGACCAGTTCTCGGCCCAGGGATACACTGCAATCAAGATCATCGCCGACTCGGCCAGGCGCGCCAACCTGACTTTCACGGACCTCGCCGGTGACAGAGAGAAGCTGCGCGCAGCCATGGAGAAGGTCAACCTGACGTCGACCCCGCTGGGGCCGTTCCAGTTCACCGCGGACCACGACGTGAAGCAAACGGTCTGGGTGATCGCGATGGACGGGGCCGGCGGCTTCACGCTCGTCCACGAGATCAAGCCAAGCTGACGGGTGGGGAGCTCGCCTCCCCATCTCTCAGTAAGCCGCCCGCGAAGTGGACCAGCAAATCCTCAACGCGATCTTCATCGGGTCCATCTACGCACTGTTCGCGGTTGGCTACACGCTGGTCTTCGGCGTCCTCGACATCCTCAATCTCGCGCATAGCGCCGTCTTCATGTTCGGCGCCGCCATCACGTACTCCCTGGTGGTCAATCACGGCCTAGCGTTTTGGGTTGCCTGCGTCATCGGCATTGTGGCTTCGGCCCTGATGGGACTCGTCATCGAGCACGTGTGCCTGCGGCCATTGCGCCGGCGGCGGGCACCACCGATCGCGGCTCTCATCACAACCATCGGCCTGGCCCTGATCATCGTCGCCTCGATCGAGCAGGGAAAGCCGGGGTCCCTGCTTGCCTGGCTCTGGGTTGACGGAGCAAACTCGGTCGCCTTCCCGTCCAGCGCCGTACCGAACACCACGTGGCACCTCGGCGACCTGACGCTCGAGGCAAGCAAGGTCGTGATCATCCCGATCTCGATCGCCCTGATGCTCGTCCTCGGCTATGTGATTCGCTACACGCAGGTCGGAAGGGGGCTGCGCGCGGTGGCCGAGAACCCGCGTGCGGCGCGGCTCATGGGCCTGGACGTCGACCGCATGATCTCGCTCACGCTTGTCATCTCGTCCGCGCTCGGCGGCCTCGCCGGCATCCTGTTCGGGGTTGCGCTTGGCGACATCAGCCCCTATATCGGCCGTGACAGCGTCGAGGTTCGAGGGCTGGCGGTCATCGTGCTGGGCGGCATGGGCAGCGTCGCGGGGGCGGTGGTCGGCGGCTACCTGTTGGGCCTCATCGAGGTTCTCGCCATTGTCGCCCTTGGAAGCAACGCGCGTGGCGGCGTCGCATTTGCTGCGCTCTTCCTGATGCTGGTCTTGCGGCCGCAGGGCCTCTTCGGCGCACAACTTCGGGAAAAAATCTGAAGTGGACTTTTTCATCCAGCTTGTTTCCGATCCCATCGCGTTCTGGAACTCACATACCCTCTTGATCGCGCAGATCGGCATCAACAGCATCATCGCGGCGTCGATGTTCATCGTCCTGTACTCCGGCCAGCTCTCACTTGCCGCCCCCGGTTTCATGGCCATCGGTGCATACACGTCGACTTTGATGAGCCTCTACTGGCATGCGCCGCTGGCGCTGAACATCGCGGCAGGCGTGGTTCTCGCCGGCGCAGTCGGGGTGTTGGTCGGGCTGCCGGTGCTGCGCCTACGCGGTGTCTTTCTTGCCATCGCCACCATCGGCTTCATCGAGGCCCTGCGTCTCGGCGTCATCCTCAACGTGCCGATCACCGGTGAAGGCCTTGGCTTGAAGAACCCCGATGCCGATCCTCTAGGCGGGATCAACATAGTGCTCACATCGCTGGCGGTGGTCCTCTTTCTCATGTGGAGGGTGACCAAAGGAAGGCTTGGCTCCGCGTGGTCGGCGATCCGCCAGGACGAGCTCGCCGCGCTGAGCCAGGGCATCCACGTAGCGCGCTACAAGATGATCGCGTTCGTCCTGAGCGCGGTCATCGCCGGGTTCGCGGGCGGGCTCGAAGCACACCTTAACTTCTTCGTCGACCCTGGCGACCAGCAGTACGGCGTTACTCGCGCCGTGCAGGTCTTGAGTTTCGCCGTGCTCGGAGGCAGCGGCTACTTTGTCGGACCGGTGGTCGGCGCGCTTGTGCTGACCACCTTGCCCTGGGTCTTCGAACAGGCGCGTGACTACATCAACATCCTCACAGGTGCCTTCCTGATCGCGGTGATCGTGTTCAGGCCACAAGGCATCGTCGGCCGCGGAGGGCTGGCCATCATCAGGCCCTTTTGGTGGCCGCGTCGAGCAAGAGTCAGTGCTTCTACGCCTGGATAGGGTCCAGCGGCACTTCGGCGGTGTTCGTGCCGTCGACGGGGTGTCGCTGGAGGTGGAGCAAGGGTCGATCCAGGGACTGATCGGACCCAACGGCGCCGGCAAGACGACGCTGGTCAACGTCATCACCGGCTACGTCCCATTCCAATCAGGCCATGCATGGCTTCAGTCGGACGAGGTCACCGGACTTCCCGCGCATCGAATCGCAGCGCTCGGCGTCTCGCGAACATTCCAGAACATCAGGCTGTTCAAAGACCTAACCGCGCTCGAAAACGTGGTCGTGGGCATGCACACGCGCCGCCGCGACGACACTCTCGCTCAGCTCGCCACGCTGCCGATGTTCCGCCGCGATCAGCGCAGCCGTCTCGACGAAGCTCGCCGGCTCATGGACACGGTGGGCCTCGCTGCCAAGGACATTGGTGGACGCCCCGCCGGAACCCTGCCTTACGGCGACCAGCGACGGCTCGAGATCGCCCGGGCACTGGCCCTGCGCCCGCGCCTCCTCATCCTCGACGAGCCGGCGGCAGGAATGAACCCTTCGGAGAAGCAGGGCATCCGTGAACTCATCGAACGCCTGAACCGTGACGGGCTCACGATCCTGCTCATCGACCACGACATGCGCCTTGTCATGGGTGTCTGTCAGAAAGTGGCGGTCCTCGACTTCGGACGCAAGATCGCCGAAGGCACCCCCGACGAGGTGTCCACCGACGCCGGCGTGATCAAGGCGTACCTCGGCACGCGCGGCGACAAGGAGGTGGCGAGCGCGCCAGGCGCAGCCGGCGTTGACGAAGCTGAGGAAGCGCTCGCGACGGCCGGCAGCGGTTCCGCCGCGGAACCCCAGCAGGCAATCCTCGAGGTGACGGACCTCACGGTGAGCTACGGGTCTGTCACCGCGGTGCGAGGCGCTTCTCTTCGAGTTGCTGCCGGCGAAGTTGTGGGGCTTATCGGCGCCAACGGCGCGGGCAAGTCAACCATCCTCAACACGCTCTCCGGTCTGATCCGGCCCGACTCAGGGACCGCGGTCTTCGACGGACTCGACTTGACCCTCGCCAACTCCTCAGCGATCGTCCGGCACGGCCTCGTCCAGGTACCTGAAGGGCGGGAGATCCTCGCGCGGCAGACCGTGATCGAGAACCTCGAGCTCGCGACCTGGGGAGGCCGGCGCGACACTGCCGCTATTCGCAAAGAGATCGAGGCGGTGATGAAGCGCTTTCCGATCCTGGGCGAGCGGCGTGCGCTGCGCGCCGGCACTCTTTCAGGTGGCGAGCAGCAGATGCTCGCGATCGCGCGCGGGCTGCTCGCCAAGCCGCGGCTGTTGCTGCTGGACGAGCCATCTCTAGGGCTCGCCCCGCAGATGGTGGACGAGGTGTTCTCGGCGATCGAGGAGATTCACAAGGAGGGAACCACCATCCTGCTGGTCGAGCAGAACGCGCTGCGGGCGCTCGAGATCGCCGACCGCGCCTATGTGCTGGAGACTGGACAGATCCGGCTGACCGGCAGCGGAGACGACTTGCTTCACAACCCCGCGGTCCGCCGAGCGTACCTGGGCGGCTAGCCGATACAGCCATTTCGGCCGAGTTGGTCGTATCCAAGCTCATTGATAAAGCCATTTCGGTCGAGTTGGTCGTATGCCGCGGACGTAGATCGGCGGCACAGGCTCGCCTGTAAATAAAAAAGCCCCGGACCGAAGTCCGGGGCTCTTTCTTGGTTTCTAACCCTTAGAGGGTGCGGACGCACTTCAGCGCTTTGAGGACTGCGTCCTCAAAGCGGGACTCCTGGCCACGATGTGCGGCGCTTGGAAAGGCAGCGTTTGGGTGACGGCCGGAATAAATCCGGCCTAGCCGCCACGTCTGCATTGAAATAAAAAAGCCCCGGACCGAAGTCCGGGGCTCTTTCTTGGTTTCTAACCCTTAGAGGGTGCGGACGCTCTTGGCGCGCGGGCCCTTGGGGCTCGCCTCGACCTCGAACGAGACCTTCTCGCCACCCTGGAGGCTGTCGAAGTCACCTTCGGTGCCACTCCGGTGGAAGAAGAATTCCTTACCGTCTTCGGCTGCGATAAAGCCGAAGCCACGGTCCGCGACCAGTTTCTTGATGGTGCCTGTAGGCATTTCCATCTCCTATATCTCTCGAACTTAGGCTACTCAACTCGGCGAGGCCTGTTCGAGAAAACAAGAGACCTGCGGTGAGCGTCCGTACTGTACGGACTGAGGACAGTATACCCCAGACGGTCAGGTCCTAACCGCGGGGGCCTCCGTGAGCCTCCTGGCCCGGGATTGGTCGACCTCGGTCAGGTGCCGCTTGCGAAGCCGGAGATGCTTCGGCGTCACCTCCAGAAGCTCGTCGTCCCCAAGGAAATCCAGGGATTGCTCGAGGCTCAATCTGGAGGCCGGCGTCAGCCTCACCGAGATGTCCGACGTGGAGGATCGAATGTTGGACTGCTTCTTCTCGCGGCAGACGTTTACCCGGATGTCGCCAGGCCGCTTCTGGATGCCGACGATCATGCCCTCGTAAACCTCTTCGCCAGGCTCGATGAAGGTGGTGCCGCGCTCCTGCGCGCCGGCAAGTCCGAAGGCCAGCGTCTTGCCGGGGGAGGATGCGGTCAGAGCCCCGTTGCGCTGCTCGCGGAAATCGCCCAGCCACTGCCGGTAGCCCATGCCGATCGACCCCATCAATCCAGTGCCGGCCGTCAGCGTGAGAAAGGTGTTGCGAAAGCCGATCAGCCCGCGCGTCGGGATCAGGTACTCGAGCCGGACCCCACCCTTGCGGTCGTACTTGATCTCGAGCATCTCGCCCCGACGCCTGCCGAGCGCTTCGGTGACCGCGCCGAGATTCTCCTCACGAACGTCGACAGTCAGGTGCTCGACCGGTTCCATTCGCTGGCCGTTGATCTTCTTGACGATGGCTTCGGGGCGTGAGACTTCGAACTCGAAGCCCTCGCGACGCATGGTCTCGATGAGCACCGCGAGGTGAAGCTCGCCACGCCCGCTGACCAGAAACCTCTCCGCGTTCTCCGTGTCCTCGACGTGAAGGCCGAGGTTGGTGTCGAGCTCCTTGTACAGGCGCGCCCTGAGCTGGCGTGTGGTCGAGAACTTGCCCTCGAGACCGGTGAAGGGCGAGGTGTTGACGCCAAAGGTCATTTTGACGGTCGGCTCATCGATCGCAATCCTGGGCAGCGCATCGGGTGACTCGGGATCAGCCAGCGTGTCGCCGATCGCCACGGCGTCGAGGCCGGTCAGCATCACGATGTCGCCCGCGCTCGCGCTCGGCACGGGGACGCGGTCCAGCCCGCGATACATGAGCACCTGCACCACCTTGACGCGCCGCGCATCGCCCGCAGCATTCAGCACCGCGATCGAGTCGCCAGGCGCCACGTTGCCTCGGGTGATGCGGCCGATGGAGATCGGCCCGGTGTAGTCGTCGTAGCCGCGGTTGGCGACCAGCATCTGAAAGCCACCCTGCTCGGCAACCGGGGCGGGGATGTTGTCGATGATTGCCTTGAACAGCGGCTCGAGATCGGGCGCGAGATCGTCGGCCTTGAGTCCGGCTCGACCTTCCTTAGCGATGGAGTACACGACCGGCGCCTCCAGCTGGTCGGCGTCCTCCGCCAGCTCGAGGAACAGGTCGTGCACCTTGTGCAGGGCCTGCTGGGGGTCGGCGTTCTTGCGATCGACCTTGTTGATGACGACGATGATGCGCAGACCGACCTCGAATGCCTTGCGCAGCACGAAACGCGTCTGCGGCATTGGTCCCTCAGCGGCGTCGACGAGCAAAAGGCAGCCATCGGCCATGTTGAGCACCCGCTCGACCTCTCCGCCGAAATCAGCGTGACCGGGGGTGTCGATGATGTTGATCGTCACATCGCTGTGGCGGACGGACGTGTTCTTGGCGAGGATGGTGATGCCCTTCTCGCGCTCGAGGTCGTTCGAATCCATGATCAGAGTGCCGACTTCCTGGTTGTCGCGGAAGGTGTGGCTCTGCTTCAGCAAGGCGTCTACCAGCGTGGTCTTGCCGTGATCGACGTGCGCGATGATCGCCACGTTGCGTATGTCATTCCGAAGGTTCGTTGGGCTCATTCGATGGCAGCAGGCACTATACGGAGCGCACCGCTCACTACGTACCGAAAGCGGTTAAAGGCTAAACCCTGGCTCGCTCGGCGCGAAGCGGTGCGCCGATCTCGTTCAAAAAGCCGAGCAGCTCGCGGTAAGACCTGAAGAACGACGTCTCGTAGTAGTCGATCCCTCTTTCCTGGCAGAACTGCCTGACGATCGGCTGCGCGCGCCGCATGTTGAGCCTCGGCATGCCTGGGAACAGGTGGTGCTCGATCTGGTAGTTGAGAGAGCCGTACCACAAATCCGTAATGGGATGGCCGCGAACGTTGCGCGCCGTCAATACCTGGGTGCGTACGAAGTCGAGGCGGCTTTCGCTGTCGGTCTGCGGCATGCCTTTGTGATTGGGAGCGAATACCGATGCCATATACGCACCGCCGACGCCTTTGTGAATCAGGACCACCATCAGGGCCGACCACGGACCCAGGAGCAACACCATCGCCCCCAGGTACACCACGGCGTGAACCGCGAGCAAGCCGAACTCCAGGCGGCGATAGCGCGAAGGCTCTTTGATCAGGTAGGACAGCCCGGTGACGTGCATGCTCCAGGCCAGCAGCGTCGTCAGTGGGAAGAAGAGGTAGGCCTGGTACATGGCGGCGAGCCTGCCGGCGCCGCGACGTGCCTGCGCTTGCTCTTCCGTGTACGCGATGGCACCAACTTTGATGTCCGGATCGAGGTCGACGTCGTTTGGGTTGCCGTGGTGGCGATTGTGCTTCTGCACCCACCAGCCATAGCTCATGCCGAGCATCAGGTCCGCTGTGACCAGCCCGACCAGTGCGTTCTTCCACGGCGCGTTGAACATCTGGCGATGTCCCGAGTCGTGGAGCTGGAAGCCGAGCTGCCCGGAGATGATGCCGAGCACCGCCGCGGCGAGTGCTTGCGCCCACACGGATCCGACGGTGAACAGCACGACCAGGCAAAAGGTCCACAGCACCAGGTTGGTCGTGATGCTGAGCGCGTAATACGCCGGCCGCTTCTCGAGCAGACCGGCATCCTGAATACGGCGCTTGAGAACTCTGTAATCGAGCTCGTTAGCCGTGTCGATATGCGCAGTGGGGTCTGTTGTGGTCGCGAGCAAGGTTGCCAAAGATAGACGTTCCGGGACACAGCGTGCCGACGGCGGCGTAACAGAAGCCATAACATCGGGCGCGAATCTGGGTTATACAGGCCCGGTGAAGATCTGCGCGTCTCGAATGGCGATCGCAGCTCTCGGAATCGCCTTGGGGATCGCCGGTTCGGCCTGCACCTCGAACGAGGGCTGGGTCATCACCTCGTTCCAATCCGACATCACGATCTCCAAGGACTCCACGCTGACGGTCGTAGAGGACATCAAGGTCGACTTCGGCTCGCAGGTGAAGCACGGGATCTTCCGGACCATCCCACTTCGCTACCACTTCGACGACTCTCGCGACCGCCTCTTGGACCTCAACGTGCAGTCTGTGACGGACGGCAGCCGGGCGCTGATTTACAGCACCTACGTCGACAACGACAACGTGGTCATCAAGATCGGGGATTCGCAGGTCCAGGTCACGGGTGCGCAGCGCTACGTCATCACTTACAAGGTCGTGGGTGCAATGAACTCGTTCGCTGACCACGACGAGCTCTTCTGGAACGTCGACGGAGCGCTCTGGCCCGCCGCCAAGTCGAAAGTTGAAGCCGCCGTCCACCTGCCGTCCTCGGCATTTCAGAAGGGTGCCTGCTTCCAGGGCGCGCCAGGCTCGCACCAAGCTTGCAACTACTCCGGGGCCGGAACCACGGCGAACTTCTCCTCGACACGCAGCCTTCCTCCCGGGGAGGAGATGTCCGTCGTGACGGCCCTGACCAAGGGGGCCGTCAGCGTCCCGCCGCCCATGCTGACGGCACGAGTCAGGAATTTTCCCGACGACTTCTTCGACATCAATCCGTTGACGGGCGCCCTCTTCCTGGTGTTCCTCGCGGGAGGCATGGGCCTCGTGGTGTGGAACTGGTGGGCGCACGGCCGCGACCGCGCTTACCTGACCCAGTACTACCTGACCAACGATCCGCGAGAAGGCCTCGAACCCCCGTTTCACCACGATCCGGTGGTCGTGGAGTTCGAGCCGCCGCAGAAAATGCGCCCGGCTCAGCTCGGACTCATCCTCGACGAGAGCGCAGACACCAAGGACGTGACCGCCACGATCGTCGACCTGGCGGTGCGCGGATTCCTGACCATCGCCGAAGTGCCCGGAATGCTGATTCCCGACTGGACCTTCATGCGGAAGGCCGGCGGGGACGCATCGACGCTGCTGCCCTACGAGCAGACCATCCTCGACGCGCTCTTCGCCGGCCGCGAGAAGATGACGCTCTACGAGCTCAAAGGCAACTTTGGGCCTACCAGGAGAGCGGCCGAGAGCCAGATCTATGACGACGCGGTGTCCCGCCGCCTCTTCGTGAGCAACCCGCATCAAGCCCAGGTCGCCTGGGGCTGCTTCGGGCTCTCCCTCATCCTCGTCGGCGGCGCGGTGACCTTCGTGCTCGGCCAGACGCTGGGTTGGGGCCTGATCGGAGTGGCCGTGGTGATCACAGGCGTCGTGATGACGGTGAGCGGACGGTTCATGCCGCAGCGATCCGCCGCCGGCCGCGACCTCATGCAGCACACGCTGGGGTTTCGGCTCTACATGACCAGGGCCGAGAAGTACCGGCAGCAGTTCGCGGCGAAGGCGGACATCTTCACCGCGCTCCTTCCGTACGCGATTGTGTTCGGCTGCGTCACCCTTTGGGCGAAGGCGTTCGAAGGCATCGATACGAGCCAGAGCAGCTCCTGGTACGTGGGAAACCAGCCGTTCCAGGCTGCGCTGCTGGGAAGCAGCCTCCAGTCGATGAACACAAGCGTCTCGAGCGCGATCTCGTTCACGCCCAGCGGCGGCAGCTCGAGCGGATTCGGAGGCGGCGGAGGCTCGGGCGGCGGCGGAGGAGGTGGCGGCGGAGGAAGCTGGTAGCGCGCCGGTTGCAAACGGCGCCCAATTCGGTTTGAATTGACGAACCGCTCGGTCGCCTTTGAGGGAGGGACGATGGGGACACTCTTGGCGTTCCACCAGCAATACCAGCCTGTGCTGGGCAGCATCCTGCTGTCGGCCCTTGTCGCCGGACTTCCGCTCTACGTCCTTTTCGTCATGCTCGCCATCCTTCGCCTGCCCGCCTGGCTGTGCGCCCTTGCGGCGATGCTCACCGCGGCATTGCTCTCCTGGGCCGTCTGGGGCATGCCCTTCGGCATCACGTTTGCCACGGCGACCGAAGGCATGGCGTTCGGCCTGTGGCCGATCAGCTGGATCGTCTTGAATGCCGTCTTCTTCCATAACCTGACCGTCGCCAGCGGCGACTTCGACGTCATCAAGCGCTCGCTCACCCGCCTCACCACCGATCGCCGCCTGCAAACGCTGCTCATCGCGTTCAGCTTCGGCGCTCTCCTCGAAGGCATCGCAGGTTTCGGTGCTCCGGTGGCGATCACCGCTTCGATCCTGGCCAGCCTCGGCTTCGAGCCGGTCACCGCCGCCGTCCTGGCCCTGCTTGCCAACACGGCCCCTGTGGCGTACGGCTCGATCGGAATCCCGATCGTCACCCTGGGAGGCCTGATCGCGCCGATCCTGCACAAAGACGTGACGGCGACTACTCTTGCGCTGTCGGCGATGGTCGGCCGGCAGCTACCGCTTTTCTCGATCCTCATCCCGGCCTACCTGATCGTCGTGCTGGCCGGCTGGAAGCGGATGCGCGAGATCCTGCCGGCCGTCCTCGTCACCGGCATCTCTTTCGCCATAGTTCAGTTCCTCGTCTCGAACTTCGTCGGTCCGGAGCTCACCGACATCCTGGCCGCCCTCGTCTCGATGGGCTGCCTCGCGGTGCTTCTCCGCTTCTGGCGGCCGGCGCAGGTATGGCAGTTTGCGCACGAGACAGCAGCTCCCGTGCGACCCCGTTCAGCGTCCGGCGCATCGGGGTTGCCAGGTATTGCCGCGGCCTCGAGCTCTTCGCCCTTCGACAAAATCGATTCGCCCGGACGGATCCTGGCCGCGTACTCGATGTACGTGGTGCTGGTGGTCGTCATCCTGGTCGGCCAGATGGGCAACCTGCCCTTTTTCTCGGGCCACCCTGTCAATGACCCGAAGACCGCGCTTCACACGCCGTACAACGTCACGGCTGACCTGAAGTGCGGCACGCCGCTCTTCGCGCTTTGTCCGAAGCCGTGGCTCGGCCCTGACCCGGCCAAGGACCGCCAGGCCTTCAAGTTCCCCGACTGGAACTTCTTCTGGCCGGGCACGTACGAGGTGGTGAAGGGCCAGCCCCAATCGCTGATCTACCGTGAGAAGCCCATCGCCGCGGCACCGACCCGATACCCGTTGACTTTCGACTGGAACTTTCTGGCCGCGGCCGGATCGCTTGTCCTCTACGCGGGCTTGATCGCGTTCCTTTTCATGCGAGCCCGGCGGGCCGGTGTCAACTTCATCACCGTCTACGTCAAGACCCTTCGCCAGCTTGGGCTGCCAATCGTGACGATCGCGATGATCCTCGCCATCGCGCAGCTCATGAACTACTCGGGCATGACGTCCAGCATGGCGATCGCTCTGTCCAAAACCGGTTTCATCTTCCCGTTCGTGTCGGCAGTTCTCGGCTGGCTTGGTGTCTTCCTCACCGGCAGCGACACTTCATCGAACACGCTATTCGGCCCACTCCAGGCTCAGACGGCGCAGCAGCTCGGCAACGTCAGCCCGATCCTCACCGCCGGCACCAACTCGTCCGGGGGTGTCATGGGCAAGATGATCAGCCCGCAGAACCTGTCGGTCGGCGCTGCCGGAGTGAACAAGGTTGGATCGGAGGGCGAGATCTTCCGGCGCGTGATCGGCTACAGCCTCATCCTGACGAGCGCAGTCGGCGTGGTGGCGATGATCGAGGCCTACGTGATCCCGGGAATCATCCCCTCGCCGTAACCCGCGGCGCGGTAGTGTCCTCGAAATGGCATCCTGCCCATCAAGGGCGAGGAGTGGTTCGAAAAGAGGGAATCGAATCCCCTCGAAAGCCGATTGGCCGCACACTCAATGTCTGGGGCGAAGGTGGAGCGGGAGACGGGGTCCTACGCCCCAACACACGTGTAATTTGGAGTGAGGTTGGTTGGCGGAGGGCTGGCGAGTTTGGCGACCCTGGTCCACCACCAGACGGTGACGCACAGGCTGCGCAGCAGCTTCATCAGCGCAAGCAAGTCCGTGTCCACCGAGAAAATGCCTGCGTCAACGCAGGGCAGCGCGCTCAGATCCCACTCGAGCGGCCCTGAGCAAACCGACTCGAAGTCGATCATCAGGCACCCAGACCGGCTGATCAGCAGGTTGCCGCGATGAGGATCTCCGTGCAGCGTGCGACAGTGAAGCTTCTTGTCTAGAAGCACCGACCTGATGCTCAAGTACTCGCTGCACAGAAATGCACGCTCAGAGGCCGGGATTGCGGAGGGCGCTGTCTCGTCGAACAGGATTCTCGCGGCGCGCCTCACCTGGCGGTCCAGGAAGGACGGAAAAGTTTCGGGGTAGCTGTCGAGCGCTTCGTGAACTTGCGCCAGCGCCTGCCCGGCGGCCCAACCAGTTGCAAGCGCGGCCGGGTCATGGTCTTGATGTCGCCAAAACGTCAGCGCGTAGCCACCAAGAAGATATGGTCCCGGCGGCAGCTCAGGGCTGGGGCCAACCACGGGGGCGCCGGCGCGTTCAAGGTGGTTCGCGATTTCAAGCTCGGTGGCCAACTTGCGCCACCCGCGGTCTCCGGCGGAAGCGGGGCAGAGCTTCGCCACGACGGGCGAAGGGGCAAGGTGAACTACGACATTGTTGGCGTCGTGCAACACCCTCGTGTGCTCGGTCGCAAGGCCATAACGCCGGGCAATCTCTTGGGCCGCGTGCACGGCATCGGCCTGCAGGCTCGGTTGGGCAAGCGTGAGCGCCATCGGTGATGCTCACGGTGCCTCTCGTCACCCCGGCCCGAATCGGGGACACCCCCAAATCGCACCCCCAAAAAGGCGAGGAACCTTCGCGGCTCGATGGCGGAATTAGCTGGATCGCGGTTTCGGCGCTGCCGGCGCCCTGAGCAGTAGGCAACTTAGGGCCGCGAGCATCAGGAAGAGCACAGGTACGACGAGTGTCGCGCGAAACGCGCCGACAAAGGTATTGACGTAATCGATGCTGTGCGCGGCCACTTGGGCGGGCCCGACTAAAGAGAGCCGGCTCTGCAGTAGCGCGACTGCAATCGCGCCACCCATCGCGCCGCCGACCTGGCGGAATGTGTTGAGTACACCCGATGCGGCGCCCGCGAGTTGCGGCGCGATTCCCCGCATGCCTACCGTCATCACCACTGCGAAGCCACAGCCGAGGCCCAGGCCCGTGACCACCAGCGGGAGTATGAAAGTAGCCGACGACGCGGTCGTCGAGGCCGATGCAATAAGCCACCCGACTCCCGCCGCCGCGATCAGCATCGCGCCCATGAGCACGAACTTCGTGTCCACGCGGTCGGCGAGCCGGCCCGCCAGCGGACCGACGAGCATGAGGGCGAGGGGCATCGGCGCCAGTGCAAGGCCCGCCTCCAGCGCTGTCATGCGAAGCGCCGACTGAAAGAAGAGCCCGGCCACCACTATGAAGGCCACCATTACGGTCTGAACGACAAAGATGACCCACGCGGAAACCGCGAAGCTGCGAGCGGCGAATAGCGCCGGCGGCATCAGTGGTTCCGGTTGGCGCTTCTCCCATAGGACGAAGGCGGCCAGTAGTGCGACGCCGGCGGCCATGACCGCGGGGATGGTGATCGGCCCCGTGATCGTGCTCCATCCAAAGCGCTGCCCCTCGACCAGACCAAATACGATCGCCAGCAGGCCCGAGCTGGCCAGAACGATCCCGCCGATGTCCAAGCGGTGCCGGCGCCCGGGGACAACGCTGGGTAGCAGAAGGTATGCGCCCGCGATCGCGACGATTCCTAAAGGCAGGTTGACGAGAAACACCCAGCGCCAGCCCGCCGTCGTGACCAGCACGCCGCCGAGAGACGGACCCACCGCCGCGGCCAGGCCGGCCGAGCCGGACCACAAGCCAATGGCAGGCCCACGCAGGTTGGCGGGCATTATCACGGGGACCATGGCGAGCGTCTGCGGGGTCAGCAGAGCCCCGCCGACTCCTTGCAGCACACGCGCTCCGATCAAAGCTTCGGTTGATGGCGCCAGTGCGCACGCGACCGACGCCACGCCGAACACCACGATGCCCAGAACCAACAGCCGCCTCGGACCGTACAGGTCTCCGAGCCGCCCACCAGTGATCAATAGAGCCGCGTAGACGAGGGTGTACGCGTTGAGCACCCAAAGGACCTGGTCGAGGCTCGAGCGGAGCCCGGTGATGATGCTGGGGATGGCGATATTGACGATGGTGGTGTCGAGCACCACAACAAATGCGCCCAAGCACAGGATGGCCAGCGCGCCCCAGGTACGCATTGGAACCTGTTGCGCCGGTGGCGCGACGCGCGCCTCGCGAGGGGGCACCTCTTGCGCTACCGCCTCAGCGGAACGTGTTGCTAGCTCAGCCATGAAAATCCCTCCCAAAAAGCGTGCCGGCGGATTCCGGTGGAGCGAACTGTGCGGGTCCGCTGCGCCCGGAACATCGGGGTGTCACCTATCGCAATCCCCTATTTCGCTCGGCGCCAGACGAACGCCGGGTGAGCGCGTACGCTAGCCGCCGACCATGACCCGACCTGCAGCACTCGCATTGAAGGAGGAGCCGGCTGCTTCCGCAGGCCTCCGGGCCTCTCTGAGCGCGCCCAACCTGCAGCAGCGGCGGCGCGAGCTCTTAGATCGGTTTGAGGACGAGGGGGACCCGAACGTACAGCTCGAGGCAGCTCAGGTCGAATACATGATGCACGACTTCACCTCTGCCATCGCGACCGCCCAAGCCGCATATCGGGCTCTCCGGCGTGAAGGGCGAAACCGCCGCGCCGCGCTGGCCGCAGCCACGGTCGGACGTATCTATTTCGAGGGGCTGAACAACAACGCCGCGGCCCGAGGCTGGTTCGCCCGCGGGCGCACCATGCTGGCGGAAGAAGGAGATTGCATTGAGCGCGGTTGGATCGAGCTGGGACTCGTCGGCTGCTCGGTCACCGACGTGGGCGCCCTCGCCACAAAGGCCGCCGAAGCCGTCAAGCTGGCACGCAGGTTCGACGACCTCGACCTCGAATGCAAGGCGCTCGCCGATCAGGGGCTTGCCTTGGTAACGCTGGGACGTGGCAAGGAAGGCATGGAGCTGATCGATGAGGCGATGGCGATCCTCAGCGGCGGCGAGGTCCATTCATTCGCGGCCGGCCAGGTTTCCTGCTGCACGCTGACCGCCTGCGAACGCGCCGGTGACCTGGCCCGCGCGGACGCATGGCTCCGTGTGCTGGAAGAGGCGGGGATAGCAGCGAACGACAAGCAGACAACCCCATTGTTTGCGCATTGCCAGGCGACCTACGGCAGCCTCCTCTGCCAGGTCGGCCGTTGGACTGACGCCGAGACGGCGCTCACACTGAGCCTGACTGCTGGTCGGGACGGCTTCTTCCTTCACCGCGCAACCGCCCGGGCCCTGCTGGCGGACCTGCGCATCAGACAGGGCCGGCTGCAGGAGGCCGAGCAGCTGCTGGCCGCCTGCGGTGATCGGTGGGAGGCGATTCCGACGCGGGCAAAGCTGCACTACGTCCGGCGTGAGTTCGAGCACGCGGTCTCGTCGGTGAAGCAGGCGCTGCGGCAAATCGGCGAAGACCATGTGAGAGCGGTGCCGCTGCTGACCCTGCTTGCGGACGCGGAGATCGCGCGCAATGACCCAGAGGCTGCGGCACGCGCCGCGGAGCAGGCCGATCGCCTGGCACGCGAAACCGGCTCGCCCGTATTGGTTGGCGAAGCAGCCCTGGCGATGGGCAACGTGCTTGCGGCAGTCGGAAACCTTAGTGGTGCGGTCGCCGCACTCGAGGCGGGCCTACAGGCCGTAATTCCGACCGAGCACCGTCTGATCAAGGGCGCACTACACCTCGCTTTGGCCCGGCTGTTGGCCGAAACCGACAAAACAGTCGCGATCACCGAAGCTCGGACGGCGCTTGAGATATATGAAAAGCTGGACGCGCCCGAGGCCGAGGTTTGCGCGACCCTTCTTAGGCGCCTCGGGGCGGCGGTTTCATACAGCCCCCGGCCACTGGCGGACCCACTGGCCTCGCTCAGCCGGCGGGAGCGTGAGGTGGCGCTGCTCCTAGGCCCGGGATTGACCAACGCTCAGATCGGCGAGAAGCTCTTCATCTCCCCAAAGACCGTCGAGCATCACGTAAGCACCATCCTCAGCAAGCTTGCCCTTCGGAGCCGGTTCGAGGTCGCGGCCATCAACACTGCTATGCCTCGGTAGGCTGCCGCCGTCAAGGGCGAGAGTTCAATAGGGGGTGTGCCAACGAGTGTGCGAAAAGAAGGGAATCGACCGCCTTCGAAAGCCGATTGGCTGCTCACCCGAGAACCGCCCGACTCGGATGAGCGGCAGGGAGCTGCGGCTGCCCTGGCCTACAATCGCCTGACCATCCTTTGCATCCGGGACGTGGGATGAGGAGGCGTATTGATGGGTGGGCGAACCCAAGGGGAGCGAGGCGGATCCAAGGAGCAAGGTAACAAGGATCTGGTCAGGCGCTATCACGATGCCTTGGACCGGGGAGCGTCAGACGAGGCGGCACAGATGTGGGCTCCCGATGCTGTTAATCACGCGTCGGGACGATACGGATCGCAGCAGCCGCGTGGCAGGGATGCTGTCAGGAGGGTCTTCGAGGCCCTACGGACTGCGTTTCCCGACCGCCGCTGGCAGATTGATGACCTCATAGCGAAAGACGACTTCGTCGTCTGCCGAGTAACTGTCAGCGGCACGTTTGGGGTCAGACCGCACCGTCCGCCGGATCCTTTGCCAAACGGTTGGGTCGGTGTTGAGAGCACGGCATTGATCCCGCCGTCGGCCGCGGGAAAGCCTTACTCCGTGAAGCACATCCACATCTTTCGGATCGCCGATGGCTTGATCGCGGAACACTGGGCGGCCCGAGACGACCTCGCTCTGCTCCTGCAACTCGGCGCGATCTCCGCGCCCGAGTCCTGAAGATCCAGTGGCCCGTCGCCCATCTGCTTCGAGCGACTCGGACCTCTCGACCGAAGACTCGCAGGGTGAGTCTGACGAGGGAGCGGGAGAAGGGGGTTGTCCTCCCGAGTACCAATCATCGGGTCGAGTTCGTTTACCGCCTCCGCGACTGAGTGGAAGTTTGCTTCCCACTGGGAACCGGAACTAGCTTTCAGGCCCTGCCACCACCCTGTACTTGAGGTGGGTGACGCCGGGCGCCTCGACGGCCCGGACCTGCTGGAGCTGCACCTTCGCGTCCCCGAGGTTGTCGAAGAGACGAGCACCCTCGCCGAGCGCACTGGAACAACGTGGAGCTCAAGTTCGTCCAGCAGTCCTGCTGCCAGGTACTGCTGAACGACGTGGGCGCCGCCCCAAAGCATGACGTCTTTGCCGCCGGCGGCCTTCCTTGCCTGTTCGAGCGCGGACTCGATTCCGTCGGTGACGAAGTGGAACGTGGTCCCTCCCTCCATCTCCACAGGATCACGCGGGTAATGGGTGAGGATGAACACGGGGTAGTGGTAGGGCGGGTTGTCGCCCCACCAGCCCGTCCATTGCTCGTCGCCCCAGGCACCACCGTGGACCGGGCCGAACATGTTCCGGCCCATCACGGCGGCCCCGATGTTCTCGCGCGATTCCTCGACTATCCGTGCGCTCTCGTTGACCTCGCCCCTCTGCTCGCCGTGGGATTGGCGCCAGGCGGCCAGCGGAACCACCCAGTCGTGGAGCCGCTCGCCGCCCTCGCCGAGCGGGTTCTCCTCGCTCTGGTTCAGGCCGGCGACGAAACCGTCCAGCGAGATCGAGATGTGACACCTAAGTTTGCTCATCGGGCCTCCTTAGTAAGCGGCCACTGCGGCCGCGGGTTCTCTATGCCTATGACCGGTCCGCGCCGGGAAACTAATCGCGGCTGCGCTGCCAGCGCCTGGTCGAGCCTCGTGTCATCTTCCCGGCTCATATGATCTCGGCCCCGCTACCAGCGACTTCACCGTCCCCCGCTTGACCATCGCCTCCATCACGCTCGGTGCTGTCACCCGTGTTTGGCCCTGAGTCTCCATCGGGGTCATCCTGCAGCTTCCTCAACACCATCGGCGGAGAGGGAAATGGGAAAGCGGGAGACGGGCTTCGAACCCGCTACCTCGACGTGGGCTTGCAGTGGTGCCGAGAGCGGGAGTCGAACCCGCACGTCCTTGCGGACATCGGTTTTTGAGACAGGGCTTGGCGTTTTGAATTCGGATCCGGCCCTTTTTTGGCCCAAGCGCAGCGGTCTAAAAACTTCCGCACGGTCTGTTTCCGCTCTTTTTCGGACCCTGCGTCGGTTTTTCTTCCGATGCGTTTAGGAACCTTCGTTTTTCGGTTCCGAGCATCGGTTTTTCGGCCTATGCGCTCAGGCTGGACCTTCCCTACATCAGTCCGAAGACCGAAGGACTTCACCCGGACGGCGAAGTCGACGTCAGGTTATCACCTGGTAAGCCACTGGAGATCCATCCCCTCGCCGGCGGGCCGCGCGCTTACCCCGGCCACATTAAGTAAGGGTCGTGTGCACAGAGTCGTGGCCGAGACGTCGGCTCACCGTCAGAGCGTCCACACGATCCTCCAGGAGCAGAGTTGCGTGGCCAGGGCACGTCAGCCGGCCCCATCCCCTCCCTCGTGGGTCTCCGCTGCCTTCCCGTTTACCCGAAGGCGTATCGCTGGTCTGGGGTTGCGACCGCTCGTATAGTCCGTGCTCATCTTATGGCTGAGCAGGGAATCGGCAAGGAGCATCGCTGTGATGAGTGCGGCGACGACGTTGAGGCTCCCCTTCCCGAACGTTTAGTTGAGGATACCCACGCCGGCAAGGTGGTGCTCTTCGTTGGTTCGGGGGCGAGTACTGAGGCGCACAACGTAATAGGGCACACCTTCTATGACTCGATCCGATCGGAGCTTGGCGAGAAGAATGCAGGAATAGCGTTCCCAGACCTGATGTCAGCATTCGTCTCCCGCTTTTCGCGCGGTAAGCTGCTGGCAGCCTTTGTGGATCGACTGCGGTATATCGACAGTCATCCCTTTTTTCATCGTCGCGCGACCCGGTTTCATCGCGCCGTGGGTCAGATCCCCTACTTCCAAGAAATAGTCACGACGAATTGGGACGATTACTTCGAGACGCAAACGGGAGCGATCCCACTCGTTCAGGGTTCCGATTTCGACTACTGGGATCTCAACCAACGCAAAGTTCTCAAGGTCCATGGCTCAGTCCTGAATCCCGGGTCGGTTGTGGCCACCCGCGAGGAATACGAGGGATCGCTAGAAGCTCTCCGCTCAGGTGCTGTAGGGGCGGCAGCAAAGCATCTGATGGCTACCCACTCGGTTGTCTTCGTCGGCTACTCGTTACGAGACGATGACATCAGGCAGGTGATCGAAGCGCTGCGTCACGACCTGAACTCGGCAGCACGACCGACGTACTTTGTCCATCCCAATCCGGCCTTCAAGGCACCGCTTGCGGGCGCCGAAGTGATTAATACGTCGGCGGGCTTTTTCGTAGAACTTCTTGACAGGGCGCTTGTCGAAGCCGAGTACCTTCTGCCACTCAAGCTTTACGACCGAGCTGCAACTATGGACCAGCGCTTGCGAGAAGCCCGGTCACGAGTGGACGACAATCTGTTTCCCTGGCAACTTCCTTTAGTGATTTTTAATCATGCGTACCAGGATGGTCTCGGAGACGCGATAGATCACACCGTGGCCGCTCGGCGGACTGGCGTAGATCGCCAACACCACAAGTTGGTTCAGACCGCAACGGGCTATGACAAGGCGCGCCAGCTTGCGACAAGAGCCCGGAAGTACTGGGACGCTGCTTACATTGAGGGATACGGAACGGGCCTACTGGCACTCGGTGCGTCCTCCTTGCCACTACACATAGTGCCCCTCTACTACTGCCCTGGTGTCGGACAGATAAGTTCCTTTAAGAGACTCGCTGCGGCCGTTCGCGGCGGTCCTGACACCCATCGAGGAGCGTTCGCATGGGCGGCTCGGCAGACGAAGGATCTGCCAGTGAACATGTACCCCTTCCACCAACCCAGCCTGCCGGAATATAAATAGGTCGCCCAGCCGCGCGGTCTACCAACAGACGACCAAACAGGCGGGTCCCCCGGGAGGTCGCCAGGAAGTCTCGGACTGACCTCTCCACGGGGGACGGAGTGATCGGGGGCCCGGGATTTGAAGCCGGGGCCTCACGATCCCGAGCCGCATGCAAAACAACCCTCCCCACCTCGACCCACTCGTAGCGATCCTCACTGAATACGCCGCGTAGCGCGGCCGCGCCCGCGTGACCCTGCTCGACCCGAATCATCCCTCGACGTTTGTGACCATTCCTGTGACCATTGACGAAACCCATGACTGCCGTCTTGTCCGTCACGTTTCTGGTCCTCCAAGCGGCGTCGTCGCCGTCACCGCAGCCGGCTCAAGGCGGAGGCACCGACGTCGCCTCGAACTTGGCGTCGGGCTTGATCGGAGCAGTGATCGGGGCGGTCCTCGCGTCGGCAACCTCGCTCTTGCTGCAGCGGAATGACCGGCTCCACGAACAGCACTCCGCAGCCCGACTTATTGTCATCGAACTCATTCATAGCCAGAACATCCTCGTCGCTTGCCAACGCACCAAGCTATGGATACAGAACCAACTATCGAGGAGCTTCTGGGAGAGTGAAGGCGCGAAGGTTTCCGCCGCACTCAAGCCGGAAGAGCTCGTGATCGTCGGAAAGCCATACCTCTACGTTCAATCGCTGGAGTCGGTGGCGGCGACCTATGTGTTGATGCGCAACCCGAGAGGGATGTTTCATGGCCCTCAGACGAACCCTCAAGACGACATCGCCCTCCTCGACGACGCCGTCATTGCGTGCAGCGAAGCTATCGACTTTCTACGAAAGTACGCAGGGTTCAGCGACGAGGAGTTCGAAAGGCTCCAGAAGGCGGCAAGCAAATAAGCCAGGCGGACCGCATCTGTGCGGCGTGCTGCGGCGTCGAGGTCAGAAACGTGGCAGCGATTCGGCGGCTGGAGGGTCATCTCAACTGATGGGCAACGCCTGCCTCTCCAACATCGAGCCGAGGAGAGCGCCAAATTTGCGTGCACCTCGGTTAGCTGTCGGGGACGCGAGGTGGAGACGCTGACATCAACAAAGTAGCTGTCGCACTGCGGCGCATTTTGTCTACGGCGATCGCTGCGCCGCTGAGCATGTTGGCTGCAGGTGCGGCGGTTTACGGCCTTATCTCTGCCCAATCACTCGTGATATGCGCCGATCATGGATGTCAGGCAGCAGCTGGCCCCGGTCTCACGATATCTATCGCCGCTCTTGCGGTCGCAATCGTGGTTGCGGCGCAGCAAACACGAGGTGGTCCAACCGAGAACGGCCCGACGCAGGTAGCGCGGCGGGCCGTTGCTCTGCTTTGCGTTGCGCTCGCGCTGGTCGGTGCCCTAATCGCGGTGCTGTGGGCCGGAGCGCTTTTGGGGGCAGCTTTCTACAACTTCGCTAATCCTTGGCACGGTTTCCCTTTCTTAAGCGACGTAGCGAATTTCCTGATTTACGGAGGCGGGTCATCCGGAAAGATCTACTGGCTCGGTTGGCCGGTTGGGGCCTTGATCGAACTTGCCCTTGATGTCATCAGCGCTGCTGGCTTGGCCGTCGGCGCGACTCTCACAGCTCGTGGCGTCCGGCAGTCGTGGGACACCTCCCTGTCCAAGCAGGGTTCCGTTGTGGCGGCCTACGCGCTGATCATCACCGCAATCGCGATAACTCTGGACCTAGTCGTGACTGTGCCCGCTGAGGCACATGACGCCGCAGGCTTACGAGCCGCCCACTACGTTCAGAACCTACGAGTCAATCTGGTGAGTCAGATGAATACAGTCCTGCACGGCGCCGATACCCAAGATGCCGGCGATACCGCTAAGCGAGCGAAGGACGTAGGCCAAGGCGATGTGAGAGCCCTAAGCACCTTCAACGACCAGCTCGCAACGATCGCGTTTCCAAGCTGGGTCTCAGCTGACCTGGCTGTTGAAAGGAGTGCACTCGCTGATGCAATCGTCGCGGCGAGCGATCTAGCGACCGCAGCCAACGGCTCCGACCTCGCGATCAACGATGCCTACAAGCGGCTTGACGACGCTCTGCAACGCGAGAATCTGGCTGACCGTGCGCTGTACCTAGCGCTCTTTCCACAGGCAGACCTCAAGATTTTCTTGCAACATTGATTGCGGCGCACGGGCGAGCGGTGGCGACGGTCCTCGTTGAGCGAGTAATGGCCGTGGCCGTGCGCAGCATCGCACTGCTCGCATTCTTGGTTGGGCTGGCAATGAACAAGGGAGGAGCGGGCGGGACTTGATCGCACAAGGTGGCATAGACCTCTCGGAGTTCAAGGACCGAATCGCGGAACGCGACTTCGATGTCCGCGCGGTGGTCATGCGCGAAGGCGACACTCTGCGCCTGAAATTGTTTGTAGCAGACGCGTTGCCGAGCACGCGGATAAGACCGAGCGTCCACGACTACAGCGATGTTCTCTTCATCGGCGACCGCGTCGAGGGCTCCGTTCTTGGGTCTTGGTTCGACACGCACGTAGGGGCTCTTGCTGGTACACGATTCGCGGTCCCAGAGCTGCAGCCTCAGGTGAACTGGACTATCGAGGAGGGCCGCGGTCGGAATGGGCCACGAGAGCTTCTCTGGCCGCATTTGAGATACACGCTATACCCGCCGGGCGGCAATCAGGCTGTGAACCGACACGGCTTCGTGATCGGTCGCGACGGGTCGCCCGCGTTTCCAGATTTCGAGAGAGCTGCGCTGTACTACCTCTACGGGGCAGTCGGCGACCATTGGCTCAACACTCTCCCGACGGACCTCGGGACAATTCGCATTGCTGATACGCGTGCGTGGTTCCGCCGTGTTCATCTTGGGTTGGCTGCGCTTACCGCGACGATCGCGGGCGAGGAAGCGGTGGGGTCGCGCGTTGAACTCTCGGCACCTCCAACTTTAGTTAGCCGAACGGTAGGTAAGTCCGGCCAAGTGAGGCTACGTTTGCCGAACGGGATTCCCAACCAAGGCGTTCTGATTCTCTCGCGCGAAGGGGAGTGCCGTGACTTTCGCTACGTAGGCACTGGTTATGGCATTCAAGCGGACCAATCCGTCGAACGCGGGACCCCTGAGCCCGAGGAACAATTCAAATCCTCTGTGCTGCAGGGAGAAGGCCCGACCATCGAGTTCAAGGAACGGCTGCCCCATGGTGGGAAACAGGGGCTCAGCCTGCCGCTGCTAAAGACGGTGGCGGCGTTCGCCAGCGCTTCGGGAGGAGTGGTGTTGTTCGGAGTCGGAGAGAAGGGGCGGGAGAAAGAAGGCGAGGTGATTGGCCTCGACGACTACATCGGTGCCGAAGAGGCACTTCAGAACCTGGTGCGCAACCAGATCGATCCAGGTCCGGATGTCGAAATCGTGAAGGCGACGGTAGACGGAAAGGCGGTCGTGGCGATGTTTGTTAAGGCGGACGGTCGAGTTCACGGCGTGTTTCCCGACCGACCTCAGTATTTCATTCGACGAGGATCCACCACATTTCCAGCGCGAGTTGCCGAAATGAAAGACTTGGTGCGGAAGGAAGTGGCACCACCGGTGATCAGTAGCCCATTCGGATCGAGATTTCAGTAGCCACCCGCATTCTGTCTCTGCGAGAGCGACGCGCTATTTTGCTCCCGGCAGGTGCCTTCCGTAGCATCAAGCCGTGCCATCAAACCGCCCGCTGCCAGAATTCGACCAGCCCGCCGATTGGATCGCTGAGGCTCTGATCATCGCGCCCGCACTACCTACCGTTGCGACGGCAGTGGGTGACTGCGAGATCCGCTCACACGAGGTGATGTGGAGCGAGCGGCAGGAACCGATGCAGATGCAGGGCTCGGGTCCTGGAATCTATTCAACCCTCATCCCGGAGCCGGCGCATATGAGATTCTCGGCTTCGCACAGGATTACGACGAAAGTCCGCAACGCAATGTTCGAAGACGCGAGGAATATCGCCATGCAGAGGTTCGCGAGGGTGGCCAGCCTGACATCTCTCATCACCGGCCACCTCGGCTTTCCTCCGGAAGCTGCAGTTCGTTTCGCCACGATGGCGCCAGCCGACGACGCCTCGAATCGAGTCGGGGATCTGGTCGAAGTCAGGGGACACGCCATGCCGATCATGCCAATGGATGGCCCGCTCCTCACCTTGGTAACAGCTGCGTACCGATCTGCGAGTTCGGACCAAAGGCTCGGTCAGCTGATCGACATATGGTACGAAGCGGACTCCAGAGCAGGTCTAGCGTTCACGGTCGACGATCGGCAAGACGTGGTCATCCGCTTCACGAAGGTCCTAGAAGGTGTTGGCGATGCTATGCGCCCAGGCAAACCAGCACTTGGCGCGGAAGCTCAAACCGAGCGAAAGTCGGCAATCGACGACCTCGCCACCGTGCTCAATCGAAAGCCCGAGTTGGACGAGGCCATGCAAGCCGTAAGAAATGCCAATTCAATTATTCGAAGCACCGGCCTTGAGAGTGAATGGGCCAAGATCGCGTCAGCCGGAGTGGCCCTCGGCCTCCCGGCAGGCGATATTGAGTTGGCTAGTCGCGCCTACAAACAGCGAAGCGCAGAAGGACTAGCACACTTCGGCTTCGGCGACGTGAAGCAATCCGATGTCGACTCCGCACGGAGGGCCGCACATTCCTACCTGACCGTCTACCTACGGAAAACGTCATAGCGAAGCCCAATCCGTCGTCTGGGCTCGCGAGGGGGCCGAAAATATTAAAGGCCGCTACGCGTCACGATCGACCGTGATTTTGCGTTCGATGATTCTCGTGATCTCGCCCTGGCCAAGGTGACACTCGCGTTCCTCGATCTCGATCCGGCGAATCTTGTCACGCTTCGGATGAAGCCTCGAATAAATCCAAGCGCCAATGGCAGCAGCTGACGTGACGCCACCGGAAAGCTCGATAACAAAGTGGTAAGACCAGGGCAAATCAAGGCCCTTGGTCTCTTCAGCAGTGGAGTAGACGATCGCAGAGCCGGGCGCCACTTCGACTCGGTCCCCCGGTCCGGCCGAATCGCTGTCCAGCAAATCCCACAGGAAGGTGGCATCCCGCTCCGTGACGATCGTGAGTGCAACTTGCATCATGCGCATTGTGATCGCTCGAATCGACCCGGGATCGTTTTACTAATAACGTCCCCACGAATGGGCTATCCCTGGCCGACTTGCCCCGGCCTGCATCAATCGTATCGGCCCTCAACTTCGCAGTTGATACCGTGATCGCGGAGAACTTCAGCGAAGGCTGATGCCCACGCGATCGACCGGTCGTAGGACTGCCCGGTACGCAGCGCAAAAACGTAAGTTCCTGACTTGTAACCGTCAGTACCTTTGCCTGTCACCTTCAGCCAACGAGCGAGTCCCTTGCGAGCATCGAGGATGCGAACCCAAGCCGACCCAACGCCTCCTTCCGCATACCAGGCGTCATCAACTACAAGCGGCGTAGGAATCACGCGTTCTGCGGCGGCGCGTGCAGCCGACACCGCACGTTCCCAAATCTCATTCCAGTCAATAGGCAGTGCCGAGGTATCAACCAGCGACGGTCGCTCGATCGGTGCTTGGGAGACAATGGTTCGTGGCTCTGCTGGATAGCAAGTGACTAGTCTTGGGTGCCCACCCGGCCGAATCTCCCAAGCGGTGCGCACAGGCACGGCGCGACCGTTGGTGCCCTTGATTGGTATCACTGCGCAGTACTTGACACCGAACGGGGTAAATTCGACCCGGTCGATTTCGGCTCCAGCTAGACCCGCACGCAGTTGAGCTGCCAGGTGCTTGGCATCACCCAGTCGGAGACCGAGAAGCCTGTCAAAGAGGACAGCTTTGCTCTTTCCCTTTTCGTGCTTAGGGTTGAGTGCATAGCTGGTGAGCTTGCGGTCTTCGACTTCAGGGATATTCGCGCCTGGTAGGCGCGACGCTTCGAATTTCACCGGCATTGTTATCTGACTGGACGGTCCCAACTGTTGTCCCAGAGCTTCTGCGACCTTCTCTTGGAGGCTTGGCCGGGCCCGCGTCTCGAGCAGCGCGCGTGAGAAGCTGCCTCTGAGCGAATCCGACCCGGATACCAATGTCGGAATATCGACCGATCGCTCAGTTGGAGACGTCCAAGCGACGGACGAGAAGCCCAAGCGATTCCACCACCGGTTCCCTGTCAGATCCCACCGCTCATCAGGCTCCAAGAAGTTCTGCCAGTGCATCAGGGAGCCGTTGACATAGTCGAAATTGTGAATAAGGGCGCGCCACAGGACGTGCGACATGATGGGGTTGCCAGGATCGACGAGAACGGCACCGATGTACCCTGGAATGGCACGTTCGGCAGCATCGACTGCCTCCGCCATTGTGCGTTCGAGCGCAGAGACTGACAGCACGTGGATATTCTCTCGAGCGATAACAAAAGGAAACCGGGCGGCCGGCAGGACTTCGGTATGCCAGCCCCACCGGCAGGCATCACAGAAGTCGTAGATCAGCGTCAGGTATAGGTCCTTATCTCCTTTTCGAGTCGTGGAGGCGCCCTTTCTAAATCGCGCACCGGGTAGCGACGGTTCGGCGGTGACAGATGTCGTTCGATACGCAAAGTTGTAGAGCAAGAGGCCGCCACGCCGAAACTCGAAGTTGGTCGCCCGAGCTTTGTCGAATTCGACGACAGTCCTAAAGAGCGTCTCTTCCGCCTCCTCGGACGCTCCGAGTGCATCCTCGACGAAGAGGAAGGCATATGCGTGCAAGGCAGTCACACGATACCTAACGAGCCAGACGAGCTTGTCAGGAGCACAGGCGCCGCGAGACGTTTGCCATGACCGGGGTGGCTTCTGCCGGCCCACTTGGGGTCGCTGCGGGGCTCTGAACGAGTCGGCAGGCCATCCATGTAAGGCATTTCCCTACATATGTGAGGGATTCCCTTACGTGTGAGGGATTCCCTTACGTGGCCAACTCGGTCGGGGTCAGACTCTGACCCCCCACCACCGAAGGTGACTTGACGTCCACATGCTCGCCACCAACGGCCAACAGCTGAGACAGCTGGGTTGAAGGCTTTTGGTCGAGTGCGTAGGCGAGCTTATAGGCGGTCCGCGCTCGGACAGGCTGGCCCCGCAACGCGGCTGCGAGTGTCGGACGTGATATCCGAGCCCGCTGGGCCAGCTCGGACAGTCTCCATCCCCGCTTAGCGCAGGCGACTCGGACCGCATCAGCCGAGAGGACGACGACCAAACCTGCACGCCCACTCGTGACCCCGACCGGATTACTCATGGCGACCTCCTTCGCCGAGTGCACATGGGTTAAGCGCTTGACCTCCGTTGTGGAATCGCAGGGGTCCGAGTCCGGCCCCCATCAGCTCGCCATTTCGCGCTGCGGACGTTGAGCGATTGTCGGAAGGCGGCCAGGCCGCAGCTTCAGCTGGAAGAAGGGCGGTAGGAGCCGATCAGCGAATACTGCCGCGTCCTCATTCCAGGCTGAGACTGCGAGCAACATCGGCTCAAGGTATTGCAGGCGATCCTTGGCGAGATGCTGCGCTTCGACGTCGCGACCCCACGGTCCGAACCAGCGCATGCCTCCAACCACCGGAATTGATCCGTTCTCGTCTACCATGTAGCTCCACACCGCAGTTCCAACCGCCTTCGAATGGCCCGCGCTCCTCTGCTCTTCCATCAATGACGCCACCACCCACCATCGGGCGAGGCGCTTCGCTTCCGCGCCCCGCAGTACGAACTCATCCGGCTGAGGTCCCTCCAGCTTGATGAGCGGAACCATCTGCTCGTCGCTCCAAATCTCAGCTGTTAGCGCCGCTTCGAAGAAGACACCCCAGCGCCTCGGACTTGATCGCGGCCAAGGCTGCTGGCCGAAAGCCCCTGCTCGGAACTTCTTCGGCGCAGCCGCGACCAAGAACATCCTTGGAAGGCGTGGAGTCAGGTCAGGAAAGTCGGTCGAGGCATCCCAAAAGTCCCTCTGATGCCGGGCCCATAGGTCCACGAAGTCTTGTACGACCATCGTCGTCGTCGCTTCAGGCAAGACAACTTGCTTGTACCACTGCCAGCTCATACGCCTTCACCTCCACCAGGTCGTCGTTCCCACCAACGAGGTTTGCCGATACAGTCGGCCAGGGGCCGGCTGCTAGCAGGGCGCGAAGGCATGTCTGGGATGCCAATCCGCCCCGTCGATCCGCCGATGCCGGCCCAGACCCGGCTCAGCGGTCCGTTCAACGTTCTTCGCGCCGATAAGGTCGATCCGACCGCCCTTGATGTCAGACGTGCCGATGCAAGCGAATCCAGTGAGTGATGATGGTGCGGTCTTGTGCTCGCAGTCCACGATGTCGCTACACAGCACGGACAGCGGCATCTTCACAGGCGAGCCAGCATATCTCGCACGTTTTTAGCCAAACGATCCGACTCGTCAAGCTGCGATTGCAATGTGTTTCGGAGCGTGTTCACCCTCGACTCGAGGTCTCCAGACTCGCTATTTGGTGCGGCGCCGACGTAGCGGCCGGGCGCCAGCACATGATCGTTGATGCGGATCTCATCGATGCGCACCGACCGGCAGAACCCGGGCACATCTGCGTACTCGCCGGCCTCAGGCTGGCCCCGCCACGAGTGATACGTCCGCGTGATCAGGTTGCGGTCGGCGTCACTCAACTCACGGTGCGTTCGATCGACGAGGGAGCCGAGATCCCGCGCATTAATGAACAAGGTCTCGCCGCGCCGGTCGCGCAACTGCGCACCTCCGCGCGTCGACCGGCCGCTCTTTTCCTTCACAAGGAACCAGAGGCTGGCCGGGATGGCTGTGCCGTAGAAGAGCTGGCCGGGCAGCGCCACCATGCAATCCACCAGGTCCGCCTCGACGATTTTCTTCCGCATGTCGCCCTCGCCCGACTGCGCCGACGACATGCTCCCGTTCGATAGCACGAAGCCGGCAATACCGTGCGGCGCTAGGTGATGAATGAAGTGCTGCACCCACGCGAAGTTGGCATTTCGCGGCGGGGGCACACCATAGCGCCACCGCACATCCTCACGTAGCGCCTCGCCCCCACTTGTCGTCGTTGAATGGCGGGTTTGCCAAGATGAAGTCGGCACGCAGGTCGGGATGCAGGTCGTGATGGAACGAGTCGGCGTGCTCTCCGCCTAGATCGGCGTCGATCCCCCTGATGGCGAGGTTCATCTGGGCGAGGCGCCAGGTCGTGTGGTTCGATTCCTGGCCGAAGATCGCGATGTCGTCGCGCTTACCGCCGTGCGCCTCGATGAATGCCTCCGATTGGACGAACATTCCAGCCGATCCGCAGCACGGGTCGAATACCCGGCCCGTATATGGCTCGATCATCTCGACCAGCAGGCGGACCCCCCCGCGCGACGTGTAGAACTCGCCGGCCTTAATGCCCTCAGCGCCGGCGAACTGGCCTAGAAAGTACTCGTATGCGCGCCCGAGCACGTCGCGCGAATGGTTTTCCGCGCCCCCCCATGCCGACGTTGCCGAGGAGGTCGATCAACTCGCCAAGCCGACGCTTATCGAGGCCGGGCCGTGAGTAATCCTTGGGGAGCACGCCTTTGAGCCGTGGGTTATCACGTTCGATCGCCTCCATCGCTCCGTCAACGAGACTGCCTATTTCGGGCCGCCTGGCAGCGTCCCTAAGTCGGGTCCAGCGAGCGTCGGGCGGCACCCAGAACACGTTCTCGGAACGGTACTCATCGGGTTCCTCCGGATCCGCACCAGTGGCGGCCTGCGCCAAAAGCTCGGTGTGGCGAGCCTCGAACGAATCGGAGATGTACTTGAGAAAGATGAGACCAAGCACGACGTGTTTGTATTCGGCCGCGTCCATGCTGCCGCGCAGGGTGTCAGCGGCGGCCCAGAGGGTCGCTTCGAACCCCAGTGGCGCCGAGCCGCTCGACCCGTTAGACCTCGTCTTTGACGATCGCTTCGGCACCTGCCGCATGGTAATAGCTCTGTCGACCACCGGCTAAGTTGGCGGCGACCTAAAACTGATTGTGGAGGGGCAAGTGAGGATCACGATCGAGATCGATGACGAGGAGGTCCGTCGAGTTCTCGCGCCGTTAGTCCAGCAGGCGCCGGCTGCCCAAATGCAGCCGCCATCAAGGCTGCTGAAGGTGAACGAGGTTGCCGATCGCCTCGGCGTCAGCCGTAACAAGGTGTACGAGTTGCTCTACCGGGGAGACATCCAATCGTTGGCTATCGGCCGGACGAGGCGGATTTCACCTGTCGCTCTCGCCGAATTCATCGCCCGACCAAAAGATGTCGGCTTACACGCCGACCCAGAACCACGTCAGGTGCTAGCGAGGCTGGCAAACACCCTGAAGACCACAGTTCCGTCCCCCAAACCCGCACCGCCCAAGACGCGGTGGCGCAAGTCAGCTGAGACGATCGACCTGTCCCCCAAGCCGCTACCTTCCGAGCCCACTCACGCAAGGATGAGTGAAGAAGAGCTTGAGGGCGCGCTTGCCTCGATGCTCGAGAAGGGCTGGCCAGAAGACGTGGTCGAGCAGATCCGCACCGACCGAAAGGAAGGAGTGCATCGCGTCAATGCGCTGACGATCAACGACGCCGCCAGGTACCTGGGGCTGAGCCGCTCCGGAGTCGAGAAACTGATCAAGGTCGGCAAACTCCGTTTGTTCACGATCGCCCCGACCTACCGCGACGACAAACCAGCAAAGCGCATACCAGCCAACGATGTTGCGGGCCTCAGATAACGCTAGGGCTGGCCTGTCGCTGCTAGCATGTACGAACAGATGTACTCTCTAAGTATCCAGGCTGGTGTGAGCCCTTCCAGATATGAGCAAGAGTTGGACGACATGGCTATCGGAGTTCCTCTTCGGACCGCTGCCTCAGCCAGTGACGAAATCGAGCACCCCGACAAAGCCCCACCGCTCACATCACACGGCCCTCCAACGAAAGGCCGCAGCGAGGGCCAAGGTCGCCAGGGTCAGGAGCAGGACAGGGATGGCTGATCCGCGCGCCTACATCAGTTTCGATTTCGACCACGATGAGAAGTGGCGCAATCTATTTGCCGGGCAGGCCAAGACTGACTCGCCCACCCCTTTTGCTGTTGATGACTGGTCATCTAAGGAACCGCTCGGCCAATCAGAATGGGAGCGAATCACCGAGCAGAAGATCGGGCGTTGCAACATGGTGATCGTGCTAGTTGGTCGTTATATGGGCTCCGCGACCGGCGTAAATAAGGAAATCGCCATGGCAGCGCGACAATACACACCGGTCTTTGGCGTCTACGTTGACGGCGCCAATACGATGTCAACACTGCCGACAGGGCTGGCGCGAAATCGAGTGATCGAATGGAAGTGGCCTAATATCGCGGCCGCTATCAAACAGATGATGTCTGAAGGTAAGAATCGAACTTAGCCGGCTCGTTAGAAGTCGCCAACTTCGTCAATGCCAACAAGCGGACGGCGCGATGATGAAACAGAAATCTAAAGGTGCCACCATCCAAGGGAAATGACGACGCTGATCAGCATGACCAGGATGTAGATGATCCCGAGCACCTGCGGGATCATGACTTCTCGGGAGGTGAAAGTTCGGTACACCCTCTTGTTCTTTGCGTGCTGGAGCGCCTCCCACTCAGCTGAATAGATCCCGGCCACCAACCTCTTCTCCATCTCGTTGATGACTGCGAACTTCCCTGTGTTCAGCTGACCAAACGAGATCAACAGCGTTCGCCATACCCACGCAGTCAAGGCTCCAGTGATCCCCAAGACGAGAGTGCCAACCGCTTGTAAGCGCGCTTGACCGCTGAGACTGATGAAGACTCCAATCGCCGTAAGCAGGAAGCCGTTAATGCTCAGGAAGAACGTATTGGCGCCCTGCCGGCGTCCGACTAACGTTTCGGAGCTTGCAACCATCATCTTGTATAAGTCAAGGAATTGGCTCGCGGTGGCATCCGTCGGCTCACCATTGGGCAGAAGCGTTGCTATGAACTTCGACTGATCCGTCGTGCTCACGGCCTTTCCCGTCGATGTCCCGGCAAGGCCAGTTGCTCTGCCACTGCACGTATCGCCTTCACGAAAACGGCATCCTCCGCTGCAGTCTGAGCATCGAGCTGTTCATAAGGAATGAGGGCCGGATGACTTGGATCAAAGTCCAGCATCCACGCCACCCAAGCGTCGTGCACATCTTGACCCGTAATTCGGGTCCCGAGAGCAAGGGCCAGAACGGCATAGCTTCGAAACAGGGCCGCGGTGTTTCCCTCTTTAGGCAACCTATCGGGATCAATGCGCTCCTGGATTTCGTGAGCAATGTCATCGAGATAGTTCTGTCGAGCCACTGTCAGGACCAGCTCCCCAGCCGCCGGGAAATAAGATCGAAGTCCCACGGAATCACGTCTGCCCGGGAAAGACCCTGGGGTATCGGGTACGTAGCTTCTCTCCGCGTCTGAACTCCGAACATGAGATGCCCCTGTCGCACGGTCTCGGCAACCTCCCAGAGCACGGCCTCCGAACGATGCGTCGTCGGTCCGATCAGAACGATCGTGCCGGTAGTCTGTCGGATCCTCTCCTTGGCTTTGGTCTTCCATCCAGAGTCGAAGGGATCTTGGACCGAGAAGTCCACAAAATCGATGTCGTTTCGATTGTCATGGGCATGTCGGACCAGGAAATCTCTGGCCCAACGGTCTTCCATTTCAAAGCTGATAAATGCTCTCGGCGCCATCAGAACAAAGGTCTTAGCCGCCGCACAGAGGCTCGGTCATTCATTCGGCGAGAAGCGGGGCGGGCGCAAGGCTTAGACGGCGACCATTGTGCGCTCAGCTTTGCGAGAAGAAGCCTCCGTCCTCTCGAAGCCGATCACCAGCCGCTCCCCGGCGGCCTCAGCCAACCGACTTAGGGTTGTCAAGCTGGGGACATGGGTTCCACTCTCGATTCGCGAGATGGCTGGCGCCGACGTGCCCATCAGCTGGGCGAGCTGCTCCTGGGTGAGGTTGTGCTTCGTCCGGAATTGAATGAGGAGACGGGCAACCGCCTCCGCTCGGGCGAACCGAGCCCGGACCTTCCGGAACTCCGCATCCGCCTTCTCGTGGCGGCGGATGTCATCGGCAACACTGGCTCCAACCGGGCTCATACGACCTCGAGGCATGACCAGCATGTTACCACTTTTGGTAACACCACTCAAGGACCTAAGCATATCTTGGCCGCGGAGCGTCGACGCCAGCAGCCCGCGGAAATGGGTCCTCATGACCTGCACGAGGATAGGGGGCTAACCGGCGCCGACTCGGGGGAATTTCGGTTGCCACAACTACGCCAAATGCCCCCTCGATGTTGCGGTTGCCGCGTAATCCATCGGATGAGGAGTAATTCGCAAAAGCCCGATTAGCCCGCGACTAGGCGATCCTTGACGACGTTAGTCGGGCGCCGGCTTCCGCGATTTGCCGTCGAATCGTTAGGACAGTCGACTCCTCCCCCGCCTTCTCGACTTCGGGGCCCGAGGCTATAGGCGACTGAGTAGCTCTGTTTTCTTGCTCTGGAATTCAGCGTCGGTAAGGATGCCGCTATCGTGCAGCGCCGCGAGCTGCTTCAGCTTGGCTGGGATATCCTCCGGGGCAGGAGCGGGAGCCACCGGTGCCTGCACGACTGTCGTCGGCGCCTGTGCTCTCTGCCTCGCAAAATGAACCATGGCCATGATGTCGTTACGCAGCTTCGAGGCGTTCATAACGGCCGGTAGGCCTTCAAGACTCGAAACGCCCGCCGCGTTTTCGATGGCTATCTTTCCGAGTCCGAATGTGGGCTTGATGTACTTGACGTCGCGTACGTCCTGCAAGTACATCGACTCAGCTACCTTACTCATTCTTCCCCGGGTATAGATCAGACGATGCGTCGTGATGGTTAGACGTTGCGAGCTGAAGCCATAGTCCTTCGCGACACTTACGAGAAATTCGTCTGGAAAGAGTTGAATGCCACCCGGGAGAGGGCGGATTGACGGCTCCAACGAAAGGGGGCAACTGGCCTGTACCGCTGCAAATAGACCTTGCCTCGCGCTGTTACGCGCCTCGTGCTGCGATTCCAAAGCTTGGAGCGAACCCTTATCCGCGATGGCTTTCTTGACCTCCGCCAATGTGGAGATCATCTGCATTGTTTGCCCGAACCCGAGTTTGGGACCCTTCGCAACCGGTTTCGATTCATTCGGTTTCTTGACTAGGTCATGCCACTGCTTGCCGTTCCACCACCATTGGCCGCCGGGGGACACAACAAGGCCAGTGGGGCTTAATCGATAGCCCGCATCGGGCGGCGCCGCTATCTCAACGTCAGGCTCATTCTCGTCGCCAGCGTCCAGCGCCAGCGCCTCGTGGTCATCAGCCTCTTGCCCGTCGCTCGCTTGCACCTGTGCTTGCGACGGGTCGGTAACGGACTGCAGGGCAAGACCGGAAACGGGTTGCCATGCGGTGCCGTCCCACCACCACTGCCGATCATCTGAAACGAGGTGCCACGCAGTGCCGTCCCAAATCTGCTTCCCGTCGTCCGAAACGACACCCCGGTCCACGTCAGCGAGGTTATCACTCCTTCGCTAGCTGGAAGATCGCTTGCATTTCTTCGAACGGATCTCCTGCCTCATGGCTTGGCCACCTTTCGCCGTACCGGGACCCGCCGCTTCTTGAGCCCGAACACTTCCCGCGTCTCGGCGGGGCTCATCACCTTGAGAGACACAGCCTTGAGCACGTCCGCCGCAGTGGTCAGGCTGATGGTCACCTTCCCGCGCGCCTTGCGGCGTCGGACAACCTCGAGAAGGGCTGGCCAGAAGACGTGGTCGAGCAGATCCACACCGACCGCAAGGAAGGAGTGCATCGCGTCAATGTGCTGACGATCAACGACGCCGCCACGTACCTGGGGCTGAGCCGCTCTGGGGTCGAGAAACTGATTACGGCCGGCAAGCTCCGCTTGTTCACGATCGCTCCGACGTACCGCGACGAGAAACCAGCAAAGCGCATACCAGCCAAGATGTTGTTGGCCTCAAATGACACCGCTCCTGCCCAGGCCCGCTCAAGTCGCTCTTAGGTGGTTCGGCGCGAAGGCAAAGTCCGCCAATCCCAGGGTTACCGGCCGTGCGCCGAAACCATCACGCCGATTACCGGGGAGCAGCCGTTGGTTGTCGTCTCACTAATTCGTCATCGTGATCGTCGTAATGCTCCTGCCGATGACGATGATGATGCTGCTGCCGCTAGTGATGGTGACGGTAATGATGATGGTGATCGTGAAGATGGTGGTCGTCGACGATGACGACGAGCCTCGCCGCGAGAATCGTCACCCTCCGGCAGGTTCCGCCAGCCCACGGTACCGAAGCGTAATGGTCTGACGGCGAAGGCTGGGAGCCGCACACACCTCGCGCGCGCGCATCACGCGCGCGCGAATGAGGCGTGATGACACGCGCACGTCCGCGACCAAGTTCTGGTCTTGGAACGATTCCACTGGGCCATTTACTGGATCGTCTCCAACGCAGCAGTCGTCAAGCTCGCAGACGCCCAAACTGTTCGGCAACCGTCGTCATCAGATCATTGGGCCTAAGTTCGCGTCGCAGTTCCCTGTAGACCACGTCAAATCGAGGCAGCACCGCCATCTGCTGTTCCAGTCGCGTTGCCCACAATCGCTCGAAGCGTTCTCGCTTCGAGTCATACGCATCGATTAACGGAGCAGGATCCACATTACGGAAGCGGTACTTCCGTGCCAGGCAATCAGCCAATTCGGGCCAGTGAATCCCTTGGTTGGTCGACAAGTACCAGAGGTCGTAGAGATCGCGGGGCTCATTCCGAGCACGGTCGACCAGCGCCATCAACTTCTCCGCCGCAACCTCATCGATTCCGTACACCGCTACCTGTGCTTCCTCGAGGTCCTCGTACTCCTCGTATTCACGAAGTAGTGGCCGGCGCTCAATCTGTTGGCACATCAACTCGCGGATGGTGATATCGACCTTCAACCTGTCGGGATTTGCACGTTGTACTGGTCCGCGGAGGCCTATGTAGAAGGTATGTGTGTTTGCATGCGAGTTTGGATCTCGCTCCAGAAAGTCCGCCCCAATACCAACATGCTCTCGGACCCAACGAGCGAGATTGCCCCACTCCCTCTCGATCGCCTCCCACGGCACCTCCTGCCGGAGAGTGAAATCGAGATCCTCGGAGAACCGATAGCCGGGAAGATAGACCTTCTTGAGTGCAGTACCGCCCTTGAAGGCGAGCCATTCAGAGAGCTGCGTCTTCGAAAGTCCAATCAAGACCCACGAGAGACAGTAGTCCCGCTCAAGAACGCTTTCAGGAATCCTCCGGCCACGCTGCTCGCGAAGTAGCCGATTGGATAAGGCGGACAGATTGCGCTGAGGGATCACGTCGCCGCAACCGCGAGCAGCTCCTCCGGCGAAACGTTGAGGCGAAGCCCCCAGCGCCGCACGCGCCTGCCCTCTCTTGGAAGGGTGGGGTCCAGAAGCTCGGTCGACGTTGCGAGATCGCTCCGCAGTTGCTCGATGAGCTCCGCTGGCGCAAGCGAGTAAAGCTCCAGTAAGTAGCCAAGCCGCCTAGCGACTGCTTTGCTCTTGAGGCGCTTGGCGTATTCGATGAGGCGATTGATGTCGAGAGTGCTCCGAGAAATCTGAATCGCCCTCGCGACCTCTGGAATGCCGCCTGCGTAATGGGGTTCGGCCAGGCCGTCGATGACGGTTCGCTCTGGATCGCTGACGTCGACAGATATGCCGCCGGCGACCCAATGCTTCATGGTCCCGAAGATTGCCGCAGGACGGCGAAGAACGAAGCGGTACTCGGTACCGAACAGAGTCTCCTTGGGTTTCCATCGGGTGCAGCAAATAAAGACGCCGAGCTGCGGCTGGGTGCTCATACGGTGGATTTCCATGGCGGTCCGATGAGATAGGTAGTAAGGGTTCGGTTCGGCGAGGGCGCGCGCGACGAGATAGGCGTTGGGAGCAAAGTCCGAAACCTTCCGGTACTCAAACGGGACGATGGCGTAGAGGCTGGACTTGAGGCGCACAGCCAGACTGCGCGTGACGAGGTCTCGAGCCAAGCTCCGGGCGAGGGAGGTGCTCAAGCCTGTATATCGCTCAACATCGCGGGTCGAAAAGACGAGCTTTCCGTCTGCCATGAGTTGAGAGAGCAATCCAGCACTTTTGGGGCCTAGGGATCTGGCATCTTGCAGCGTCAAAACGTGGGCCACCATACCACGTTGTGCAGTTATAAGATGCCAATGGCATTCTGGAACAGAGGAATGAGGGCTGACAGCCCTCATTCCGTAGCACTGAGATGCCACTGAAATTGATTGGCCGCGAAATCGAGCGAATGGCGAACTTCACTTCCATCCTCAGAACGGGGCGCAGCTCTCAAAGTCCCGGTAGAGGTCACCCTTGTCCAGGTGGACGTAGCGCATCACCATCACGTAGGTCGTGTGGCCGAGGATCCGCCTCAATCGCTCGATCTCCCCGCCCCGACGCAGGTACTCGGTGGCGAAGGTGTGGCGGAATTTGTGGGCGTAGATGCGAAAGCCGAGTCGATGGTGAAGGCGACCGAAGAGGTGGGAGACGCAGCCGACGGTGACCGGCGTGCCGTCCGTTAGGACGAGCAGCCGGTCCGACTGGCACTCCGGTCGAAGGCGATTGACGTAGCGGACCAGCTCTCGCCGGAGCTGGCGGCTGACGGGCACCCGGCGGAACTTGGCTCCCTTGCCTCGCTTGATCTTCAGGAAGGCGGCGTCGCCGTCATCCTCGACGTCCTCTAGGGTCAGCGCGCACAGTTCGCCGACTCGCATCCCGGTCCCGAGCAATATCCCAACCGCAATCGGTGACCACCCCTCGGTGGTCTCATCCAGTACGGCCTTGATCTGCTGTGGGGTGAAGCTCTCCATCTCCTTCTGCGCCACCTTGGGCGCCCGGACCCGAAGGAACGAAGCGTCGACCGGGTAGCCCTCACGGCAGGCCCAGTTGCCGAACGCCTTCAAGACCTGGAAGTGGCCGTGCAGGCTGTTGTCCGAGATGCCCCGCGACTGCTCCTGGCCCAGGTAGCGCTTGAATTCAAAGCCGGTCAGCTCGGCCAGGGTGTCGGCCTGACCATAGCGGCCAAACCACTCCATCTTGTGGGCGTACCAGGCGATGGTGCGCTGGCTGCAGCCCCGGACCTGGAGCTCGAGCAACCATTCCCGGATCAGCGGCTCCAGGCGGTAGCGGCGGGCCAGGTCGGCCTCGGGGTGCGGCTGGGCGACCGGCTGCTCCAGTTCGGCGGCCGCCGAAGGCACGCGGAAGAGGCGCTCGGGCAGCGCCCGCGGCCGGCCGCTCAGGCCGCGCGGGACACCAAACCCAGGCGCATCGGTTTTTGAAAAGCGCGTCGGTTTTTGGCTTCTGACGGTCGACATTGAGACCTCCTTGAATGGCGTCCTGACACCTCTTTTCAGAGGCTCCGAAGACGCCGAAACCCGGCCCAAGGACCGGGTTCCGAATTCAAGTTAGCCTGGTAGGCCTTGCTCAAAAAGTTTCGAGTGGTGCCGAGAGCGGGAGTCGAACCCGCACGTCCTTGCGGACATCGGTTTTTGAGACCGACGCGTCTGCCTGTTCCGCCACCTCGGCTTCCTGCGATGAGCCTCGACCATACTAGTTGGCTCCATGCGAGCCACCCTGGTCCTGTGCCTGACCGTCCTGATCGCCGCCTGCGGGTCCCCGTTGCCACCTGCCACCGCGATCGCCCCCGGCGTTGCGCAAGGCCCGGCGTCCGGTCCCAGGATCGAGCAGCCTCCGGTGACCCCTCCCACGCCGCCGGGCACCAACCTGCCCGCCTTCGCGTGCTCCGACGCGAGCGGAGGCAAGACCGGGGTCGCGAGCCTCGCCGCCGCCCGGGTGGGAACCCAGCCAGGCTATGAGCGGTTCGTGCTCCAGTTCGACTCGGCCGTGCCCAGCTACACGGCGAAGCGTCAGGCGTCGCCAGTCTTTCCTGTCGGGGCCACCGGGCAGCCCATAACACTGAACGGCAGTGCGGGAGTCATGGTGCGGGTGCACTCCGCCACAGGCGCCAACACCTTCAGCGGCTCGATCGACATCGTCCATTCCGAGTACCAGGTTCTGAAAGAGGCCCGCCAGACCGAAGATTTCGAGGGCTACGTCGGTTGGGCGCTCGGACTGAGCAAGCTGGCCTGCATGCGCGTGTTCACTCTTACGGATCCCGCACGCTTGGTCGTGGATTTCACCACCGCTACCAGTTAATCTCCACCGCCAATGGCCATCCAGCCACCGCCGGCCCCAAGCACGCTTCAGCAAGCTGCGCCTCCTGCGGTGCCGAAGAGACGCGGCTGCTTCGGTTGCGGTTGTGGCGGCTGCCTGGTTGTGGTGCTCCTGCTGGTCTTGCTGACCGTCGGAGGTGGCTACTACTTTTTCGTCGTCCAGGCTCAAGCCGCGGTTGAGGCGCCGGCGTCGTTGCTGGTGATCCAACAGCCAGTCGACGTCGGCCAGCGTCCCGGAATTGCCGGCGAGGCGCTCAACGCGGGCGACACGGTCCATACCGGGACAGGCGGGCGGGCGGGCATTCATTTTGCGGATGGCTCGTTTACGCGGATGTCACCCGACACCACCGTGACAGTCAAAACTACTCAGCTGCAGAAGGACGGCACCTTGAAATCGGCCAGCCTTGATCAAAGAGTCGGACGCACGTTCAGCTCGGTCCAGCACCTCTTCGGTGGCGCAAGCTTCACCGTTGGCGGCCACTCGGTGAGCGCGCAGGTGCGGGGCACCGACTTCGAGGTCCTGGTTCGCAGTAACGGCACAAACCTCATCAAGGTGTTCGTTGGGGCTGTCGACGTCAATGGCGCCACCCACGCCAGCGTCCGGGCCGGCGAGCAGATCGACGCGGACGCGAACGGCCGGCTCTCCAACCAGCGTGCGATCCAACCCGACGTCCAGGACCCGTACCCGCTTACTTCGCAGTGCGCAACGGCCGCGGCGAACGGCAACAACGCGGGCACTGTGCAGTCGACGAGCGGTGAAAGCCTGACCAACGGCCAGACCGCAGAGAGCTCATACAACTCGGCAGGCGGCAACCTCACGTTGGCCTTTTGTTACCCGGGAAGCCTGATGCGCGTGACCGTGACGGACCCGGCCGGGCGCACCTACCCGAGGCAGGGCGCCCCGCCGCTCATCGTCAGGATCGCCAACGGGCCGGCCGGCGTCTACAAAGCAGTCGCGACCGCGCTCGACGTGCCGTCCGCGGGCGAGGCATACGCGCTCTCGTTCGCGACCGACGCCGCCTGCGCGTCCGGCAACGTCGACAACGGCACCGTGGTGCGCCAGACCCTGAGCAATTCGCAGATCCAGAAAGCTCTTACCGATTCGGGCTCGACGGGGATCACGCTCCAGGTGCGAGGAACATCCCCCACGTCGGCGCGCATCTTCTACTACTCCAACGTCGGCGGGGTGCCGCTTTCGTGGACCATCGACTTCTATGCCGCGACGCCCAACCTCGGAGCGGTCATCACCCAGGTGACGGTCCGGGGGATCAACGTGACCACCCAGGTGATCTCCAGGCTGGGCTCGTTCGGCGGCTCGATCACTTCCATGCCCACCGGGTTCAGCGTCGACCGGGTGTATTCGTGCAGCGGGCCTGGAGGCGACGGAATGATGGTGATCGAGGGCCACCGCTAGAGGCCTGGCAAGGGACCTGAAGCGTCGCCGTTAAACAATCGTTGAGCTATCTTTCCCGGGCAACATGTCAGCAGTAGCCGCCCGCACCCCCCCTCGCCGCCGGGGTTGGCGACGACTGCTCGTCGTGCTGTTGATCCTGGCCGTGCTCGTGGGCGGCGGGATCTACTGGCTCAACCTGTCCGCCCAGGCGGCGGTCAACGTCTCCGCGACTCTGACGGTCTACCAGCCAACCGTGTCGGTGGCCACCGGCGGAGGTACCTACGCGGCAGCCTTGAACGGGGCCAAGGTGCACGCCGGCGACTCCGTCAAGACCGACACCAAAGGTCGGGCCTCGATCCAGCTGCCGGATGGAACGCTGACCCGGCTGGCGAGCGAGACCGAAATCACTCTCGACGCGGCCCACTTCACCAAGAGGGGAGACCTGCACGACGCAAAGATCACGCAGAAGGTCGGCCGCACGCTCACCAGCGTCCAGCACCTCGTCTCGGGAGCAACCTTCGACGTCGCCGGGCAATCCGCCGTGGCCTCGGTACGCGGCACGAAGTTCGAGGTCTACACAAAGGCCGACGGCACCATGACCGTCAAGCTGTTCGACGGCACGCTGGATATCAAAAGCAAGACCGGCGAAACCGCCCATCTCGTCGCGCCGCCGGGGTTGCAGGTAATCGTTGACCCGCAGGGCAAGATCGGACCGGTCGGTCCCATACAGCCCGACCTCAACGACCCGTTCGGCCCGGCGCTCGCTGCTTCCACCGCAGCGGCAAGCGGCACCACGCCCGGCACGGAGCAGGACTTCATCGGCGCACCGCTTCATAACGGAGAGCAGCAGTCGTACACGTACAGCTACGCGGGCGGCAGCCTGGTCAAGGCGTCGCTTGGCTATCCCGGCAGCGTCATGAAGCTCAACGTTCAAGCGCCGGACGGACACGTCACCACCAAGAGCGGTCCCTCGCCGATCACCGTGGAGGTCACCAACGCGCCTCCGGGCATCTATCAGGTGACTGTGATCGGGGTCAGCGGTCTGGGCACGATTGGTGAAGAACCGTTCCTTGCCGTGGCGTCGGTCGAGCCGTGCATCAGCTCTGACATCGACCTGAACCGCGCAGTACGGCGCGGCTACTCAGCGAAGGATCTTGCCGCGGCTGTGCAGGTGTCCGGTCTCTCCATTCAGAGCCTGACTGTCGCTCCCACCTCACCTGCCGGTGCGATCGTCACCGCCACAGGGACGTACACCGGACTGGGCTGGACGGGTTCGGTCTTGCTGGTGGCGCACGGCGGCGCGATCGAGATCATCCCGGTGGGCGCCACTGTGCTCGGCGTCAACGTGCCGGCACAGCAGCTCGTGAACCAGATCGGGGCCGCCATCGGCCAGGACCCGACAAACCTGAGCCCCGGCTACACGGTCGACCGACTGTTCGCCTGCGACAGCGTGGTGATGATCGACGGGCGGCACGCCTAATACAGGCATCTGCTTCCCTTGGCCCTCTCCCCAACCCTCTCCCCTGCGGGGAGAGGGAGACCCCCCTGAGGGAGAGGGAGACCGTTAGTGCAGGCCGAAGACCCTCTGCGCGAAGCGTAAGAGCAGGGTCAACCCAGGTCCTTGCATCAGCCATGCGACCTCGGCCACTCCCACCAGCAGGACGAGCACGCCGCTCAATCCGATGGTTCCGCGATGCATCGCGGGCTGCAGCCAGTGGCCGCCGTCTGCGCCGCCCTTAGGTCGTGAGGTCAGCGACGACTCCAATCGGTCGAGCAGCTCGCCCGCGGTGGCCGGCCGGCGGTTGGGGTCGCGATCCATGGCTTCCTGCAGGACTGACGCAAATGAAGCCGGCAGGTCGGGCACGATATCGCGCACGCTTGGCGGCGTCTCATAAAGACGGCGGCTCAGCGTTTCAATCCAGCTCTTGGAGAAGAAGGGCCGGCGTCCAGTCACGGCCTCGAACATGACCGCCGCCAGCGAGTACACGTCGGCGCGCCCGTCGACCTCGCGCCCGACCAGTCGCTCCGGCGCGACGTAGTCAGGCGCAATCGGCCCGCCGGCTCCCGGACCGCTGTTGAAGGATGCGACAGTGCCAAGTCCGAAACCCGTCAGCAGCGTGCGCCCGTCGTCGGCCAGGAGAATGTTCGCGGGCTTGACGTCGCGGTGGATGGTCGCGCGTGAATGCGCATAATCCAGCGCGTTCGCGATCGGTCGCAGCAGCGCGATGACGCCAAGCGGTTCATACCGTTCGCCCGCCTCGAACACGTCGTCCAGGGTCTTGCCGGCGACCATCTCGGTGACCAGGTAGGGAGACTCGCCCTCATACGCCAGCTCGTACAGGCGCGGGATCGCCTCGTGTTCGAGCGCGACGTAGGAGCGGAGCTCGAGCAGGAACCGCCGCGAGAAGCTGACGTCACGTGCAACGTTCGCGCCGATGGTCCGCACCGCAACGCGTCGCTGCAGGCGCGGATGCTCTGCTTCATAAACCGATCCGAGGCTGTCGGTCTCGAGCTCACGCACCACGCGGTACCCGCCCACGTGGTGATGGCCGTTGCTCGCAGCCTCAGGTCGGGAGCCGTTCCCGTGCGGGCTTTCTTCTCCCACGAAACCTGAACTTTAGGCCACGGGGCCGAAATAGGTGCGAACAGGTGTCCTACGACCACGGACCGCTGGTGTCGGCGAGAGGAGTTGAACCTCCACGCCCTTTCGGGCACCAGCTCCTAAGGCTGGCGCGTCTGCCATTCCGCCACGCCGACTTACCGATCGAAACGATAGGCGAGCGAAGCCGGGAAGTTCTCGATCTTGACCGGCTCGACAGGGTCGGAGATGGCGAAGCCGAAGATCTGCGAGACGAAGTACAGCTCTCCATCGATCGAGCGCCGGATGTTCTTTTCCTGGCGGAATCCGTGCTGCTCGCCCTCAAACGCGACGTAGGCGTACGGCAGCTTTTTCTTCTTGCACACCGCGACGAATTCCTCTGCCTGGCTCGGTGGCACGATCTTGTCCTCGAGACCCTGGAAGAGGATCACCGGGCACCTGAGGTTGTCCGCGAACCGGATAGCAGAACGATCCCTGTACACGTCCGCGCGCTCCGGATAGAGACCGACCAGGGTGTCCATGTAATGGGATTCGAACTTGTGCGTCTCTTTGACGAACAGCTCGAGATCCCCGATGCCGTAGTGACTGGCACCCGCGTTGTAGAAATCTCGCTTGGTCAGCGAAAGCAGTGACGTGAACCCGCCCGCTGATCCACCCGTGATCCAAACCCGATTCTTGTCGGCCAGCCCTTGCGCGACCAGGAACCGCGCGGCGTTGATGCAGTCGTCCACGTCGACGACGCCCCAGTTGCCGTTCAAACGCATCCGATACGCACGGCCGTAACCGGCCGAGCCGCCGTAGTCAACGTCGACGACGCCGAATCCGCGGCTGGTCCAGTACTGATACTCGAAGGGGTACCCCGGACCCGCGGAACCAGTTGGTCCGCCGTGGCAGCGCACCATGAGCGGCGGCCTTTCGTTCTGCGGCCCCTCGCTGTCCCGGCTCTTGGGCGGGTAGTAGGCGGCATGCGCGGTCAGACCGCCCTCGGTGGGAAACTCGATCGAATGCGGAAGGCTCAGGCAGCCCGGGTCGATGTGCGCCGGGTTGGACACCTTGACAACCTCTTGAGCGCCGGTCTCCAGGTCGATGGTCAGGACCCTCTCAGCCAGCGCCGATGAGCCGGCGAACAGCGCCACCTTCCGGCCGTTCGTCTGCACGCTGTTGAGGCCGGTGTAGAGGAGCTCGACAGGCTGCATGGTGGCGGCTTTCAGGTCGATGCGCCCGAGTCTGGTGCTGCCATGCTCGGAGTAAAGACAGACGATCTCGTCCGGCCCCGCAAAGGCGTAAAAACGCATTCCGAAATACCACTGCGGGGCACCAAACTCCGCGGCCCGCGGGCACACCGGCTCGTCGCCGTCGCCCCAGGCGCGATACAGGTTCCACCAGTCGCTTCGATCAGAGACGAAATACAGCTCGCCGGAGGGAGACCATTCCGGCTGAAGGATGGATTCGTTCTCACCACCCGCCACCTTTCGCGACGATGCGACGCCGCCGTCGCGATCCAGCTCGCCCACCCAGAGCTCACTGCCGTCCCACGGCATGTTGGGGTGATTCCAGGTCAGCCACGCGACACGGCCGCCGTCGGGACTGAGCTTCGGTGACGAGTAGAAGTCGTTGCCCGAGGCGATCGTGATGGCATCGCCCTCGCCGTTCCAGTCGATCGACACGATGGAGTTGACCGGCTCGCGCGCTCCGGTCGTGTGATCCTCGCGCACTGCGTACAGGCGACCGCGACTGATGTCGACGGCCATGTCCGCGTGACGCACGTCGGCGGCCTGGGTGATCGGCTGCGGCGTCCCTTGCCGACCCTGCCGATACAGCCGCTGGTCGGCGAAATTCGTGAACCAGACCGTGCCGCCACTCACCACGAAGTGGCCGCCGCCATATTCGTGGACCCGCGTGCGCGCGTTGAAGCCCGCCGGGGTCACATCGGTGATCGCGCCTTTTTCGGAGCGCCGGCAGACGACGATGCGGCCCGCCTCCGAGGGCCGCAGCTCCGACCAGTACAGGTCTTCGCCATCCCAGCGAACCATCTGGTTGCGCATGCGGGCGGTGCCTTTGAGCAAAAGGTCGAAGGTGATGGGTGACGCCCAAGACCCGTAAGGAGCCGACTTGCGCGCGGTCACGACGGCAGGCGTCGATTAATGAGGCCGAATCGTGCGTGCGCGACCGCTACTATCACTGAGGCCACAAAGCCAGTCTAAGGAGGGACTCGTCCGGTCATGAGAAACGCGTTGCTAGCGGTCGATCTCCAGGCCGACTTCGTCGCGGGCGGCAGCCTTCCCGTGCCAAATGGAATGCCCGTCTGCGCGATGATCGCCCGGCACATCCGCCACTTCAAAACCGAGTACCAGTTCGTCGTCGCCTCGCGCGACTACCACGAGGACCCTGCGGACCATTTCTCGGCGACGCCCGACTTTGTGAACACCTGGCCACCGCATTGCGTCATCGGCACTCCAGGCGCGGCTTTCGTGCCTCCCGTCGCCAACCTCGTCCGGGAGAAGCTGATTCAAGCGATCGTCAGCAAGGGCCGTCACGCCGCCGCTTACTCCGCCTTCGAAGGCCTCGACGCGCGCGGACACGACCTGCTCAACGTCTTGAAAGAGGCTCGGATCGACCACATCGACGTCTGCGGCATCGCGACCGACTACTGCGTGCGGCAGACAGCCCTCGACGCGCGCAGGAACGCCTTCCAGGTGCGCGTCCTGGTCAACCTGTGCGCGTCGGTCAACGAGGCCACCGGCCTTCAGGCGCTCGAGGAGATGAAGGCGGCGGGCTGCCAGCTGCAGGCAGCCACGGCGCCCTAAGCCCTACTTCCGAGTCGCTTTCTTCGCGGGCACACCCTCGTACTTGAAGGAGACGTTCAGCCGGATCCGGTAGGTCGTCACCTTGCCGTTCTCGATCGTCACGTCCTGCCTCACGACCTCGCCGACACGGAGGTCGCGCAGCGTCCTCGACGCGGTTTCGATGGCGCCTTTCGCCGCCGCCTCCCAGGACTGGGCGCTGGTCCCCACCAGCTCGGTCACCCGATAGACGCTGTCAGCCATTTGGACCCTCCTCGCAATTTGCAGGTGCCGGCGACTTTCTATTTTGCAACCATGTCGAGCTTGCGCAGGTCGGGAAGCGCCTCGGCGATCTTCTCGGCCAGCGCCTCCGGCCGGCCACCTCGCAGATAGATGACCTGCTCAGTGACGCCCAGCTCGAGGTACTGGGCACACAGCTCGACCAGCTGGCTGCGATCCTCGCCGCTCCAACCAAACTGGATCGACCGGCGGATCTCCGAGGAGTCGCGGCCGACCGCGCCGCACGCCTCTTCGAGCATGGGCGTGAGCTCTTTGACCCGCGCCGCGTCTCCCCCCGCGATGTTCCACACGTCGGCGTAGCGCGCGACCAGCCGCAAGGTGGTCGGGCCCGACGCCCCGATCCATATCGGCGGATAGGGCTTCTGGATCGGCTTTGGATTGCCGATCGCGTCTTTGAATTGGTAGTAGCGGCCCTCGAAATTGGTTCGCTCCTCTGTCCACAGCGACCGGATGATGCGCAGCGACTCGCTGAGCATTCCGACACGATGGTCCAGACCGGCAAACCCGTACATCTCGTGCTCGATCTGCGCCCACGCGGCTCCGATACCAAACTCCAGGCGTCCGCCTGAAAGGTGATCGACAGTAACCGCCGACTTGGCGAGCAGGGCCGGGTTGCGATAGGTGTTGCCGGTGACAAGGCAGCCGATTCGCACGCGCTTGGTCGCCTCGGCCATCGCCGCCTGGAGCGTCCAGCCTTCGTAGATCGGGCGATCCGGCCCGCCGTCACCGATCGAAGCGAGGTGGTCGAAATCCCACACATGGTCGAAACCCGATTCGTCCGCGATGCGCCACACGGCGCGCAAAGCCTCAATGGTCGTGTCCTGGCCGGAGAGCTTCAATCCAAACCGCAAGGGATGAGTCACGTGCTCAATTTACTCGTGGAAGCGCGTCGGGCGGACGATGATGGCGATTCGGTACTGCTCCGAAAAGACTTTTGGAGTCCAGTCGAAGCCTTTGATGAGCTCCCGGTATTTGCGGACATAGGCTGGGACCTTGTAGGCGGGCGCGTGTCGCGCGGCGACCCTGGCTGTGCCGTCAATGCGCACCACATCGTTTCCTTCCGGGTCGGTATTGAGGTGGAGGTTCACCTTCGGGTCGGCCTCGACGTCGCGCACCTTCTGGCCGGGCACCGAGTAGATGAGGAAGGACTTTCCGTCCCACCAGAACCAGACCGGCACCGCGTGCGCCTGCCCGTCCCGGCCGCACGTGGTGAACCAGATGACGTGGTCCCTCTTGAGCCGCGTCTGCGCGTGCTTGCTCGGCACTTCCAAGAGTTTGGCGGATTCGGGATCGTGGCAAAGTAGGACTGTGAAGAAGACCGAATCGACGAAGACCGAGGCGGATTGGAAGCGCGACCTGACCCCCATGCAGTTCCACGTCTTGCGCGAGAAGGGCACCGAGCGACCCTTCACCGGAGAGTACTGGGACACCAAGACACCGGGCGCTTACCTCTGCGCCGGCTGCGGCGCCAAGCTCTTCGAGTCGGAGACGAAGTTCGACGCGCACTGCGGCTGGCCGAGCTTTTACGCGCCGGCGGATGACGCGCCGGTCGAGGAGCACGTCGACCGCAGCCTCTTCATGACTCGGACCGAGGTCACCTGTGCCAACTGCGGCGGCCACCTGGGCCACGTCTTCGATGACGGGCCGCGGCCGACGGGACTCCGCTACTGCATCAACTCAGCTTCCATCAAATTGGATCCCAAGCTCGAACCCAAGCCCGAGTAAGAACGGGCGAGGACCCGCGCCAGGTCCTCTCGTACCGCGGTTGAGGCAAGACCTCGAACAGCGAGCGTGGTTCTGCGCCGGACGATGTCCTCAACCGTGATCGCCCACTCCCTCTCCACCGCGTGAAATACCTGTGCCCACACGTCGGGACCTTTGGGATGGATCCGCTCCAACGCATCCGGGTGATGCATGCGCTGTCGCATCACCGCCGGCGCTTCGCGGCCGTAGGCATCGGTGAGGTGCTCGACAACCGCTGGATCAACTTCCGGCTCGGACGCCGCAAGAACCGCACGCTCGGCATGGAGTAGAGGCATGTCCTCGAGCTCGAGGTTCGACAGCCGCGGATCCGGCAGGCGCCTCAGCACTTCTACGGCTATCCGCCGATGGGTGGTCAGCTTGCCGCCGGCGATCGACACCATGCCGAAACGGCCGGTGCGAACGAGGTGCTCTCGGTGTGCGCTGGCGCTCGTCTCCGCACCCAGCGGCAAGACCCGCAGACCCGCGAACGAGTAACGGACCGCGTCGGCGCGGACCATCTCGTTGGGCAAACCCACCGATGCCTCCGCCAGCACCTGACTGACGTCGGACGGATCGACAGCGCAACTCGAAGGATCACCCTCGAACTCGGTGTCGGTGGTGCCGAGCATGAGCATCCCCTGCCATGGCAGCGCCATCGCGACCCGGCCGCCTTCCATGGGCACGACGACACCCGCCCGCCATTCCGCTTGCGGATCGACGAGGACGTGGACTCCCTTGCTAAGGCGAGCCATCGGCTGGCAGACCGGGTCTTCGAGCTGCCGGATCCTGTCGACCCAGGGACCTGCCGCATTGATGACGAACCTGAACCGGACCTCGACCGCCGGCTCGCCTTCGCGCCCCTGAATAAAAGCCGCGACGAGCCGGCCACCCGGCCGGTCCAATCCGACCACGCGCGCGTGGTTGACCACGGTCGCCCCGAGATCCGCGGCGGCCGCCACCGTGGCCAGAACGAGTCGAGCGTCGTTGGTCTGGCCCTCATCGAAAATCCCGCAGACGCTCAGCCCATCCGTCCGCAGCGACGGGACGAGATGCTCGGCGGCTCGCGGTCCGACGAGACCCACCCCGGTCCCACGGAACCCGCACAGCGCCCCGTACGCGAGAACACCAGCGGCCGCCGTCATCGGGCCTCGGGGCCTTCCGCGATATGCCGCCAGCACGATCGGCATGCGGCGC
>Ga0209588_1000026_pt1 | contig 81177 bp, 77 predicted proteins | sample Rivendell_Oct201_10_FD_188351 | JGI IMG/M metagenome (GOLD analysis project Ga0209588, IMG submission 188351) | Vadose zone soil microbial communities from the Eel River Critical Zone Observatory, Northern California, USA -... | ecosystem: Host-associated > Plants > Roots > Rhizosphere > Soil ...
CTCGCCGCCACCACCTGGTCCGCTTCCACGGAGTTTTCGCACCCAACGCGTCCTGGCGCGGAGCAATCGTGCCCCGCCCGCCGGAAGGAGAAGCACGGTGTGCTGGCGCGCCGTCAGAAGAGCCCGAACTGCCGCCCGGGCCCGGCGAGTCGAAGGCAGCGGCCCGGGCGCGCCCCCCTTCCCGACTGCCCTGGGCTGAGCTGCTGCGCCGGGTCTTCTGTGAGGACGTGCTCGAGTGCAACCGCTGTGGCGGTCGCCGGGTGGTGCTCGCTTTCCTCATCGAACACAGCGCGGTCAAGGCCATCCTCGAGCACCTCCGGCTGCCGACGACCGGTCCACCGGTGGCTTCTATTCGACCGACGGTTCCTTGAACTGTGGCGATTGCTTCCTCGCTCCGGCGCCCAAACAAAAGCCTGCCGAAAAAGCGGACATTTCTACTTGGCGCAGGGGCGGACATCTCTACTTGGCGTTGACAAAGAAGTGATTGGGTGCGCGTAGCTTGATGCGCGGGTCGACTTCAAAGCAGCCGACAGGTCTTTACGGTCAAGTGAGAAGCACGTTCCGCGCACAGGTAGGAGCGGTTTGGTGCGAAGGCGTTCGACATCGAGAATCAAACGGTCCGAGTAGATCTTAACTACAAAGGAGAATAGTCATGAAAGAGCATATTAAGAACGTGGTCTTGGTGCATGGTGCGTTCGCCGATGGCTCCGGCTGGGAAGCCGTCGCCAACATCCTCAAGAATGACGGGTATGCGGTGTCGGTGGTGCAGCACCCCGAGACCTCGTATGCCGAAGATATCAAGTTCACGAAGGCCGTGATCGACCGGCAGTCCGGGCCGGTGGTTCTGGTGGGCCACAGCTACGGCGGGGCCGTCATCACTGAAGCCGGCAATCATCCAAAGGTTGCGTCGCTTGTCTATATTGCCGCTTTCGCGCTGGACACTGGGGAAAGCTGCGCCACGATCGAGCAAGGCTTACCGCCGGCCACCAAAGGGATCAAGCCGACCGACGATGGCTACTTCTACATTGACCCGGCAGTCTTTGCGGCCGACTTCGCAGCGGACGTTCCGGAGGCTAAGGCGGCGTTCATGGCTGAGTCGCAGGTTTTGATCTCCGCCGACTCTTTCACCCACAAGGTCACCGCGCCCGCCTGGAAGACCAAGCCCACCTGGTACATGGTGGCCACCGCAGATCGGTCGATCAATCCGGACCAGGAGCGCATGATGGCGAAGCGCGCCAATGCCAAGACGATTGAAGTGAATTCCAGCCATGTGGCCTACATCTCTCATCCCAAGGAAACAGCCAAGCTCATCGAAGAGGCTGCCACCTCTGCGTCCGTTCCACAAATAGCTCGCAGTGTCGGTCAAGAGCTTCGTTAGCCAACCGCGTGGTCGCCATGCTGAAAGCGGCTCGCCCGAGAATAGGGCCTCCGCCGATCCTGACGACATCGGCGGAGGCCCGGATGAATGTCGTCGTCCGAGGAGAACACAATGAACGATCGCATCATTATTGAAGGCGGGGACGGCGCGTTTGGCGCCTATATCTCGCGACCGAAGACCTTGCCGGCTCCCGCCGTCGTCGTTCTGCACGAGGTGTTCGGGGTGAACGCCGACATTCACATGACCTGCGACGAACTGGCCGAACAAGGCTTCCTTGCGGTCGCGCCCGATCTATTCTGGCGTCAGGAGCCGGGCGTCGACCTCAGCGTTACTTCCGAAACCGACTGGCAACACGGCCTTCGCCTCTATCAGGCCTACGACCGAGACGCCGGCGCCAAGGACGTCAAGGACACGGCCAAGGTCGTGGCCAAGCTGCCCGAATGCAGCGGCAAGGTCGCCGTACTCGGCTATTGCCTCGGCGGGCTGATGACATTCCTGACGGCCGTGCGCTATGGCGTCGACGCTGCGGTCGTCTATCACGGCGGTGACACGGAGAAATATCTGGGCGAGGTCGACGGGCTTAATGCGCCGCTACTGATGCATCTGGCCGAGGAGGACGAGTTCATTTCCAAGCCTGCGCAAGCTGCGATCAAGACGGCGCTTGCCGGCAAACCAAACGCGACAGTCTACAGCTATCCGGGTCAGCATCACGCCTTCGCTCGGCACAACGGGGCACGCTACAATGCCGCGGCGGCTGCCCTCGCCAACGGGCGGACAAGCGAATTTCTACATCAACAACTGCGGTGACCTTCAACGATGCTCGGGGCGGTTGCAATGGCTCGCATACTACCAGTCAAGCGACACGAGCAAGAGTACTCATGACCACACGAGATTTTCTCTTGCGCAGCTTCCGATCTCCTGACGTATCGCGTGAGGCTCCGTTCATAATCCGGCGCTGCTGGCGCTGCGACGTTTCAAGTTAGCGAGGATTTCCATATAGCGGTTGAAGCAAGGCGAACAGCAGGTCAAGTGCTGGCTGACTTCTGCGTCGCGGGCCTCGACGGGATGTTCAGCCATGCGCTGTAGGTCGGAATCCGGTGGACAGCCAATCCGCCTGGTTATCTGTCCCTTCTGTGAAGCGGCGCGCGGTCTCCCCTTCGAGCCTACCCCGACGGTTCGATGATGCGGGAGGATGTTGATCTCGTTGGGGTCCTGCGGCGCGCCATGGGCCGCGCTGGTGTCGTCACCGGCTATCAGCATGTGTGCCGTCGGAAGGGCTGCCATTACTCCGAGAAAGGGCCGGACGCCGCGCTGAGGCGTTGTCCTGTGGATGGGCGCAAGCTTTGGCCAAAGCCGCAAGTTCGACCGATCCGGTTTCACGCCACGAGGCACTCGACTGCGAGTTTGCTGATGATGGCCGGTGCGAATCCAGCGGCCGTGCAGCGGATCATGCGCCACAGCGACCCGAAGCTCACAACGGAGGTCTATGGGCACCTCGCGCCTGAATACCTCCGCGCCGAAGTGGACCGACTGACGTTCGGAACCACACCAGCGATCCAGACTGAGCTGGCGGAATGTGAGGGGCAAGTCGAAAATCTGGCTCCGTTTGTCCCCTCCTTGTCCCCGCGACGCGTTCAGAAGCGCGACGCGACCGAGATGATGGATCGCAACCCCGCGGTGTCCCAGGCGAAAAGCCAGTGGGCCCTCCAGGATTCGAACCTGGGACCAATCGGTTATGAGCCGACAGCTCTACCGCTGAGCTAAGGGCCCTCGACGAACGAGCGAAGTCTCTTCGATCTCGAGGGGTGCCGCAGCTTGCGCAGTGCCTTGGCCTCGATCTGGCGGATACGCTCGCGAGTCACTTCGAAGTCCTGGCCCACTTCCTCCAGGGTGTGGTCGCTCTTTTCGCCGATTCCAAACCGCATCCGGAGCACCTTCTCCTCGCGAGGCGTCAACGTCGCCAACACCTTTCGGGTCTGCTCCGCGAGGTTCATGTTGATCACCGCGTCGGAAGGAGAGACCAGGCTCTTGTCTTCGATGAAGTCGCCCAGATGCGAATCCTCTTCTTCCCCGATCGGCGTCTCGAGCGAGATCGGCTCCTTCGCAATCTTCAGGACCTTGCGAACCTTGTCGAGCGGCAGCTCCATCTTCTCCGCGATTTCCTCGGGAGTCGGCTCGCGGCCGATCTCCTGGACCAGGTAGCGGCTGGTACGGATCAGCTTGTTGATCGTCTCGATCATGTGGACCGGGATTCGGATCGTTCGAGCCTGGTCCGCAATCGCGCGGGTGATCGCCTGTCGAATCCACCACGTCGCATAGGTCGAGAATTTGTAGCCACGCTTGTACTCGAACTTGTCCACCGCCTTCATCAGGCCGATGTTGCCCTCCTGGATCAAATCCAGGAACTGCAGGCCGCGATTGGTGTACTTCTTGGCGATCGACACCACCAGCCGAAGGTTGGCTTCCACCAGCTCCGATTTCGCCTGCTCGGCCTTCTTCTCGCCAATCCGGATCGCATGGTAGTTGCGGCGGAGGTCGACGATCGGAAGGTTCGCGTCCTCCTCCACCTTTCGAATCTTCCGTACTGAAGTGCGAATGTCCCGGTCCAGCGCCTCGAGCTGCTCGGGCATCATGTTCAGCCGGCGCTGGAGCTTCTTGCTCTCGTTCGGATTCTCGCGCGATTCCTTGAGCAGCGGGCGCAGCTCTCGCATCGAGACGCCCACCTTCCGCTCGTACTCGCGCAACTCGTCCTCGGCCTTGTCGACGTGCTCGATCATCGAGCGAAGGTGGAGGACAATCCGGTCGATCTGCTTCTTATTGAGGCGCATCTCCTCCAGGATTTCCATCATCTTGACGCGAAGGTCTTTGACCTCCTGCTTCACCTCGCGCCTGCGCACCTCGGTCACTTTCTTCTTGCTGCTCAGATCCTCCTCGAGCGTTTCAACGTCCTTGGCGTACTTGCGGATTCGCTCGATCTGCTTGCAGATCTGGTCAATCCGGTTGAGCTCGCTCTGATTCAGCTGCTGGGCGGCGGTTTCGGGCTCGGTGCCCTCAACCACTTCGACTTCCTCCGTACCTTCGGCCGCCGGCTCTTCGGGCGCGTCCTTGACCACTTCCCGAATGCGCAGCTTGCCGGACCTCAGCCTGGTGCCGATGTCGAGAATCTCTGCCACCGCCACCTTGCAGGCGAGAACGGCGCGCAGCACTTCTTTTTCGCCCTCTTCGATTCGCTTGGCGATTTCGACTTCGCCCTCGCGAGTCAGCAGCGACACAGAGCCCATCTTGCGCAGGTAGAGGCGGACCGGATCATTGGACTTGCCACCCGGCTCGTCGTCTTCGTCCTTCGGTTCCTCTTCCTCGAGGTCCTTGTGCGGCTCCTCGGCGGTGACAACGGCCGGCTTCGCATCGGAGGCCTTCGCTGCCTTCTGGGCGTCGACGATCTCGATCTCGTTGTCGCCGAACATGCTCATCACATCGTCGATCTGGTCCGACGAAACGATGTCCGCGGGCAGTGCGTCGTTGACCTCGTCGTAGGTCAGAAAACCCTTCTGACGACCGACTTCGAGCAGATCCTTGACCTCTTTGCGATCGGCAATCGGTTCCTCATCGACGTGATCCTGAACCGCATCTGGATCCACTTCGGCCAGGGCAGCAGCTTCATCCGCCGCTTCCTCGGGATCGATGTCGTCAGCCGCGGCCGGCGCCCGCGCTTTCGACTTTTTCAGCTTTTCCTTCGCTTTTGCGGATACCTCGCCGCCGCTGTTATTGGCCGATTTCGCGCCGGAGGCCTTGGCGCCGTTGGGTTTCTTTTTGACTTCTTTCTTCTTGCCCTTTGCCTTGTGAGCGGACTTGTGCATCGTCTTATGCGTGGGCATTGGCCTTCTTTCTCCTTGATCCTTCAGCCTGCGGCCGGCGGGGCGGGCTCGTGTACCGCAAAATGAGCTACTATGACAAATTCGTGAAAAGAAATCGCGCTTTTAACGTCCTAACCGGCTTCATTTGTTCCCGCAGTGATTTCCCCAGGTTCCTGTAAGACTTGCTTGCGCAGGGCCAATAAGTTGATCCGCTCACTCTGAAGTCGCTTGGTTTCCTCGGACCAATCGTTGGCGCCTTCCACCCCGACGACACGCGCGATGTAGGATAATTGCTCATCTATCCTGCGGAGCTTCAGTTTTCGACAGACCGCAAGAAAGAGCTGCTCCAGGGCGGTCTCGTCTGTCGGAAGCTGCTTCGTCGCTGTCTCCAAGGCGGTCCTTACCGTCCCCGAGGCCGCGAGCATGGCCTCCTCCGTACCGTCGCTCTCGGCGAACGCGACAAGCGCCCGGAGTCCCGCATGTAGGAGCTGATCAACCAGTCCAAAGGGATCCTTCGACTTGAGTTGCGGCCGCCGGAGCAATGCCGCGACGAACATAGACTCGAGCGGATCCGGCGGCCGCTCGGGCCCGGGTTTACGTGGCGCAGACGCAGCTCCACTTGGCGAGGGAGCCAGCTTGGGAGTGGGTCGAAAGTGCCCCGGGCGGCCCCGCACCGCGGCCTCTAGCTCCGCTGCGGGCAGACCAAAGTGGCTTGCCATCGCGGCAAAGAATGCCGAGCGGACCAAGCCAACCGGCATTGCCGCGGCAATCGGTTTGAGCCGCTCCACCGCGCTCATCTTTTCCTCGAAGGACCCCTCCCGTCCCCGGGGCAAAACGTCGTGGAACAGATGCTCGGTCAACGGGCGCGCCCGCTCCAACACAGCCCGTGCGGCAGCTTCCCCCTCGCTTTGTACGAAGCTGTCCGGATCCTGGTTGTCCGGGAGAAGGGCGACTCGCGCGGATGCCCCGGAAGAGAGCAAAACGGCGCCCACCCGCTCAATGCCTTTCCTGCCTGCCTCGTCTCCATCCAGGAAGAGAATCAGCTCTTTCGCCTCACCGCGAGCCAAGAGCGCAAGGTGCCCCGCGGTGAGGGCGGTCGAGCAAAGGGCGACCGCATTCCGAATTCCGGCCTGGTGCAGGGCGATACAATCGAAGTACCCCTCCACCAGGATTGCGCAGCGCTTTCGCCGGATTTCATCTCGCGCCTGATCCATCCCGTAGAGCGTTTCGCTCTTGTTGTACAACGCGGATTCCCGTGAATTTAGGTACTTGGGTCCGGCTTCCCCTTCCAAAAGGCGGCCGCCGAACGCGATCGTTCGCCCCTCCGGAGATCGGATCGGAACGATCAAGCGGCCGCGAAAAACATCGTAGTAGCCTTCCGCCTGGGGGCGCTTTTGCACCAGTCCCGCGGAGAGACCCCAGTCCAGCATGCCCGCTTTGAGCAGCGCGTCGGTCAGCTCGTTCCACGAAAGGGGCGCCCAACCCAGTCCGAAGCGGCGGGCGGTTTCTTCGGTGACGCCGCGCCGGTGGAGGTACTCGCGCGCTAGGCTCCCTTGAGGGTTCCACAGCTGGCTCTTGAAGTGCTCCGCCGCGAGGTCCGTCACCTCTCGCAGCTGCCGCCTCGCTTGGGAGGCGGGATCGACGGCGGCTTCGAGGTCCACGCCGACTTCTCGGGCGAGGTCTTGCACCGCATCGACGAAGCTCTTTCCGAGGTAGCGCTGGACAAAGGCGATCACGTCGCCGCCGGCTTGGCAGCCAAAGCACTTGAAGCGGCGCAGCTCGGGGGTAACGTGAAAGGAAGCCGTTTTCTCCTCGTGAAAGGGGCAGCGCGCCTTGTAGCTGCGGCCGGACTTGCGCAGCTCGACGTGACGGGAGATCACAGCCACGATGTCGGTCCGCTCGAGGACCTCTTCAATCTTGCGCTCCGGAATCAGCAAGAACCTTCCCCTCGAACGGTGCCGGTGCGCCGCCGACTAGGACCCAGCAATCCTGTTTCGCTTCGAGTCGGAATTCAAGTCAGCTTTGCCAGCTGAGCCTTGACTTCATCCGAAATGGCCTTCCCTTCGGCCTTTCCTTGAACTTTGGGCATCAAAGCCTTCATCACCGCGCCCATGTCCTTGGGGCTTTTCGCTCCGGTGGCGGCGATCGCCGCCTGCACCTCGGCGGCGAGCTGCTCAGGCGTGAGCTGGGAGGGCAGATACGCCTGAAGCAGTACGATTTCCCGTTCCTCCTTGTCCGCCAGCTCCGGGCGTCCTCCGGCGCGAAATTGCTCGACCGAATCTCGGCGTTGCTTGATCAGCGTGGAGATCACCAGGAGCACGCCCTTGTCGTCGAGCGGTTTGCCTCCTGGTTCGACCTCTTTGTACTTGATCGCGCTCTTGAGCATTCTCAGCACGCTGGTGGTCAGCTCGTTCTTGGAACGCATCGCGTCCTTCAGATCGGCATCCACCTGTTCTTTCAGCGTCGGCATGCTAGTAGATCTTTCGCAACTTCTTCACGGCGCGCTTTTTGGCGGCGAGCGCCTTCTTCTTTCGCTTGACTGAAGGCTTTTCGTAGTGCTCGCGCTTGCGGATCTCCGAGAGGATTCCCGCCTTCTCAGTCGCCTTCTTGAAGCGCTTGAGGGCGCTCTCGATCGATTCGCCTTCCTTGACGCGAATGCCGGGCATGCAACCACCTCCTTACCGCCGACACGAGACGGCGCGATATTGCGCAGCGCGCTGGAAAAGTAAAGGCGTCAAGCGCGGGCGGCGAAAAGCGCTGGCGCCTTTGGCCTGCGCAGCTTCCGCCGGCGCAACAGCTGGTGAAGTCTGACCCCTCGCATCGCCTAGGGAGCCGAACAGGAGCGGCGCGCGTCCCATTCCCGCCGCTTGGCCGAGGGCCCTGCTTCTACGGCCCGCTGCGGAGCTTTCCCTCCACCCGATTTCGCCCGAGCTTTTTCGCCCGGTACAAGAACCGGTCCGCCGCAGAGATCAGGTCTTCCGGTTGACTGAAATCGGAGTCCAACAAAGTGGCGATTCCGACGCTGATCGTCACTTTGATCGGCGTGCCTCCGAAGTTGAAGTCGGTCAGGTCGACGATCCGCCGGCAACGCTCGGCCGCCACGTAGGCCTGCTCTTCCACCGTCTCGCGCAACATCAAGGCGAATTCTTCGCCGCCGTAACGCGCGAACAGATCCTCGGCTCGGACGACCTCGCTGATCCGCTGCGCGATTCGGGCCAGTACATAGTCGCCGGCTTGATGTCCGTAGGTGTCGTTGACCTTCTTGAAGTGATCCACGTCGAACATCGCGAGCGACAAGGGAATCCGGTGCCGCAAACAATAGGCGAACTCCTTCCTCAGGCTGTCGAGCATGTATTTCTTGTTGAAGACCCGCGTCAGGCCGTCGCGGGTGGCCGATTCGTAGATGCTTCGCTGATACTGCTCGTCCAGTTGATCCTGAAGCGAGAACTTCAATACGGTGTTGGAGCCAATCTGGATCTTGTCCCCGTCGTGCAGCGGCGAAACATCGACCCGATTGCCGTTGAGGAAAGTCCCATTGGTGGAGCCAAGATCCATCAGCGAGAATCGTCCCTCGTCGCAAATCACTTTGGCGTGCTTGCGGGAAATGCCGTCGTCCTCGATCTGAAACTCTGCGTCCACGCTGCGGCCCAGCACGACCTCGGACTTCTCCAGCTTGTGCATCCGCCCGATCCCCGCCGCCGACTTCGCGCTGATCACGATCAAAACGGCGCTCTGCTGCCGCTCTTGCGGACCATCAGTGGGGATGGAGTAGACGTGCGTCTTCTCCTCGGACATGATCCAAATCATCTTAGGTGCGGGCTCGGATCCCTAGCAACTGCGGAAGCCCGTGGCTTTACAAGGATTGAACGCGGTGACTAAAACGCGCGCGCTTTGACTAAATCGCGATTGAGCTGTGCGCTGCTGGTGCTGGTTGGAGTGGTGATGATGCGTGCCACCTGCGACAAGGGCCGTGGCGCCGCGGCGGCCAGCCCCCCGGCGAGCCAGAGCCCGGATGCGGGGACGCAGGTGGGTTTGCAACCGTCATCCAGCGCGGGAGAAGGACAAACGCCTGCAGTGGGCGTGGTGAAGGCCCCGGAAGTCGTGACCGGTGTCCCGGGCATGGACTTCACTACCCTCCCGCTCTCGGCTCAGAAGGAGCTCAATCAGGTGTTGAGCGACGAGTTTTGCTACTGCGGCTGTCCGCATTCGCTCGGAGCCTGCCTCCGGGAGCACCGCGGCTGTCACCACGCCCGGCGAATGGCTCTGTTGGCGGCTCGAGAAGCCGCCGCTGGCGCTCCCAGCGTCGAAATCAGCGTGATGCTCTCGAAGTACTACCTCTCCTTTCGCGAGCGCCGCCAGACCTTTAAAATCGACCCTCGGATGTGCATGGGCCCGTCTGATGCGAAGGTGACCTTCATGGAGTTCTCCGACTTCGAGTGTCCGTATTGCAACTCGGCGCGCCCGGTCCTGGAGAAATTCGTGAAGGAGAGCGCGCCCCAGGTTCGGCTCTGCTTCGCTCCGTTTCCGCTTCCCGCTCATCCCCACGCGATCCAAGCCGCCCAGGCTGCGCTCTACGCGCGCGATCACGGCAAGTTTTGGCCGATGCACGACGCCCTTTTCGAAAAGCAAACCCAGCTGAGCGATGAAACCATCCGCGGTCTAGCCGAGCAGCTGGGGATGTCCGGAGCCGATTTGGGGAAGGCGCTCGACTCAGGGAAGCTTCGAGCCGAGGTAGAGGCATCCAAGGAGCGGGGGGTGAGTGCGGGGGTGGATGCGACGCCAACGATCTTCGTAAACGGCCGCAAGCTCTCGTTGCTCGCTTCACCTGAGGTTCTGAGCGTCACGGTTCAAGACGAGCTGGAGTGGACGAACAATCACAACGCCTGGGTGGTTGACTGAAACACGATGGAGCCCCGATTCATCGTCGATGCCCGGGGTCAGTTGGTTGCCGAGGACGCGCAGGCCAAGCAGGCGCTGTCGGGTAAGGCAGGCCAGTTCTATCTCGCTCCCACCAGCCCCGATCTGCTGTTCTTCTTCCGCACCCGGGCTGCGGGTGGGCAGAGCAATCCGCCTCGCGTGGTCCTGGCGGGCGACGCAGCCTCCTTCCCGATCTCGGATCTGATTGCATTCCTGAACCAATCCCGATGGAGCGGCCGGCTGCGGGTCCATACTCTCGCCGGGGAGCGATCGATCTATCTCAAGGATGGGGAGGTCAAGGGGGCAAGCTCCGAGGATCCAGCAGACCGCCTGGGGGAAGTGATTGTTCGACTGGGATACCTCAGTCGTAAACAAGTGGAGGACGCCCTCGGCCAGACCCCGTCCGTCAAGATTGGGCGTGCGCTGGTGGACAAGGGGCTGCTCCAGGCGCACGACTTGTGGAAGTGCGTCACTCAGCAGCTGAGCGACATCTTTCACTCGATCGTCCTCTGTCGCGAAGGTGCCTTTCTGCTCATCGATCAGGAGCTCGAGGAAAAGTCGGTCCAGCTGGTGCAGGTTTCGACCCAAAACCTGCTGATGGATTCGATCCGCAAGATCGACGAGATGGCCCACTTTCGAAAACGAATTCCCAACCCGCGGGTCCATGTCACCAAGCGGCGCGGCTCGGATGGGAAGTTGGAAAAGGAAGAGGACCGGTTGCTCGCGCTGGTCGACGGAGAGCGCACCGTGCTCGAGCTGGGGCAGGCGGCGAAGCTCTCTGAGTTCGACGTCACAAAAATCATCTTCCGCTTGATGGAAGGTGGCTACGTCGGCGTTTCGGAGCGTCCGCACGCGCGGGTTAGCCCCGCGGCGCTGGGCGTGGCTGCTTCCCCTGTGGCCGCGTCGGCAAAGCAACCCTCTTCTTCTCAAGCGCCGTTCGCGGTGATCCGGATCTTCAACTTCATCTTTCGGGAGATTCGCGACGAGGTGGCGAAGAGGAAGATGGAAACCGAATTCATCGCCGCCGCCAATGCGGCGCTTGCGCGGCGGGCCCTGTCGGCCTCCCCGGTGCTGGCGGGCTTGTCTTTCGACAAGGAAGGCAACCTGCCGGAGCAGAAGCTGCTCAAGCTTTTCGAGGACTCGCGCGCCCAACTCGGCTCGGAACCGGTTGCCTCGCTCAAGCAGGCGCTTTCGGACGTGATGTTCTTCTTGCTGTTCCAGGCCGGCGAGCTGCTCGAGTCGCGAGCTGACGAGGATCTCGCGCGACGGGTGAAGGAGCTGCTGGCGACGATTGAGGCGGAATTCTGAGCACCGGCTGGGATCCGAAGGAAACGCCGAAGCTGACATCCTTGCAGGGTTGCGGAGGTCGAATCCGAGAGCAGCCGCAGGACTTCGTGGTCGAAGAGCTCCCCGCCTACCACCCCTGCGGTGAAGGAGAGCATCTATTTCTTTGGATCGAAAAGAGCGGAGTCGACACGCCTGAATTGGCGCGGGTGCTGGCGAAGCAGCTGAACCTGCGAGAGCGAGACGTCAGCTACGCGGGAATGAAAGACCGACAAGCGATCACCTGGCAGTTCTACTGCGTGCCGGCGAAAGTTGAGCCGCAGCTCCCCAAGCTGGCGCTGCCCGGAGCAAAGGTCCACCGCTGGGTGCGGCACCGAAATAAGCTGCGCACCGGCCACCTTCGCGCAAACCGATTCGAAATCCGGATTCGGGCCGTCCAGAAACCCGAGGCGGCGGCGGCCATTCTGGAGAGGCTGCGAAGGACGGGCATTCCCAACTACTTCGGTCCTCAGCGCTTTGGCGTCAAAGGGCAGAATGCAGCGGCGGGGAAGAATGTTCTGCTTGGCAAAGGTTCCGGATTCTCACGGTTCGAACGGAAGCTGTACCTTTCCGCGTATCAGTCCTTGCTGTTCAACCGGTTGCTCGCGGCCAGAATTGAAGAGGGGATGTTTGGGCAGGCTATGCTTGGGGACCTGATGCAGAAACTAGACAGCGGCGGAATTTTCGTCTGCGAGGATCCCCAGCGCGAGCAGGGCAGGGTGGAACGCTTCGAAATTAGCCCAACCGGGCCCCTTTTCGGTCCGAAGATGCCGCAGCCCGGCGCTCAGGTGGCGGAGCGGGAACGAAAAGTGCTGGACGTCGAAGCTCTGACCCTCGCGAACTTTTCACAAGGAAAAGGAGAGGCCGAGGGAGGCCGACGCGCCTACCGCCTACCTTTGGACGTCGCGCTGCGCGAGGAGGGCGAGGATTTGTGGGTCTCGTTCGAGCTTCCCAAGGGAAGCTACGCAACGGTGGTGCTGCGAGAGTTGATGGGGGATTGAACTGGAATGAACCTTTGCATCAGCTGCGTCGCTCTGGTCCTGGCGGCTGCGCCCGTGCGGTGGATGGATCTGGGTGAGCTGGAGCGCGAAACGGCAATGCGTGAGCTGAGCGCCAAGCCGCTAGGGACGCGGCTGCTTGACGTCAGCGAGCGGTTCCTGGGCACCCCCTACGTGGTATCGCCACTGGGTGAAGGAGGGGGTAAGGACGCAGATCCGCTGATTCGCTTCGACGCGGTCGACTGCCTGACGTTTGTCGAGGAGACGATGGCGATCAGCTACGCGGCCGATCCGCGAGGAGTCGAGCCGATCCTCAGCGAGCTACGGTACGTGCGGGAGATCGCTTTTGACGACCGCAATCACTTGATGGAAGCGCAGTGGCTTCCCCACAATGTGGGTAAGGGTTTTTTGCGCGACGTCACCCGCCAGTACGGGAGTGGAGACATCCAGGTGGTGCGCAAAACTCTTACTTCGGCGACCTGGACATCGAAGTCGTCCCAGGCGGTGGGGCTCGCCCCGGGGCACCAACCGGTCGGAACCTTCGAGCTGTCGATTATTCCGTTGAATCGGGTTACCGCGCTTGCTCCCCGGGTTCCGTCGGGCACAATTGTGCTGGTGGTGCGGGAGGATCGTCCCTACAAGCCCACGCGAATCAGCCATCTGGGCTTTCTGCGGCACCAGGGAAAGAAGACGTATTTGCGTCACGCGACCCGCGGGGCCGACAAAGTGGTCGATGAAGAGTTGGGTTCTTTTTTGCTTCGGAACTCAAAATACGAAAAATGGAGAGTGGTCGGAGTCAGCCTTTACGAGGTCCTGCCGCGCGAACCCACAGCGTCCAGCTCTCCCGGTCGGTAGAGCGCCAGTTATCCCTTACGGCTGGCCCGCTCCTGCTCCGCCTCTTCTTCTTCGGCGGCGCGCGTCGCCTCTTCCGCATTGGCCTCGAGCTGTGCGCGATCCTGGCGGATCAACTCGGTCGCGCGAGCCACCAACTCCTGGGGTGCGAGTATCTCCCACCATGGCGCAGCTGGACTGGTGAGGTTGTCGATCGCTCCTCCCCCCCGCGCTCGGAGAATGGCCGGGATGCCCGCCGCCTGCAGCAACTGCACCTCGCGCTCGGCGCTGAGAGGATCCTCCGCAGTCCCTGCCACCACGAACTGACGCAGGTCCACACGGTGGGGCAACGGCTGACTGCGACCCTGCATCTGCTCCGCCTGGACCAGCTCTTTCGATCCACAATCAGTGCATTGTTTGATTTCGTCCCGATACTCGGATCCACACTGCAGGCAGTACCTCATCGTTCGGTTGCTCCTGGTCGGAACCTTGCTGGGTTCGCGCGGCAAAAGCTATAAGCGAGAAGGCTAAGGAATGGTCCAAGTCAAATTTGCCGTTTTTGCAATCATAGTCCTGAGCCTTTGGATTGGACACCTGTACGTCCTGGCCCCGCCGCTGAGCGCACGAGCGGTCGATGCCGCGATGGCCCATGCGACCGCGGCGTCTGCTTCGCTCGAAGCGAAAATCGACGAGCAGCGCCGGGAGCTTCAACGGCTCACCGTCAAAGTGGCCGCAAGCGGTGCGCTCGCGGCGCTTCAGGCGGCGCGAGCCAAAAGCGAAGCGCCCGCTGCGGAAAAGTTCGTTCCATTTCGCGATGGACTGGTAGCCGCAGTCCCCGAGCCGCTGCGCGACAAGTTGGTGGTCGGTTTGGCGAACGAGTTCGGCAACATCTATTCGAGCGGCCGCGGCAAGGCGCTCTCCGGCAAGTCGGATCTGGATCTCGGCGCCTTGGTCCAGTCCGGTACCGAGGGAATATGGCAGGACGCGTTCGGAACCACTCAGGTGTTCTTCTCTTTTCCGGTAGCGGTGCCGGCTGAAACAAAACCAGTTGGTTTTGTCGTCGTGGGCTCTCCGTTGGCCACCGGAGGTCTGCTGGAGAGTGCGGCGAAGAGGGGTGGACTCGACGCGATTGCGCTGCTTCGGGCAGGCCAGGTGCTGTCGATCGCCGGCCCCCAGAGGCCAAGACCCGAGGAGATCGACCGGAACATCACACCCGGCAGGACCGCAGTGGCTCACTGGGGATCGCTCAATTCCCTAGGCCCGTTCAAGTTCCCGATCGCAACCAACGGCGACCCTTTTGGCGGGCGGGCTCCCTTGTGGATCGCTTCGCGGCAGGCAGTTGCCTCCACCCCGTACGAGGTGATCGGACTGATCACGGTTCGCCCGTTCATGCAGGCGCTCGGGAATTACCAGCGGCTCGCGCTCCTGGGCTTCGTCGTCATCCTCGGGTTGTCTTTGGTTGGGATTGCAATCATCGGCGCCTACATCCCATTTTTTGGGGGCGAGGATGACGAACCGCGCGCCGTATTGTCCGCTGCATTTCGCCGTACCTTCGCACGCGCGTCCGGACGATCGCCCTCTCAAGCTGAGGATCCGTCCTGGGCGAGCAAAGGAGGCTTGATTCCTCCCCCTCCACCGGTCGACTCACTCAATGGAGCTGGGGCCGTTGCATCTGCCCGCGAGGCTCCCCTTCCACCGGACGCGACCCGGGTTGCCAGCGTTCCGGAAGAGCTGCTTCGAGAGAGCGCGTATCCGACCGAAGGAGAGCCCACGCCGCTTCGGCGTTTTCCCGGGACGCAGCCGTCGCCTCCGAAACCGTCCGATCCTGACGAGGAGCACTTTCGCGAGGTGTTCGACGCATTCGTCTCGACGCGCGCCCAGTGCGGTGAGTCGGCGGATGGAATCAACTACGAGCGATTCGCGACCAAGCTTCGGACCAATCGCGATCAGTTGGTGCAAAAGTACAACTGCCGGACCGTTCGTTTTCAGGTCTACGTCAAGGAGGGGAAGGCCGCCCTCAAGGCAACTCCGGTCCGCGAGTAACGCGTCAGGTGGACGGGTGTTGGGGCAAGACCAGGCGAAATAACGCTCCTTGTCCCGCGGCCGCGGCGTCCAGCTCCAGCCGCCCGCCATGTTCCTGGCAAATGCGCGAAGCAATCGCCAGACCCAGACCGCTTCCCTCTGGCTTGGTGGTGAAATAGGGCTCAAACAGCCGCGCACGGTGTTCTGGCGGAATGCCTGGGCCGGAATCCTGAACCTCAACCGCCACGTCTTCGCCGTGGCGGCGCACGCGGATCGCGATTTCGCCCTCCCCGCCCATCGCCTCGTCGGCGTTCTTGATCAAGTTCACCAGAACTTGAGTGAGAAGATCGCGATCCGCCTGGACCGTCATCCCGCTCGAAATCTCCGTCTTCCAGCGGACTCCGGCCGGACGAGCGGGATAAAGCGCCAGCACCTGACGGACCAACTCGGCCGGATCGAGCGGCGCAAGCTGAGGCTTGGGCAGCCGTGCGAAACGGGAGAATTCGTCCACAATCCGCCGAAGCCTCTCCACCTCCTCCAGCATCGCCGTGACGCCTTCCTTGAACAGGCGATCGAATTCTGGGCTGTTGGCGCTTCGAGCCGCCGCCAGAGTCTCCAGAGACATCTGGATTGGGGTGAGCGGGTTTTTGATCTCGTGCGCCAACCTCCGAGCCACCTCTTGCCAAGCGGCCGTTCGCTCCGAGGAGATCAGCCTCTCCGTGACGCTGCGCAAATCCGCGCTCATCCGATTGAACGCCCCCACCAGCTCGGCGAGCTCGCCCGTGCTTTTTTCTTCGACTGAGACTCCCAGCTCTCCGGCGGCGAGCTCTCGGGTTGCCGCAGTGAGCGCTTCAATCGGCCGGGTGAGGTGGCGCGCCACCACCCATCCGAGCACGACCGCGAGCAACAAACCGACGCCGGTGATCAGCACGAAGGCTCGCAGGATGCCGCGCTCGGCTCGAACCTGGGGTGAGCGGCTGAAAGCGAATGTCAGGCGTGACACGGGTGGAAAATCGATCGTCGTCTCGATCCGCGGGGGCTCGGCGGTACCCGCTAGCGCCACTGCTGAGCCTGAAGCCGCGATCGTCACTTCAGCTCCGGTGAGCTGCGACAACTGCTCGGCCAGCGTAGTATCCAAGAGCGTGCCCGCGATCACCCAGATTCGGGTGTCCCCGTAGTCGACCGCGCGCGCGGCCACCAGCGCCGGAAGCTGTCGCGGGCCCGCGTCGCCGCGGACTTCCACGATCACCGGAATCGGCTCGTGACCCGGCTGCTTGGTCGCCGCGAACAGCGTCTCATCGGGGTCTCCAAGTCGCGCGGGAAGATGCCCGGAGGACAACGTCACGCCCTTAGCGTCCAGCAACGAGAGCACCGACACTCCTCTGCTCTTCATCAACCGCTCCCCGAGCGAGGTGTTCGACGGAGTGGAATGTCCAGCGTGAATCTCCTTGGCGAACTCCTCGAGAACCGGGCTATCCGCCAGCTCCTCGACCGCGACGATGGCTGCCCTCGAAATTTGGTTGAGGACCGATTGCGCCGCTGTCGTGCCGCTTGCCACTCGGGCCTCGAAGCCGTGCGACAGAGTCTTGCGCAAATTACTCAGGGCCCAAGGCAGAACCAGGGCGAGCGGAACAATTGCGAGGCATGCGAAGGCAAGCGCCAGTTGGGTGCGCAATCGCATCGCTCACTCGTGCGTCGCGAAGGCGTCGTCGAACTGCGGCAGGCCTTGGGCATCGAACGGCAGAACCCAGCGCGGCGAGGAGCTGAGCACCAGGCTCTGGGCGTAGAGCGGAATCACCGCGAGCTCCGGGCCCAAAGCCACTGCTCGCTCGCGCGCCTTGGCCTCGCGCCGAGACGCGTCCTGCTCTGCGCCGATCGCCGGCAGCTCGGAAGCGAGAAGGTCATGGCGCCGGGCGAGCTCGATCGCAAGCGCCAGCGCCGGACCGGCGATGGGCGGCATCAGCACCGCGTGCAACATCAAATCAAACTGTCCGGACGCCCACCGCGAACGCAAATCCGAGCGCGAGACCGCTTTGAGAGCGATTCGATAGCCGAGGTCGTGCAGCTTGACCTGAATCCGTTCCGCAACCGACCTCTGTTCGGGGAGGGCCTGATCGTAGAAGAGCGTTAATTGCGTTGTAGCGCCGTGTCGCACCGAGGCCGCTGTCGCGGGCCAGGGTGATTGAGGCATCAAGGCGGGCGGCAGCAGGTTGAACATCGGTACCGATGCGGCGGGAGCGAAGAATTGCGTCAGTTGCGTGCGATCCACCGCTCGCTCGAACTCCTTGCGGAACTCGGCGCCGGTACGCTCCGGGTTGAATGCCAGGTAGGTCGCATACAGCGCCGCGCCGCGCGCGATGGCGGATGTCTTTTCTGCCTCTCCGAGCACGAGGTCCACCTGTCCAAGCGACAGGAGGCGAAGGGCGCGGCGGCCGGTGACGAAAACGACTTTCAAGCGATCGAGGTAGGGACGACCGAGTGGAAAGCTGGAATTTTGGTCGAGCAGCTCTCCCCGCGAGCGGGGCACGAAGGGTCCGGCTCCGGCGAACCCGACGCCGGACCGGGAAGCCTGCGTCGCAATCGCGAGCGAAGGATGGCAAAGCGACTTGGGGAGATCCGGCCAGGGAAAAGTGGCGGACAGCTCCAGCACCGACTGTGAAAGGATGGCGCCCTCCAGCTGTCGGCCCTCGCCGCGCAACGGAGAGAGGAACGCCCGGTACGGAGAGAGCGTCGCTGCCTGGTTGAGGCGCGCCCAGCTCTGCGCCACCTCTCGAGCCGTCACCGGTCCGCCGCCCGCGAACCGCGCGTTCGGTGCCAAGGTGATTCGCCAGGTCCGGGGGTTTACCTGGGTGGTTTCGGCCACCAGCACCTGCTGGATTCGCTCGCCAGCTTGCCAGCGGCAGAGTGGCTGAAGCGTCAATCGCAGCAAGGCCGCGTCCGAGGGTGCATCCGCCAAGGCCGGATCCGCTTCGGTTTGTTGACCGCTGTAGGCGATTCGAAGCGTGCCTCCGAACCTTGCGCGCGCGGCCGCCTGCGCGGAGCTGACCCAAAGCGCGAGTACCGCGATCCACAGCGCGCGCTTCATTGCCGCGAACGCCTCCGGATCACCTGGATCTCACTGTTTCCATCGGGCATCCAGATGCCGACAACAGCGGACTGGCGTCTGTTGCCCTCCAGATCGGCGCCGACAATTTGGAGCACGCCTCCCTGGGTAACCGGGTCGCTCCACTCAAGGGCTGGGGCGCTGGCGAGCTGGAGCACTCGAATCTGATCTGGCATCGGATCGTATTGAGGCGAGCTGGTGACCAGCGCGGGGTTTCCGCGACCGTCGAAATCGACCAGCCCGCTGCCCGCTCCCAGCTCTGTCAAATGCAATGCGTTTGGATCAGACAGAGATCCGCGAGCCAGCGCGCCGCTGCCACCGGGAAAGACCACCAGGTACTGGGCCGGCGAGGCAGAGCTCGTCGACAGAGACGAAAAGCTGTCGCGAAGCGCGACTGGAGCTTGGCCTTTGGGGCCAACCACGGGTGCGAAGGTATTTTGACCTGCCAGGGGCTTAGCCCACAGCGGAGTCTCACCAGAAACTGCGATCGGCGCTTGGTCGAGCATCTCGACCGTCCTGAGGGTGCCATCTGCCGATTGTTCCAGCAGCTCACCCTTGCCTAGCCTGCAGGAGAAGTATGCCACTCGATGGAGATGAGGCAGAACGACGACCGAGCCGAACGGCTCACGACAGGGAATGGTCGAGCTTGCCAAACTGCGCAAATCCCGCTTGGCCAGAACCCGTCCTTCCGGCGAAAAAACGACCAGCTCTTCGTCAGTCAACGCGACGATTTCATCGCGACCATCGCCGTCCAAATCTCCCGCACCGAGGGCAGCGGTCCTGAGCGGTAGGGTCGCCAGCCGAGCCCGTCGGAACTCGTGCTCGCCTGCAACTGCGACACTGTTGGCCGGCGTTGCGGAAGCCGCGGCCAGCGCGAGGGTCTCGGCGTCCGCTTCTACCGAGCCTCGAAGTAAGGCGGCCGGATGCGGCGGCCGGGTCGGAGCTCTTCCGGACCAGAAATTTACCCAGGTCCCGAGGAGGTCACCTTGTGCGACGAGCTTGCCGGATTCCACTCGAAGCTCCAGGCGCACCAGAGAATGGGCTCCAGTGACGCGCGCGGCCTGAACCGCGTCCGTGTCGCGGCTTAACACCACCGGTCCCATCCTGGCTTGCGCCAGCGCTGCGGCCAACAACGTAGAAAATCCCTCGCTCAGCGCAGGTGAGCCGGAATGCACGGCAATCGCGATCGGGCCTTCGGGTCGGCTTGCGACGACTCGCTCGGCAATTTCCTTGGCCAGACGCGCCGTAGAAGAAGGCGGCGGTGAGGTTGCCCATGCTAGCGAGCCGGCTGCCAGCCACAGCAAACGGTTCACAGACCTTCTCTGCGACCTGCCTCGAGTGAGAAGCGATCCGGGTCCACCTGACCAGGTGGTGGCGCTTCGTGGGTGGGAGCGGTGCCTTCGATGAACGGCTCTGCGCGGCCCGGCGTCGACCGACCCGCCAGCATGCCAGTTGCCGGATCAATGCGCGCAAGGGCAATGCCGGTAGGCACTTCGAAGTCGCGCTCCGGTATCCCTTGGTGGGCCGCCTTCATGAACGAAAGCCAGATTGGAAGCGCGGCCCGGCCGCCGGTTTCGCCGTTGCCAAGGCTGTCGTGGTTGTCGAACCCGACCCAAGCGCTGGCAAGCAAATCCGGCGTGTACCCGGTAAACCAGGCATCGCGGAACTCCGACGCGGTTCCGGTCTTTCCCGCGGCCGGTCGGGCAAGCTCGCGGACCGCGCTGGCAGTCCCTTCCTCGACCACGCTGCGCATGAGCGAAGTGGCCATGTAGGCCACCGCGGGCGGGAGTTTTTCTTCGAATGCGGCCTGGTGCTCTTCGAGCACTTTTCCGGAAGCGTCGCTCACCCGGATCAGCAAGATCGGATCGGCGTATTTGCCCAGCGACTGGAAAGTCGCGTACGCGTTTGCAATCTCGAGCATCGTCACTTCGCCGGTTCCAAGCGCCAAGGTAAAGTTGGCGGGCAGCTCCGACTGGATTCCCGCGCGGTGTGCGAAATCGATCACCGTGGCCGGACTGAGCTCTTGAATCAGTCGGACCGAAACGGTGTTCTTCGACTTGGTCAGCGCCTGTCGAAGCGTCATCGGGCCTTCGAAGCCGGTGCGTTCGAAGTTGTGGGGCTTCCACACCTTGCCGGTATGCGGGTCGCGAATTGCCTCTGGGGCGTCGTTGACCATGGTCAGCGAGGTGTACTTGAGGCTCGCCAGGGCTGCGGCGTAGAGGAAGGGCTTGAACGAGGATCCAGGCTGACGATGAGCCTGAGTTGCGCGATTGAATTGGGTAAGCTCGAAGTCATATCCGCCGGTCATCGCCACCACCTGCCGGCTCTTCGGATCGATTGCCACCAGTGCGCCCTGCACCTCGGGGATCTGATCGAGCGTCGCCTCGAGCGGGACTGACGGCGGGGTGACTTTCAGGATTCGAACCCGGACCACTTCTCCAGGTTTGAGCACATCTGAGATTTTGCTCGGTGGCTCGGTCCATTTGCCGACGCCCCTTGGGCGAGCCCAGGTAATCGAAGAGAAGGCGATCTGGGCGGTCCGGCCGACGAGATCGATCTCCGCTTTTTTTCCGGCGTTGTCGACCGCACGGACGTATCCAGCAAGGCGAACGCCTTCCTTCAGGGGCCTCAACCCGACCCCGGTCTGAACCAATACCTCGTCGGAAGAGAGCGACGGCTCCTCGGCATCAGGCTCGCGCAGGGTCGCGTGGTCCGCCGCGCCGTCTTCCTCGTCCTGCGGCGGCTGCTCTCGGAGCACTCCGGTGAGATCCGCGAGGATCACCTCGTCTTTGTGGCGCTTACCGGTCTGGGCGATGCGCTTTTGAATCAAAGCCTTGAGCACATCGAAGCGGGGAGCCTCGAGCGTGCCCACCGGCCCTCGGTACCCCATCCGGTGATCCAGCGCTTCAAGGCCCGCGCGAACCGACTCGTCGGCGGCGATCTGCAGCTTTGGCTGCATCGCCGCTTCGACTCGCAGGCCACCGGAGAACACCGTTTCCTCGCCATAGCGCGCTACCAAAGTCTTGCGAATCTCATCGGCGTAGTACGGCCCGGTGGGCTGCGGTGGCCTCGGGCCGAGAACGATCGGCTTTTCCAGCTCGGCTTCCGCCACAGCAACCGGCAAAAACCCGTGCTTGGCCATCTGCCCGAGGACGTATCGCTGTCGATGCTTCGCCTTTACGATGTTGGTGAGGGGGTTGATCCGGTGTGGCAGGGGGAGCACGCCGGCAAGTGTGGCCGCCTCTCCGAGGGAAAGATCCTTGGCGTGCTTGCCAAAGTAGTAGAGGGCGGCTTCCTCGATCCCGTAGCGGTTGTGGCCAAAGTAAATCTGGTTGAGGTACAGGTTGAGGATCTGATCTTTGCTCAGCGCCTTCTCCATCCTTGGGGCGAGAATCCACTCCTTGATTTTTCGCGAGAGCGTTCTTTCTTGGGAAAGAAGCAAGTTGCGGCAGGCCTGCTGCGTGATCGTGGACGCGCCGGTGGGACGGCTTCCTAACAGGAGGCTTTTGGCCGCGGCACGGACCATGCCCCAATAATCGAGTCCTTCATGCCGGTAGAACTCCGCATCTTCCGCCGCGAGGAACGCGTCTTTGACGTAAGCTGGCAAGGAAGCTAACGGGACGAGCGTGCGGCGCTCCCGATAAAACTCTGCGCAAACGGTTCCGTCGGCGCACGTGACCTTGGTTACCTGGGGCGGCTGGTAGGTGCGCAGCGCCGAGACCGAGGGGAGGCCACGGTCAAAGTAGAAATAGGTGATAGTTCCTACGAGTACCGCGGCGAGAACCGAACCACCCGCGATCAGGGCGATCCGCCGAATCCACCGGGTCGGCCAGCTTCGAGGTGGTTTTGCTTGCTTGCTGTTTTGAAGGCTCGGAGGAGTAAGGGTCATGGGCCTTATTCAGAAAGGGACAAGCTATCGCTCCCTGAGCACAAAGAGGAGTAACCGGACGTGTTTTTCGCAACAACGAACCTTGGCTTACTGTTCCGCGGGAAGCGGAAACTCATCTGCTTGGGTCATGCACTTATCCCAGATATCGGCCAGCGGATCCTCCTTTGGCGAATCGCCCTGTACGTGAAGCTGCGCTTCGAGGTGAGTGGGTAAGAGCTGCGCCGCCTCGGCGAAAACCCGCTCAAGGGCTAAACCCAGGTTGTTTTGGACATCGGCGACGTGTGGAAGAACCTGTGCCGCTCGGATCAGGACCTCGAGCGCCTCCTCGTTGCGATTCGCGCGAAGGTAAGCAAAGCCGAGATTGTTGAGGGCATATCCGTGATCGGGTGACAGCTCGATCGCTTTCTGGAACATCCAGATCGCCATTCCAACCTGATCGTCGGCAAGGTAGGCGCGTCCAGTCACCAGATAGGTTTCCGGATTTTCAGCATCGCGGTCGATCGCATCGAGTCCGACCCGGCGAGCGTCTTTGACCCGACCCTCCGCAATCAGCAGGCGGACCCGCCGGATCAGCGGAGCGGCATCGTCGGGCTCAACGTACGCGAGGCGCTCCAGCGCGTCGATCGCCATGCTAGTCTCCCCTTTGTGTTCCGCCAGCTTGGCGACCAGCTCGAGTGCCTCTCTATCTTCGGGCTCGTGAAAAAGCGCGCATCGCGTCTGGATCAGAGCCTCCTCGAAATCTCCCTGGGCCTTCAGTTCTCGGGCCAGCTCGAGGTGATCGACCGGCTTTTCCTCTTCGTGCTCGTACACGAGGGGGTCGCGTTCGGGTTCAACTCGCGGCGGACTTGGAGCGACCAGGGCCTGGGAGCGCGAGAGAGAATCAGCTGCATTGACTGAAGCGGTTCCGGCGTAGTTTCGCTTGCAGCCAGCGATCGAAACCACCGTCAACAAAGCCAAGAGAAGAGGAAGTCGCATTGCGGTTACCCTTGGCCTGGTCCACTGCGAAGGGTGTGCCAGACAGCTTTGCCTCGACAATCCGCAGGAGTTGACTGCCGGACGTGGTCGCCGGGCCGCACTCATCCGGCGAGCGGTGCCCCTGGAACCACGCCTGCGTTATGACAGTGTCTGGAGATGAAAGTCTCGACCTGGAACGTCAATTCGATTCGCGCTCGCCAGGAAAAACTTCTAGCCTGGCTCGCTTCAGCCCGACCGGATGTGCTGTGCATCCAGGAGATCAAGTGTACCGACTTGGAATTTCCTTCGTTGGAGCTCCGGGCGGCGGGCTACCACTCGGTCTGTTGCGGTGAGAAGAGCTACAACGGCGTAGCGATTCTCTCGAGGAGCAAACCGCAGGACATCCTGGTGGGGATGGGGGATGACTCCTCGGATCGCCAGTGCCGGATCATCGCGGCGACCATCGATGGAGTTCGGGTGATTTCGCTTTACGCGCCCAATGGGCAAGCGGTCGACTCTCCTGCCTATCAATACAAGCTAGAGTGGTTCGAACGACTACGCCGCTACCTCGAATTTCGTCACCAACCGACGGAGCCGTTGGTGGTTTGCGGAGACTTCAACGTCGCGCCCGAACCGAAGGACGTATACGACCCGGCGCTCTGGGAAGGGCAAACCCTCTTCACGCCTCCGGAACGAGAGAGCTTGCGGCGACTCTGTGAGTTTGGGCTGGTGGATACCTTCCGCCAACACCATCCCGAAGAGTGTCGCTACAGCTGGTGGGATTACCGGATGCTGGCTTTTCCGAAAAACCGAGGACTGCGGATCGATCATCTGTACGCCACAGCCCCCTTGTCTAGGCAGTGCGTCGCCTCGGACATCGATCGTGAAGCGCGCAAAGGCGCGCAACCTTCTGACCATGCGCCGGTGTGGGCAGAGTTCCAGACGGTCAGTGCGCTCTCGCGCTGAGTAACGCGTAGGCAAATCCGCCCACGCCGAGCGCCATCAACGTGGCCAGCAGTATCCATTCCAGTCGCCGGGGTCGCTGCAGCAAGCGCTCCGTTTGGGCACCCAGCCGGAATTGCGTGACGCGTTCGAGCGGAACCGAGCAGACCCGATTCGCCTCGGCGCGCGTTTTCAGATCGAGTGGCAGCTTCAACAGCAGCTCACAAGCCCTGCCGGCGAGAAAGATGCTTCGTTCCGCTTCGCCGGGTGGTTCCCGCGCGACCTGCAGCAGCGCGGGGGCGGCGGCCGCAAGCTGCAGCCGATCCGCCAACTCGATCAGCTTCAGCAGCACCCAGCCATTCTGCTCGGTATTCAAGGCGTGGATGACTGCCTGCTCTACCTCCTGGGTGTTTGGATCCGCGGCCAGCTGCTGGCTCAGTCGCTGCAGACTCTCATCCTGCGCCAGCACGCGCTCGTGGAACTGAAACCCTTCTGGAGCCGGATCGGAAAGCTCGGTGCGGATTTGCTGTGCGAGGTCGATCGCCGCCTGCGAGGGCTCCGGGCTCATTCGCCGTCCTTGTCGCCCGCGCCTCCGCGCCGCAGTCCCAGCGCCTTCATCTTTTTGTAGAAGTGGCCACGCTCCAGATCGAGCAGCCTGGCAGCCTCGGTCACGTTATCGCGGGTGAAGGCCAAAGCAGCGAGGATGATCTCGCGCTCCGCATCCTGAACTTGCTCCCGAAAAGGTCGATCGACACCTCCGGCTCCCAGTGGCGGCCCCGGTGCGGCGGCTGCTGGCGTTGACGGACTTGGTGGGGTGGGGGTTGGCGTTGAGCCAATCGGCGGGGCGGCGACGGCACTCCAAGCCGCTCGAGGCAGGATCTGCTCCGCCTCTTGCCCGCTGATCCGTGGGCCATCGCAAAGGATTGCCAGCCTCTCGACGAGATTTTTCAGCTCCCGGACATTTCCCGGGAAGGAGTACGCGGACAACACTGCCACTACTTCGGCTGAAAGTTGCATCGGCCGCTTGCCATTCTTGAGGCAAGCCTCCCGCAGAAAGGCCTCCGCCAGGCTCGGAATGTCCTCGCGCCGTTCCCGCAAAGGAGGGCAGTGGAGGTGGACCACGTTGAGACGGTAGTAGAGATCTTCCCGAAAGCGCCCAGCGGCAATCTCCTGCTCCAGGTTCTTGTTGCTGGCAGCGATCACCCGCACGTCCACCTTGAACGTTTCGGAGCCGCCCACCCGCTCGAACTCCCCCTCCTGCAGCACGCGCAATAGCTTTGCCTGCATCGCGGGCGGCATGTCTCCGACTTCATCCAAGAACAGCGACCCTTCATGAGCCAGCTCAAATTTGCCTCGGCGGACGCTCAGCGCGCCGGTAAAGGCGCCGCGCTCGTGGCCGAACAGCTCGCTCTCAATCAGCTCCTCCGGGACGGCAGCGCAGTTGAGCTTCACGAACGGCCCTTTGCGGCGCTGCGAGTGCTGGTGAATCGCGCGGGCGACCAGCTCTTTCCCGCTGCCGTTCTCTCCGGTGATCAGGACCCATCCTTCTGAAGGCGCGATTCGCCGGATCAGCTGGTAGAGCCGCTCCATCGCCGGGCTGGTCCCCACCATCTCGAATTGCCCCACCTCGGCTCGAAGCTCGGCGAGCTCCTCCACCATTGCCCGATGTTGAAGCGCATTGCGTAAGGCGACCAACAGCCTTTCGCGGGAGATGGGCTTTTCCAAAAAATCCCGCGCGCCGAGCTGGGTGGCCCTCACCGCGGTGTCGATCGTCCCGTGTCCGGACATCATCACAATCGGTAGATCGGGTTTGATCGCCTTGATCTTCTCGAGCGCAGCCAACCCGTCCATGTCCGGCATCTTCACGTCCATCAGGACGGCGTCCACCGGCTTGGCGGCAATCGTGTCGAGCGCCAGTTGCCCGCTGGATGCAAGCTCGGTGTGGTAGCCCTCGAACTGGAGAGCCTGGTTCAAGGTGAGCAGGATGTTTCGCTCGTCATCGACAATCAAAATGGTGGCGGCCACCGCTACCTCGGTTCTTCATTTTCACACCCCGCGGCTAGGAATGTTTACACCCGATCAGGCCCCTTCGCCGGCACGCAAAATGACTCGGTAAATTTCTTTTGACTCGGGACCCTTGCAGGGCTACACGCGCCCGACGAGGAGGATTTTGATGCGCCAAATTCTTTTTGTCGTCGGGCTGTTAGGAGGGATGCTTGCGCTGACGGGGTGTCCGCCCACCTATCCCAAGTGCAACAATGACGACAACTGCAAGGACCACAACGAGGTCTGTGTTCAGGGCACTTGTCGGGAATGTGGCACCGATCAGAATTGCAAGGCCGGCTTCGCCTGTCAGGACAGCAAGTGCGTGCCGAAGGCGGAGTGCCGGACGAACGCCGACTGCGGTGCTGGAAAGCGCTGTCAGGATGGAAGGTGCACCGTCGGCGAGTGCGCCACCGATTCCGATTGCCCAGGTGGAGGAAAGTGCCGCAATAACACTTGCTTGGCCCGCAACGCCTGCGTGACCAACGACGACTGCGGATCGGGCGAGGAGTGCCGCGGAGGAACCTGCGTGGCCGGCGGTGAAGGGTGCAAGGTGGAAGTGATTCATTTTGACTTCGACAAGTATTCCCTCACCACCCTCGCCAAGCAGCAGATCTCCGGGATGGCGGACTGCCTCAAGAGCAGCGGGGCTCACTACACGCTTGAGGGACACGCAGACGAGCGCGGCACCGACGAATACAACCTGCACTTGTCCCAACGGCGCGCCGCTTCAGTGAAGAAATACCTCACCGATCTCGGCGTTCCGGCGAAAAACCTGGATACGATTGGATATGGCTTCCACCGCCCAGCGGTCCAGGGCCACAACGAAGAGGCGTGGGCAGCGAACCGGAGAGTGGAATTCAGACGCAACTAGCGCCTAAAGCCGCCGCCTCCGATCACTGTCGGCCGACTTTTGGTCACCCCGGCGTGGTTTGGGTACGATGCGAGCGATGAAATTGCGTGGCGCCCTCTTAGCCGGAGTAGCTCTGGCCGCGGCTGGCTGCATGAGCACCTCCCGCGGCCGCGCTTTGGAGATGCGCGTTGACAAGCTCACCTCCGACAACGAGCAGCTCACGGCGCAGCTCAAGGAGGTGCAGGAGAAGCTTGCGGCGACGGTTCCAAAAATCGATGCCAAGATTGCCGAGGTGGCCAAGGCTCTGGACAGCCTCGACCGCGCATCCCGCCGCAGCGGAGCAGATGCGACGGTGCAGCTGCAGAAGGCAATCGAGGACGTGGCGCAGCTTCGCGGCCAGGCCGAAGAGTACGCCCACCGGATCGACGAGCTCGAGGCGGCGCTGAAGAAGTACTCCGACGAGACCGACTTGCGCTTCGCGGAGATTCAGGGTCCCGAGGCGGCCAAAGCGGCGCTCGCGCGGCGAAAATTCGAAGAGCTGAACAAGCCCGCCGACAAGAAAGCATTCCTCAAACTGGCGGAGGACAGGCTCAATGCGGGAGAGCTGGTGCTCGCCCGCCAGCTCTACGCGGATTTCATCAAGAGGTGGGGGAAGGACGATCTCGCCGGTGAAGCGCACTACGGAGTGGGAGAGTCCTTTTATCGAGAGGACAAGTGCCGAGAGGCGCTCGCCGAGTTCGGCAAAGTCGTCTCGGAGTACGCTCGAAGCAAATCCGCCCCGAATGCCTACTTGCACTCGGCGGAGTGCTTCAAGAAGCTGAAAATGTCCAATGAGTCGCGGCTGGCGCTCGAAGAAGTGATCCAGAATTACCCGAAAACGCCGGCGGCGAAAGAGGCCAAGCTCAAGCTCGCCGAGCTCCGCCGGGGAAAGAAGGGCAACAACAACTCCAAAGGGAAGGGCCGGTGAACGTGCTGGGACCGGTTTTGGCGTTGATGCTCTGTGCGACGCCTAAGCAACTCACCGTCATCTTCACGGGGGATAATTGGGGCGAAATCGCGCCCTGTGGGTGAAAACACAACCCCTCCGGCGGTCTGGCCAGGCGAAAGATTGCGGTTCAAAAATTTCGGGCTCAAGGCGACATCCTGCTGGTCGATGCGGGCAATGCGCTGTTCAAAAGTCCGGGCACAAGCGATCTGCTGGCCAAGCAAAGAGCGCAGCTGATCCTCCAGACGATGGGCGAGTTGGGCACCGTCGCGATGGCGGCGGGCGCTCGCGACTTCAACGAGGGTGCACACTTCTTGAAGGAAAATGCAGCGAAAGCCAACGTCACCGTGCTGTCTGCAAACTTGCGGCGGGGGGGTAAGCCCGTGTTTCCGGCATCGCTCACCAAGAAGATTGCTGGCGCGCGGGTTGGTTTGATCGGCGTCTCGCCACCCGGGAGGATGCTGCCAACCGATCTGGAGGGCTTGCCCGTCCAGGAGGCTCTCGCCGAAGCGCGCAGGTTACGCCCCAAGGTGGACGTGATTGTGCTGCTCGCCGCCGTCTCCTACGCAGACGCCCTTCAACTCTCGAAGGAAGCTGGCAAGGACGTCGACTTCATCCTGCAGTCCAGCGAGTCCAGGGGGATTGGACTGGCGCAGAACATGGGAGACAAGTACGTCGTACCGACCGGCGATCGCGGGCGGCAGATCGGCCGGCTCCAACTTCAAATGACCGGTCGAGGACCCTTCGTGGATTCGGAGGAACGACGGCGGCTCGAGCAGACACTGGAGCACCTCGATCGTCAACTGACCACGGTAAAGCTCCGGCAGACGGAGGACGCGACGCCCGCCACTCAGAAAGCCCTCCAGCAAACCGAAGCAAACTTCGAGACTCGGAAGGCTACGGTGCAAAAGCAGCTTGCTTCGCTGGCCAGCGGTCCCCAGCGCCAAACGTTTACGCTCCAGTTTGAAACGCTTGGGCCGGAGATGCCGGACGACCCTCGGTTGAGGGAGCTGGTCACCCGGCTGGAGCCAGCCGCCCCACCTTGACCGACTTGAGTTTCGGACTGGCGCCGTTATAAGGCTTCTCCCTTACTGCAAACGCCAGAACCTCCGGAGCCAAGGCGCCGGGGAAAGGCGACGAGGCTGTTACTGTGAAGGCCGAAATCCATCCTCTGTATCCTCCGGCGCGAATCGCCTGCGCCTGCGGCAATGTGATCGAGACGCGTTCCACCCGTGGTTCATTCGCGGTGGAAATCTGCGCCAATTGCCACCCCTTCTTCACCGGCAAATACAAGCTGGTCGACACCGCGGGCCGGGTTGAGCGCTTCCGAAAAAAGTACGAAGGCCAGCAGCCTCCGGGGGCCAAGCCGGAGAAGAAGCCCGCGAAGGGGCCAAAGGCCAGGGCATAGGCAGAGTGCTGTCCAAACCCTACATCGGCGGGCAGGCGGTCATCGAAGGCGTGATGATGCGGTCGCCAAAGAGCTTCGTGGTGGCGGTTCGTCGCCCGGATCAGTCGATCGCCGTTCGCGAACAGCAGTGGACGGCGTTGCTGCCCTTCCTGTCGTTTTTGCGATGGCCGCTGTTCCGGGGCGCGTTGGTGCTCCTAGAGTCTCTGCACAATGGATTCTCCGCGCTGAAGTTTTCCGCGGAGCACGCGGTTGTGCCGGCAGAGAAAGAGCCCGCTCGGGGCTCCTCGGAGCTCCCGCTTGGGCTGATGCTGCCGATCGTCACTGTGGCGATGGTGGGGCTGTTTATCGCCGCTCCCCACTTGCTCACCTACGGCCTGGGCCGATTCGTTGGCCCGGCGCTGGATACTCGGGGCTTTCTCTTCCACCTGGTGGACGGAGTGGCCCGATTGGCGCTGCTGCTTGGATACATCCTGCTCATTTCCCAGACTCGCGAGGCGATGCGCCTGTTCCAGTACCACGGGGCCGAGCACAAGGCGATTTGGACCTATGAAAGCGGCTTGCCGCTGACGGTGGCGAACGCGCGGCCCTTTACCACTCTACATCCGCGCTGTGGAACAAGCTTCTTATTCGTAGTGGTTCTGGTGGCGGTATTGGTGCACGTCGCCGTGATTCCATTCATTCCGCAGCTCCATCCCAACGGGCTGGTCAACCAGTTGTTGCTGGTGTTGATCAAAGTGCCGATCGCGTTTCCAATCGCTGGGATTGCCTACGAGTTGCAACGGCTTTCAGCCAAGGAGCGTTGCCCGGCGCCGATTCAATGGTTGACGCGCCCTGGAATGTGGATGCAGCGGATTACCACCCGAGAGCCAAACGATCAGCAACTTGAAATCGCGTTGGTGGCGCTCGAAAGGGCGCTCGCTCGCGAGCAGGGTCGCTCGAAGCGACCGAACGGCGTTTCGTTCTATTCGAGCTACACCGGCGCCCTGGAGGCCGCCTAGTCGAAAGAAAATTTGCGGGCTCCGCACTCCACTTCTAGGTTGAGGCCCGTTGGAAACTTCCAACGGATCTTTGGAGAGAGCAGGCGCCGCGCGGCGGATTCGCACCTATGCGAGGGGGCCCGGCTTTGAGCTGTACGCGGGCAATTGCGTTCGAATTCTGCCCACACTCCGGTCTCAGAGCATGGATTTGATTTTCGCCGACCCGCCGTACTTCCTTTCGAACGGCGGGTTTACTTGCAAAAGCGGTCGCCGGGCCTCGGTCTCCAAGGGAGACTGGGACAAATCGCAAGGAGTGGACGGCGACCATTCGTTCACGGTCGACTGGTTGCGAGCGTGCCAGAGGGTGCTCAAGCCCAGCGGGACGATCTGGGTTTCCGGCACCCAACACGTCATTTTCTCGGTCGGGTTCGCGCTGCAGCGCCTCGGATTTCGCCTGCTCAACACCGTGACTTGGTACAAGCCCAATGCCAGTCCAAACCTCTCCTGCCGCTACTTCACGCACTCCACCGAAATTCTGATCTGGGCCTCGCCGCAGACCAAGGGGAAGCTTCTTCACCGGTTCAACTACCGTGAGATGAAGAGGGAGAACGGCGGAAAGCAAATGCGAGACGTCTGGAACCTTCCGCAGAACGGCGAGGAAGAAGTTCTTCCGGACGGCCATGGGCGCGTCTGGAACCAGGTGAGTCCGCGAAAGAGCGAGAAGTCGTTTGGCAAACACCCGACGCAGAAGCCGCTCGCTCTGCTCGAACGGATTGTTTCTGCCTCCACCGCCGAAGATGCCTTGGTGCTGGACCCGTTTAGCGGCAGCGGCACCACCGGAGTGGCCGCCCTTCGCTTGGGCCGCCGCTACATTGGGATCGAGACCGAACCAGCGTACCTCGAGCTGTCGCAGCAACGGCTGCGTACGCCGTTCTCGATTTAGCTCGCTCTACTTCTCTTCCGAAGCGGCACGGCGGAGCGCCTTCTGGTCCCGGACGCACAACGTCCGGCCGACGTTCCCAAGCACCCCATCGCGTTTCATTTCGTTGATCAACGTGGACACGAAGGAGCGGGAGGCCCCGACGAGATCGGCGAGGTCTTGCTGGGTGATGCCCCGCAGATCAGTTTCCCCGCCATGGAGGCAGCGCTCGCCATGCGCTTCGGAGAGGGTGAGTAGGGTGTCGGCAAGGCGCGCTGGGACTTCCTTGAAAGTGAGGCCCAGGACCCGCTTGTGGAGGGCGCGAACCCGGTCCGCGAACGCCCGAATCACATCCAGCGCCAGCGCTGGACGCGCCTCCAACTGGGTACGGAAGTCGCGGCTCTCAATCGACCAGACTTCGGCTTCGCCCGCGGCAATCGCTAGCTCTTCCACCTGCGCCCCATCCGGCCGGAATAGCTCGCCAAACAAATCCCCTGAGCGGAGCACCGACATCACCGACCGCGACCCGCTCCTACCAACCCTCATCAATCGAACGCGCCCGCTCTTCAACAGGTAGACCCGATCCGACATATCGCCGGGTCGGTAAATGACCGCGTTGTGAGGAAAGCTCTCGACTTTGAAATAGCCCTTGAAGTCCAGGACCTCGGGCGGAGCGCCGAGTTTGTTGGCGGTGACCAGCATCCCGGAGCTGGTCGCTTGCATTGGGGCAACGGCGTTGGAGCCAATCGGCCCCGCCGGACGATTGAACGGATGCATCACAAACCTCCCGCTTTTGTTTAGAGCTGAACTGCGAAGCACAGGGCACTCTCCAAGTTCTGTGCCAGACACTTCATCCCGTAGGCGCGGAGATTTCCACTGAGAGTCCAACTACTTAGCGTCGTTCGCTCAGCAGTTGACGTTCTTTCCCCAAGAGTATTGGAAAAAACGTTCAAAACGATCTGAGGAAATTAAACGTTCCGTTCATTATCACTGCAATGTGTCTTTCCCGTAACAGTGTTTACTAGCTCGCTTTGCTACGGGGCGAGGGAGGTGTCGCAACGCCGTAGCGCTGGAGCTTGCGTTCGAGCGTCGGCCTGCTGATTCCAAGCATTTCGCAGGTTTTTCCCTTGTGCCCGTGGGAGGCCTCCAGGGCTCGCAAAATCAGGATTCGCTCGGCCTGCTCAAGCGTCGGGAAGGGGGTATTGCCGCCGTCAAGGCCGAAGGGCAGCGAGGGTGGGGGTTCAACGCCCGTTCCATCCGACTCGGTCAAGGATGGCAAGTTGTCGCTCAGCAAGACCTCACCCGGCGAGAGCACCACTGCGCGGGTCAGAACGTTCTCCAATTCCCGCACGTTTCCTCGCCACGGAAGGCGCGTCAGGTGCTCGAGCACCTCCGGGGGAACGCGGGTGACTCGCTTATGCACTTTCTCGTTGATGCGATCCAACAGATGGTGGACGAGCGCCGGGATATCGTCACGCCGCTCGCGAAGCGGAGGGATGTGCAGCGTGATGACTTTGAGCCGTTGGTAGAGGTCCTGGCGGAAGCGTCCTTCCGCGATATCCAGGCCGAGATCCCTGTGGGTTGCCGCCACCACCCGTGCCCGCAGCTTGATCTTCTTCAGCCCTCCAACGTGCTCGAATTCACGCTCTTGCAGAACCCGCAGCAGCTTCGACTGAAGCATCAGGGACATGTCCCCGATTTCGTCTAAGAAGACGGTCCCATCCTCCGCCAGCTCGAATTTTCCCTGCTTGACAGTGGTCGCCCCGGTGAAGGCGCCCTTCTCGTGCCCAAACAGCTCGCTCTCCAAGAGGGTATCGACGATTGCGGAGCAGTTGATTCCGACGAAGGGCCGGCTCTCGTCGTGCGAGTAGTTGTGAATTACCCGGGCGATCAATTCCTTGCCTGTTCCCGATTCACCGGTGATCAGGACCGTGGCCCGGGAGGCGGCGACCATCCCGATCTCCTTGATCAGTTGCTGTATCCCCGGCGTGCTTCCGACGATGTCGCCCAGCCGAAAGCTTCCGGCGTCAATTTCGACCGATGCCGCGCGACGGGAAAGCTGCCGGACCTGCAACGCCCGGTTGACCACCAGATCCAGCGCCGCGGGATCGGAAAACGGCTTGTGGAGGTAGTCGAAAGCGCCGGATTTCATCGCCCGAATCGTGGTCTCCATGTCGTGATAGGCGGTCACGATGATGATCGGCGCGTCGCGGCAGATTTCTTTGAGCTGCTTGAGGATCTCCAGCCCGCTGCGATCCGGCAACATCATGTCCAGGATGACCAGCGAAGGAAAAGCCTCCGAGGCTACATCCAAGGCGGCGGCCGCACTGGTCGCAGTGACGACGCTGAAGGAGGGTAGACCATCCTCCTCAATTTCCTCGAAATGCATCTTCAAGGATTCCAACAGCGACAAATCGTCGTCTACGAGCAACAGCGTTTCCATGGCACCTACGACGGGAAACGAAGCGTATATAACGTTCCGGGCTCCGCGTCGGCCTGGGCGGAAATTGACCCGCCATGGCTAAGCATCACCCGGTGCAGCACCGCCAGCGACAACCCCGCACTCCGGGCGAGCATGGATCCAAATGGCTCGAAGAGGGAAGAGCGCTCTTCTGGTCGAATGGAGGAGGAGGGATCGCGCAATGTGAGCACGCTCCCTTCCTCGGTTCGAACAATCTTCACGGGCAGGCTGGATCCTTCCTCGTACCCGGCCGAGACATTCAGCAGAAGTTGCGACAGCACTCCCCGCAGGCTCCCGGCGTCCGCGCGCACCCAGACCGATGACGGATCGTCGATCTCCACTTGAATCCTGCGCTCCAGCAGCTCCGGTTCGACCAAGGACGCCGCTTCCTGGACCAAAAGACGTAGTGGCACCGACTCGAGCGCTGCAGTGCCGTCTCGGCCATATTCCGACAAAAGCCAAAGCATTCGCTCGAGCGTGCGGATTTCCCGATTGGCAATCGCCAGTCGGCGTTGATCTCTGTCCGAAAGGGACGGGCTTCGCGCCACCGTCTGGACAGCCAATTTCACCGAGGAGAGCGGATTTCTGATCTCGTGGGTGAGCGAAGACGCCAATTTGGAAATCTGGACTGGGGGGGCCCCGCTCAGGACCTGCCGCAGATCCATTGCCGCGCCACGCGCCTCTCCGTCGCGCACACAGATCACGAAGCGCAATACGGTCCTTCGCTGGCCCGAGCCCGCAGTCAAAAACTCGGTCGTGCATCCGTCCGCCGCGCGAGCCTTGGCGTCCAAATCGCGAGCCACTTCCTCGGAGATCCCGAGCGCCTCGTGCAAGGGCAGGCCGATCAGCCGTTCCGGAGGTTGCCCGAACACTTCTTCGCATGCGCCCTCGGCAGCGGTCAGCCGACGGTCAGACGACCACCCGATCTGGACGACCTGGACGAGCTCGGGATCCATCAGTGCATGGTTTTTGCTTTGCATGCCCGCAGTCAAACCTTTTGCCTCGGAGCAAGATCAATGGCGCATATGCAAAGAAGGGGAAAGTCACGCGGCCAGGGAATGGTCGAATATGCAATCATCGTCGCACTGATTGCGGTGGCGGCGATTGGAGTGGTAACGATTTTCGGAGATAACATTCGTAGCCTATTCGGTGCCTCCGCGCAGGCCATCGCCGGCAAAACCGAGGTCCAAAACCAGGGCGACAACAGCGATCATTCGAATCTACGGCGCAAGACGTTGAAAACCTTTGGGCAAAACCAATAGCCTCGCTTTCCGGGAGCGGGCGGCAAACGACTATAGTGCGCGGCCATGGAGGGCCGTCTGCTGCTCAGGGATTGCGCATTGTGTCCGCCGGACGGCCTGGTTCAATCCGGATTGAGCATCGTGATCGAGGGCGCGCGGGTGAGCGCCATTGGCCCCTCTCGGCAGTTGCCGACCCTTCCCGGCGACTGGGAAGTGGCGTGTGCCGGCCGACTCGTCACGATGGGGTTTATCGACTGTCATGCGCACCTCGTCGGGCGTCAGCTCGCGCCGATCGGCAAAGGAGCAGACGAAGCCAGTCGCTCCCAGCAAAGACGAGTCCTGGAAGAGGCACTCACTGCGGCTGACGTGGAAGTGCTCACCGCATTTGGGATTGCCCGCGCGCTGCGGTCGGGAATCACTCTGTCGGTGGAACACTTGCACTGCCCAACCGATGTCGCTTCCGCCCTGCAGCGGCAAGCCACGGCCGTCGCGCGTATCGGCGCGCGGGCGGTGATCACCCATGGGAGCAGCAGCGTTGAGGGAAGCGCAGCCGGGCTCGACCAGCTTGGCGCGAATGCACTCTTCGCCGCCGATTTCCACAATCACGATTTGATTCGGCCGGGCCTCGGTTTTGCCTCGCCCGATCTCTGCGACGACTCGTTTCTCAAGCGGCTTTCGCAAACCAGCGAAGAGCTTGGGTTGGCAATCCATGGCGAATTGGGCCAGGGTCCGGCTGATCAGGCGGTGACGCGGCTGCAGAGCTTCGGGCTTCTCGAGCGAAACGCGGCCGTGGCGGCCAATTCGGGGGACCAGCTGCTCGCCCTGATGCAACCCAAGGCACCCCGTCTTCTCCCCGTGCTTGTTCCACCTCACCGCTCCCGCCACCTCCAGCCGACGGGTAAGTGGGAAGTGCTCTCCACCGATCGGGTAGGCATCGGGTCAGGAGACCGAACGCTCCAGGATGGTTGGAATTGGACTTTCGCACAGGTCGGTGAAGCGTACCTGGACCAACTGGGCGTCCGGAGTCCGGCGAAATTCGGCGCCGATCTCTTCGGGGGTCCTTTGGATGCCGTTCGGGAAGGGGCCTTGGCTGACCTGGTTGTTTGGGATCATGTCCCGTCGCACGAGAACCCAGGCGGAGTTCTTCCGTATTTGATCGAACGGGTCGTCCCCAGCCCCGCGGCCTGGACGATCGTCAACGGCCGGGTGGTGGTCCGCGAAGGTCGTCTGCTCGCCCATGATTACGCCAGCTTGGCGCAGGAAGCAGCAACAGCCCTGAACCTGCTGCGCAGGCGCGCCAACATTCCTTCCTCGTGACGTGCTCTGGCAACGCAATGCCACGGATCAAGCTGACTCTTGAATATGACGGAACGCAGTACGTGGGTTGGCAAGCGCAAACCAATGGGCCCGCGATCGAGGAACGCGTTCGAACCGCGCTTCGGCAACTGCTTGGCGAGGAGGTCCAGCTTGAGGCGGCGACGCGGACCGACTCGGGGGTTCATGCGCTGGGACAGGTCGCTTGCTTCGTCACTTCACGGACGCTTCCGATGAAGGCTTATTCGATGGGGCTCAGCGACCTGTTGCCGCGCGACATCGCGGTGGTACGAGCGAGCGAGGTGCCGGAGAGTTTTGATCCGCGGCGCGACGCCAAGGGGAAAAGGTACCGCTACCTGATCAGCAATCGCAGCTCCCGATCCCCGATCCGACGGCGTACCCACTGGGAAGTCTTTCAACCCCTCGACGTGCCCGCGATGCGACGCGGGGCGCCATTTCTCTTAGGCGAGCACGACTTTTCCGCCTTCCAAGCGGCGGACTGTCAAGCCGGCCATCCTCGCCGAGACGTGCGAGCGCTCAATGTGGAGACCGGGCAGGGGGACGAGATCACCATCTTGATCGAGGGAACGGCGTTTCTCAAGCACATGGTTCGAAACATCGTCGGCAGCCTGGTGGAAGTGGGCCGGGGCCGACGCTCCGCGGAGTGGATCGGCGAGGTGCTCGAATCGCGAGATCGAACCCTGGCCGGTCCTACGGCGCCTCCCCACGGACTCACGCTTTTGGAGGTGCTCTACGCTTGCGGCTAAGCCGCAACTCGTCCTTGCCGCCCTGAACAGTAATCGTATCGCCCGGAGCGAACTCGCCGCTCAGCAACTTCAGCGCCAATGGGTCTTGGAGGTACTTCTGGATCGCGCGCTTGAGCGGACGGGCTCCGTAAACCGGATCGTAGCCCTTCTCCGCCAAAAATTCCCGGGCGGATTGCTCCAGCTCTATCTCCAGGCGTTTGTCGGCAAGCAACTTGCGTAGCCGGTCCAACTGCAGATCCACGATTCTGGCGATGTCCTCTCGCTTGAGCGATTCGAAAATGACGATCTCGTCGATTCGGTTGAGAAACTCGGGGCGGAACTGGTGCTGCAGCACCTCGAGGACTTCCTGCTTGTCCTCCTCGTCCAGCTTTTTTTTGGTGGCCATCGCCTCCTGAATCAGCGTGGAACCGACGTTGGAGGTCATGATCAGCACGGTGTTCTTGAAGTCCACCGTGCGGCCCTGGCTGTCGGTCAGCCGGCCGTCGTCCAGGATCTGTAGCAGAACGTTGAACACGTCATTGTGGGCCTTCTCGATTTCGTCGAACAGGATGACCGAGTACGGCCGTCGACGAACCGCCTCCGTCAGCTGCCCACCCTCCTCGTAGCCGACGTATCCGGGAGGAGCGCCCATCAGGCGCGAAACGGAGTGTTTTTCCATGTATTCGGACATGTCGATCCGGATCAGCGCGTTTTCGTTGTCGAACAGAAATTCAGCCAGCGCTTTCGCGGTTTCGGTCTTCCCAACCCCGGTCGGGCCGAGGAAGATGAATGAGCCGATCGGACGATTCGGATCCTGAAGGCCGGATCGGGCGCGTCGAACGGCATTGGACACCGCGACGATCGCTTCCCGCTGGCCGATTACCCGAGCGCTGAGCCGCTCTTCCATATGGACGAGCTTTTGCAGCTCGCTCTCGAGCAACCTCGAGACCGGGATGTGCGTCCACTTCGCCACCACTTCGGCGATGTCTTCGGCGTCGACTTCCTCCTTGAGGAATCGCTGCTTCTTCTGAAGCTCGGCGAGCCTGGTGTTGGCCTGCGCGATCTCTTTCTCGAGTGAGGGGATGATTCCAAACTTCAGCTCCGCCGCGCGATTGAGCTCTCCTGCTCGTTCTGCGGCGGCCTGCTCGGTTCGAGCTTTTTCTAGTTTCTCCTTGAGTGTGCGCAGCTGGCCGATCGCGTTCTTCTCCGCTTCCCAATGGGCCTTCATTCCGGTGAACTTCTCATTGAGCGAGGCCAGCTCCTTTTCGAGAGCCACCAGGCGCTCGCGCGAATAGGGATCGGTTTCTTTGCGAAGGCCCTCGCGCTCGATTTCAAGCTGGACAATCCGTCGGCGGACTTCATCGATCTCGCTGGGCATCGAATCGATTTCGATCCGAAGCTTCGAGCAAGCCTCGTCCACGAGGTCAATCGCCTTGTCCGGCAGAAACCGGTCGGAGATGTAACGGTCGGAGAGGGTGGCGGCGGCCACCAGCGCGGAGTCCTGAATCCGTACGCCGTGGTGGACCTCATAACGCTCTTTGAGCCCACGCAGGATGCTGATCGTGTCCTGAACCGAGGGCTCGCCCACCATCACCGGTTGGAAGCGGCGCTCGAGGGCGGCGTCCTTTTCAATGTGCTTCCGATATTCGTCCAAGGTGGTAGCGCCGATGCAATGCAGCTCACCGCGCGCCAACGCAGGCTTGAGCATGTTCCCCGCATCCATCGCTCCCTCGGCCTTGCCCGCCCCCACCAGTGTGTGCAGCTCGTCGATGAAGAGGATGAGCTCTCCCTGCGCGGCGGCGATTTCCTTCAACACCGCCTTGAGTCGCTCCTCGAATTCCCCGCGGTATTTGGCTCCCGCTACCATCGCGCCCAGATCGAGCGCGATCAGCCGTTTGTTTTTCAGACCCTCGGGGACATCCCCATCGGTAATTCGGCGGGCCAGGCCTTCGACAATCGCCGTCTTTCCGACCCCGGGATCGCCGATCAGCACCGGGTTGTTCTTGGTGCGGCGCGAGAGGACCTGGATGACGCGCAGAATTTCCTCGTCCCGGCCGATCACCGGATCGAGTTTCCCGTCCTTCGCAGCCTGGGTCAGATCTCTTCCGTACTTTTCGAGGGCCCGGTAGGTCTCTTCCGCCTCGGGACTGGTTACCCGCGCTCCGCCGCGCACGTCCTTGAGCACCGCGAGGATTCGTTCGTGAGTGACGCCCGACGACTTGAGGATTTCTCCGATCGGCCCCTTGTCTTTGGCCAGCGCAAGCAGGACGTGCTCGGAAGACACGTACTCGTCCTTGAGCGACTTGGCTTCGTCCTCCGCCCGATCAAAGAGCTTGACCAGACGTTGGCTGAGCACCCCGCCCTCGGTGCCCTCCACCCGTGGCAGTTTCGAGAGCGCCTCATCGACTCGATCCGAGATCAGCCGTGGGTCGGCCCCAATGCGCTGGAGAATCGGCTGAATGATGCCTTCCTCTTGGTCCAGCAGCGCTCGAGACAGGTGTTCAGGCTCATAATGAGGGTGTCCAGATCGGCGAGCGATTGATTGACCGTCCTGAATCGCCTCCTGGGCCTTGATCGTGTATTTGTCTAGTCGCATGGATCCAACCTAAGTCCCTGAAGATACATGGCAAGCACGGCGCACGGCGGCTACCTGTTTCGGCTCGAGAGGCTATCTGCGAGTCGGCTCACAGCGCTTGCCAAAGAAGCCTTGGTGTTGGAGCGTGAGCAAATCCCCGGAAGCTCGATCCTGGTGTCGCTCGTCCATCCGGCAAGGATCGTTCGATTGGCGTACCGGGCCCGGTTCACCGAACGAAGCAATCGCGCCCGGTGGTATTTGACCCACCATGCCCTCGCCCGGCTTTTGTCCAGCGATTTGAGCTCGGCAGTCCACGTCTATGCGCTGGATCCGGAGGAATTGGAGGAGGTGACCAGCTACGGAAAAGGCCGGCGGGTGGGTGGCGAACGCCTGGAGTATGACCAGCTCGAACTGCCGGAAGGTGAGGGTGGAGATCTCAGCGACGCGGCCTTCAATCGCGAGAAACAACGGTGGCCGCTCGGCCACCTGGCGCGGATTCTGGGCGTGGAAAGGCGATTGTTGGAAAGCATCCCCGAGCTGCCAAAGCTTCCACTCAGCCTCGACGAAGCCGCGCCGGCCTCGGCTTGGGATGTGCTTTTTCGCCAAGCCAGTCGCACTAGTCCTGTGCCGCGGCGATCCCTTCCTTGACCCGTTGAAGCCGAAAATAGTGGGCAAGCAGGGTAAACGCCCCCACCACGATTCCGGTTTGCACCACCGAGACCGCGCTAAAGACCGCCGGCATCAGCTGCTTGGCCTCGAGATCGACTCCGGCCGCGTTGTCGAGGGCACCCTGCAAGAGCTGCGGTGCGGCCTCCCTGGCGACCCGGTGCATCACCACCGCCCATTGCGCACCGTCGACCGTGCGCAGCACAGCGGCAATCAGCAGTGAGGTTCCCAGCAGCCGCCGCATGTTCTCTCTCGACAGACCCCTCGGATAGAGCAGCCGACCCGCGGATACGAAGCAAAATGCGCACGCGACGGAAAGGGCGGACAAAATTCCTGCCCGCAATGCGCGCATCGGTCGCAACGCACGAATCATCACCCGCTCGACCTCGGCGCTGTCCTTGAGCGTTGGAATCCGGAATAGGGGGCCTTCTCGGAGCTCCGAGACCTGAGCGAGGTTGAGCGCTTCGCTTGCCGAGAAGAAACCGACGCCGGCGGATAGCAGCATGCAAGCCACCGCTCCATTCCGGATTCGAATCGGCAACGGGCGCCGGCCCGGGCCCGGGCTCACTGTTTGCTCGCCTCGATAAAGCGAAAGCGCAGATCGGCGAGCACATTCTCAAAGAATCTTTCCTCCTCGGCCGTCAAGTTGCCGCGGGTCTTCTCCCGAATCAGCGACAGCAAATCCAGGCTTTGACGGGCGAGTACCAGATTCCGTTCGGGCTTGCCCCCCTCGGGGTGGGATGATTCCCCCAGGTGAATCAGGGTGGTCGAAGCCAGGCCCAACAGGAAGGTGTTGAAGTTTATCGGTGGTTGGGCCGATCGGTCGTCGGGCTCCGCTTTGAGCACAAAGGTCGCCCCTCGTTTATCCTCGGCCATGGCTCTAGGGCGCAGTGGCGGTAGGGGGCAGCTCCTCGTCCGAGGCATCCATCACTGTTTCGACGGTGGCGGCCTTTCCCGCCACGTCGGGCAGATTTTTGAGATAGCGCTCATAATCTTTTTCGTCCAACTCGCCGTTGCGCAGATGACGATCCCAGGTTCGACGGTCGATCAAGCGTGAATCCAAAGTGTCTGCCATGAATTTCCCTCGCAGCGAATGCTGGTGATGAGCCTTATTAAGACCGGGGGACGCTGTCAACGCTCGCTGGAATCGCGGTATGACTTGGCTGTGGCGGACCTGACAGCTCGGCTCGGACTCTACGCAATCTGCGATGCTGGTTTAAGGCCGGATCTGTCGATCTTGGAGAAGGCGGAGCGCCTACTCGACGGGGGGGTGCGATGGCTCCAACTACGAATGAAAGGGGTGGGTCCGGCTGAGGCCGTGGCGCTGGGCCGAAAGATCGTCGCCCGCTGCCACGACTTTGGCTGCCGCTGCCTCTTCAACGATCGAGTGGACTATGCCCTGGTCTGCGGCGCTGACGGCGCCCACGTCGGGGATGAAGATCTACCGGCCACCGACGCCCGCCGCTTGTTGGGGCCTGCGCGCATCCTCGGGGTGACGGTTAGAAATTGGGCGATGATCGAACAGGCGCGGCGAGCTGGGGCGGACTACGTGGGTTTAGGGCCGATTTTTCCCACTCGCACCAAGAATGTAGGCGCTGCTCCGATCGGGCTCGAAGGCTTGCGGACGATCTGCTCGCAAAGCGCGGTGCCGGTGGTGGCGATCTCCGGGATTGCAATCGCCAACATTCAGCAGGTGGCGTCGGCGGGAGCCAGCGGTGCGGCAGTCGCTTCCGATCTTTTGAGCGCCCCGGACATCGCGGCGCAAGCTCGACGATTGGCGAGCGAGTTCGCGAAGGGCTGTCAGTGCTGAGGCACCGGGGCAATGGGCACGGCGCCCGGCGACCAGTCATCGGGATCACTCCCGATGTGAGCGCTTCCGAAACGGATCCATCCTCCGAGCTGTACCAGCTGAAGGCGTCGTACAGCCAAGCCGTCTTTCGCGCCGGCGGGTTGCCGTTCGTGCTGCCTTTCACCGACGATCCCAGCTGCATCGAGAGCTACCTGGACCGGATTGCCGGGTTGCTGGTCACCGGAGGGGCGTTCGACATTCCTCCGGAGATGTACGGACAAGCGGCCCAGGAAGGGATGGGCGTCACCAAACCGGCGCGCACGCTGTTCGAGCTCTCGCTCACCAGGACCGCGCTCGAGCGCAATCTGCCAGTGCTCGGAATTTGCGGGGGAATGCAGCTGCTCAACGTCATTTTGGGCGGGACTCTGATCCAGGACATTGCCCGAGAGATCCCAGGTGCCCATCAGCACGAGCAAAAGCATGATCGCCACCAGCCCCAGCATCCGGTGGAAATCAAGGAAGGGACTCTGCTCGCCGAGCTCTTCGGAAAAGGACAAGTGATGGTCAACTCCACCCACCATCAGGCGCCGAAGACAGTGGGAGAAAAGGTGGTGGTCAGCGCCGTCGCGCCCGATGGGATCACCGAGGCGATCGAGGCTCCGGCCTACCCCTTCGCGATCGGTGTGCAGTGGCACCCGGAGCTGCTGGTGGGCTCCATCCCAATCCACCTCACCCTCTACAAGGCTCTCGTTTACAAGGCGCGCGAGATCAGAAGGTGAAGTTGGCTTCCCCTCCAGCGGTGCTGGCCTTGGCGGGCCTCGAGCCCGCCGGGAAGGCTGGACTGATTGCGGATGCCTTCACGATTCGAGAATTGGGTGGAGAGCCCTTGGCGATTGCCACCGCGTTGACGGCTCAGGGGCCTGGCCGGTTCGGCGTCTATCGGGTTCCGCCGAATGTAGTGAGCAAGCAGATCCGGGCGCTGACGGAGCAGTTTTCGCTGCGCGCAGTCAAGCTGGGGATGGTTCCGGACTCGCGGGTGTTGCGAGCGATCCGCGCAGAGTTGGGGCGCCATCAAGTGCCCTGGGTCGTGGATCCGGTGGTTCGCACCTCGCGGGGACAAGCGCTTTCCGTGCTCCGGCCAAAAGACTACCTGGCACTCGCTTCGCCAAGAGTCTTGCTCACGCCCAACGCGCTCGAGGCGGGATGGCTGCTCGGTCGCCGCAAACCGGTTCGGCGCCTCGAAGAGGCGCTGGAAGCCGGAACCCGATTGGTCCGTCAGGGCTTCGCAGCGGTAGTGGTGAAAGGTGGCCACCTGCAGCCGACCGGGACGGACCTGCTCTGTTTGCCCGACGCGGTGCTCTACCTTCGTGGGCGCAAGCTGGGCCGCAGTCCCTCGCGCCATCGTGGAACCGGGTGTCGCTTTGCTTCGGCATTAGCAACCGAGCTTGCGAAGGGTGCCAGCATTCCAAACGCCGCCCTCCAGGCGAAGCAATTCGTCGAACGTTTCCTTCGATCTGGACGTCCGAGCGGCGCGAAACGCACGCCTAGACGTCGAAGATGAACCTGGGAGGGTGGGTCTCGCGCAGGACGCGGTAGACGCGATTCGCTTCCCTCAATAGGTCCTCGGTGCTGTTGACGCCGTCGCCCGGAAAGGCCGCTCCGCCGATCCTCACGCTCACCGAGACCGGTCCTTCCCGGCCTTCCGCGATCACATTCTGGAGCACCTGGCCCAACCGCCCTGCGGCGATTCGTGCGGATTGGAGGTCGGTCTCGGGTAAGAGGATGACGAACTCTCCCAGGTCCATCCTGAATAGCTGGTCCGCGCCCCGCAGGCTGCCCCGGATCTTGTCCGCCATCCCGGCGATGAGGGCGTCGGATTTCTCGCGGCCCAACTGAAAGCGCAGCCCCTGGTAATCGTCGATTCCCAGCACCAGCGCTGCGGCGGGCCGGCCGTATCTGCGCGAGCGAACAATCTCGCTGTCGACGCTCGCCTTGAGCTGCGCGTAGGTGCCGGCACCGGTTACCGGATCGACCGCCCGCAACTGCGCCAGCGCCTCTTCCGCCGCGGTGAGCTTCTTGCGGTACTCCCGGATGGTCAGGGCCGAGCTTACGCGAGTCTGCAGGTCGACCAGTTTGAAGGGCTTGGTGATGAAATCGTCCGCGCCAAGCTCCATCCCGCGGATCTTTCCGTCCATGTCTCCGACCGCGGTGAGAATCACCACCGGCAGCTCGGTCCACTCGCTCTGATCCCGAATCTCCTTCAGTACCGCAAAGCCGTCTTTCTTCGGCAGCACCAGGTCCAAGAGCACCAGATCCGGTCGAAATTGCTCCAGCTTCTGGACAATCTGCTCGCCGTCCGGCGCGACGCTCGCGGTGAAACTGGATTGCTCGCAGAAGTCCCGAAGCAGGGTCCGGGTGTGCTCGTCATCGTCGACGATCAGAATTCGACGTTTCGAGGAATCAGTTTTCACTGCCACTCTCCCTTGGCCCTGCTCTCGAAGCGCGTGAATTCCGAAAGAAATACGAGATCGATCGTCCCGATCGGTCCATTGCGCTGCTTGGCAACAATCAGCTCGACCGGGCTGCTTTCCCGAAAGGCCATTCCGCCATCTTCGTCTTCGTCGTCGCGATGGATGAACATTACCACGTCGGCGTCTTGCTCGATTGCGCCGGATTCTCGCAGATCAGAGAGCAGAGGTCTTCCACCCTTACGCTCCTCCACCTTTCGATTCAGCTGGCTTAGAGCGAGGACCGGGACGTCCAACTCCTTGGCGAGCGCCTTCAAGCTGCGGCTGATTTCGGAAACCTCCAGCTGCCGGTTTTCGACCTTGCCTTTGAGGTGCATCAGCTGAAGGTAATCCACCACCAACAATCCCAGTCTTTCATCGCGCTGCTTGAGCCTTCGCGCCTTGGCTCGCAACTCGAACGGAGAAAGGGTGCCGCTGTCGTCGATGTACAGCGGTGCATGAAAAAGTGCGCCCGCCACCTCCTGGAACTTTTTCTGATCATCGGCCGTCAGTCGTCCGCCCCGCAGCTTCTTCATGTCCACCCGAGCCGACGATGCCAGCAAACGCATCAACAACTGGTCCGCCGGCATCTCGAGCGAGAAGATACCCACGGCCCTCTGCTCTTTCAGAGCCACGTGGTTGGCGATATTGAGCGCCAGGGCCGTCTTTCCCAGTCCCGGCCGGGCCGCCAGCACCAGCAGCTCGCCGCGATGAAAGCCGGTCAGCTGTCGGTCGAGGTCAAGGTAGCCGGTGGGTAACCCCGTCACTCCGGTCGCCGAACGAGTCAGGTTGTCGAGCAACTCCAGCGTGTGCTCCATCAGATCGCGGACCGGGCGCAGCTCTCCTTCGCGCTTGCTCTCGGCTAGCAGGAACACCTTTCGCTCGGCTTCATCCAGCAGTAGTTCCAGGTCGCCCGCGTCCTGGCTGGCAAGCTCCTGAATTTCGCGTCCCGCCACCGCGAGGCGACGGCGAATGGCCTGGTCCTTGACGATCTGGGCGTACTGCGGCGCATTGGTCGCGACGGGGACCACCTGGTCCAAACCCATCAAGTACGGCGGACCTCCCACTGCGGCTAGCTGCCCGCGAGTCTTGAGCTCCTCGCTCAAGGTGAGGTGGTCCACCGTGCGCTGCGCGGCATCCAGACTGATCATTGCAGCAAAGATCTGGGCGTGGGCCGCGCTCGCGAAGTCGTCCGGTTGGACGCGTTCGGCCACTTCGGCGATCACTGCGTTGTCGGCCAGCACCGCCCCCAGAACGGCCCGCTCGGCCGCCAGGTCCTGATGGCTCCGGTCGCTGCTGATCAGTCCACCGTTCGGCGACATGGATCGCGAAGCACGCTGAAGCCGATTATTCGGGCACTACTTCCACGTTGATCTTCGCGATTACATCCCGATGCAGTCGAAGCTCGACCTGATGAAGTCCAAGTGCCTTGATCGGCTCCGGCAGGTGGATGCTGCGTCGGTCCACCTTGTAGCCTTGCGATCCGAGGACTTCGGCGATGTCCAGGGCGGTTACCGAGCCGTACAACTTCTCCTGCTGCCCAACCTTTCGAGAGATCTTCACCGACAACGCCTCGAGCTTGCTGGCCTGCTCCTGGGCGCCGCCCTTGAGCTTTGCCTGGCGCGCGGAAATCACCGCCTTGTCGTGCTCAACTTGCCGGACGTTTTTCTCATTCGCGGGTACCGCGATCTTGCGCGGGAGTAGGTAATTGCGGGCGAACCCATCCTTCACGGTCACGATCTCGCCGGACCTGCCCAGCTTGTGAACGTCCTCGCGCAGAATGACTCTCATCTCGGATCCTCCCAACCGGTCTATCCGGACATCACCGTATACGGGATCAGCGCCAAGGCGCGCGCGCGTTTGATCGCGGTCGCCATTTGCCGCTGATGCTTGGCGCAATTCCCGGAAATCCGGCGTGGGATGATTTTCCCTCGTTCGGTGACGAAGTACTTGAGGGTAGCCTGATCCTTGAAATCCACCTTGCTGTTCTTTTCCGAGCAGAAACGGCAGACCTTCTTCCGGCCGAAGCCTCCCCGTCCACCTCGTTTTTCCTCGTCCCCTCCGTCTCCACCGCCGCCGCGTCCTGCGCCTCTTGAACCCCCGCGGTCCGAAGCGTTCTGCATCTTCTAAGCCTCCTCAATCGGTTCTTCGTCCAGCTCCGCGATCTCTTCCACCAGCTCCGGGGGACGAAACTCTTCGCGCTCGGGACCGGGGGCGCGAGCTTCGTCCACGTCTCCGGTAAGCTTCACGTCATCCAGCGCGGGGCGGCTCTCGGGATCCACATCGTCGGCGATCTTCACCGACATGTAGCGGGTCACCTCGTCGAGGTTGCGCAGGTTGCGCTCCACCTCGGAGACCAAGCCGGGCTTCCCCAGGTAGTGCGCGTGTACGTAAATCGCCCTCGCCTGCTTGGCGATCGGGTACATCGTGCGCTTCTTGCCCCACACGGTAAACCGCAGCACCTTCCCTCCTTCCCGCTGGACGATTCCACGGACCCGCTCCCGAATCCGGTCTACGTTCTCGTCGGTTAACTCGGGCTTGAGGAGGAAAATGGTCTCGTATTCACGAAGTCGCTTGTCTGATGTGCTATCTGGCAATGGTCTCTCCCCATGGGTAATGCCCCATCGCCGAGCGGTGGAGCGGGAAGGGGATCGAAGCGGGGCTTCTTTCCCGGGCTGCAAAAGTGCCCTGATGTAAATTTTGAACTAAGAACCTTCAATGAGCCGACGCCTTGTAAGGGTTGAACACATAACAAGTCAAGCGAAGGCATTCCTCGGGTTTTCGATGTTCAGATGATTAAGACAGCTATTCCCAACACCTCGCCCAGCTTGGCGCCAACCCATCCAGATGTCGATCCCGCTCGGCTCGATCCGGAGGCTCTGAAAGTCATTCAGCGCCTACACCAGCGCGGCCATCAGGCGTATCTGGTGGGGGGGTGCGTGCGGGACCTGCTGCTTGGACGAAAGCCCAAGGACTTCGACGTCGCGACCTCGGCCCATCCCAACGAAGTGCGACGCATCTTTTCCAATTCCCGACTGATCGGCCGGCGCTTTCGACTTGCTCACGTCTACTTCAAGGGCGGCAAGATCATCGAGGTTTCCACGTTTCGGTCGACTCCGATGATGGAAGTGCCGGAAGTTGCCGCGGGCGGACCTGAGGAGGTTCCTTCCGAGACCGCCAACGGCAACGGGGGCGATCTTTTCATCACCCAGGACAACGTCTTTGGGACGGCGGAACAGGATGCCCGGCGTCGGGATTTCACGATCAATGGCTTGTTCTACGACGTCCAAATCGGGCAGGTGATCGACTACGTCCGCGGTCGGCAGGACCTCGAGGCTCGCCTGGTTCGGACGATCGGGGATCCGGAAGTCCGAATGCGCGAAGATCCGGTTCGAATTCTCCGGGCGGTGCGTTTCGCGTGCAGGCTTGGATTCGACATCGAGTCTCGGACTTACGCGGCGATGGAAGGCGCGGTGGAGGATCTCCCGCGATGCGCTCCGGCAAGATTGCTGGAGGAGACCTTCCGCTTGCTCCGCTCTGGAGTGTCGGCCTGTAGCATCCGTCTGCTGAGCGCGCTGGACGCGCTCAAGGTTCTGCTTCCGCCGGTGTACGAGTACATGCGCCGCTGGGGGCACGAGCACGAGAAGACATTCTATGCGTTTGCGTCAGCGCTCGATCGTCGGGTGGAGAACCTGGGACCGCCGGAGGACGCAGTCCTGCTGGCGACCCTGCTGCTGCCGATCACCCGGTCCACCTTGGCTTCCCACGGGCCTGGGGACAGCCCACCCAAGCTCGCGCAGGCAGTAGAGGATTTGCTGCAGGACTTGACCAAAAATGCCAGGCTTCCCCGCCGAATTGCTCAGCGTTGCCGGATGGTTTTGATGGCGCAGCCAATCCTGAGCGGACAGAGGGCACCCCGCCGCTCGCCTGGCAACTTCAGGCGATTCCCGCTCTTTGAGGAGGCCCTGACGCTGTTCGCGATCTCGGTCGAGGCCACCGGCGAACACCAGGACTTGCTCGCAGCATGGATGAGCGGCGGTACTCCGCCGTTGCCCGCCGGGGGCACAGAGACGACGCGCCGGCGCAGGCGACGAAGGCCCCGCAGAGACCATTCGTCGGCGCGAGTCAAAGCAACCGCGGCGGAATGAACCGGATCAAGGATCCGAGTCGGGATCCGAGAGATCGGCGGTGCGGACTGCGGCGGCGCCAAATTTTTCGGCAATTCGATCCAGCGTAGCGTTGAGTAGATCGCTGCGCTTGGTGGGGGACTCGAGGAGACTGAGCTGCTCGCCGCCGGCCCGAAGGCCCTGTGCCGAAACGCCGGTCAGCCGGATTTTCTTCACTGGGTTGACCCGCTCCATCAGCTCAATTGCGGTTCGATAAATCTGCTGTCCGTCATCGGTCGGCCGCTCGAGGGTGGTACGCCGCGTGATCACGGTGAAGTCGCTTAGCTTCACTTTGAGCTGGACCACCGCTGCCTTCAAGCCCGCTCTTCGAAGCCGTCGGCCGACCCGCAGCGACTGAGCGTGAATGCTGGCCGTGACTTCTTCCGCACCCTCCCTGTCCTCCTCGAAGGTGTCCTCGGCGCCCACGCTCTTCGCCAAGCGATCCGGGACGACCTCTCGCTGATCGATCCCGCGGCTGAGATCCCAAAGGTGCCTTCCGATGCTGCCGAGCCGATCCTCCAGCCAGGCGGGCTCGCGGGCGGCCAGGTCGCCGATGGTCCGGATTCCAAAACCGAGCAGCACGTCCTCGGTCTTTTTTCCCACTCCCCACAGCCGGGAGATCGGCAGCTTTGCCAAAAACGCTACCGTCTCCTCGTCGCGCACCCGGTACTGCCCATTCGGTTTGGCAAAGTCCGATGCGATTTTGGCTACGAACTTAGTCGAAGCGATCCCGGCGGAAGCCGGAAGACCGACTTCGTTGGCGATCCTCCCGCGGATCAGGCTGGCAACCCGGTCGGGATCGCCAAACAGCCCGAGCGAGCCGCTGACGTCGAGGAAAGCCTCATCGAGCGAAAGCGGTTCGACCAGCGGGGTGAACGACTCGAAGATCGAGAAGATCTGTTCACTGACCTCTAGATAGGCGGAAAAGCGTGGCGGCAACACCCGTGCGGACGGGGCCAGCCGCAGCGCGATCGACATTGGCATCGCGCTTCGAACCCCCAAGGGGCGCACCTCGTACGAAGCGGCCAGCACCACTCCGCGCTTGGGATGACCTCCGACGATGACCGGCAGCCCTCGCAGCGTGGGATTGTCGCGCTGCTCCACCGATGCATAAAAAGCATCCATGTCGACATGGAGGATCGTCGAGCCCATGCAGCGCACTGTACTCAACCCCAAGGCTGGTGAGGAAAGATGAAAACCGCGACGGAGTATCTTTGGTTCGAAACCAAAAAGCGCAGGGACCTGGTGCGAATCACCGACCCGGTGGCCGAGGTCGTCGCGAGAAGCAAAATCAGCGAGGGGCTCGCGCTGGTTTCAGCGATGCACATCACGGCCGGAGTGTTCGTCAACGACGATGAACCTGGACTTTGGCAGGACATCTGGGAGTGGCTCGAGAAGCTTGCTCCCGAAGGCCCGGACTATCAGCACCATCGGACTGGCGAGGACAACGGCGATGCGCACCTCAAATCCCTGTTGATTCATCATCAGGTGGTGGTCCCGGTCACCAAGGGCATTCTCGATTTGGGAACCTGGCAGCAAATCTTCTATGCCGAGTTCGACGGGCAACGCCGAAAGCGGGTGATCGTCAAGGCAATGGGGGAGTAGGTGGAACCACCAAACCTCTTTCGCGCAGGACGTTTTCCAACTCGGGCGGCAGCGGGCTGGCCACGAAGAGGGGAGAGCCCTTGGCCGGATGCTGAAGCTCGAGCGAACGCGCGTGCAAAAAGAAACGTCCGAGGTTGGACTCGGCGCGGCCGCCATAGAGCGCATCCCCAACCACCGGACATCCCATCGCCGCCAAGTGCGCCCGGACCTGATGAAGCACCCCGGTGTAAATCCGCACCTCGACGAGCGCATACTCGCCCGCACGCGCGAGGACCCGGAACGACGAACGCGCCTCTCGCGCTTTCGCGTCTTGGGCGTCCGAGGGCTCCACGCGGTCGGGATGCCCGGACCGATGCCGCAGCGGCAAATCAATCTCTCCCAAGTCCGCCAGCGGCCCGGTGACCAGGGCCCAGTAGCGCTTGTCGACCTCCTGCCGGGTGAAGGCGGCGCGAGCGTGGCTCCATGCGGACCGGTTTCGGGCCGCCAGCAGAACCCCGGAAGTGCCAATGTCCAACCGATGGCAAAGGCCGCCCTCCCGAGCGTCCTCCGATGCTTCAGCGCACTCGGGAAATCGAGCTACCAAAGCACTGGCGACCGTACCCCGTTCGCCGGGCCGGAGCGGATGCGAAGGCATGCCTGCGGGCTTGTCGATCGCCACCAGGTCTTCGTCCACAAAGAGTAGCTTGAGATCGATTTCGCGATCCGGCTCGATCGACGTCGCCGCGGCGGGCAGGGAACGGATTGCGACGCGCTGGCCCGGGCGAACCGGTTGGCCCTTCTTTGCGGGCTTACCATCCACGGTGACTTCGCCAGACGCGAAGAGCCGCGACAGGCGCGCTCTTGAAAGGTGAAGCACTTCTCGGAGGAAGTGATCAACCCGCGCCCCCTGGAAGGACTCCGAGACGATCAGCGCGGGGGTGCCGGTCGAGTCGGTTTCGTTCACTCCGCCAGCGCCTCGTAGACTTCCTCGGCTGTCTGGAATCGATCGTCCGGCTCTTTGCGGATCAGTCGATGGGCGATTCGCGATAGCTGAAGGTCGCTCTTGGGATTGAGCGCGCTTAGGGGTAGAGCTTCCGTTTCGAGAACTTTCTGCCACAGCTCGTACGGAGTATGCGCATCAAAGGGGACTCGGCCAGAGAGCATCTCGTACATAATCACTCCGAGGCTGTAGAGATCCGTGCGGCTGTCCAACTGTTCCCCGAGTATCTGCTCCGGCGCCATGTACCGAAACGTTCCCACCAGCCGGCCGGCGGCGGTAACCGCGCCGTCCTCTGCCAGAAAGCGAGCCAAGCCGAAGTCCATCAGTCGGACCAGTCGATCTTCATCCACCATCACGTTGGACGGTTTGAGGTCGCGATGCACGAGCCCATGCCCATGAATGTAAATCAGCGCTTGACATAGCTGCAGCATCGAATCTTTCAACCGACCGACCCGCTCAGGACGATTGAGCTCGGTGAGATCAACTTCGGGCGGCGCTTCGTGAGTAACCTCCGCGGGCCGATCCAGATCCTTCGGAGTCTCGGTATCCGTGCTATCGAACGTGTCGGGCTCATCGGCCGCATCCGCGAGCGCCCGCACCGAGCTTGGCCCCGACAGAAAACCCGGATCCTCGCTGGGCGTTTCCTGGGCATAGGCCGACAATCCGAAAACCTTCGGACCGTCGTGGCTGATCCCCTCCTCGCTGCTCCACGGCTCCGCGCCAGTCCCCGGTTTGAGCAGCTTCCGGCGCAATTCCGAGAAGGAACTGGTGGGCGAATTCAGATCTTCCGCCCGAAGCGACAGGTAATGGCGAAGCGTCAGGCCATCGACCAGTTCCATCGCCAGGTACGGGTAGCCGCGGTGAACGCCGGTATCGAACACTTTGACCACGTTAGGATGTGAGAGCTCGGCGAGCGTCTCGAATTCGCGCGCCAACCGCCGCGCCGCGCCCGGATCGAGCGCCGGCCCGGTCGAGAGAAGTTTCAGCGCGACCGTGTCGCCAGTGCGTTGGTCGACGGCGCGGTAAACGCTTCCCGCTCCGCCGGTGCCGATCGTCTCAAGCACACGGTATGGCCCTATCACCTTCGGTGGCATGAAGTGCGCGATCCTAAGAAGCTCAGACCCCGTTGGTCAAACAGGTGGGTGGGTGTCGACACCGCGCCAACGCGCCGGACCCGCCAGGTCGGAAGCCGCCGCAGTCGGCTATGCTGTAGGACCGCGCCCCTCTGCTTCGGAGCGCAGGCAAGCGCTTGCAGCAACTCGGCAAATACCACCTTGTCCGAAGGCTCGCCCTTGGCGGGATGGCCGAAGTGTTTCTCGGAAAAGTGGCCGGTCCCAAGGGCTTTGAGAAGACCCTGGTGCTCAAGCGGATCCTGCCGCATCTGGCCGAGGATCAGCAGTTCGTCGAGCTTTTTCTCTCCGAAGCAAAGATTGCTGCGCAGCTCAATCACCCCAACATCGTCCAAATTTATGACTTTGGTGAGTTCGGGGGGGCCTATTACATCGCGATGGAGCACATCGATGGCCCGAACCTGCGCTTTCTCTTGCGGCGGACGATCGAGAAGCGGACCGTGCTCCCGATCCCCTTGTGCGTGAAAATCATTTCCATGGCGTGTGAGGGTCTTGCTTACGCCCACGAGTTCTGCGATCCGCAGACCGGCGCGCCGCTGCACTTGATTCATTGCGACGTCAGCCCGGAGAACATTCTCCTCTCGCGGAACGGCACGGTGAAGGTGGTCGACTTTGGCATCGCCAAGGCCGCGGGCGTCAGTCCCCAGACCAAGGTCGGGACCTTCAAGGGGAAGGTTTCCTACATGCCGCCCGAGCGAATTCAAGGAAACCCAATCGACTTGCGCGCGGACATTTTTTCGCTCGGGGTAGTGCTGTACGAATTGCTCACTGGGGTGAAGCCGTTCAATGCCAAAACCGAGGTTTCGATCCTCCATGCGATTCTACAGGAGCCGATCGTCCCAGTGCTCAACCGTCGTCCGGATGTACCGGATCAGCTGAGCCGAATCTTGCTCCGAAGTCTCGCCAAGGATCCGGACAACCGATACCGAAGCTGTCGCGAATTCCAACATGATCTGGAACGATTTCTGGTCGGGATCGGAAAGTCGGTGAGCTCCTATCATCTCGCTCGCCTGGTGGCCTACGCGACGGACTCGGTCGCCGCCAGCGGGAGCGGCAAGCATCAGGCCCCGGCGAAGATTCCGCCTGGCATTCCGCCGGTCGTACCGGCGGTTCCGGTTCCCGCGTCTTCCATACCGCAACCCGACATCAAGCCGACGCCGCCCCCCAATGCGAGGCCTGAGGCTTCGATCGTCTACGAGCAAGCGGCCAGCTCCGCCCTGGATCTGCCCAGCGGGTCTCGAGCCCCAGCGTACATTGCGGCGATTGCCCTGCTGTTGGCCGGCGCGGTTGCGGTCTACGCTTTAATCCAGCGTCAACGAATTGCCCCGCCGCCGGTTAAAGCGGCCCCGCCAACTACGGCCCGTACCCCGGCGTCCAAGCCAACCGAGGCCTCGGCCCCGCCCGTCGAGCCGACTCCGGCGCCCACCGATACCCAACGTCAGGCGGCCGATAAGCCGCAGCAGCTCACCAGCCTCGTTTCTTCGACGGACCCCACGCCTTCCCCACCGCCCGCAGCCGAACCGCCCGCAGTCGATCCACGACCTGCGGAAGACCCCTCAGAGCCGGCCTCGGAACGCCGCAACAGCGCCGTGGCTCGTTCGGTGGCCTCGTTTGGGGTGGAGAGCCGTCCGCGCGGTTTGGTTCGGGTCAACGGAAAGTTGGTCGGCCTTTCTCCGGTGCGAATCCAGAACCAACCGCCCGGCGCGATTCAGGTGGAGGTGTCCAATCCGGAGAAGGCGTTTCTCAAGCAGCAGACTTTCGAGCTGAATGCGGGCGACAACGGAACCAAAGTGGTGCTGGTGGAGAAGGGGACGCTCGAGTTCAACATCCAGCCCTCGGCAATGGTCCTGCTCGACGGTAAGCGACTCGGGCAAACCCCACTTCCCCCGATTCAGGCGTACGAAGGAAAGCACTCGATCCGTTTGGTCAACCGCGAAATCAAAAAGGAAGTCTCGGTCGATTTCACCGTGAAGCCGGGTCGCACCAACATTTTCAGGTACAATTTGAGCGACTGAGCGTGGACGCAGCGCTCCGCTGCATTTATGTTGGGGCGGCTTAATGGATTTGTCGGCAAAGATTCCACCACTCGAAGCACAGGTAAAATCGAAACCGCTCCCCCGTCACGTCGGCATCATTATGGACGGCAACGGAAGGTGGGCCGAGGCGCGCGGCTTGGACCGCGTCGAGGGTCACCGAGAGGGCTCCAACAGCGTTCGTGAGGTGACTCGCACCGCGCGCCGGGTCGGGATCAAGGCGCTCACCCTTTACGCGTTTTCATCCCAGAACTGGTCGCGCCCGATGGATGAGGTGGCGGCGTTGATGGAGTTGCTGCGCGAGTACCTTGAAAAGGAGCGGGCGGAAATCCTGGGCAACGGGGTGAGGCTGAACGCAATCGGCGAGCTGGACCGGCTGCCTCGCTTCGTGCGCGAGCCGCTCGAGAAGCTGCGCCGCGAGTCGATTCAGAATTCGGAAATGGTGCTGACCCTGGCGCTCTCTTACGGGGGCCGGGAAGAATTGCTTCAGGCGGCAAAGCGCCTGGCTGAGGCCTTTGCCTCTCGCGAGGTGATGCCCTCCCGCGTTCGCGAAGCGGACTTCGAGGCTTTTCTTTCGACCCATAACCTTCCGCCGCTCGATCTGGTGATCCGCACCAGCGGCGAGTACCGGATTTCGAATTTTCTCCTCTGGCAAATGGCTTATTCTGAGCTGGTTTTCACCGACCTTTGCTGGCCGGAGTTCCGGACGGAAGCATTCCTCAAATGCCTTGACCAGTATCAGCGGCGCGAGCGCCGCTATGGACTCACCTCCACCCAAGTCCGACGAAGCCAGCCCTCGATCGCTCAGGTCAAGCTTGAACGAGAAGAATAGGAATCTCGTCGTTCGAGTCGTCTCGGCGGCGGTTCTGCTGCCGGGCGTTCTATTTCTTTTGCTCAAAGGGGGCTTGTACAGCTCCGCCCTGATGGGTGCAGCGGGGGCGATCTGCACCGCTGAGTATTACGCGATCACCCACCGCGAGCGATCCGCGGTGGTAATCGTCGGAGTCGTGGCCGCGTTCGCAGCTCCACTCGTGCCGCTTTTTGAGCCCAGGCATGCCGGGGACTGGGTGTTTTGGGGCCTTGGGGTGTTCTTCGTCTTCGCGTGGGCCTACTATCTGTTTCGCGGTCGGCTCGCGGATGCGCCGGTTTCGGTCGCTCACGCCATCACTGGACTTTTGTTTTCGGCTTTCGGAATGACGGCTCTGTCGCTGCTTCGAATCCGACCGGATGGCTGGTCTTGGGTGCTTTGCGCGTTAATCGTCACTTGGGGTAACGACACCTGCGCCTATTTCGTCGGTCGGCTGTTCGGGCACCGGAAGCTTTACCCGGAAGTCAGCCCGAACAAGACGTGGGAGGGATTTGCCGGCGGTTTCGTTGGCTCGCTGGTTGGAATGTTCGTGGCCCGTGGGACGTTTTTTCCCGCGCTCTCCGTGCCGGATTGTTTGTGGGTGGGTGCAATTGGAGGAATTGTGGGACCCATCGGAGATCTCTCTGAATCGATGCTCAAGCGCGCTTACCAGGTGAAAGACTCGGGGAAGCTCATTCCCGGCCACGGGGGCTTGCTGGATCGGCTGGACGCACTGCTGTTCAATACCCCTCTGATTTTCTTGTATGCGAACTTTTTACGTGGAAATCCCTAGCCTTGTAGGGCCTTCGCTCGGAGATTAGGCTTAGACGCATGCTCGTCCAAAACATCGGATATACGCTGCTGCTGCTGGGGATTCTCGTCTTTGTCCACGAGTTTGGGCACTTCATCGTGGCCAAGGCGCTGAATGTGAAGGTGCTGCGGTTTTCGATTGGATTTGGCCCGCGCATCTTCGGCTTCACCAAAGGCGAGACAGAGTACCGGGTCGCCTGGTTGCCGCTCGGCGGGTACGTCAAAATGGCAGGTGAGCTGCCGCAGGACGAGCTTTCGCCAGAGGAGGCCAAGCGCGGGTTTCTCGCGCAGGCTCCGTGGAAAAGGGCGCTGATTGTTACCGCGGGGCCGGCTTTCAACCTGCTCTTTCCGGTACTTGCCTACTTTCTTCTGTTTCTCGGCACCCACCAGCAGATCTCGACACGGATCGGCTCGGTTGAGCCGGGATTGCCGGCAGCGGAAGCGCGCCTGCAGCCCGGAGATCGGATCCTGGCCGTGGATGGCGAGAAGGTCCGCACCTTCGAGGAACTCCGGACTCATCTTCAGCCGCGCTACGACCGGCCGATCACGCTCACGGTCGAACGTCAGGGCCGACAATTCACCACCACGCTAACCCCCGCCAAATCGCTGGAAACCAATCCGATCGAAACGCTTCCGCGCGGGTTGATCGGCATCTCTCCCAACCCGAAGGCGCCGGTCCTAGGCGTTCCCGAGGGATCGCCAGCGGCCGCCGCTGGCCTGAAGACCTTTGACCGGGTTCTTTCCGTCAACGGCGAGCCGGTCAAGGACGAACTGGCGTTCAACGCCGCGATCGACAAAGCGCGAGGGTTGGTCCAGCTCAAGGTGGAGAGAGACCGGCGAATCGAGCTGCCTGGGGTCGCGGCCCACGTTCCCGACGTTGTTTCGGTATCGATCGAAAAACAGCCTGGCCAAGGCTACGAGGCGATCGGCGCGGAGCGGGTCGATCTCTATGTCGCCCGGGTGATTCAAGGGAGCGCGGCCGAGAAGGCCGGTATCAAAGTCGGGGATCGAATCGTCGCGCTCAATGGGAAGAAGCTCAAATCATTCTTGCTCTTGACGCTTGCGCTCAACGAGCTGGCCGACAAGCCTTTCAAGCTCACCTGGCGATCCGGCAGCGAGGAGAAAACACAGGAGCTTCGCCAGACCGCGCTGGCGGCCAAGGACGAATTCGGACAGGTCAGCGAAGGATTTGATTTGGGAATCCGCCCGCTGCCGCCCAGCCCCACCGAGCTTTCCGACGTGGAAAAGGTTTCGATCTACATGGGGCCGGGCGAGGCCCTGGGTGCATCGCTGAAAGTCGTTCCCGAGATTATTCGAAAGACGGCGCAGGTCCTTGGATACCTGGTTACGGGTCGAGTGCCGTTCAAGAGCGTGGGTGGACCGATCATGCTCTACCAAATCGCTTCGAAGAGCGCGGAAGAAGGGATCGGCAGCTATTTGAACGCGATGGCGGTCATCTCGGTCAATCTGGGATTGATCAATCTCTTTCCGATTCCAGTGCTGGACGGCTTTCAACTTCTGGCTTCGATTTGGGAAGCAGTTCGCCGCCGCCCGATTCCCGCTCGGGCGAGAGAGATCGCGAACATGATCGGGCTGGCAATGCTGATCGTCCTGATGGTGATGGTGTTCAAGAACGACATCATGCGCTAGGAGTTGAAGCGACCTCGGCGTGCTCCTCTCCATCGACACCTCCACTTTGACGCTTTCGCTCGGGTTGGTGGTGCGCTCCTCTAACGGAGCGATCCAGGTAATCGAGCATTTCAACAGCGGTCCGCCAAAGAAGCAGAGCGAGATGTTGCCCGGCGCGATCCGGGATTTGATCTCCCGGCACGGAATCGCGCTATCCGACTTGAAAGGTATCGCGATCGGCCTAGGTCCTGGTTCTTTCACCGGATTACGGATTGGCCTGGCGACCGCGAAGGGAATCTCGTACGCGGCAAGGTTACCGCTGGTGGGCGTCTCTTCGCTCGCCGCTGTCGCGTCCGAAGGTCCGGAAGGATCGTTGCTCATCCCGACCGCGCCCGCCAGGCAAGGCGAGCTGTACATCGGCGAGTATCGGCGACACGCTGAATCGGTTGAGGCGGTCGGACCGGAGAGGGCCGTCACCCTAGGAGATCTCGCAGACCTTCTGCGCCGGTCGCCGCAAGCGGTAGCGCTCGGGCCTGGGGTCGCGGCGTACCAGGAGCCATTGCGTATCCTGGGGGTAGTAGATCGGCAGATCTTGCCCCAGCCCTTATTCCCTTCGGCAGTGGCGATAGCCTTGCTGGCTCCGCCGCTGCAGGACTACGATGCTGACTCAATCTTTGCGATGGAGCCGCACTACATCAGACTCTCGCCGCCCGAAAACGCCGCCCTTCCGCCCAACTCATGACAAATTGGCAAATGCCCATCGATTCGCGCTGAAGATTTGGCGCAGCTTTTTGAAGCAAGCACCTGAAATGACTGTCTAATCTGCTCCTTTTTCCAGGCCCCACCTTTGCTTTCGCCCAAGAGAATGTCTCGACTTGCGATTGCGTTCCTCATCACCGGTTCGTCCGCAGCATTAGCGCAGACGAACATCATGAACATCCAGGTCGATGGGCAAAACGACACGACCCATTCGCCCTTTGCACTGTCAGTCAACGACTGCAACCATATTGCCAGAATCACTTGGACCCTGCCCAATGGCTCTTGCCAGAATAGCGCTGCGATCTTCGTGACCAAGGCCGGGAGCTGCCCCACCACACCTGGTTCAGCTGACGTGCAGGTGGCGATAAACGCGGATGGCGTTAGCGGCAACATTACGGTTTCGAATCTCGCCACTTTTCAAACCGCGGATGCGGGGACGGTGACGTGTCCGCAGCCAGTCAAAGAACAGAACAAAGTTTGCGGCACCTACCAGGTTTCCTCGGGGTTCGGCGGTTGCACAGTGACCGCTGGGGGATTTGCAACCATCTACTACAAAGGCCTGCCTCCCGACCCGCCGAACATCGACGGCGTGACTCCACTCGACACGCAAATTACCGTGAACGCTTCGACCAGCGAGTCGGACATCGTCGCCATTCACGTTGAAGTGGCGGAGGCTGACGGGGGAACGTTCCAGGAACGAGCGCTATTTACGCCGAGCGTCGGTTCCGCAACGATTTCCGGCCTTACCGACAACGTGACGTATCAGGTTCGCGCGCGGGCTGAGGATCAGGTTCCACAGTTGAGTGCCTACTCGGGGATCGTGGAGGTCACGCCGATCCTGACACAGGGTTTTTGGGGCCGCTATCTGGCAGCAGGCGGCGCGGAAAGAGGTGGCTGCGGAGGACTGGGCGCGATGATTTTCGCCTGGTGTCTGCCTGGTGTCGTGCTGGTCTCCCTGCTAAGGAGAAAGCGCTCATGTGGGCGACCCGACAAGTCTTGACCGCGGGCTTGTTTGTTGCCGCGGCCAGCAGCGCTCGTGCTGAGCTGACTTACACGGAGACGCCTAAGATCTACACGGAATCGCCTCGAACGGGCGCGATCGAGTTGAGGCTCGGCGGTTACAAACCGCTGATCGACCGCGAGAAATCGCTGAACAGCAGGGTTTATGACCAGGCCTTCGGGGCCAGCGCGATGTTTCTGATCGAGCTGGAGGTTCAGAAGTTCTTCTATCAAGGCATCGGTACCGCCGGAGTGGGCTTCTCGATTGGCTACGCGGAGAAATACTCCCACGCGACGGTGGTGCAAGCCGACCCCAATGCCCCGCCGGTACAGTCCCCGGTGACTACTAGCCTCAAAGTGCTGCCGATGCGGCTGCTCGTTGTTTACAAAATGGACTACTTCGCCACTCGCGGGAGTGTTCCTCTTACCCCGTACGTGAAGGCTGGCTTGAACTTCACCCCTTGGTGGGCATCGAAGGGAGGGGCGATCGACTACGCTGCTGGAACGCGAGGGGCTGGCGGCAAGTGGGGCTACGGCTTCACTGGCGGCCTGGCGCTGTTGCTCGACTTCTTCGAGCCGCGATTGGCCAAGGACTTCGATACCGATATCGGCGTCAACCACACTTATTTGTTCGCCGAGTACACCTACGAGAACGTGAATAACTTCGGAAAGGCGGGCTTGGATCTTTCCAGCCGAAGATGGATGTTCGGCATCGCGTTCGAGTTTTGACGGTTCCGTCATGCAGGTCACGGTGCTCTATTTTGCGTCGGCGCGCGAACGCGCGGGCGTTCAACGAGAAATACTGGAGCTCCCAGAGGGAGCAGACGTGAATGGGGCGCTGCGCGCGATCGTTTCGCGGCATCCTTCGATCGAGGCGTTGCTGCCCCACCTTCGGATCGCGGTGGATCAAGAATTCGCAAATCGCGCCGATCGGATCCCCGGCGGCGCGGAGCTGGCGCTGATCCCCCCGGTTGCCGGCGGAAGCAGCTTGTTCGAGATCGTCGAGCGGCCTCTGTCACTGAAAGAGGTCATTTCCGCGGTGGAAGATCACAGCTACGGCGGACTGGCGACGTTCAGCGGGATGGTGCGAGGGGAAACCGGGGGACGGCGGGTGATTCGGCTTGAGTACGAAGCGCACGTTCCGATGGCGCGCAAATCCTTCGAGCAAATCGGGGCCGAGATCTCACGCCGATGGCCCGGCACACGCCTGGCGATCGTGCACCGGATCGGCCGACTTCTCCCCGGCGAATTGGCGGTGGTGATCGCAGCCGCCGCGCCCCACCGCACTGCCGCTTTTCGCGCCTGCGAGTTCGCGATCGAGCAATTGAAGGCCGAGGCGCCGATCTGGAAGAAGGAGTTCTACGAGGACGGCGAGGTTTGGGTCGGACTTCACCCCTGAGCTCGGGGAGGGCTCACCGCGCCGGCTCTTCCGTATCCGCGTTCGGTGCTCCCGCGTCGGAGGCTGGGGACTGCGTTCCGGAGTACCGAGGCTGTTCGGCCTCGGCCGCATCCAGTCTCCGCTCACTCCACATTCGGGCCAGGCGTTGGGCGGGAATCGCAAGCACCGCTGCCACCAGAACCAAAAGGCCGAGGGCATGGATAGCGGTTTCCAGCTTCGGATTGACCGGTTTGCCCCGGAACGCCTCGATTGCCAAAAACAACAATCGCCCTCCATCCAGGCTGGGAATCGGCAGCAAAAAAAATGCCGCCATCAAGAGAGAAAGATTGACCATCGCGCGCACGAATCCGTCGATGTCCCTCCGCGCCGACTGGGTGGACTGGCGCAGGACCTCGGCAGCTCCGGCTCCGCGCAGCATGCGACTCAGGATCGCCAGGCCCTCTTTTCCGATCCGCAGGGTGTGCGTGCCCGCCTGTTCAATCGCGCCCCCGACCGGGTAGTGCCGATAGACGTACTGTTGGGCGATGCCCAGGCGCCCCGCGCGCTGCTCGTCGGGCCTGGGGCGGACGTCCACTTCGAGATGCCTGCCATTGCGCAGAATGGTCAGCCTGACGGTTCGGTTTGGATTGTCGGCGATGAGCTGGACCAGCGAGGACCACTGCTCGAGCTTCAGGCCATCGGCGCTCTCGATCGCGTCGCCGGGACGAAGCTGGGCCCGCGCCGCTTCCGACCCGGGGTCCACGGCCCCAATTGTCATCGGCACTGGCACATGGGTTCCTGCGGCATAGAGTGCGACCAGCACCAAAAATCCGCTGATCGCGTTGGTCAACGAGCCGCTCGCCACGACTGCAATTCGCTTCCAGGCGTGAGAGGCAAACCAGGTTGCGTCGCTCCATCGGTGGTCCGCCTCGAAAGGATTCATTCCGTAAATCCGGAAAAATGCGCCCAGTGGGACGAGCCGGATCACGTATTCGGTTCGGCCCTGGCGAAACGCGAACAGCCCGGGTCCGAATCCGATCGAGACCTGATTAATCTGCATCCCAAACAACCGCGCTACGGCGGCATGGCCGAGCTCGTGGAGCGTGAGCAGAAGCTCCAACGCTAAAATTGCTAGGACATATGCCATGGGCTGTAGAATGCCAGCATGCGCTGGAATCGGCGCCTCGGGGCGGGATTCGTTCTGCGGGTTGCAGTCATCGGGTTGCTATCCTGTGGAAGGGTGCATCCGCAGCAGGAAGGCAGCTACGCGCTGTTTGTCACCGGGATACTTCGCGATGGATGTAATCTGCAAAGCACGCTCGGCATGACCTTTGAGGGGACGCTGTTCCTCGCCGGGAATATCGCCTGGTTTCAATTGGACGACGCGTTGTTCGGAATGCAACTGCGGGGGAATTTCAAAGAAAATATCGAGCAGTTCCATCTGGATGGAAGCGTCGCAAATATTTCGACGCCGGTACAGGGGACAAGCTGCCTGGTCGACGAGATTTTGATCCACTTGGAAGCGATTACCGATGATGCGAACAACTTCCACGGCTCAATGCGGCTCAGATATGTAAGCCTCTTGAATTCGAACTGCCTTTGTGAGTTATGGGCCAACTACCGGGCGGTTCATTGAGAGCTCAGGAGATGCACCATGGCCGTAAAAAAAACCGACACTGCTTCAGGAAATATTGACTCTGTACTTTCCGAAGCGAGGGTTTTTCCCCCACCCGAATCGTTTTCGCGAAACGCTCACATCAAGAGCATGGCCGAGTGTCGGCGGCTGTGGGACGAGGCCTACAAGGATCCCAACGCGTTTTGGGGCGCTCGCGGCCGGGAGGAGATTTATTGGAAAGCACCGTTCAAGACCGTCCTTGACTGGAAGCCTCCGCACGCCCGCTGGTACCTCGAAGGAACTACCAACCTCAGCTACAACTGTTTGGATCGGCATCTACCGAAACTCAAAGATCGCACCGCGATTCTTTGGGAAGGGGAACCAGGAGAAGTCCGGAGGATTACCTACGCGCAGTTGCTCGCCGATGTGAATCGGCTCGCGAATGGGCTGCGGGGCCTCGGCGTGAAGAAGGGTGACCGGGTTGGAATTTATCTGCCCATGGTCCCCGAGGTGGCGGTCGCGATGCTGGCGTGCGCGCGGATCGGCGCGATTCACTCGGTGGTATTCGGCGGATTCTCCGCGGACGCGCTGCGCGAGCGGATGAACGACGCGGGGGCCAAAGTTCTGCTCACCGCTGACGGAGGTTGGCGAAAGGGCGCGATGGTCCCGCTGAAAAAGAACGTGGATGAGGCGCTGCCCGGAATTCCTTCGCTGGAAAAAGTCGTGGTGCTCAGTCGCGCCGGCGACAAATTGAAGCTCGGACCCAAGGAAATCGCGTGGGAGAGCCTGACTAAGGATCAAAAGCCGGAGTGCGATCCGGTGTGGGTGGAAAGCGAGCACCCGCTCTTCATCCTCTACACCTCCGGCTCGACCGGAAAGCCAAAGGGCGTGCTGCACACCACAGGCGGGTATTCGGTCTATGTTTCGCTGACCACCCGCTGGGTTTTTGATCTCCACGACCCGGACACCTACTGGTGCACCGCCGACGTCGGTTGGGTCACCGGGCATTCCTACGTGGTCTATGGTCCGCTGATGAACGGCGCGACCTCGGTGATGTACGAGGGAGCGCCCACTACGCCAGGGCCGGATCGGTTCTGGGACATCATCGAGCGACACAAGGTCAGCATCCTCTACACCGCGCCCACTGCGATTCGGGCGTTCATGCGGCTGGGTACGGAGCCTCCGCGCAAGCATGACCTCTCCAGCCTGCGTCTGCTGGGAACGGTCGGAGAGCCGATCAATCCCGAGGCTTGGATCTGGTACTACGAGGTGATCGGACACAAGCGTTGTCCGATCGTAGATACCTGGTGGCAAACCGAGACCGGAGGAATCATGATCACCCCCTTGCCGGGGGCGATTCCCACCAAACCCGGTTCGGCGACTCTTCCGTTTCCGGGGATCGTCCCTGAAGTCCTGGACGCGCAGGGCAAAGCGGTTCCGAAGGGCAAGGGCGGTTTGCTCTTCATCGCGCGACCGTGGCCCTCGATGTTGCGCACCGTCTACGGAGACCCGGACCGGTATGTCAGCACCTACTTCAGTCAGGTCCCGGGCAAGTACTTTACCGGCGACGGCGCGCGTCAGGATGCAGATGGTTATTTCTGGTTGATGGGCCGGGTCGACGATGTCGTGAACGTCGCGGGACATCGACTCGGGACGATGGAGGTGGAGAGCGCGTTGGTGTCGGACTCTCGCGTCTCCGAGGCAGCAGTGGTGGGCCGCCCGGATGATCTCAAAGGGACCGCCATCGTGGCTTTCGTCACTGTGAAGAAGGGCGTTCAAGTCTCCGCGGGTCTGAAGAAGGAGCTGATCGCCCATGTCGGCAAGGAGATTGGCGCGATCGCCCGTCCGGAGGAGATTCGTTTCGCGGAGGCTTTACCAAAGACGCGATCCGGCAAAATCATGCGCCGGTTGCTGCGGGAGATTGCTACCGGTCAGACCACCGTCGGCGATACCACCACCTTAGAAGACTTCTCGGTGCTCGCCACTCTGCGCAACCAGGAGGAGTAAATGGCCGAGGACTTGAGAAGCTTCTTCTCGACTTCCGGGTTGAGCCGCAGAGAGTTTGTCGTCACCACCATTGGGGCTGGCTTTGCGCTGGCTGTGCAGCCTGCCCGGGCCGAAGCGATCAAGACCAACACCACAGGCCTGGTGGCAGGCGCGGTGAAGATTCCGGTCAGCGATGGCCAAATGCCCGTTTATCGGGCTCGGCCGGCTTCGGGCCAACGCTTTCCGATTGTGCTCGTGGTGCAAGAGATTTTTGGCGTCCACGAATACATCCAGGACGTTTGCCGCCGGTTCGCCAAGCTCGGCTATCTGGCGGTGGCACCGGAGCTGTACGCGCGGCAGGGTGACGTTTCGCGCATGACCGACATGAGCGAAGTGATGAAGGTCGTTGCCAAGGTGCCCGATTCGCAAGTGCTGTCGGATTTGGACGCGGCGGCGAGTTGGGCGAGCAAATCGGAACCGGGTGACGCCAACAAGCTGGGCATCACCGGCTTCTGCTGGGGCGGCAGAATCGTCTGGTTGTATGCGGCCCACAACCCGAAGCTGAAGGCGGGGGTTGCCTGGTACGGGCGCTTGGTCAGTAAGACGAGCGAGCTGCAACCCAAAAATCCGATCGACGTGGTGAAAGAATTGAAGGCGCCGGTTTTAGGCCTCTACGGCGGGAAGGATACCGGAATCCCGTTGGAGTCGATTGAGCAGATGCGCGAGGCCTTGAAGAAGGCCGGCAAGACGGCGGAGATCATCGTCTATCCCGACGCGGGCCACGCATTTCATGCCGACTATCGGCCGAGCTATCGGGCCGACGCGGCAGCCGACGGCTGGGCCAGGCTTCAAGCGTGGTTCAAAAAATATGGAGTTGCGTAGCTACGCGACTTGATTCACCGCGGTCCCGAAATCCGCCGCGAACTTCGGGCCTTTTCCCTCTTCTTCGTGCTTGAAGTACACGTACGTCTGAGTCCACTCGCCGGTGATTCGCTTGGCCCACGAAGCGAGTGAGTCCGCTGAGTAGTCGGACCGCCTCAGTCGCAAATAACCCCACTTCGCGGTGCGGATGACTTGCCCCTCCTTCTCATCGGTATCGGCGATGCACAGGGCGGCGTTTTTTTCACGGAGCGCCTCGAAGACTTGATCGTCCATCCATGAGTCGTGGCGAAATTCGAAGGCCGAAGCGAACGACTTGGGAAGCGAAGCGAGGAAATCGCGCAAGCGGGTCAAGTCTTTCTTCATGAACGGCGGTAGTTGAAACAAGAGGGGCCCGAGCTTTTCGCCCAGCTCCGAGGCAAGGCGAAGGAAATGGGAGGTCTCCTCGGCGCAGTCTGCCAGCTGCTTTTGATGGGTGATCCGGCGCGGCGCCTTGAGCGCGAAGACGAAACCCTGAGGGACCTGCTCGGCCCAGTGCGCGAGCGCGGCGCTGGTCGGCATTCGATAGAAGGTGTTGTTGATCTCCACCGTGGAGAGCTTCTGCGCGTAGAATTCCAACATCCGCGAGCTGGGAAGATCGGCGGGAAAGAAGCTTCCTTTCCAAGCCGTGTAGCTGTAGCCGCTGGTGCCGACGCGAACGGCCATGACTCAGTCCGCCAGCAACTCTTCCGGTTCTTCGGATCCGGGTTCGGGAGGGAACAAGTCCTGCTGCAGCGGAGCCAAGCCCAACGCTTCTCGCACTCGGGCGAAGCTTCGCCGGTGAATTGGGACGGCGCCGAGCTCTCGCAAACGCTCGCAGTGGTACGGTGTTGGATAGCCTTTGTGGGCGTAGAAGCCGTAGCCCGGGTAGACCGCGTCCATCTGCTGCATCAAGGCGTCTCGGGTAGTCTTGGCGAGAATGGAAGCGGCCGCGATGCTGCTCGAGAGCGCATCGCCGTGAACGATTCCGCGCTGCGGGCTAGGGCAGTCCGGAATTTTCCGCGCGTCCACCAGAACGAACTCGGGTTTGCATCGTAGGCCTTCCACGGCCCGGCGCATCGCCAGCAGCCCGGCGTGGTAAATGTTGATTCGATCGATCTCCTCTACCTCCGCTTGTCCCACCGCCCAGCAGATCGCATCCGACTTGATCTGCCGCGCCAGCGACGCGCGCTTGTCCTCGTCTAGTATTTTCTTCGAGTCATCCAACCCACGCAGGTGGTAATTCCTTTCGAGGATTACCGCCCCAGCCACCACCGGACCGGCCAGCGGCGCCATTCCCGCCTCGTCCACCCCGGCAATCAGGCTGATTCCCTTTGACCACAGCTCTACTTCGAAGCGCAGGAGATTGCGAAGGCGTTGCCCTTCGGCGCGATTGCGGAAACGCCGGGAGCGGATTTTCCTGGCCAGTTCTCTTGCCGCCACGCGCGAGTCGACTTCCAGCGCTTCCAGCAAGCCTTCCGGTACGCACTGACCTCGCACCAGAAAACGAATCCGCAGCTCGACAACCGACTCCTGGAGAAGCGTCTCGAGAGAGGGCATCGCAGCGCTTTCCTACACTGGGCCGGGGCGCGTGTCATGATCGGATTCATCCAGCGGAGCTTGCAGCCACTTGAAGTAGGCAGCCCGTTGAGCCGAGGTGGGATTTTCCACCGTCGCCAGATAGATTGCGTCGGCCGGCTTGGCGCCGAGCTGAACGGTCACTTCCACCAGCTGGTCGCGGCGAAACAGCGTCACCCGGACCGTGTCGTTCGGCTTTTTTTCCTCGCACCGCGCCAAAAGGCCGGCGCCATCCACGCGATATCCATCCAGCGCGACGATCTCGTCGTCCGCGTAAATTCCAGCTTCCATCGCCGGCGACTCCGCCAGCACCGAAGCGACCGTGGACGGTCCTTTGAGAACCAGGCCCAGCCATCCCTTGGGCTTCACCTCCCCGGGTTTGAGCCTTGGAGCGCTGCCTCCCTTGTCGTTGGGGGATTCGCGGACCCGGAATTTCACTTCCAATCCCACGTGGGAGAACGGGGAGTAATCCAATTCCTCGGTGGACCTTAGCGAGCGATCGAAAAAGCTGGTGAGGTTGGTACCCGCGATCTCATTCGCGGCGCGCTCCACTCCATCCTCTGGCACTCCCTCCCCGTTCCCGTACCGCTGCCAGAGCAGGCGCATCACGTCGTCGAGACTTCGCGCATCCGCGGTAGCGCGCCGGATCTCCAGATCGAGCAGGGCGGCGACGATTTCTCCCTTCACGTAGTAGGAAATCGCGCTGTTCGGCGAGTTCTCATCGGGCCGATAGTGTTTGATCCAGGCCATCAGGGAAGCCTCTGATAGGCTTTGCATTTTGCGCCCCGGTGTCTGGTGAAGGTTGGAGAGCGACTCGCCAAAACGAGTCAACAACCGCGGGGCTGATATCAGGCCGGCGCGGCGGACGAGTAGATTGTCGTAGTAGGAGGTGATTCCCTCGAACGCCCAGAGAAGCTCGGTGTAGTTTTCCTGTCCATAGTCAAACGGCAGGAGCCTGAGCGGTTTGATCCGCTTGACGTTCCACAGGTGAAAGTACTCGTGTGCGGCCAGGGTGAGGAAATCCTCCCAGCCCTTGCTGCTGGCCAGGTTGGCGCGTGGGAAAATCAGGGCGGTGGAGGCTCGGTGTTCGAGGCCTCCTCGGCCCTTGTCCGTCAGATAGACCAGAAACAGATAGCGTTCCAGGGGAAGCCCACCGAACATCTGCGCCTCGGTTTCGCAGATTTTCTGCAGGTCGGCGACCAACTTCGACTCCTCGAAAGGCGCTTCTCCCCATACCACCACCTCGTGCGGGACGCCGGACGCCTCGAAATGCAGAGGGCGCCGCGGGCTGACCTCGAAGGGGCTGTCGATCAATTCGTCATAATCAGCCGCCACCCACTCATCGTCCTCGCGGCGCAGCGCGCAGAACGTGTTCCAACTGGGAGGAGGATCCACGCGGACCCGGTGCTCGGCATCGCGCAGCGCTTCCGAATAGAGAAACACGGTGGCCCCGTTGAAAAAGCCATGGGTGCCGTCCAAGTGGCTGGTGCGCACGGTCAATTCGTTCGCGTAGACCCGGTACTGAAGTCGAACCGGCTTTCCCCCGGTGGCGATTTGAAAGGTTCGCTTGTCCTGCCGCTTCAGGGGCAAAGGCTCCCCTTGCGGGCCGGTCGCTCTCAGGTCCTGCAGGTGGCGGGAGAACTCCCGCACCAGGTAGCTTCCCGGAGTCCATACCGGCAGCGATACGGTGAGTAGCCCGTCGACGGCGGGAAATCGGGCCTCCACCTCGAACAAGTGGGAGTGCGGACGCGGCATCGAGACGCGGTAGCGAACCGCAGCGGGCATGGGGACGCTCTGCGAGGAGTCGGCGGCTTCGATCAGTCGTAGTACTCGTGGCCGAGGTGAGTCACGGTCTCCTCGCCCATCGCCCATCGCAACGTGTTCTTGAGCTTCATCAGCTGGATGAACAAATCGTGCTCGGGATAGAGGTTGGGTGCGGTCATCGGGCTCTTGAAAAAGAAGCTGAGCCATTCCTGCGTTCCGCTGAAGCCGGCGCGCTGAGCGAAGTCCATCAGCAACGCGAGGTCCAGTACGATCGGAGCGGCGAGAATCGAGTCACGGCAGAGAAAGTTGATCTTGAGCTGCATCGGGTAGCCAAGCCAACCGATGAGATCGATGTTATCCCACCCTTCCTTGGCGTCGCCGCGCGGCGGGTAGTATTCGATTCGAATCTTGTGGAACAGGTTTCCGTAAAGCTCCTTGTAGACCTCCGGCTGAAGAATGTAGTCGAGCACTCCGAGCTTGGAGATTTCCTTCGACTTGAAGGACTCGGGATCGTCGAGAACCTCTCCGTCGCGGTTGCCAAGGATGTTGGTGGAGAACCAGCCCCGCACTCCGAGCATCCGCGCTTTGAACGCCGGAGCGATCGCGGTCTTCATCAACGTCTGACCCGTTTTGAAGTCCTTTCCGGCGATCGGTACCTCCCGCTGCTTCGCAAGTTGCCACATCGCGGGAAAGTCCACAGTGAAATTGGGAGCGCCATTCGCAAACGGGATGCCCTCTTGGATGCACGCCCACGCGTAGATTTGTGAATTGGTAATCGCCACGTCATTTTTGGCCAGTGCAGCCTCGAATGACTTGATCGACTGGTGCGCTTCGGAGGGCAGAGTATAGGCCTCGGTGGAGCCGCACCACACCGCCACTCCGCGAGCGCACTCGCGCTGCTTCATGAACTGCCGAATGTCTTCCCGCAGCTGCTCCACCATCTCTGCTTTGGTGTCGCCGGTCTTGATGTGCGTCCCGTTCAGCCGCCGCACGTACTCCGGATAGAAGACGCCTTTCATCGGCTGGATTCGTTCCAGCTCCTCGCGGATCGGCTCCAGATGGTTGAGGTTCAGGACCTCCGCGTGGATTGCCGACTCGAACGCGTTGTCGGGAAAGATGTCCCAGCCTCCGAATTGGATCTGATCCAGCGAGGCGAGCGGAATGAACGCCTTCAACTTGGGAGCGCGCCCCTCGGTTCTTCGTCCGAGCCGGATGGTTCCAAGCTGGGTGAGCGACCCGATCAACGTGCCAAGGTCGCGCCGCGCGAGCAATACGCCCGCGATGGTGGTGGTGGATACTGCGCCAAGGCCGGGCAGCAGCACCGCGAGCCTTCCCTCCGCTGGACGAATTGCCTTTGGTTTCTTCAATCTAACCTCCCTGACGGCATAGTTATCCTTCGCGGAGCCATGCTTCAACCCCTCCTCAGCACGGCGCCGAAGAAGCCGTCGGTGCGATGCTCGTGGGACGACAGGCGCAAGTACCCACCCCGCGTCACTTTGTGGGCCAGAACATCGCCGAGAATCGACTCGAGTGCCATTTTTGAGAAGCCCGCATTCTCAGCGAGAAAAGCCTCCACCACCGATTCGTTTTCATCGCTCAAGATGCTGCAGGTTCCATAGATCAGACGGCCGCCGGGTTTAACCAGCCGAGCGAATTGCGCGAGCAGCTGAATTTGCCGTACCCGGTGTGCCTCAATTTGAGCCGGGGTGAGGCGGTAACGGGCGTCCGGCTTGCGCCGATACGTTCCGGTCCCGCTGCAGGGCGCATCGACCAGGACTCGATCGGCGCGGTCGACCAGATCGCTCAGCACGGTGTTGGCGGCTTTCGGATCGGGTGGCAGCAGGCGCGTTCGCACGTTGTGCGCGCCTGCGCGGCGGGCGCGCTTCTTCAGCTCGGCCAGCCGATCATCGTCAATGTCCAATGCATGAATCTCGCCGCGGTTTTGCATCTGCGCCGCCAGCTGGAGGGTCTTACCGCCCATCCCCGCGCACGCGTCGACCACCACTTTCGGGGGGGCGTCCACCAGCGCTCCGAGCAGCTGGCTCCCTTCATCCTGGATCTCGAACAAGCCGCTTCGAAACGCTTCCAAGCCGAACACATTTGGGCGGCTTTCCAAAAAAAGTCCCAGCGTTGAGAGCGGGGTGGCTCGCGTGGGTACCGCCTCCCGTTGAAGCAGTGCGCCGAGCTGGTCTCGAGTGGTTTTGAGGGTATTCACCCGGATCGTCAACGGCGCCCGCTGGTTGATTGCATCCGCCGCTGCCTGCGCCTGATCCCCGAGTTCAATCAGAAATTTCTCCGCTAAAAATTCAGGCAATGAGGCGCCGATCGAGAGCCTTCGTCTGAGGTCCCAGGTGGCCATTTCCTTCCAAACTTGTTCGAAGCTTTGCAGCCCCGACGTCTGGGAGGGAGACAGCCTTGCCGCTTGCGCCGCCTCTGGTATCGGAGTGCCTTCGAGAACCCTTGCCGCTGAAATTCTCAACACGTTCTTTTCGGTTGTGCCGATTGAGGCGAACGATGGAAAAGCTTTGGCCAGGAAGAAGTCGACCGTGATCTGCCGGCGAAGTAGCGCATAGACGCGATCCGCTACTTCTCGCCGCTCATGGGAATAGAGCGCCCGCTTTTGACGAAGCGTCACGTCGAGGGCGCGATCGGCCAACCAGCCGTCCTGTCGAACCAACGCATAGGCTTGAAGACAAGCCTGGAGAACCGAATCTTCTCGCAACAGTCTTGTGCGCGATTTGGGCACCTTCACGACCTTGACAATTTATATTCACACCCCTTATTCACCCGCGTTTCCGAACCGAGAGATCGGAGCTCCCCCCATGGTATCGATAGGCCAGAAGGCGCCCGACTTTTCCCTTCAAGCGCTGGTCGGGAAAGGCGATTTCAAAACGGTTTCCCTGACCGAGTACCAGGGTAAGTGGGTGGTTCTTTTTTTCTACCCTCTCGATTTCACTTCGGTCTGCCCGACGGAGATCCAGGCGTTTTCGAAGCGCGAGCCGGAGTTTCGGAAAATCAATGCCGCGGTGCTGGGGTGCTCGGTTGATTCGGTCTATGCCCACAAGGCGTGGCTGACCGGGACCTTGGGACCCATCAATGTTCCATTGCTTTCGGACCTGACCAAACAAACCGTGCGTCAGTACGGAGCGCTGTTGGAGAACAAGGGTTACGCGACCCGGGCGACTTTCATCATCGATCCCGAGGGAACCGTTCAATACGCCCTCTATCAGAACGCAGACGTTGGACGATCGGTGAATGAAACGTTTCGTGTCCTGGAGGCGCTCCAAACGGGCGAGCCCTGCCCCGCCGAGTGGAAGCGCGGCGACAAGACGCTCGCAGAGTAGCTTCAGGCTGCAGTGGCGCAGAATTGCTCGTAGTCGATGAATTCGACCTTCGCTCCGTCCGCGCAGACCGGGCACTGCGGGTCGCGACGAAGCTTCAGCTCAGAAACGCGAGTTCCCAGTGCATCGAAAGTCAGCAATCTGCCGATCAGCGGTTCACCGACACCGAGCAAGAGCTTGAGAGCCTCGTTGGCCTGCAATAGGCCGATGATTCCAGGAAGCACCCCGAGTACTCCTGCCTCGGCGCAGGAAGGCGCAAATTCGGCCGGGGGCGGGGCGGGGTAGAGGCATCGATAGCAAGGACCCTTGCCGGGCACGAAGGTCGTCACCTGACCCTCGAAGCGGAAAATTGACCCGTGGATGTTGGGCTTTCCGAGCACCACGCAGGCATCATTGAGAAGATAGCGGGTCGGAAAATTATCGCCTCCGTCGACTACCAGATCGAAGCCGGAAAGAATCTCGCGGACGTTTTGCGACGTGAGCCGCTCCTGAAACGGAATCACCTTTACGTCCGGATTGAGCGCATTGATCGCCTGTTTAGCGCTTTCGGTCTTCGGCATCCCGGCGCGATCCTGGGTGTGAACCACCTGACGCTGAAGGTTGCTCAGATCCACCACGTCCATGTCGACGATCCCGAGTGTGCCCACTCCGGCTGCGGCCAAATAGAGAGCGGCAGGTGAGCCCAATCCGCCGGCGCCCATCAACAGCACTTTGCCCTTGAGCAACTTGGCCTGACCCTCTTCGCCGACCTCGGGAATGATCAGGTGTCGGCGATAGCGCTCCTTCTGCTCGGCGGTGAGAACAAAAGGCTTGTCGATCGGGTAGGCGGCGTCGCTCCAGCGGGTGAATCCGCCCGCCATCGAGGAGACGTTTTGGTATCCCATGTCCTGCAGCGTTTTCGCGGCCAACGCCGAGCGGGTTCCGCCGGCACAATAAAGAACCAATGCCTCGTCGCGGTTCGCCTTCTCTTCAATCCGAATCTCCAGGAATCCACGAGGTACCCAGATCGCGCCGGGTACACGCCCGGCCGCGTACTCGTCGCTCTCGCGCACGTCGACCACTTTGATCGGCGCGCGTTGATCGATCAGCCGCTTGACTTCATCCACAGGAACTTCGCGGATTTGCTTTTTGGTGCTGGACAGAAGCTCTCGAAAGGTCGGCGCTGGCATGTTTTGTCACCTGTAAACCCTCACGTATAACTCAAGACTGGTGGAATTTCAGGGAGTAACAATGGAACCAAGGCTTCGAGGGGCCCGGGTATTAGTGACCGGGGGCGGAACCCGCCTGGGACGGGCGATCGCGCAGGGGGTGGGACGGGCAGGAGCGGAGGTAGCCGTTCACTTCTTTCATTCCGAGGCGGGCGCCGAGTCCGCGGTCTCCGAATTGACCGAGTCGGGCTGTCGCGCGGCCAAATTCAAAGCCGATCTGATGCAGCCGATTCAGGTGGCTGATCTGGTCGAGCAAGTTGAGCTCCAATTCGGTCCGCTCACTGGCCTGGTCAACAGCGCCGCAATCTTTGAGAGGTCCCCGTTTCTGGAAACCTCACTGGCGTCCTTGCAGCGGCATTGGGAGCTCAATGCCCAGGGACCTTTTCTTTTGACTCAGGCGGTCGCCGCGCGAATGCAGGGGCGAACCGGGGGCGATGTAGTCAATGTCTTAGACATCGGCGGCGCCCTCGTGCCCTGGCGCAACTACTCGGCGTACTGCATGAGCAAGGCTGCAATGGCGATGCTCACCCGCTGTTTGGCGATCGAGCTAGCTCCCAAAATCCGGGTGAACGCGGTCGCTCCTGGAACGGTGCTCCCGCCGGAGTCGAGTTCAACCGGAGAGCTCGAACAATTGCGGCGCAATATTCCGCACCAACGCTTTGCGACTCCGCAGGAAGTGGTGGACGCGGTGTTGTTTCTGCTCGGTGGGCCGCGCTTCATCACCGGTCAGATTCTCGCGGTGGATGGCGGCCGCTCTTTGAGCTCCGCCGGCGCTTAGTCGCTTGGGATCAGTCGATGCCAGAGAGGCCCCTGTTCTTTTCGCTTCAGCCTCTGCACCCGCCGAACCTGTGCTTGCTGAAAGGCAATCCTGTCTTCCTCGGTCTCAAGCAAGAGCGGCGGAACCTTGACCCTTTCACCGCTGCTCGACAGCGCCACGAAAGTCAGCAGCGCGCTGGTGGCCAGTTTGCGCATTCCGTCGAGCGGGTTCTCGGCGGTCACTGTCACTCCGACCTCCATCGAGGTAGTGAAGGCAGCCAGCACTCGAGCGCGGAGGTTGACGATCCAGCCGACGCGAATCCGCGCATGGAAGTGAAGGTCGTCCATCGACGCAGTCACAACCACCTGCCGGCAGTGCCGCTGGGCTGCGATGCCGCCGCAGATGTCAATCCATTCCATCACTTTGCCGCCGAATGCCGCGTTGATGGGATTGGCGTCGGAAGGAAGGATCATCTGCGTCATCGTCACTTCGGACTCGCGGGGGGACTTCGGTTCCATTGGAAGACGGTATCATCGCTCCATGGGCAATCGAAGTCCGAGCTGCGCTGGATTCGTCGGGAATCACACGTGCCAAATCAGCCTGGCCTTGTTGCTTGCTTCAAGCCTCATCTGGACGGCCGGCTGTCGTCGGCAAAAACGGCCGTCGCCAGAATTCGCGGCCGCAAACCGGCTGTTCGTACGCGTCTATGGTGAGAAGCTGGAGGACGCTTTTGTCGACCCACGGATGGTCCAGGTGGAGCAGCTTCTGAACGACGTTGGTGCCGAGAGCGCGGATTATCCGGCGGCGCAAGAGCTGCTCGGCCGAATCCACACCGGCCGCGAGAAAGCGCAGACAGAGCTAAACGCGCGGAGGGAATTGATGCGGGCGGCCAATGCTCCCGTGCAAATGCCTTCTCGATGGGCGCCGAGCTCGCCGGTGGCCGCAGGGATTGCGGAAGTACCGGATGCGGGTCACGAGCCGGCCAGCGGCATGGCGCTCGGCGAGTTTACGCATGACTTCTCCGATTGCTTTAGTCCCTGGAAGCCGATCCAGCTCAGCGAAGGAGGAGTCGACCGAGGGATGGTAGATAGCTGGGAGCTGAAGAACATCGGCAATTGCCGAGATCGCCATCCGGGCTTTCAGGATCGGCTGGTGCTGACCGATCCGCGGAAAGTGGTGATGGTGGTGAGCCGGGCCATGCTCGAGGTGCACCAGGTGGACGCCGGGACTCGTTAAAACCGGCCTCAGGCCTCGGCGCGAAGGTAAACGAAATCGAGCGGCTTGTTGTTGACTCCCCGAGGAGGAGCTGCAATCCAGTTTGCCATCTCCCCCGGCTTGGTGATCGCCTTGGCTTGAAGGCTTTTCACGTAGGTCCGGTCCGCCGCGGAGGGCAGCCACTGATCGCGCCGAAGCTCCCATTCCTCCTTGGAGATGAGCCGACCTTGAGGATCGAAGGCCAGGCCTGCAAAAACCCCCTGGTGACGATGGAATCGCCGCGAGGGGAGGGCAAGTCGCTCGGACAGACCGACCTCCGCCAGGGTCTTGTTCCACCGGTCGACGCCGCGCTGGCAGTCCTCGACATAGCCGTCCCTCAGCACTTCGTTCATCGCCGATCGGAGCGGCACCTCCTCGGGCTTGAGGGTGCCGTCGGGTCTGGGTAGCTCCATCGGATAAACAGCCTCGACGGCGCGGTGGTCGGGGTACTTATCCTCCTTGGCGCGCCCCTTCAGTCCAGCGCCGAAGAAGGAAGCGGCATTGGTCGAGACCTCGGATCCGAAAAGATCCAGCGAGAGCGAGTACCAGAGGTTCAAGTACTTTTGGATTGTCGCCAGGTCGATGCCCCCCAGTTCTCGGGCGTCGCCGTTTTTGGACTGGCGAGTCAGTTCCGCGGAGCGCTGAACCACCCGCCCGATTCCGGTTTCCCCGACGAACATGTGGTGCGCCTCTTCGGTAAGCATGAAGCGGGTGGTTCGAGACAGCGGGTCGAATCCGGACTCGGCAAGCGCCAGCAACTGGTACTTGCCGTCGCGATCGGTGAACATCGTGAACATGTAAAAGGACAGCCAGTCGTCGATCGGCTCGTTGAAGGCTCCCAAGATTCTGGGCCGGTCCTGGTTGCCGCTTCGGCGCATCAACAGTTCTTCCGCCTCCTCGCGCCCCTCGCGACCAAAGAATCGCTGCAACAGGTACACCATCGCCCAGAGATGGCGTCCTTCCTCGACATTCACTTGAAAGAGATTTCGCAGATCGTACATCGAAGGACAGGTGTGGCCGAGCATCCGCTGCTGCTCGACCGAAGCGGGCTCGGTATCCCCTTGGGTGACGATCAGCCGCTGGAGGGTATTGCGATGCTCTCCCGGCACGTCTTGCCAAACCGGTTGTCCAATCGGATCGCCAAAACCGATCTTCCGCTCCGCAACCGGTTCGGCGAGGAAGATCCCCCAACGGTATTCCGGCATCTTGACGAAGTCGTAGTGCGCCCAGCCATCTGAATCGACGCTGATCGCGGTGCGCAAGTAGACCTGGTTCGCTTGGAAGCCAGCTGGCCCCATTTCCATCCACCATTGCAGGAAATTGGGCTGCCACTGCTCGAGGGCGCGCTGCAGCCGTTTGTCCTCGCTCAGATTGACATTGTTGGGAATTCGCTCGTCGGTGATATGGGCCATTGGTCCGCCAGCTCCCGTTCTAGGTCCGTCGCATATCGAAGCGCGCGCGTTGCCCGGCTTGCCCGTAGAGAGTGAGCGCTCCGCGTTCGCCCACCGCGTTCGGCCGCTGGAAAATCCAGTTCTGCCATGCGCTGAGCCGTCCAAAAATCTTCGTTTCCAGGGTCTCGGGGCCGGCGAATCGCAGATTCGCCTCCATTCCAGTGAGGGCGTCGGGCGAGAGGGAAGCGCGCTCCTCGATCGCGACCCGAATTTCATCCTCCCAGTCGAGATCATCCGGCGCAAGCGTGACCAAGCCTGCGGCGAGCGCTTCTTCGGGCGAGAAGGGACCCACGTGGGCGAGAATCTCCTGAACCCGCCCAGGCTCCGCCAACATTCGAGTCTGTAACCGGGAAAGGCCGTTCGGCATCGGTAAGAGCCCGGCGTTGAGCGGGCCGAGCTCCACCGCTACCGGACGCTGGGGGTGATTGAGCATGTAGCTCCGGTCCGCCGCGAGACCGAGCTCCGCGAGCACGCCCGCAAAACAAGAGCCGGGCTCGATCAGCGCGAAGAAAGTCTTGGCGGTCAAGTCCAGGCGCTTGAGGACGCGCTTTTGAAGGTGGAGGACTTCCCGCACTAGAGGATCGCGACTAGCCGCCGCCGCAACCCAGGCATCCCATTCGAGCACCCGCTTCGGATCGCCCTCGGTCTTCAACAGCACCGTTCCGATCTCGAGGTGATTGATGCGAAGCCGCAGCAACGCATCATCCAGCTCGCGAAATGCGCGGATTCCCCAGGCGTCCGCCCCTTCGTCGGCCAACGCCTCGCCATTCGCGGGCGGAGCTTTGGAGGGACCGCGCATCGTCAGCTCAGCCAGCCGCTGTGCTGGACGGAGTCTCAGGGTGACGAACTGGTACGCCACCTCGGAGTCGCTGACCTTCTCGTTGAGAGGAGTGAGAACGATTCCCTTCCCAGATGCAGGCCGATCGCTCTTGGCGGCGAGCGCCTTGGCGCGCTCGGCAACCACCTGCTGAAACTTGCTCTTGGGCACGAGCTGGTCAACCAGCCGCCACTCCAGCGCCCGCCTTCCTTTCACCCCTTCGGCATGGGTGGAGAAGAAATCGGCCAGATCGCGCCGAACCTTGCGTTTGTCCACCACTCGCGTCAGCCCTCCGGTCCCAGGGAGAACTCCGAGCAATGGGACTTCGGGCAAGGAGACGGCGGAGTTGCCATCGTCGATCAGCAAAATCTCATCGCATGCGAGCGCGAGCTCGTATCCGCCGCCCGAGGCGGTTCCATTGAGGGCAGCGATCGACTTGATCCCGCTAAACTGAGAAGCGTCTTCCAGTGCCAGGCGGGTTTCGTTGGTGAATTTGCAGAAGTTCACCTTGAAGGGGTGGGAGGCGCTGCCGAGCATGAAGATGTTGGCGCCCGCGCAGAAGATTTTGTCCTTCAGCGAGCCGAGCACGATCACCCGGACCTCTGGGTGCTCGAATCGGATTCGCTGAATCGCGTCCGCCAGCTCGATATCCACCCCCAGGTCATAGCTGTTGAGCTTGAGCGCGTAATCCTCGCGCAGGCCTTGGTCCTCCCGGACGTCCATCGACAGCTTCGCGGTCGGCCCTTCGAACGAGAGCTTCCAGTGCCGATACTGGTCCGGCCGCGTTTGAAAGGAAGGGACCTGCTCTGCGATGTGGTCATTGCCCATAGGTACCGAGAGGGTAGACGCGACTGCGGGTTGCGGCAAGCAATATAATGCCTGTTCTTTGGAAGCAACCGGAATTATACTGCATGGCGAATGGCGAGAAATCTGGTAAGAGCGGCGGCTCGAAGTCGGGCCGAGTCCGACGAGAGCTTACCCTCGCTGGTGCTCAAAGGACTGGGCAGGGCGGTTCGGGATTTGCGCCGCAGACGGGAAATGACTCTCAAGGCGCTCGCCGACGCGAGCGGCCTTTCGGAAAGGTTTCTTTCCGCGCTCGAGAGCGGGCGCAGCAACATCTCGGTGGCCAAGCTGGTCGGGTTGGCCCAGGCGCTAGGAGTTCGGCCGGTGGACCTGCTGGCTGGCAAGGCCGAGGGCGAGGTGGGATCGCAGGTGATTGCCCTTTTGGGATTGCGTGGAGCCGGAAAGACCTCCGTCGGGCAAGCTCTGGCCGAGCGCCTCGGGCTGCCCTTTTACGAACTGGATCGGCTGATCGAGACGGAAGCGGGTGTGCAGCTTTCCGAGATTTTCGCGTTCCACGGAGAGGCTTATTTCCGGCGGATGGAGCTTCAGGTGCTCGAGCAATTCCTGGCCGAGCATCCGCGGGCGGTCTTGGCCACCGGCGGAGGCGTGGTGACTTCGCCTGAGGCGTTCCGGTTGCTCTCGGAGAGGACCCGGACCGTATGGCTCAAGGCAACGCCGGAGGAGCACTGGCGGCGGGTGGTCGGTCAAGGGGATCTGCGGCCAATGCAGAACCGGCCCCACGCGATGGCGGAGCTTCGTCGTCGCCTACGGGAGCGTGAGCCCTTGTACTCGCGCGCTGAAATCGTTTGCTCCACTTCCGGTCGCCCGGTTTCCTCGGTCGCCTCGGATCTCGCTCGCCAGCTGAGCGCCTAGCAGCGGCCCCGGTCAGTTTTGGGCAGCTTGGCGCTCTCTCAGGGCCTGGCTTAGAAGATCCGGGCGGTCGGTCATGATCCCTCCCACCCCCTCATGAATCAGCCGTCGCATTTCGCCGGGATCATCCACCGTCCAGACATTGACCCAACGTCCGATTCGCTGCGCGGTATCCAGCAGCTGTGCATCGATCAGCCTGACGCCTTGGTATTCCAGGGGCAGCTCAGCAACGAGGTAACGGTCCTCCACTGGCGGCGGGCGCCCTCCGCGGATTGCTAACACCAACTCGGTCAACGCCTGGCGCGGATAGAAATGGCAGCACTCGGGGAGCGCTTGCGTCAGCTCGGCCGCGAGCTCATCCGACTCGCTGCCGCAACAGACCCGACCGGCCATTTTTTCCCTTCGGATGACTGCCGCGAATCGCTCCGCGATTCCGCGGGTCTGTGCCTTCACGTCGATGTTGAAGAGCGCTCTGGGAAAGGCTCGGAAAACTTGCTCGAGGGAAGGGATCCGTATGCCTTTGCCCCGGAAGGGAAAGGTTACGCCGCCATCCGGCGAGAATCGGCACCCTGCATCCCATTCTGCGAGGTGCGCGAACGTGAGATCGGCGATCGCTCCAGACCCATTCGTACATCGGTCAATTGTCGGATCGTGCGCGACCACGATCACACCATCGCGCGTTTGATGAACATCGAGCTCCAGCATGTCGACGTGGTACTTGCCGATCGCGATTTCGAATGCGGCGAGGGTGTTTTCGGGCGCCAGCAGTGCTCCGCCCCGGTGCGCGATGTTCAGGGTGGGCGCCAGTCCGCGAAAGAAAGAATGGGGGTAGGGTGGAGCTGACAAGGGAAGACACTGCTACTTGCCGGAGAAGCTCGGCGCTCGTTTTTCGTTGTATGCGCGGATACCCTCGGCGGCGTCCTGACTGGTGAACAACCGCTGCTGCAGCTCGCGCTCCAGCGCCAAAGCCTCGCTAAAGGCCATCTCCATCCCGGAGTGGACCGCCCGCTTGATGTGACCCGCCGCCATCGACGCACGTCGGGGCGGAACGAATTCGGCCGCGTACGCCAGAACTTCCTCGAGGAAGTTTTCACTGCTTGAAACCCGGTTGATCAACCCCAGCGTCTGGGCCTGCTCGATGCTGAAAGTCTTGCCTTCCAGCATCAGCTCGAGGGCCTTTCCCCGTCCAATGGTGCGCGAGAGTCGCTGCGTTCCGCCAGTTCCCGGAAGCACGCCGAGGTTGATTTCCGGCAGTCCAATCTTCGCGTCTCCACGTCGCGCATAGCGGATATCCGCTGCCAAGGCGCTCTCCAGCCCGCCGCCCACGCAGTGTCCATTGATTGCGGCGATTACCACCTTGGGTGTCTGTTCGAGGCGGTTGAGCGTCTCATTGGCATGCAGGCAGAAGTAGTATTTGAAAGTCGGATCCACTTCCTGAAGCATCTGAATGTTGGCTCCCGCGCAGAAGAACTTCGATCCCTCGCCAGTCAGCACCAGGACGTGAACCGAGGGATCGAACCGAGCGCGGAGGATCCCCTCATCCAGCTGGCGCATCATCGCGTAGCTGTAAGTGTTCGCAGGCGGATCGCTGAGGGTGATCAATCCCACGCCCCGGCGCACCTCGTACTTGACCAAAGTCGATTCCGACGGCTGTGTCCAATCTCGTGTTTGTGGCATTTTCAATCCCCGGTCAAAAATCGGTTTGGAGGCTGAATACTTGATTTGACAACGACCTGCATCCGCGACTAGTTGTTCCGGTTGCAAAT